>OLVY01000826.1_pt1 | contig 21544 bp, 27 predicted proteins | sample 1674261 | NCBI WGS metagenome assembly OLVY01 (sample SAMEA103958155, study PRJEB25191) | human gut metagenome | biome: human-associated habitat [ENVO:00009003]; feature: intestine environment [ENVO:2100002]; material: feces | place: Germany | collected 2013/2015
TCTTCCGATCTTACAAGTCGCCGACACGGCAGCGCCGGCAGACACGGCAGCGCCGGAGGCCCCGACCACCGACACGCCGGTCACGGCCCCCACGCCCGAAGAGACGCCCGCGCCGGCCGCGCCCGCACCCGTCCGCGCCGAAGCTGGCACCCCGTCCGCCCCGGAACCCGTGGAGAATCCCGCCGAAGCTCCTAAGGCTGAACTGACGCCCGAAGCCGCCGCCCCCGCGGCAGAGCTCGAAAACGTGCCGGCGGACCCCGCCGGTTTCATGGCCGCGCTTCACGCGCTCGTCGTCGGCCGCTCCGACGCCAAGGATGTCATGCGCGCCGCACTTGAGGCCATCGGCGCAAGCTCTTTCCGCACGCTGGACAGCGCTCGCTACGCGGAGGCGCTTGCAGCCGTCAAGGCTGAACTAGCGAAGGCGGAGGCGTGACCATGGCTAAGCATGCTCTCATTAGCCCGTCGAGCTGCGAGCGTATTGGCTACTGCCCGGCGTCCGTCCTTCTTTCCAAGGACGCGCCGGAGGACTCCAGCCCCTACGCCGAGGAAGGCACCGCGGCACACCGCTGGTGTGAGCTCGAGTTGCGGGCGAAGTTTGCGGGCCGCGACCTAAACCGCGCCGAAGCCGCAGAGCGCGCGGCCATCAAGCTGTCTCACGACGGCATGGAACCCCACGTGCGCGAGTATGTGTACCACGTGGCTGAACTGGCCGGGGGCGCTCTCTATCGCGCCGTCGAGGTCCGCCTGCCGGTCACGCCGATCACGGGCGAGCCCGACGCCTTCGGCACTGCCGACTGCGTGGTTATCGACGGCGACGGTGTGCTCCACATCATCGACTTCAAGTACGGCGCCGGCGTCAAGGTCGAGGCGAAGCACAACGCCCAGCTCGGCGTCTACGCGCTTGCCGCCATGGCTGAACTAGACCCCGAAGGCATGATGTTCGGCATCGAAAAGGTCGTGCTCCACATCGTCCAGCCGCGCATGGACAACATCAGCGAGTGGGCGGTCGACCGTGCAGCACTTGAGGGGAAGTTCTTCACGAATATCCGCCGCGCGGCCGATCGTGCGCTCCACCTGGTGGCGCATCCCGAAGACCTGAAGGAGGACTACCCCTTCCTGCCGCTCGAGGGCTCCGGCATGACGCCAGAAGGCGACTTCGCGATACCGAACGATCACATATGCCGCTTCTGCAAGGCGAAGGCGATCTGTCCGATCCTGCATCGGTCCACGGTGGAGGCGCTCGAAGCGGACTTCGAGGATCTCGCTGACGGCACCGAGGCTGAACAAGCCGCGCCCGTCACCGTCGCGCTCCCGAGCTCGATCCCCGTGCCGACCACGCCCGAGCGCCTAGCGGCCGCATACAGCTGGCTCAAGGTGATTCGCATGTGGTGCGACGCCGTGGAGGGCGCCATGTACGACCGTCTCAACAGCCATGGCGAGACCGAAGGCTACAAGCTCGTCGCGGGCCGCCCCGGTCCGCGCAAGTGGACGGATGCCGAAGCCGCCGAGGCTGAACTGCGGAAAGCCCTCAAGGTCGATCAGGCATACGACCGAAAGGTGATCTCGCCGACCACAGCCGAGAAGCTCCACAAGGCGGGCGAGATCGGGCCCAAGTACTGGGCTCGACTCTCAAACCTCATTGGCCGAAGCGACGGCAAACCTCTGATCGTGCCCAGCACGGACGAGCGCCCCGCGTTGACGCCGCAACTCGAGAACGACTTCGACGATCTCGACCCCAAGGCTGAACAAGCCAATTAAACCCTGTCATTTTTGAAGGAAATACAAATGGCAAAACTTACTGCTGAAGAGCGCAAGAAGCTCCACCTCGTGCTGCGCAAGGTGCGCATCGCCTACCCGGAAGTCTTCGAACCGAAGCACAACGATCTCTCTGGCAAGGACGAGTACTCCGTGCAGGTTCGCCTCTACGAGAACAACCCCGAGCACATGAAGATCGTGGAGGCCATCAAGTCCGCGAAGGGCTTCGCCGCTCAGGTCTTCTGGGGCAGGGACGCGAAGCGTTTCCTTGCCGAAGCTGAAGACGCTAAGAACACGCGCGGGCTTCGCTATGACGCAGACGGTGGCTACTACTACTTCAACGCCAAACGCAACGCCTCTCAGCAGGCCCCCCGCGTGGTCGGTCGTGACCGTACGGTTGAACTGCGCCCCGAGGACGGGAAGATCTACTCAGGCGCCGTCTGCAACGTAGTCGTTGACCTTTGGTGCTACAGCGGTACCGCCAAGAACGGCGCCAAGATCCCTGCCGGCTTCTCCTTCACGCTCTGTGGCATCCAGTTTGTTGAAGACGGCGATCCGATCGGCGGCGCTTCCGTCGCCACGGACGATGACTTCGATGATCTGAAGGCGGACGACGATCCCGACTTCACCGACATCCCGTAAAGCGCTTACGCGACTTTGAACAAAGCCCCCTCTTCTCCCCAGAGGAGGAGGCTTGATCCAGAGCCGCGGGGGAAACCGCTCGGAACGCAGAGCCGTAGCGGGTCGGGTGATTCATCAGGCAGTAATGCCGGAGTTCTAGCACCACGATCACACAAGGATGAGCATCTGCAGCTCTTGCCGCACGGCAAGCCCTCATCCTCCCCCAAGGGCTCCCCAGTTTTTCAAAGGAGTCTCACATGGATCAAATTCACAAGCCGACAGAAGATGAGCGGCAACGCCGCATAGGGCGTCTCGTTGCCGGCAAAGAGATCGTAGATGTCGTCGGCTGGTACGCGACGCCTTCGGCCGCGAAGCGCTGGCTTGTCGTCGCCCATTGCCCCTTCTGTGGGAAGCCCTTCAAGGTGAAAGAACTCAGCCTCTACAGCAAAGCCGTCAACTGCGGATGCCGCCCCCGTGCGAACGGCGTCGCGTTGCGCGAGAGTGGGAACCTCACGATCAGTGGCGAGCGCTGCTCGGTTGCGGAGGGGGAACGCCGACGCGAAGAAGCGATCAAGGCCGCGGCAGTTCGCCGGCATGACAAGGCTGAACAAGACGGCCCGCTATACGTGCCAGAGAACCCGTCTCTTAAAAAGTGGTATGGGCGGGATGCGATGGACCGGTTCACGAAGGATCGAGTCCTCGTGTACTGGATGACGTTGGACCGCGCCGCCTGCTGCCCCGCATGGCAGGACTTCGAGAAGTTCTACGGCTGGGCGATCCGCAACGGCTACTCCCGTGAAAAGGTGCTCGTACGCCTTGACCCGACCAAACTGATGAGTCCCTTGACTTGCAAATGGAGTCTTCCATGAAATACCTTTTCGCGGACCTTGAGACCTTCTCTCCGCTCAATCTCCCCCAAGTCGGCAGCTTCCGTTATGCGGAAGACTGCGAGATTCTGCTGTGGGGCTACGCCATCGACAACGAACCCGCCCGCGTCTGGGACTGCACGAACCCGCAGACCAAAGAGATGCCCGAAGCGCTTGCCAAGGCGCTCAAGGAAGTGCAGGCGGGCGAGCGCAAGATCGTCTGGCACAACGGCATGATGTTCGACACGGTTGTGCTTGCCGCCCACGGCTACCCCATCCCGCTCGAGATGATCGTGGACACCATGGTCGTCGCCTATCAGCACGGGCTCCCCGGCGCTCTTGGCGACCTGTGCGACGTGCTCCGCATGCCGACCGACAAAGCGAAGGACAAGGACGGCAAGCGCCTCGTCCAGCTCTTCTGCAAGCCGCAGCCGGAGTGCTACAAGGTGCGTCGTCATGACCGCTACACGAAGCCCGAGGACTGGATCAAGTTCGTCAACTACTGCAGGCTCGACGTGGAGGCGGAGCGTGAGCTCTTCAAGGCTTTGCCGAAGTGGAACTGCACGGAGTGGGAACACAAGCTACAAGTCTTGGATGCCGAGATCAACCGCCGCGGTGTCAAAGTCGACATTGAGCTTGCCAAGGCCGCGGTTGAACTCTCTGAACGCCGCAAGGGCATTCTTGCTGAAGAGACTCAACGGCAGACGAACGGTGAAGTCGGCGCCGCCACGCAGCGTGATGCGCTCATCGACTACATGGCTCGCGAGTACGGCTGGAAGATCGACACGATGACGAAAGCCGAGCTCGAGAAGCGCGTGGACGATCCGTCCGTGCCCGAGCCTGTTCGTGAGCTTCTGAAGCTCCGCCTCATGTCTACGAAGACCTCGATCCAGAAGTTCAAGGCGCTTCTGCGTCGTGTCAACAAGGACGGGCGCATGCGCGGCGGGCTCCAGTTCCGAGGCGCGGCACGCACTGGCCGCTGGTGCCTGACGGGCGATCACGAAGTGCTCACGCCGAACGGTTGGGTGCGCCTCGACGAATGGCAAGGCGGCGAGATCGCGTGCTGGAACGTGGATGAAACCGTTGACTTCATGGAAGCAAAGGCATTGGCCTTCCCGTACGAGGGGGAGATGTGCGCTATCGAGTCTAAGCGTGTTTCGCAGATCAGCACACCTGATCACCGAATGGCGTGCGCATGGGGCACAAAGCGCGAATGGCGCGTAAAAACGGCAGAGGAATGCGCTCTCGGAAAAGTGCGTATCCCGTATTACGGGCGCCGTAAATTGCCGTGGTTCTGCGTGGAAGAGATCCCTCTTCGAGTGGCGGTAATGACGCAAGCTGATGGGCATTTTTCCAGTAGGGGACGAGTGACTTTTCACTTTAAGAAAGAACGAAAGGTAGCCCGCTGCCAAATGCTCTTGTCTGCAGCAGGTATTAGGTTTTCTCGAAACACTTACGAAACCGGGACGGTCTTTACGGTGTATCCGAGCGATATCCCTGAATGGCTTCGAGCTTTCGAGGAAAAGGTTTTCTCTCCCGCATTGTTCGACGCGGACCCCGATGTTTTCTTCGACGAGCTTTCCTTCTGGGACGGTTCTGTTTCAACTAAGAACTCCTTCCAGTACAGCACGGCAGTTCGCGCAAACGCAGATTTTGTACAAGCCTTCGCGCACATGTCGGGGCGAGCCGCCATTCTGCTTGAGCGCCCGGGGCGAAAAGAAGGATGGTCAACTATCTACACGCTGAACATCTGGGAAAACGGTAGCAATCGCTCAGTTGTTATGCCCGAAGCGCACAGCAAGCAAGCGTTCAAGGGCACGGTGTATTGCGCGGAGACGAAGACGGGTTTCTTCATGGTCCGTCGCAACGGTCGTGTCTGGGTGACAGGGAACTCCGGCCGCGGAATGCAGTTGCAAAATCTGGCTCGCCCCACAGTTTCACAGAAGGAGATCGACTTCGCCACCAAAGTGCTCAAGCAGCGCGACGGTACGTTCGAGTGCTTCTACGACGACCCATCGGTCATCCTTCCCAACCTTCTCCGAGGCGAAATCATCGCGCCTTCCGGCAAGAAACTGATCGTCGCCGACTACTCCAACGTAGAAGGCCGTGTGCTCGCTTGGCTTGCCGGTGAGGAGTGGAAGCTTCAAGCCTTCCGAGACTTTGACGCGGGGCACGGCCACGACCTCTACAAGCTTGCCTACGCCAAGGCGTTCGGCGTGAAGCCTGAGGACGTGACGAAGCCCCAGCGCCAGATCGGCAAGGTGCTCGAGCTCGCGCTCGGGTATGGCGGCGGCGCTCCGGCCTTCGCTCGCTTCGCCAAGGCGTACGGAATAGACCTCTCCGACATGGCCGAGTACGTCAAGTCGACCGCACAACGTGCTGTTTGGCTCGAAGCGGTTGACGGGTATCCGTACTTTGTAGAGAAGAACAGAACGGGCGGTCTTGAGCGCGAGGCCTTCATCGCCTGTGATGTCCTGAAGCGCCTGTGGCGAAAGACGAACCCCAAGATCGTCCAGTTCTGGGCGAACGTCGGGCAGGCCGTGCAGAAGGCCATCGTCTCTCGAGAGAGTGTCCGCGTCGGCTATGTCGCCTTCGCCAGGACTGAGAGCTTTCTCGTCATCTGACTGCCGAGCGGCCGTCTGCTCTGCTACCCGTCGCCGAAGACGAATCCGGGGGTCGGCAAGGACTCGTTCACCTATATGGGCGTTAATCAGTTCTCGCGCAAGTGGGAAAAGATCGAGTCATACGGCGCGAAAAACGTGGAAAACATTACCCAGGCAGTCGCTTGCGATCTCCTCTCCGAAGGGCTTCTCCGCATGGACGCTGCGGGCTACAAGACCGTTCTGACCATCCACGACGAAGCGATCACGGAAGCGCCCGACACCGACGAGTTCACCTTCCAGAAGATGGAGCACCTGATGTCGACGCTGCCCGACTGGGCGCCCGGGCTTCCTCTCGTAGCGGCGGGCTACGAAGCCTACAGATACAGGAAGGACTAGGCCATGGAAAAAGAGAAAGACCTGCGCCTGACGCCTCGCGAGTTGGAAATCCTACAGCTCACAGCGAAGGGCCTCGAGCAAACGCAGATTGCGGAAATCCTGGGCATTTCGTTCGCGACTGTCGTCGCGCACAGGAAGAAGCTCTTTAAGAAGCTGGGTGTCCACAACGCCGCCGAGGCGGTTTACGAAGCCTTCCAAATGGGGCTTTTAAAGGTTCAAAAATGAAAAAGAGAAACAAGAAGTACCGTCCGAAGCGCACGCACGCCCCTTCTTTCATTTACTCCCTGACGCTGGGGGAGTTGACGGAGGGGGACCGCGCGAGGTCGGACATCCATCCGTACGTCCACCTCGATGTTCTGCGCCGTGGCGAGGGGAACGAAGAGGACGCATGGCACGTCCAGTCCGCGCTTCGCCACGCGTGGGTTCTGAGCCAGGGGTTCGAGGAGAAGACGACGATGAGGCTCACTTTCCTTCTCGCGTTCGCCTCGCTCAACTGCATGGCGCAGCTCAAGAAGCGGGAAGAACTTGAGCTGCCGGATGCGCTCTTCGAGCCCGTCGACATGGCGCTTGAGTACCTGAAGCAGATGAAGGACTCGTGCAACCGCTCCGAGCTCCTGAAGTCCATGTGGGCGCTTGAGGCGTCCGGTCACATCTTCGACATCCCGACAGGCTCCGGCTTCCTTGTCGACCCCGTCAACGATGACGACTTCGACAAGGTGCAGGGCCGAGGAGGCTTCGCGGTCATCAACAAGAAGACCCGACGAGGTTGGATTGAACGAAACGAAGCCATGAACCGCTGGGAGTGGCACTGCCATGACGAAGATGTCGTGGTGCCGATAACCAAACCCTTTGTCCTTTTACTTTACACACCTATCAAACCATGAATTGCATCACCCATCAATACCCTTTGCCGACCTGCGCCATCCACGGCGAAGACAGCTCTGTGCGTGTTACCGCCCGCGTGGTCGGCGTCTCCAAGGTGGGCATGCCCAAGGTCGTCATCGACATGGATGGCGTCAAGGGCATCCCGCTGACTGAGATCCACAAGCTCGAAACCTTTCTGACGAGTGTCTACGACTGGCGCCGTCTCGCGTTCAACAAAGGAGAGATCAAGTGAACGACAACATCAACCACCCCAAGCACTACGAAGATGCGGGCTATCTCGTTCAGCCCATCGACGTGTGCCAAGAGTTGCCCTTCTGCCTGGGCAACGCCGTCAAGTACCTCTGCCGAGCCGGCAATAAGGAGGGGTGCCCCGAGCTCGAGGACCTGAAGAAGGCCCAGTGGTACCTCAATCGACAGCTTGCCCTCCTCGACAACGGCTCCATGGCCGTTGTTCTGTCGGCCAGAGGGGCCTGTGCCGCACGCTTCATCGCGGAGAAGCACAACGGTCCGCTCCGTTGGCTGTTCGAGAACGGGATCTGCGGTGCCGCTGCCAACGGCTTTGTCGTCCCGAGGACGGGTGTTGTCTCCTGCTTAGCGGCAGTGCGCATGGCCATTTACCAACTCGTCGAGCAGAAGGAGGACGAAGAATGACGATCACCCCATGGGCGATTTACCTCATCACGTTACTTGGAGACGTCAGGGATGCCGCCAAGCTTTTGACTGTTGTCGGAGCCGCAGTGGTTGCCCTTCAGGTCCTGTATGTCTGTCTTTGCTTCGACGTAGCCATGAAAGACGTCACGGTCATTGAAAAGCTTAAGGAGATGAAAGGGTTCTTTAAGAAGGTTGCTGCGGCCACTGCGGTTTGCGGCGTCATCACGATCCTCGTCCCCAGCAGCACGACGCTCGCGGCCATGTACGTCCTGCCTGCAGTCGTCAACTCCGAACTGGTGCAGGAGCTTCCGGGCGAACTTGTCGAGCTGGCCAGAGGCTACGTTAAGAATTTGATTGAGGAGCAGAAGAAGTGAGATACAGACTCAAAGACCGCGAGTTGCAACGCAAGCTCGACGAGGCTACCGATGGGGAGTTCTCCCGACGGCTTCAAAACGACCGTGAGCGTATGGACGGAATAATCCTCATCGGCTGTATGGGCACGATAGAGGATAGAAGACGACATAACCACACCAAGCTCCTGAGGATGACGCTTTGCTTCGCACCGGACGAGATCGAAGAAGTCGCAGAGTACGACCCGCACGGATGGAACATCTTCCCAGAGGTCGAACCTCCGGAAGGCGTATTGATGCGCGTCGAGTGCCGCGATGGAAGAAAGGCCTGCGCCAAGTATCGGCTCTTTATCGAAGGAGGCTCATGGTGCGATGTCAATGGTGGGGCTTGGCCTGAGGCGTACAGCCAAAGCGTTGCCCGCTTCCGCCCGTGGGACGAGGAGGACGAGGAATGAGTGAATTCGGAACCATCGAATGGCAACGGTACGACGCAGACGATGAAGCAACGCACCCAGGCACCGGAAAAGAACTAATCATCATCGCTCTGAAAGGCGGCAAGCCCGTGTTTATCCCCCGTGGATATTTCGGCCTGGGCATCGAGTTCTTCTACGAGGTAAAGGCCGCCAAAGGCTGCAAGGTCATGAAGCGAACCGAGTACAAAGTCAAGGACTTCGACGACATCGCATGGGCTTATCTTGACATTCCGTCGTGGTGGATCAGAAAGGAGAAAGAGGAATGAGACCTGAAAGAGAATACAGACGCATGGCAATCGTCGCTTTGGACTTCATCCAGAAGTACGCGACTGCAGGAAAAGAGGCCTGGAAAGGTCAAACTCCTCCGACCATGGAGGAAGTCGACTCGGTTATCCGCGACCTGTCCTATTTCGTTGGAGCGCTGAAGGACTATCGCTCGATCCGCATCCAGATGATGAAGGAGGCTGAAAAATGAAGGACTTCTGGGGGTTCTACTGGTTAATGCTACGACTCCTTCTGGCAGTCGCCGCCTGCGCGTCCGTGGTAGGCGCCCTCCTTGCCCTGCTGGAACACCTGCTTGGCGACAGTACGCTCGTGCGTCTCGCCCAGTTGGGGGTAGTCATCGCCATCGCTCCTGTCATTGGGTACGCAGCCGGCAAGCTTCTCGGGAAGGACCTATGACGCCTGAAGGAAAACTCGTAGCCTACCTGTGCAAGCGGGCGAAGGCAGAAGGCTTCCGTGTGCGCAAGCTCTCCTACGAAGGGCGCCACGGAGCGCCGGACCGACTGATCCTTGCGCCGGGCGCAGCCGTCTTCGTGGAAGTGAAGGCGCCGGGGCAGCGGCCCCGCCCTGAGCAGACGCGCGAGCTTGCCATCTTCAATGACAGCGGGCTTCACGCCTGCTGGGTGGCGTCCAAGGAGGGCATTGACAGCGTGCTCACGGAGCTCTCGCTTCGCTCCTGGCACGCGCTGGAGGAAGACCCGTATGTGTGATGCCCTTTTCGGGATGTTCGTTACGCTGCTCCCGCTCCTCGCCGCCGGGCTTGTCGCGTGGATTCTGTCCTGGTGCGAAGACAAGGGGAAATCATGAAGTTCACCCCTCGCCCCTATCAGAGGCTGATCGTCAACCACATCCTCTCCCGCGAGCGGACTGCCGTGTGGGCAGGCATGGGCATGGGCAAGACTAGCTCGACGCTCTACGCCATCAACCTTCTCCAGTCGGTAGAAGGCGTAGGCCCCGCGCTGATCCTCGCCCCGCTCCGTGTGGCCGTATCGACGTGGCCGGATGAGGTCGCCAAGTGGGAGGACTTCTCCCACATGCGCGTCTCCGTCCTCTACGGTTCGAAGGCGCAGAGGAAGAAGGCGCTCAATGAGAAGGCCGACATCTACTGCGTCAACTACGAGTCCCTCCCCTGGCTGGTCGAGGAGCTCGACGGCAACTGGCCGTTCGACATCATCGTCGCCGATGAGGCCACGCGCCTGAAGAGCTTCCGCACCCGCTCGGGTGGGTCCCGTGCCAAGGCCCTTGGCTCCGTGGCGTGGCGTTCCGAGTTCTTCATAGAGCTCACAGGAACGCCTGCTTCAAACGGCTTGATGGATCTCTGGGGACAGTTCTGGTTCTTGGACAAAGGCGAGCGCCTTGGCAAGACGATGCGCCGATACCAAGAGGTCTACTTCACACCGATACGCGTTGGCGCCAACGCCTTCGCGGTGAAGTACGAGCCTCGCGGGTTCGCCGAGAAAGCGATCCTTGAGAAGACGCAGGACATCGCGCTCAAGCTCAACGCCGAGGACTGGTTCGACATCCAGAAGCCCATCGTCATGGACGTGGAGGTAACGCTCGACGAGAAGGTGATGAAGGCGTACCGAAGCCTCGAGCGGAACCTCTACGTGGAGCTGGGCGAGTACGCCGTCGACACGGCCAACGCGGCCACGAAGACGTCTGCCTGTCTGCAGCTTGCCTCCGGCAACCTCTACGAAGGCGAGGAAGTAACGCCTGACTTCGAGCGGCTTGCCGAGGCGAAGGCCGCACAGTCGGTAGAACGCGTCGACGGAGGGACGACGAAGCCTTACTTCCGCGTCCACGACAGCAAGCTCCGTGCGCTCGCATCCATCGTGGAAGAGGCCAACGGCATGCCGATCCTCGTGGCGTACCAGTTCAAGCACGAGCGCGACAGGATCCTCTCCTACTTCAAGGGATCCCGCGTGCTCGACAAGAACCCGCAGACGATCCGCGACTGGAATGCCGGCAAGATCCCGATGCTCCTTGCGCACCCCGCCTCGTGCGGCCACGGCCTCAGCATGCAGGACGGCGGGAACATCCTCGTCTTCTACTCCACCGGGTGGAACCTCGAGGAGCACGAGCAAATCATCGAGCGCATCGGACCGACACGACAGGCGCAGGCGGGGCATCCGCGCCCCGTCTTCGTCTACAACATCATCGCAAAAGACACTCTGGACGAAGCCGTCCAGGAAAGAATTACCACCAAGCGCAGTGTCCTTGACCTGCTCATGGAAAGGAGAAAAGCATGAAACCGCAAGAACTGATGACCGCAAAGCAGGTGCGCACCTATGTAGGGTGCGCCCCCAACACCCTTACGAAGGCTGTGCGTGAAGGTCGCTTTCCCGCTCCTGCCCTCATCCTCGGCCGTCAACGCTGGCGCAAGGCGGACGTGGACGAGTACCTTGAGAAGGCGTTCAAAAGCGCACAAACGCGTCGAGTTGGGGCATGAGAGAGAATCCGTAGTCCAGACTAAGAATGCGCGAGGAATAGAGGCATTTCGAGCCGACACCTCGCGCATTTTTGTAAGGGGGTTCACTATGGGTGAATTCGCTAGTAAAGGGGTCGCGGGTAGCGGCCTGGGGCTCGGCATTGCCGGGACCGCGTTGGGGCTTCTCAACGCTAATGGAAACGGTGGCGGCCTTCTTGGCGGGCTGTTTGGCGGTGGCAATTGTCAGAACGCTCAGGCTGGCATGGCGCTCAATGCTCTGGCTGAAAAGGACGCGAAGATCGCGGAACTGACGGCCATGCGCTACAGCGACAACCAGGATGCGGCGGTCTACAAGCAGACGCTTGCCGACAACAAGACGCTTCGAGACGAGATGTACGCCTACATCACGCCGATTGCGCAGGAGTCCGCGGCCAATCGCGAACGCGTGGCGGTGCTCGAAGCACAGCAGAAGTGCGAAGCTGAAAAGGCTCAGCTGCGCGAACAGATCATCACGCAGAAGATCGACCGCGTCGCCTCCGACTGTGCATGCGGCCTCAACAATCTGGCCACCGAGGTCGGCTGTCTCAAGGCTCGTGTCAACGCCATCACGAAGGAGGTCGTGCCGCTTGGCGCAATCTGCCCGCAGCCGATGCCCCGTTACAACGAGTGGACGTCTCCCGAAGGCGCGACTCAGGTGACGGTCTCCAATCCCGCCCGAACGACGGCGCAGCAGTAACCGGTAGGAGCGCGTCATGAACGTTGAAGTCTCCCAGATACCGACGATTGCCAGCGAATTCATCACCACGGTGGTCATGCCGAAGGCACCCACCGGGCTCCTGAAGTTTGGCATCGGCTTCGTCTCCCCCTACATCCGCGACGCCGTAGCGGTGCGTGTCGAGCAGTCCCTGCCGACGCTCAAGATGCTCGGCATCGTGGACGAAGGGAAGGTTGATCTTGACCGTGCATCCGCGGCCGCCTACGCCGCGCTCGAAGAGGCCGGCGGCAAGGTGGAGCTTAGCGGCTACATGGTCGACAAGGCGGACATCGACGCGCTCCTTGAGATCGCGAAGAAACACGCGGTCGAATAAGGAGAAAGTCATGGACTTGAAGGACATGCGAAAGATGCAGGGTGAGCGCACCGAGGAAGAGCTTCTGGAGAAGATCGACAAGATCCTCGACGACGCTCGGGACGGTCACTACAGCCTGACATCCCAGAACCTGGAAGATCTTTGTGAAGCGTGGGAGTGCATCAAGCACATCCGCACGGTTCTAGCAATGGATCGTTAACCACGCAGGGGGCGATCCAGTCGTCCCCTTTTTTTTCAATCATGCTGACAACCCTGCAGAACCTCATTCCTCAAGGAGCGGAGAGAGTCATGCTGACCGCAGGCGGTGTGCTGGGCGGCGCCCTGTCATTCGCCTTCGGCGACGTAGGGCCGCTGCTCTGGTGGCTTGTCATCTTCACGGTGACGGACTTCTTCCTTGGCACAGGCATAGCCGTGCTTCAAGGGCGGTGGTCGAGTCATAAGAATTTTCTGGGCATCCTGAAGAAGGCACTGATGTTCGCCATCGTAGCACTCGCCCATGGGCTCGACGAAGTCTTCGCGCCCGTCATCCACTTTCAGATTTTTCAAAGCATCACCATCTGCGCCTACGCGGCGGGTGAGTTCGGCTCCATCATCGAGACCTTGGAGCGAGGAGGCTTGGGCGGTGCGGTTCCGCCCGTGCTCCGTCGGCTTGTCAAAACACTCAACGAACGCATTGAAGCGCACGCCGAAGAAGAGTTGGCGAAGCGCGGGTTAACCGTGGAAAAGGAGAAAGACCATGAGTGAAACGAGAGCCCTTACGGCTTGGCCGGTCGAGTTGGCCGCAGACTTCATCGAGCAGTGGGAAGGCTTCCGCGAGACTGCATACCTATGCCCCGCGGGCGTGCTTACCATCGGCTTCGGCCACACCGGTTCCGACGTGAAGGAAGGACAGGTCGTGACGTACAAGGAAGCCTACGACGTGCTCATTGAGGACCTCAAGCGCTACGCCTCGGGCCTTGCCTTCTGGGTGAACGTCTACCTTACCGAAGGCCAGTACGTGGCGCTCATGAGCCTCGCGTACAACATCGGCGTGGACGGCGTCGTCCACAAGTGCCCGAAGCTGATGCGAGCAGTCAACGCAGGCGACGCGGAAGAAGCCGCTCGCCAGTTCTTGGACGTGAACAAGGCCAACGGCAAAGTGCTCCCAGGCTTGACACGACGCCGCCAAGCGGAAGCGAAGCTCTATCTGGGTGAAGAATGAAGAACAAGATCATCGCGGTCGTCGCGCTCACCGCCGCCTTCATTGGCGGCTACCAGTTCGCGGCCGCGCTCTACGGCGAAGACCTCGCCACACTGAAGGAAGATTACGCCACGCGTGCGCAGTCTCTTGAGGTCAAGTATCGTGAGAAGGAGAGAACCTATGCACAGAGCCTGGTTGAAGCGTGGGAGGTGCGCGATGCCGCACTTGCTCGCATCGACGATCTTGGCGCTGATCTTGAGCGGGTGCGCAAGCAAGCAGCCGATGCAAAGCGTCGACTGTCCGCAGCGGCCGGCGGTACCTGCAACGCTGAAAGAGAGCAACTTGCCCGATGCACAGACCTTGTCGAGCGAGGCGCAGACCTGGTTCGCAGAGGTGTCGAGCTTTCTGAGCGAACTGCGATAGACAAGGACGCCGTGGTCCACCTAACAAAATAGGCCGCTTTGTGCTAACTTATGCCTGCTGGTTTTACTAGCAACTACTCCGAAAAAGTGGGACTTCAGTTGAACGATTACCCCCAGGGATGCACACTCCTTGGGGGTTTTCTTTTACACGTTCGGCAGGAGGTAGTCTGCCCACTCTTGCATCAGCTTGCGCCTCTGCTCCAGCAGATCATCACGCTGATACGCGCGGAAGACATTGTTCCCCACAGCGTGCATCAACTGCTTCTCAGAGACGAGGAAGTTCTTCTCGTTCTTCGCGCCCCAGTCGGAGAAGGTGGAGCGCATACCGTGGAGCGTCATGTCGTCTCGGCCACTCGCGTGTTTAATCGCGTAGAGCGCGGTCCCTTGGTTAATAGCCGATCGCCCACGCCCCTGGAAAAGGTAGTCCCCACTGGTATCGAGCCGGTCGATCAGGCGAAGTAGCTGGCGCGTGAGCGGCACCACGTGGGGGTACGGCTTCTTGTCCTTGCGGCGTTCTTGCGGCACGGAGAAAGTCTTCTCCTCAAGGTCGATCTCGTCCCACTTCCCTTTGATGTATTCGTTTGCACGGCCTGCGGTGAGCGCGCCGAAAACCACGGCGAGCGAGCTCACCCTGTCTTCCATCCACAGTTTTCCGACCGCCTCTCGAAGCTCTTCCGGCGTCATCGCGACGTGGTGCTCAACAGGGATGGAGCGGCGCACGAGCCCCATCGGCGGGAGCGAGGCGTCAAGGCATCCCTTCCACTCGGCGGGGTTTGACTGGATGAGTCCTTCACCCTTCGCGACGTTGAGGACGCCGTAGAGGCGCATGCGCAGGTCTTCACCCCTGCGCGGCTTCGTCGTCCACCATTGGCGAAGGAAGGCCGCAACGTCGTCGCGGGTGATCGCGTCCAGGCGCTGCTTGCCGAACGCCTCCTTGAGCTTGTCGATGTCACAGCGCCAAGCGGCCTCGGTCTTCGCCCCGGTGAAACCGCGCAGGTACAGGATCTTCTCGAAGGCGTGGTCGACATACTCGCTGAAGGTCGGCATGGACGACTTCACTTCCGCGGCTTTCTTCTCCGCCTTCTCTTTGGCGATCTGATCCTTGGGGTCGATGCCCTGTGCCACCAGCGCCTTGAGCGGCGCCACCTTGGCAAGGACGGCTGACAGGGGCTGCGTCGCGGACCCGAGGCCGAGTTCACGGCGCTTACCGTTGAGCTGGTACTTGTACAGCCAGGAGCGGCTGTGCGTCGTCACGCGCAGATAGACGCCCCTCTCATAGCAGTGGATGCCGATCGGCAGGGTTGGGATGGACTTCACGTTGAACATACACTTCTCATACAGTTGGGTTGATGTTGGATGCAGTGCTTTAGCACACTTTGAAGCACTACAAACTCACAAGTCGTATGAGATTGAGGCGTTTTGACTCTTCTTAGCCTAGCATAAAGCTAACGAAGTTACGCGCGCATGACGGATTGGGTGGAATCCGGGCGTCGACTACTTGAGGAGGACGTCCTTGAGGAACTTGTCCTCGGCCTCGCGAGCCTCAGGCTCGTTCATGAGCGTGTGCGGCGCGTCCTTGATGAGGACGATGCGGGCGTTGGGATTGCCCTGGAGCGCCTTGCTGCAGTTGCCGACGGCCTCGTGGTTGCCGAGATAGGGATTGGCCTGCGAGAAGTACTTGTCCTTCGAGCTCATGATGTTGAGGACGGGCATGCCGTCGGGAATTCTCGTCTTGTGCTGGACGACGTGGTAGTTGTTTTCGCACGACCAGGAGAAGATGATGCGGCCCGCTTCGGCGGGTGCGGCTTCGGCGCGCACGTAGCGGGCCACGGCGACTGCGCCTTCGCTCGTGCCTGCGATCACGAACCTGCCGTTGAACCAGGGCTGTTTCGCCAGGAATTCGACGGCCGCCGTGAGTTCGCTCGCACGAAGCGCGTGGATCTTCTCATAGTCCATCGGGTCGATGGGCGAGGTGTAGGTCATGCGGTCGGGGAGCTGGAAGGAGTCGGCCGTGAAGCTTGCGATGCCGAGCTCGTCCGCGAGACGCTTCTGGAAGGCCTTGATCTGCGGATTGATGCCGCCCGAGCCGTGCACGAAAATCACGGCGGGCGCCTTTCCCTTCGTTTCGGGCGCGCGGATGTTGGTGCCTTCGTATGTCTTGTCGCCCGTCACGGATGCGGGCAGCACCGTCCAGGACTGCGCCATGGCCTCGGCCATCGTGCGGTCGGTCTGCACCCAGGCCTTCCCCTTGATCGTGCCCTGCGGCACGTCGGCGGACATGGCGGGCGCGGCGAGCGCAATGAGAAGCGCGGCGGCAAGTGCGGAAATCCTTGTGTTCATGGTCTCTCTCTCCTTGATGAACGTTCGTGCGCACCGGACTCGGGTCGATTCACCCGTCCTGCTGCAGGCGCACCCTGGCAAGAATAGTCGCATTGCCCGCATTCGGGCGAGCGCCGAAAAACTCTGAAACAACGAGCGGCCATGGGTCGTCGTGGTGCCGTGTCGTCATGCTCAACAACGATAAAGGCCCTCCTTCAGACGGGCTCCCGGATGGACGGGAGCCCGAAGGAGAGCCTTCCAGCATGCTCAGGCCTGCGCCGTCACGATGGGCGGCGCGGGACGGGACGGATCACTTCCCCTGAGCGGCGTTCGTGCCGGCGGTGCGGCCGAAGACCATGCAGTCGGCGATGGCGTTGCCGCCGAGGCGGTTGGAGCCGTGGATGCCGCCCGTCGTTTCACCGGCGGCGTAGAGGCCCGGAATCACCTTGCCGTTGACGTCAAGCACCTGTGCGTCGGCGTTGATCTGCAGGCCGCCCATCGTGTGGTGGACGGTCGGGACCTTCTGGCAGGCGTACCAGGGGCCTTCGGTCATGACCTTGTCGGCCTTGTTGTTGGCGACGAAGCCGAGCGGATCCTTCTTTTCACCGCGTACGACGGCGTTGTAGGTGTCGATCGAACCCTTGAGGTTTTCGACCGGCATCTTGAGCTTGGCGGCAAGCTCCTCGAGCGTGTCGGCTGCGACGACGCGGCCGAGATCGATCATGTCGCCCACCTTGGCGCCGTTGCGGTCAACCCACGTGAGGCTCGGATAGCGCAGATGGTTGACGAGCACGTAGTAGGTCGAGTCCTTCTGTGCGAAGATGGCCTTGGCGAGGACGTCGCGGGCTGCGCCTTCATTGACGAAGCGGTTGCCGTCCGTGTTGATGAAGACGCGGTTGCGGCCCGACGTGCGGATCATTTCCATGAGGCCCGTGCCCGGCGTGCCGCAGGGATGAACCTGAATGTCGGCCATGCCGATCACGTTCGCGCCGACTTCCTTGCCCATCAGGATGCCGGAGCCCTGGGCGGACTTCTGGAAGTTCGTGCAGCCGATGCTCTTGCCGAGGTCGTAGTCTTTGAAGACGCCCGTGTTGACTTCCTGACGGAGCTTCACGTTGGCGCCGAAGCCGCCGGTTGCAATGATCACGCCCTTTTCAGCCTTGAAGAGCGTGTAGCGGCCGGTCTTGTTGTGCTTGGCAAGCACGCCCGTCACGCGGCCGTCGGCGTCCTTGAGCACGTCTTTGGCTTCAATGTCGGTGATGACCTGCACGTTGGGATGCTCGGCGATGTACTTCTCGAAGACGCGGATGTAGGAGTTGCCCGACGGAGTGGCGGGATAGTGGGAGCGCTGCCAGAGCGCGCCCGTGGCCGTGCCGACCTCGTCCTTGAACTTCACGCCGATCGATTCGAGCCATTCGACGGCGGGATAGGCGCCTTCACAGAGGTGTTTGACGAGCTCGGGGTTGCCCACGTTGTGGCCGCCCTTGAGCGTCTGGTCGATGTGTTTCGCAACGGAGTCCTCGATGCCGAGCTTGGGCTGGCGGATCGGGTCGGCCGCATTGAGCGCGCCTTCGGAGACGTTCGTCGAGCCGCCGAGAAGGCCGAGCTTTTCGAGCACGATCACGTCGGCGCCCGCCTGGGAGGCGGCGACCGCAGCGGCAAGGCCGGAACCGCCGCCGCCGATGATGACGACCTGCGTCTTCATCGTGTTGGGGAGCGCCTTGTACTCTTCAACATTCTTCTTCAGGTCCTTGAGGTCCTCGGCGGAAACCTTGGCCTGCTTGAGGCATTCGCCCACGGCGTACTTGAGCGCCATCGAGCTGATCGTGGCGCCCGTGACGCCGTCAACGCCGAGACTCTGCTTTTCGAGAATCCTGCCGCCCACCTTTTCAAGGGCGAGCTGGCCGACGCCGATCGTCTCAAGGTTCTTCGACCAGTCGATCTTCTCGATTTTGTGCTTCGAAACCGTGACGGCGACCGTCATGGCGGCATTGTGCGCGTTCACTTTGTAGGTGTAGGTGCCGGGCACGTAGGTGGCGGCGGAAGCGGACATCGAGGCGACGGCAAGTGCGGCGGCCGCGGCGATCGTGGTGAGTTTCATGGTGGTTCTCCTCTGGAGTTGCGCGCGCTGCCTGAAGCCGTGGTCAATGGGCGTCAAAAAAAAGTCGGCGCGCAGGCCGGCAAGGCGGCGCTTGAACGCGGAGACCTTGCGCGGTGCGTAATGATGATATCAATCAAAGCTCCGGCGCGATCATGGGGTTAACCCTCGCCTTTTTGACCTGACCGACGAAGTCCGATGGTTGTTTTGAACCGCGCGTCCGGGAACGCCGTGCCGACGCCTCCGACTGCAGGCCTCATCGTCATCATCCGCATCTTCCGCGTCGGCGTCTTCAGGCTCGTGCATGGAGGGCGCCTGCGAGGGGATCTTGTCGACAAAAGACCGTCTGTTCCCGACCGTTTCCGCCGATTGGGCGGTATTGCCTAGGGAGAGCACCCGAGGCGCCTTGATGGGGGTCGAAGAACAGCGAGAAAGCCTGAAACGACTGTGCCCGAGCCCTTGCGAAGCGCTGAGCGATGAGGCACCATGTGTCTCAAGGGAGGCGCGACCTGTTCCGAGAACGGGCGGCACAAAAACTCCCTGCCAGATTCCTCTTCGTCGAGAGCGGCCCACGGCGCAGTGTTCGACGAGCCTTCAGAGGCCTGCGATGGCATGAGATCCGCGCGGGCCTTTTCGATTGAGTGCAGCCTTCCTGCCCTTTTCCAAGGGCGGAATCGAATCAACAGGCCGGAGGGGATTTCACCAACAAGGCGCGGAATCAGGCATGATGTGAAATGCGGACCGCAGGGGACCGCCTCAACGCCAGGGCCGACCGGCCGGCATCCCCTTCTCCATGCCTTCAGAACAAAGACCAGACGGAGCATCCATGACCGACAGCACGACCAAGAAGCCCGCGGAGCTTGAAAGCCTTCGCGCCGACATCGACCGCAGCGACGAAGCCATCGTCGGCGCACTTCGCACGCGGCTGGGCGCCGTCAGGCGCATCGCCGAGGTCAAGCGCCTTCAGGGCCTTCCCGTCTACGACGCCGTGCGCGAGGCGTCCCTTCTCTACAAGTTGCGCTCGATGGCGGGTTCCGACGTCGAGGGTGTCGCCCTGCCCGTCTACCGCACGATGATGGCCGCGGCCCGCCGCTTCGAGGCCCAGAGTCAGGAGGCGGGCGAAGCCGTCTCCGGCACCGTCACCCTGCGTCTGCGAAGCCCCGCCGACTTCACCGCCGTCACGGAAATCTTCGCCGTGCACGACTACGTGCCTGAAAGCCTCTCCTGGGTCAATCCCGTCATCGTGCTCTCCGCCACGAAGCCCTTGCCCGCCTCCATGGTCCGCGATCTGCGCGAGCATGGCATCCGCATCGAGGCACAGAACGCCTGAGCGCGTTCAGACTGAACGCATTTGAAGAGGCCGGCAGCAGACGATCCGCCGGCCTTTTTGATATGGCTGAAAATAAAAGACCCTGACAGGAACCCTATTCTGCGGAGGGGCTTCCCTTGACGCGCTGCCGTCCGCCGCAACAGGCTAAACCCGTTGTTGCTGCGCGAAAAAGGCCGTCCTTCTGGACGGCCTTTCGTCGGCTGATCATTCGGGTCTGCTGCACGCCATGGCGAAGCTTCGCTCGAAGATCTCGCCATCGCGGTCCTCGATCTGGGTGGACGCCTTCGGGTCGATGCGCCCGTCGAAGATGTTGACCCAAGTGCGAGAGAGGCGACGCCTGCCGAACAGCTCGCCCTTCATGAAGGGGGCGGCGGTGAGCACGCGCTCGACGGCGCGCAGTCTTCTGCCTTCGCAGTCGACCTCGAATCGGGTCGCGGTCGTGCGGATGTACTTGAACCTGAGGCTCAGCTCCGTGAGGTCCTCGGGATAGTTCATGAGGCCGTACCAGGCGCTCGTCCTGCTGTCGGCCTTCCAGAAGGCCATGACGGTCCCGAACTCCTGACGGCCGACCCAACCGTCATATTCGACATCGCCGTCGGCGAGCATCTTCATCGGAAAGCCCCAGACGGCGATCACGCTCTCAAGGGACGGCATTGCCGGCGCCTCCTGACGGGGAGCGCTCGGGCAAACCTTCACCGGCAAGTCCTTGTTCGCCTTTTCCTGAGGCGCTTCCCGCCCCTCCTCTGCGGCTTCGCAGACGGCGGAGCCGAGGACGGCGAGGCATCCAGCGGCGGCAGCCAGGGTTCGGGTCTTCTGTTCGAATGTCATGGTGAGGCTGTCAAAAAAGCTCTTCTGTTTGACTGAGTTCCGACATTTTAGGCACTTTTCCTTAGTCCTGTTTGATTTTTTTGCAATGAAAACGCCGTCTTTACGCGACCTTGCGTTGGCTCGGGAACGTTTCGGCATGATGGCCGAGCCCCTTGGCGTAACAAGTCGCTGCCTTTTGACCTCTGTGCCCTCGCCCGACCCGAGCTGATGGTCGAGAGCCTTCCCGAGTCGAACAAGGGCAACCTCACGTGCTTCCCGCGCCCTGACGGGGCCCTCGCTTCAGCCTGAAATTCCGAACCTGCGCCTTCGTCGTACACATGTGAGGCGAAGGCGCTTTTTTGTGCCGAATTGTCTCTGGCACCTGACGGATTTGATCCTGATCAAGCGTTTTAAGCCTCGCCCAAGGGATTTTCGCTAAACTCAGGTCTGGTCAAATTTTTCATACGGCACCTTCTGTAAAAATAAGGACAACCCGCCATGATCTCCCGTCGTGATCTTCTCTGCGCCGGCGCGCTCGCTCCGCTTTCGACGTATTCCTTTGCCGCTCCCGCCTACAAGGCCGGCAAGGAGTACCTGACCGTTCACCCGATGGCCCCCACGCCGGCGGACAAGATCGAAGTCGTTGAATTCTTCGCCTACACCTGCCCGCACTGCCTGCAGTTCCACCCGGTCTTCCATGAGTGGGCGCAGAAGGCCCCCGAGGACGTCAGCATCCGCATCTGCCCCGTCGCCTGGCAGCCGAAGTACCTTCCGTTCACGGACACCTACTTCGCGCTCGAGGCCCTTGGTCTGCTTGACAGCCTGAGCATGCCGTTCTTCGAAAGCATCATCTACCAGACGCGCTCCTACAACTTCGACAGCGCCACCCGCGACATCCATGACTTCATGGTCGAAGCCGGCGTCGACGGCGCCAAGTGGGACGCCACGTTCAACAGCTTCGGCGTGAAGAACAAGTCCCGCAACGCCACG
>OLVY01000836.1_pt1 | contig 21386 bp, 21 predicted proteins | sample 1674261 | NCBI WGS metagenome assembly OLVY01 (sample SAMEA103958155, study PRJEB25191) | human gut metagenome | biome: human-associated habitat [ENVO:00009003]; feature: intestine environment [ENVO:2100002]; material: feces | place: Germany | collected 2013/2015
TTCAACGCTACGGCTCTTTTCTTCCACAAGCATAGCTTGTGGTTTTCTATATGAATGAAGAAACGGCAAAGCATCTGTCGCTCTGCCGTTTCCCCGTCATACATCCATGATCTACTAATTATTTCTATCCACATCCCAGTGTGCACACCGGATGACAGCAACAGGATACGAAAAAAGCATTAAATTGTGTTATTCTAGGCTCAGAAACGCTTATACATCCATTATCTAATAATTGAATTATAGAAAGAGGTGGTTTATGTGGGCAAGTTTTCTCTTTGTCTGAAGATTCAAATAAACAATGAAAGGAGGTGGTGTTCATGTCCATGCTGATCGAGGTCTGGGGCGACTACGCCTGTTTTTCAAGACCCGAGATGAAAACCGAGCGTGTATCCTATGACATCATGACGCCCTCGGCGGCGCGCGGGCTGGTGGAGGCCATTTACTGGCACCCGGGCATGAAGTACCATATCGACCGCATCTACCTGCTCAAGCCGGTGCAGTTTGCCAGCATTCGGCGCAATGAGGTCAAGGCTACCCTGCTGTCCTCGGCGGCGCTCAGTGCAGCCAAGGGCGGCGAGGTGCCCATGCTGTGCACGGCAGAGAACATCCAGCAGCGGGCAGCGCTGGTGCTGCAGGATGTGCACTACGTGATCGAATGCCATTTTACCATGACCGAAAAAGCCGCACCCGGCGATAACCCGGGCAAATTTCAGGATATTTTGCGGCGGCGGCTTGCCAAAGGGCAGTGCTATCACCAGCCCTGCTTTGGCTGCCGGGAGTTTCCGGCAAACTTCCGGGAATGGCACGGCAGGGCCGAGGACATCCCCGCACTGCCGCTCACGCAGGATCTGGGCTTTATGCTGTACGATCTGGACTACTCCGACCCGGAAAATATCCGCTCCCAGTTCTTCCGGGCAAAGCTGGAAAACGGCGTGCTGGACTGCCGGGATGTGGAGGTGTTTACATGATCTTACAGGCACTTACTGCCTATTACGAGCAGCTTGTCCGGCAGGGCAAGCTTTCTGCCCCCGGCTGGGATGACAGCTTTAAGGTGAGCTATGAGCTGCGGTTGAACGATGCCGGGCAGCTGGTTTCCGTGCTCGACCTGCGCACAGAAACGAAGATGGGCAAAAAGACAGTCCTTGCCCCGCGTGCAATGCGCGTACCGGCGCATGAAAAGCGTTCCTCCGGCATTGCCGCCAACTTTTTGTGCGATAACTCCACCTATTTGCTGGGCGCAGACGAAAAAGGCAAGCCGGAGCGCGCTGCGGATTGCTTCAAGGCCTGTGCCAAATTGCATCACGTCATTCTAGACGGTGTAGACAGCCCCGCAGCCCGGGCGCTCCTTGCTTATTTTGACAGCTGGGATCCGGCGCAGGCTGCCGCGCATCCCCTATTGGCTGAGCAGTGGAAGGAGATCACCGGCAACGCCAACCTGATCTTTGGCTACGAAGCTGCCGACCACAGTCACAGCTTTGTCAATGACGACCCTGCCATTCAGAACGCTTGGCAGGCGCACTACAACGACCGCTCTGCTGATTCCGACATGGGGCAATGCCTGATTACCGGAAAATATGCCCCTATCGAGCGCACCCATCCGAATATCAGCGGTGTGCCCGGGGCGCAAAGCTCCGGCGCAGCACTGGTATCCTTCAACGCACCGGCCTTCTGCTCCTACGGTCACGAGCAGGGCGATAATGCCCCTGTCAGCAAGTACGCCGCCTTTGCCTATACCACTGCACTGAATTATCTCTTGGCTGACCGTAAAAATCATTGTCGCATTCTAGGTAGTGGCAGTAGCTCCACCGCCATGGTCTTCTGGGCCGAAAATGCAGAACCAGCTTATTCCGATGCTTTTTCTATGTTTTTTTCCAGTGACTTGAACGGCGAACTCGCTGCAATAATGAAAAAGTTAGCGCTTGGACAACATGTACATTTTAACGGTATCGAGTTACAGCCCGATGAGCATTTCTGTATTCTGGGTCTTTCACCAAACGCAGCACGGCTATCTGTTCGTTTTTTCATGCGGGATACCTTTGGAGCATTTTCCAAGAATCTCCAGCGTTTTTTAGATGAGACTGCAATCGCCCGACCAGACCTCGACATACGCGAATATCTATCTGTCTGGTCTGTTGCTCTGACTACGGTACGCACCGTCAAAGGCAGTACGCCGCCTGACCCGTCCCCGCAGCTGGCAGGCGACCTGCTGCGCGCCGTGCTGACCGGCGGGCGCTATCCCGCAACCCTATTGAACGGTGTGACCCTGCGTATCCGTGCCGAGCAGAATGTGACCCGCGGCCGGGCTGCTGTGATCAAAGCGTATTACCTGCGTAATTACCCTACCGAACTGAACAAGGAGGTCTATACTGTGAGCCTGAACGAAACCACCAATGTCCCCTATCTTCTGGGACGGCTGTTCTCTGTGCTGGAGGCTGTGCAAAAAGCTGCCAACCCCGGCATCAACACTACCATCAAGGACCGGTATTTCAACGCCGCCTGCGCCACGCCGGGTATGTCCTTCCCCACCCTGCTGCGGCTGAGCCAGAAGCATCTGCGCAAGCTGAATGACGGCCTTGCCACCCACTACGATAAGCAGATCACCGAACTGATGGCACAGCTGCCGGAGAGCGGTTTCCCCGCTCGGCTCAGCCTGCCGGATCAGGGTAAATTCACCATCGGCTACTACCACCAGACCCAGAAACGTTACGTCAAAAAGAACGAGGAGGAATAAAAAAATGTCTGCACCTATCAAGAACCGCTACGATTTCGTCATTCTGTTCGATGTAGAGAACGGCAACCCCAACGGCGACCCCGATGCCGGTAATATGCCCCGCATCGACCCCGAGACCGGCTACGGTCTGGTGACCGATGTCTGCCTGAAGCGCAAGATCCGCAACTATGTGGAGACGCTGAAGGAGGACGCCCCCGATGCCGACAATTACCGCATCTATGTCAAGGAGGGCGTACCCCTGAACCGCAGTGATGCCGAGGCGCTGGAGCACAACGGTCTGACCCCCAAGGACGACCTGAAAAAGGCCAAGAAAAGCGACCCGGATATCGACCGCAAGCTGCGGGATTATATGTGCGAACATTTCTACGATATCCGCACCTTCGGTGCCGTGATGACCACCTTTGTCAAGGGTGCGCTGAACTGCGGCCAGGTGCGCGGGCCGGTGCAGCTGAGCTTCGCCCGCTCTGTTGACCCTATCGTGCCGCAGGAGGTGACCATTACCCGCGTAGCCATCACCACCGAGGCAGACGCTGAAAAGAAGAACAGTGAAATGGGCAACAAGCATATCGTGCCCTACGGCCTGTACCGTGCCGAGGGTTACGTTTCTGCCAATCTTGCCCGCAAGACCACCGGCTTCTCGGAAGAGGACTTGCAGCTGCTGTGGCAGGCTATCCTGAATATGTTCGAGAACGACCACAGTGCTGCACGCGGCAAGATGGCCGTGCGGGAGCTGATCGTGTTCAAGCACGATTCCGAGCTGGGCAATGCGCCCGCCTATAAGCTGTTCGATGCCGTTACCGTGGCGCACAAGGCCGAGGTGGTCGCGCCCCGCAGCTATCAGGACTACACCGTTACGGTGGCCGACACCCTGCCGGAGGGTGTACACTGCGAGAGGTTCCACTGATGGACGCGCCGGATGACTACCTGCAAATGTCCGGCATCCAGCATTTTGCCTTCTGCCGCCGCCAGTGGGCACTGATCCATCTGGAGCAGCAATGGGCAGAAAATCTGCGCACCACCGAAGGACAGCTGAACCATGCCCGCTGCCACGATGACACCCGCACCGAGCTCCGGGGCGATTTGCTGATCACTCGGGGAATGCGGGTGACCAGCCACCGGCTGCGGATGTCCGGCAACTGTGACGTGGTGGAATTCCGGGATTGTGCGGATGGCATCCCGCTGCAAAGCACCCCCGGGCGCTGGCAGCCCTACCCGGTGGAGTACAAGCACGGCCACGCAAAGGAAACCGATGCCGACCGGCTGCAATTATGCGCACAGGCCATGGCGCTGGAGGAAATGCTGGTGTGCCATATCCCGGAAGGGGCGCTGTATTACTGCGAGACGAAGCGGCGGGAGGTCGTACCTTTTACCGACGAACTGCGCAACGCCACCCGGCAGATGGCAGACGAAATGAACCAGTATTTTGCCCGCGGCTACACCCCAAAGGTAAAGCCCGGCAAGCACTGCAACGCCTGTTCCCTGAAAGAGCTCTGTCTGCCGATGCTCTGCCAGAAGGCAGACGCCAAGGCTTATCTGCGGCGCTATCTGGACGAGACGGCCACGGAGGTAATACCATGCGGCAATTCCTGAACTCCCTGTTCGTCCTCAGCGAGGACGCTTACCTCACGCTGGACGGCGAAAACGTTGTGGTCAGCCGTGGAAAAGCTGAGGTCGGGCGGGTGCCGCTGCACACGCTGGAAAGTATCCTCTGCTTCAGTTACGCCGGTGCCAGCCCCGCGCTGATGGGCAAATGCGGGCGTATGGGCATCGACCTGAGCTTTTATACCCCGCGCGGACGCTTTTTAGCGCGCACTGTGGGCGAGGAACGCGGCAACGTATTGCTGCGGCAGACCCAGTACGCCGTTGCCGCCAGCGAGGCGCTCAGTTGCAGTTATGCCCGCAGCTTTATTCTGGGTAAGGTGTACAATGCCCGCTGGGTGCTGGAGCGTGCCACCCGGGACCACCCGCAGCGGGTGCTCGTGGACGAATTGAAACAGACCAGCGCACAACTGGCGGCTGCCCTACCGCTGGTGGAAGGCTGCGAGGATCTGGAGCAGCTGCGTGGGCTGGAAGGCGAAGCTGCACAGCGGTACTTCGACCGGTTCAACGCGCTGATCTTACAGCAGAACGATGCCTTTGTGTTTACCTGCCGCAGCCGCAGACCGCCACTGGACAATGTGAACGCGCTGCTGTCCTTTGCCTATTCCCTGCTGGCCAGCGATTGCGCCGCCGCGCTGGAGGGTGCCGGGCTGGACCCTTATGTGGGCTTTCTGCACCGTGCCCGTCCCGGGCGGCGCAGCCTTGCATTGGATCTGATGGAAGAGCTGCGCACCGTTCTGGCTGACCGTTTCGTGTTGTCCTGTATCAACCAGAAAGTGCTGAATGCAAAGCACTTTGAAAAGCAGGAAAACGGTGCCATTCTGCTGACCGAGGAGGGACGCCGTGCATTCCTGAACGCATGGCAGCAGAAAAAGCGCGAAGTCATCACCCACCCGTTTTTGAAGGAAAAGCTCTGCTGGGGGCTTGTGCCTTATGTGCAGGCGTTGCTGCTGGCGCGCACCCTGCGGGGCGATTTAGAGGTTTACCCTCCGTTTTTCTGGAAATGAGGTGTAATCATGCTGGTACTGATCACCTACGACGTAAACACCGAGACCTCTGCCGGACGCAAGCGGCTGCGCAAGGTTGCCAAGAAGTGCGTAGATCATGGGCAGCGGGTGCAGAATTCTGTGTTCGAATGCCTGCTGAACGCTTCGCAGTACGCAGTTCTCAAAGCAGAGCTGACCGCCCTGATCGACCCTGCCTTGGACAGTCTGCGGTTCTACCAGCTGGGCAACAACTACCAGACCAAGGTCGAGCACGTTGGACTGCACCCGGAGTTTGCACAGGATAGCGTGCTGATTTTTTGATGTCCGGCCAGTGCGAACCGGCAGCACACATGGTTTTCCGGGACGCTTCGCACCGGAATACCAGCCGTTTGCGCAAGTAACGGTGTGATTTTGCGGTTTGGTTTGCAGACATCTCTTTGCAATTTGTGCAGGGAGGTGTATAATGAGACAAAAGCAGGGTGTTTTCTCTCTGTTTTTGCTGTCGCCCTCCTCGCGGAGGGCGTGGATAGAAATACAAATGATAAATTTAACGAAAGAGCACCCCTATGTCGCCCTCCTCGCGGAGGGCGTGGATAGAAATTTGAAGTGGTTCCACAGTATGCGGTTAGGACAAGTCGCCCTCCTCGCGGAGGGCGTGGATAGAAATGCCCTTGTGTATGCTCCCATGCCCCAAAAGTTCGTGGTCGCCCTCCTCGCGGAGGGCGTGGATAGAAATTCCCATAAAGTACTTGAAATCATCCCAGAGAATCCGTCGCCCTCCTCGCGGAGGGCGTGGATAGAAATCTTTGCTCTCCTTTTTGCGTTTTTTGGCTCATCGTGTCGCCCTCCTCGCGGAGGGCGTGGATAGAAATTTTTACAGCCGGATGCCGCCGCGCATAGGCTTCTGGTCGCCCTCCTCGCGGAGGGCGTGGATAGAAATATAGTATCGTGGTATTTGTGCGCGCTTGCCATTTGGTCGCCCTCCTCGCGGAGGGCGTGGATAGAAATGATTGCTTTTCCTGTGTCGTTTGCAACGTTAGTTAGTCGCCCTCCTCGCGGAGGGCGTGGATAGAAATCTGTCCTTTTGCCAGTCCCTGAACAAGGGCTGTCAGTCGCCCTCCTCGCGGAGGGCGTGGATAGAAATACCAACCAGTCACCGACCGCGCTTTACCCGACAAAGTCGCCCTCCTCGCGGAGGGCGTGGATAGAAATATGGCAACCGCCTGCCGTGAATCCTGTAACCGATAGTCGCCCTCCTCGCGGAGGGCGTGGATAGAAATTTAAAAAAGCTATGGTAAAATCGCAGCGTCCGAAACATCCTGCGGTCTGCCGTTATTCACATACGGGTTATACCAGACATTCTGGAATATGCATCCTTCGATCCAAATGTTTTCGCACCAAATGCTCTCGCCGTTCTCCATGCGTCCCCGCAGCCGGATGCCGCAGGTCCATATTTTGTTTACACCGTTCGGGTTGATGCCTTCCCATGTGCAGTTGACGAACCAGATGTTTTTGCACCCCTCCAGCACCATGTTCGCGCCCTTCCAAAAGATCACGTTCCGAACTTCCAGATCTTCAACGTTGTTGACGATGATCTCAAAGTACTTATACTTTTTGTTTCCTCCGTCCACCACGCAGTTGCTCTGGCTCAGCGCCGCCGTCAGTGCTTCCGTGTCGTCCGTCTCTCCGTCCCCCGCCGCACCGGGAATACCCGTCACTGCGCCGCCGCCCGTGCCGCTTCCGGCCATGTCCCACGCTGCTGCAATGCCTGCTTCCATGTGGTTCAGCTTGGCAGCGGTCAGGGTATGGCCGTCCATAAAATTCTGTTTTGTGTACCCCATCTTAGCTCCTCCCAAGGATCATTCTGCCCAGCACTGCAAGGCTCAGCCGGGCAGTGTTCCTGTTGTCCGGGTCGTCTGCGCCCCACAGCGCCTCTAAGCGGTCACAGGCCGCTGCCGCTGCATCATTGCCCGCCGCCAGCGTGCGCAGTACGGTCAGCACACCGTTTTCCACCAGCGTGGCCGCGCTTGCGCCGGGGGTGTGCCAGTGGGCGCATACGGTCAGCCCCTTCCACTCGCCCCGCTGCTCAATGCGCAGCCGGTAGTTGCCCCTGTTGCCCTTCAGGTAGTCCCCGCTGCCTTTTTCCACGGCACCTACGTCTGCCGCTGTCAGTGCCCGGTCAAGCCCCGTGCCGCCGTTTGCTGTGCGCAGCACCCCGGTCATGGCCGTAAGCTCTGTGGTTTCCTGTGTAGTGTATGCCTGCTGCGTACCGTCCGTAAACACCACGGTCAGGGTGCGGCCCTCCAGCACCACCTGCTGCACAAGGTCTCCCCTGTCCGCAGCCATCGTCCCTACGTTCGCAGCGTTCAGGCGCACCGCGCCGCCCTTGCCGTTCACGCTCAGCACGGTGCCGTCCTTGGGCGCGTATCCCTCTGCCCGCGCCGCCGCTTTGTCTGCCTGCTGCGCCGCCGTCTGTGCACTTTCTGCCTCGCCCTTTGCCTGCTGCGCGCTGTCCGCAGCGGCGGCCTTGGCTTTCTGTGCCTCTCCCGCTGCACCTTCTGCCCTGTCCGCCGCGCTCTGCGCGTCCTTTGCCTTCTGGCTTGCCGTGTTCGCCGCCCCCAGCACCTGCGCCACAAAGGCCTCGTACTGGCTCGGGGTGATCTCGGTGTCCCCGTCCGTGGCAAAAGTCTCGTAGCACTCGTACCGCGCAGGCCTTGTCATGGCACAGTATCCGTTGCCGTCCATCGCCCGCAGCATCCACAGTCCCTTTTCGCTGGCGGTGAACATCCTGTCCACCTCCAGACACCTGTCCTCTCCCAGCAGCACCGGCTGCGGCAGCGTGCCGTCCAGCTGCTGCACATGCACCGTCACCGCCATACCGGCCCATTCCTCCGGCAGCTCAAATTCCAGTGTCTCCACCCCGGTGCTGCCCTCGCCGCCCAGCTTCAAAACCTTCTGCTCCGGGCAGTACTCTGCCCCGCTAAAGGTTCTTTTCACAATTTTTACCAGCATCTCCCGGCCTCCTTTCCTGTGTCCAGTCTACCGCATCCCGCTTTGCAAAAACACCTGCGGACATTCTTACACAAAACACACCCCGGCAGCTGTCCCTTCTCAGCCGCCGGGGTGTTCGTCTTTGTTTGTTATTGTTTGTCTTTACCGCAGGTCTGCCCACGGGTCGTTCACAGGTTCCGCGCTCTTCTTTTCGGCATCGCTCACCCAGCTGTCCAGCGTTTTCTGGGTGTACAGCGGGTTATTATCCGCATCCCGCAGCGCCAGCAGCATCTCGTTCAGCTGTGTCCGGTCGTATTCGCTGCCCGCCACATACTCCGGCTTACATACTGCGGTGATCTTGCTCTTCATGCTGCTAAGGCTCTTGCCCGCCCGCAGCAGCCTGTCCAGCTCCTCCTGTGCATCCTTTGCCCGTACGCTCTCCAGCGCCTGCTCCAGCGCGTCGGTCACGCTCTCGCTGTCGTCCTTCAAAAGGTCGTCTGCCAGTTCATTGATTGCGCCCTCCGTGTCCTCGTCCCCGGTCTTGTCGCTCGTCACCATCCCGATTAGTAGGCATCGTCCTTCACCTTGCCGTTCTTCACGGCCTCGATCAGTCCGTCCACATCCTCGCCATCGATGCCGTATGCCTCGCTCAGCGCCTGCCGCAGGGCAGCCGCCTTGGGGTCTGCGTGCACCGCCTCGCCCGCCTTGATGATGGCCTGTTGCATCACCTCGTTGAAAATGTCGCTGTACTCGCCGCTGTCCCGCACCAGCGCCCCAAAGGCCTTGCGCTTTTCCTCCGGGGTCTTTTCCACCTTCTGCTCCTGCGGCTTCTCCTCGGTCGGCTTCTCACCTTCCTGCGGCTTCGTCTCCGGCTGACCGCTCAGCTGAGGGGGCTGTTCCGTCGGCTTTCCCCGCAGCGCACCGCTGCGCCGCGCCAGCCGCTCCTGTGCCGGACGCAGCGCAGGCTCCTGCACCGCCGGGGCTGCCTCTGCGCCGCCCTCTCCGGCAGCAGCACCGTCTCCGCCATCTGCAAACAGCTGTAGATTCATGCCGCCAAACGGGTTGTGGCTCCCAGCGTCCACTTCGTGCCTTGGGCGGCACTCGTGTCCTGCTGGCCACGGCCCCAACCTCGGCTCCCTGTTTCTGCCGCCGGCAGCGGTCGCCTCCGTTGCTGCAAACAGCTGCAGGTTCATCTTCCCGTCCACCATGTCCGGCAGCTGCGCCGGGTCCGGTGCCTTGCCGTCCGCAAACACCATGTTCACCATCAGCTCCACGTTCTCCGGGTAGCTCTCGGCCAGCGCGTCCAGTCCGTCCTGTACCAGCTCCACCCATGCTTCCACCATGTCGCAGCTCTTATGGGTCGGGGTCACCTCCACGCGCATCCAACCCTCACCGTGTGCCACAGCGCCCAGCGCCACAAGGCCTGCCCGCGCCGCCTCCTCCACCTCGTTGGCAAGGGTCTGCATCAGGCAGCTCACCGCTGCGCACACAATGTCCTGCCCGTACTTTCCCGCGCCCGCATGGCCCTTTGCCTTCACCTCGTAGCCGGTCTTGCCGTCGTTCCATACCGTGCGCATCACACTTGCTTCGATCATGCTCTTTCTCCTTTACTTGTTTGGGTTGTTTACGTCCATCGCCCGCCGGGCAGCCTGCGTGGAAAGGCTGTTGTCGCTGCCTCCCACAGCACCGCCCAAGCTGTTGGTGCTGGTCTTTGCGTCCGTGCTGCCACCGCTCCCGCCGCCCGCAGCACCCGCCGCCTGTCCGGCTGCACTTGCCGCTGCGGCAACGTTCGTCCCGTTCTGGCTGTCGATGATGGCCGCCATCTTCTGCAGCTGTGCTGCCATCTGCTGCAGCTGCTGGTACAGCGTGCCGTTCTGGCTCACTCGCTCCCGCACCTTCTCAATGCCTTCAAAGTCCATCATGTCCAGCGCAGCCAGCGCCGCGTCCGCGTTCGCCGGTGCAAAAAATCCCAGCTGGTAGCACTCCTTCGCCGTCTCGTTCTGGGAAAGTCGGCTGAAGGTGCTCTTCTTCGCCGCGCTCACCGTAATGTCGAACACCGGCTCGTGGTCGCCCAGCTGCACCCCGCCCACAACACCGCCGGGCACGCTGCGCAGCATCTGTGCGCTGAAGGTGGCATACTCCACCCCGCCGCTCTCGCCGGTAATGCGGTATACCCGCTGCTCGTCGTAGAACTGCCGCATCAACTCAATGATCAGGTAGCACTCCTTCGCAAACGCCCGGTATGCGCTTTTCAGCATATCACGGCTCAGCTTGCTGCCCGCCTCCTGTAATGCCGCAATGGCACTGGCAGCGGTCAGGCCGCTGGTGGTGCCGCCCTGGCTCACGTCCCGGTTGCCGCTCACTTCCTTCAGCTCGCTCACCCGGGCATCCCGGTAGTTCATGCAGTTGCCGCTCAACACGTTCGTCTGCAGCGGCATAAAGCTGTCGCTGTTCAGCCGTCCCACCACGTGCACAATGTCCTTGGAAAAGTCCGCCAGCTCCTGCTCGTTCACCCCCGCCGTGTCGCTCAGCACAAAGCGCTGCTTTGCCGCCAGCTTCACGTTCTCGTCCATGGCGTGGTTCATCTCGTCAATGGCGGTCTGGGTGTCCTTCATCACGTCGATGTACCCAAACCCCGCCGGGGAATCCTCCTCCATGAACAGCGGGTCAAACACAAAGGGGTACTTCCCGTGGTCGTAAAAGCCCCGCTGCGCCAGCTCCGGGTCGTTCTCGCTGGCATACAGCACCACGCCGTTGCAGTACTTGCAGTAGTGCAGCACCGTCTGTCCGCCGGGCTGTGCCTTCTTGTAGTACCAGTCCACCACCACACTCTTGTCGGTGGTGTCAATGCTGTCGTCGTGGATGTACTGCCCCACGTCCAGCCCCTTGCCGGTGTGCCCCTCCATCTGCGGGAAGCGCCCGATCAGCTGCTCGTTGTCCTCAAGGCTCAAGCTGAACAGGTGCGGCGACTGCTGAATGTCCTCCACCCCCGGCGCCCAGTACAGCATCAGCAGGTTGACACTCTGGATGCTGATGTCTCCCAGCCCGCCCCGCAGCACCGGGTCCCAGAAGATGCCCTTCACGCCGGTACCGGTCTTGAGCTTGCGCCACCATGTGTCGCTGTACACCTGCTCGTAGTTGCACTGCTCCAGCACCGCCGGGATCACCTTGGAAAGGGTCCTCGCCGTCTCCTCGTCGTCCGCCGCTCGCGGCAGCACGTTCGGCTCCGGGTAGTTGTCCATGGCGTCCGCGTGCTTGTTGGCGATGCTGTTGAACAGCCACCCGCTGGAAGGCTGCGGCTTTCCCTCCATCATCTTGTTCTGGTAGTTCTTCCAGTGTCCCAGCCGGAACCACAGCTCGTTTTCAATGATCCGCTTGTCCAGCGCCGCCTTGCCGGTCTTGTACCGCTGCAGAATCTCTCCCGCCTTTGCGATCTCTTCCGGCCCGATCACCGTTTCCGCTGCCGCACTCACCGGTGCGCTCTCGCCCGCATCGCCCTGCATAAGGCTCTGCATGGCATCGTCCCGCCCGGTGCCGGGTCTCGCGGTGCTCACCATCCGGTCTCCTTCACTCATGCCGCCGGGGTTTGCTTCTGCCGGTCTTGTGTCCGCCGGTGCCTGCTGTACCCCGGCTGCCTTGGCTGCCATCGCCATGATCCGCAGCAGCTTCTCCCCGTCCTGTCCCGAGTTCGGCTGCTGTCCCTCGTATCTTCCTGTCATCGCTTCTCCTTCTGCTTATACCCGCATCACCCGGATGGGGCTGCGGTGTGCGTCCATGTCCAGCGGGTCATCCCGCATCACCACCTCTTTGCGTACCTGCCGGGGACTGATGGGGTTTTCCATCAGCACATACCGGCACTCGTCGTAGATGTGGTCCTCCTGCGTGGTGTCAATGTCCTCCACGTTGCTCTCGTCATACACAAGGTTCGGGATGGTGCGGATAAAATGCCGGCAGGTGTCAAACACCTGAAACATCGGCCGCCCCTCCGCGTCAAATGCCAGCCGGTAGTGCAGCTGCATCTTGCCCGCAATGCGGGTGTGATCGCCCGGTCTCCATGTCAAAAAATACGGGTACTTCTCCTGCATCTGGGCAATGCTCTCGCCCTGGCTCTCGTTGAAGATGGCCGGGTCTGCCACTCCTTGGATCACCCTGCCCTTCAGCATCGGGTCGTTCTGCTCTGCCTCCCGGATGCGCCTTGCCCGCATGTACACCACCGTGCCCGGCCCTGTGGGTCGGTTGCGGCTCATCAGGTAGCTGTACTCCTCCCACGTGAAGTGTGTCAGCTCGTCCACCCCGATAAAATCAAAGGCTTTGCCTTGGTAGTTGTACTTGTCCTGCGTGCGGAACATGGACCAGAAATAGATCTTCGCCCCGCTCGGGAAGGTCCACACATGGCTGGAAGCGTTGTACCGCGCCTTCGGGAAGGCCGGTCTGTAATACTGCATCGTCTTGTCGATCAGTTCCGAAAGCTGCGGGTAGGTCTTTCGCACGATCAGTCCGCGGTAGTGCGGCACGTTCACCTGCCGCAGCGCCTCGATCACCAGCGCGTCGCTCTTGCCGCCGCCAGCGGCCCCGCCGTATAGCGCCTCGTCCTCGCACCGCCGCATAAAGGCAGCCTGTTTCGGCTGCGGCTTCCACACGATGCTTCTCTTATACCGTCCCGCTGCCATCCAGTACCACCTCCGGCCTTTCGTCCTCGCTCTGCGGCTCCATCAGTACAGTCGGCACGCTCTGGCCGCTGTCCCGGTCCGTGTCCGGCACCAGCGCCGCCGCGTTTGTCGCTGCCGTCAGCAGCACCGCCCATAGCATCAGCCGGATCTTCTCCTTCTCCACTCCAAACCGCTTACGGGTGGCGTACTTCACCCGCCGCGCGTAGTTCTCCACGTCCTTCCAGCAGGCAGCCTCGTCATCCGGTAGGTAACAGTCCTCGTATGTACCTGTCAGGAACCCCCCCCCGCTTGTCAAAATTCGCCAGCACCTTCCGCTGCTTCTTGCGCATGCTGGCGGCTTTGTTCCGGTTCTTCTGCCCCTTGTCGCTCTCCTTGCGCTTCTTTCCCCGCTTGCGGTGCTCCTGATCCGTCACGGCATACACTCCAACGGCCATGTACTCGTCCCCGCACCGGATCTTCTTTTCCCGGATGTAGCTTTTCCGCATAGGCTGCTCCTGTAATTGTCTCTTTTGTGACCCACACAGTCACAGAAATAACGGGTATACTAGCTCCCCAAAGCGCCCACCCGGACGCTTTACATTTAATAAAGGCTCCCCCCCTTGGGGGAGCTCCGTTGCAGTGCCGCGTCAACGGACTGCAACGGTGAGAGGGTTGTATCAGACAAAACGCCTGCCGCCGAGTCTTCTCTCAGCAGCACCCGTTCCTACCTGATACTTTTGCGGTCGCCAAAGCCCCCGGCCACGCGCTCACTGCGCCGCCGGGGGCTGATTCAGGGTTCTTCCGCCCCTCGTACTCTCCTTTCTTCTTGTGGAAGTCAAAACCACCGGCTCCGCCGGTGGTTTTGACTGCGCCGTCTTTTGCGCCACTAAATAAAGCAATTTCCAGATAAACAGGGGTAATTAAGGCACAATCGCCCACTTTCCCATCCCCTGCCGCACAAACAAAAACCCCCGAAAACCGGCTTTACAAGCCAACTTTCGGGGGTTTTGCTTTGGAGCTACTGACCTGATTCGAACAGGCGACCTGCTCATTACGAGTGAGCTGCTCTACCAGCTGAGCCACAGTAGCACATTGCACATCTGCTGCAACAGGCAATATTTTACCATATTTCTACGGTGCTGTCAAGGCCGGATTTCCTGTAAGCAGGGCAGCTTTTGCGGGGCGTTTCACAAAAAGTTGTTGCATTTTGGCCCGGCGGCTTTATAATAGAATTGATTGCGCAAAAGGCCGTGCCTTTTGCCGGAAAGGACGAGCTGCACCATGATCTTTGTTCCCCTACTGCACTACTTTTTGTGCAAGAATGATTACAGCGGCAACGAGGCCGGGCTGCGCTACCGGCTTACCCCGGGCAAGCGCACCGTGCCGGACCCGGACGGCGGCGCGGATGCCACCAAGGAGGAGAAAATTCTCACCGTGGATTACTGGCCTGCGCCTTGGACGATCGACAAGACCGACCCCGCCCTGCGCCGCCGGGAGGTGTTTCCTCTGACCGACGAGGGGCGTGCCGCCGCTGCGCAGTATCTGAAAGACGCCTACGATGCCGAATCAGAGCGCTGGAACAACTGCCCGGATATGATGGACTGCGACCCTTGGGAGCCGCCCGCCGAGCCGGATACTGCCAACAAATAAACCGAATGAGGAAATCATGATCTACCGTTTGAAAGAACTGAAGGGCGATACCATCGCCGTGCCGCAGCTGGTGTTCTCCAAGCTGGGCATTGCCGAAGAATACAATGTGCGGGTGGCGCTGTATGTGCTGGCCACCGGCGTGACCGACCCGGACAAGCTCTGCGCTGACCTCAAGCTGCGCAGCCGCATCAGCGCCGAGAGCGCACTGGCGTTCTGGGCGGGTGCGGGGCTTTTGGAGCGCTACGAGGAGAACGCCGCGCCGGGCGCAGAGCCCAGCGCCCCCGCCCCCATGCGCTGGGCGGAGATTGCCGCCGCCAGCCGCACCGACCCTATGATCTCCAGCCTGATCGACTGCGCACAGACCAGCTTTGCCCGTCCGCTGACCCACACCGAGATGGAAAAGCTGGTGAACCTGTATGTGCAGGAAGGCTTTGCACCTGAGACTGTGATGCTGTGCGTAGCCTATGTGGCCAGCCGGGGCAAGCGCACCATGGCCGCCGTGACCCACGAGCTGAAGGTCTGGCGCGCCGAGGGCGTGGAGACCGGCGAGCAGGCCGATGCCCACTTAAAGTTGCTGGCACTGCGCCAGAGCCGCGAGGAATACGTCAGCAGCCTGTTGCAGATCACCCCCGAGGAGCTGACGCTGGGCGGGCGCAAGGCCATTGCACGCTGGTACGAAGTGTACGGTTACGACGATGCCATGGTGCAGGAAGCCGCCGTACAGGCCGGCCCCAAGCGGGATCTGTGGTACTGGAACAGCATCCTGAAAACATGGAACGCCAAGGGTCTACGCAACATCCATGATGTGCGCGGGCCGGTAGCCGCAGCCGGTGCCAACCGGAATATCCGGGTGGACCGCGACACGCCCAGCGGAAACGATATCCTGAAAAACGCCACTCGCCGCCGTCCCCTGATCAAGAAGCCGGAGTAAGGAGCCTTTATGCGTACCAAAAACGAATTATATCAGCAGGCATTGCGCACCGTAGCCATGCGGCGGCAGACCGCCCGCGCTTTGGCGCAGGATGCACAGGCTGAAGCCGAAGCCGCGATTCCCGGGCTGCGTCACGCCGAGGAAGAGGTGCGGGTGCGGGGCATCCGCTGTGCCATTGCCGGAGCCTCCGGGAAAGACCGCACCGAAGCTGCCGCTGCGCTTGCGGCGGCAAAGCAGAAGCTGGCCGCGCTGCTGGCTGAGAGCGGACGTCCTGCGGATGCGCTGGAGCCAAAGTTCACCTGCAAGCTGTGCGAGGACACCGGCGCGGTGAACGGCCGCACCTGCGACTGTGTGCGCCGGGTGATGCAGCAGCTGCGCCGGAAGGAGATTGAGGAGCTGTCCAGTCTGTCCATCTCCAGCTTTGATACCATGCAGTTGGACTACTACCCCAACACGGTGGACAAGACGCTGGGTGAGAGCGTGCGCAGCTACATGGCCGAGGTTCTGGCCGACCTGCGGGATTACGCCGCAGACTTTTCCCCTGCCACCCGCGAAAGCCTGCTGCTGGTGGGCAACGCAGGTCTGGGCAAGACCCATGCCGCCCTTGCCATTGCCGGGGAGGTGCTGCGGCAGAACTATGATGTGATCTATGTCTCCTGCCCAGACTTTTTCGGCAAGCTGGAAGCGCTGCATTTCGGCACAGACCCCGGCGGCGAGGAGGAGACTTTGTTCCAGACTGCCTGCAACGCCGATCTACTGATCCTTGATGATCTGGGCACCGAGTTCAACTCCAGCTTCTTCCTGACGAATCTGTACAGCCTGCTGAATAACCGCTTGGGCGCAAAGCTACCCACCATCGTCACCACCAACATCACGGACGGTGCGCTGCTGGAAAAGCTGTATACAGAGAAGATCTCCAGCCGCCTTGCGGCCTTTGTACAGATCCAGTTTTTAGGCAGTGATATCCGTGTGCAGAAGGCCGCAGAGTAAGTCGTTTTGTTTCTGTCGGAGCTGTACATCTTTTGAGAGAAGCAATTTTAAAATAAGTGCGAATTGCCGTGCAAATGAAAAGCCATCTGCCGCAGCATGATCGGGGTTTGAAACCCTTGGAATCAGCTGTTGCAGATGGCTTTATTGTTTGACAAATCAGAACTCTAATGCAGGGCTTACCTCGTTGCGGCGCTGTGCCTGCACGATGCAGTCTTTTTCCGGCACGACACCGGCTGTACCCAAGGTGGTGAACACGGTCTGCAAGGCAAGGCCGGGCGTGTTATTCTCCTGCGAGAGATGGCACAGGGCAAACTTTTTGCAGCCGCTCTGGATGAGTTCCAAAAGCTTTGCGGAGCACTCGTCGTTGGAAAGGTGTCCCCGCACGCTCTCGATGCGGGCGCGCAGATAGTAGGGGTAGGGCCCGCTGCGCAGCATGTGCAGGTCGTAGTTGCTTTCCAGCGCCACAAGGTCACAGCCGGAAAGCGCCTCGTGCACCGGCGGGGTCAGGGTGCCAAGGTCGGTGGCGATGGTCATGGTCTTATCGTCCGGGGTATGGATGCGGTAGCCTACGCAGGGCACATCGTGGCTGGTGGGGAAGGACTGTACCCCGAAGCAGCCGATGTCCTCTTCCCTGCCCTCCAGCGCGTTCAGTTCGCAGTTGGCGGGCACAATATCGTTGGCATCCAGAAAATCCAGCGTAGCCGCTGCGCCGTACACCGGCAGCGGGTTCTTTTTCAGGAAGGTGGAAAGCCCCTTGACGTGGTCGCTGTGCTCGTGGGTGACAAGGATGCCCGCGCAATCGCTGACGGCAAGCCCCAGCGATTTGAGCGCTGCCGTGGTGGTGCGCACTCCCTTGCCCATATCCACGATGAGGTACTGTGCACCGCAGCGCACCACGCTGCTGTTGCCGGAAGAACCGGAATACAATGAAATGAACTCTGCCATGAAAACCTCTTATGTTACCACCTGAAAACAGCCCGCCGCACAGAACTTACGGCAGGCTGTTTGTTTTGTTGTTAGTGTTACAGGGCCTGTTCCAGTGCGGCGGGCGTCCGCTCCACCTTGCTGATATCAGCGCCCAGACCGCGCAGCTTTTCCACGATATTCTCGTAGCCGCGCTCGATATGACCGATCTCCTCGATCTCGCTGGTACCATCGGCCATCAGAGCAGCCACCACCATAGCGGCACCGGCACGCAGGTCAGAAGCGCGCAGCGGTGCGGGGCTGAGCTTTTCCACGCCCTCAAACACAGCTACCTGACCGTCCACCTGTACGCTGGCACCCATCTTGCGCAGCTCGTCCACATAGCGGAAACGATTATCCCACACGCTCTCGGTGATGGTGCTGGTGCCCTTAGCCACGCTCAGCAGCACACCCATCAGGGGCTGCATATCGGTGGGGAAGCCGGGGTGCGGCATGGTGTTGATCTTCAGCGGCAGAATATCGCCGGTACGGGATACCCGCACTGCATCGTCAAATTCTTCCACAGTGATCCCTGCACGGCGCAGCTTGGCCGTGATGGGCTCCAGGTGCTTGGGGGTAACATTCTTGATGAGCACATCGCCGCCGGTGGCAGCCGCAGCCACCATATAGCTGCCGGCCTCGATCTGATCCGGGATGATGCTGTAAGTGCAGCCGTGCATCTTTTCCACGCCGCGCACCTTGATGACATCCGTACCGGCACCACGCACATCTGCGCCGCACATATTCAAAAAGTTTGCCAGATCCACCACATGGGGCTCCTTGGCGCAGTTTTCCAGAATGGTCTGGCCCTTGGCCATGACCGCAGAGAGCATACCGTTCATGGTAGCGCCCACGCTGACCTTATCAAAGAAGATATGGGCACCGGTCAGCTCCTGCTTGGTGCGCACGGTGATCATGCCATAGTCCACGCTGTCCTCTGCGCCCAGTGCGCTGAACACCTTCAGGTGCTGGTCGATGGGGCGGGGGCCCAGATTGCAGCCGCCGGGCATGGCCACCTGTGCCTTGCCGAAGCGGGAAAGCAGCGCACCGAGGAAGTAGTAGCTGGCGCGCATCTGGCGGGACAGATCGTCCGGCACATTGGTAGTGACCAGATGCCGCGTATCGATCTCGTAGGTGTTGCGGTTGAGCATCTTCACCTGTGCACCCAAGGTGCTCAGGATCTTGAGGCTGACCGACACATCGCTGATATCGGGCAAGTTTTCGATCACGCAGACATCCGCTGCCAGAATGGTAGCAGGCAGAATACCCACAGCCGCATTTTTTGCGCCGGAAATAGTCACTTCTCCGTGCAGGGGCTTACCGCCGGTAATAACAAATTTCTCCACTTTTATGATCTCCTTGTCAAAGGCCTGTGCCACAGGCCTGTTAAGGTTCCTGAAAGCATTCATATCCGCTGCCTGTGCCCGTCCTGTGTACAAAGCCAACAAAGCCCGCGCACAATTACAGCTATCTTATTATACACAAATTACACAAAAAAGCAAAGCCCCGATTGTACGAGTTTCATTATTTTCTGTTTTGCCCAGAATCCGTTCCGATATTCTGAAAATTTGTCTCTTTTTTTCAAGATTCCGACACATTCCGGCGGTCAGACGCCGGTTTGTCACATTTTACCACACCTGATCCTCACTGCGGGTCTCCTTGATCCAGCCCAGCTGATAGGCCGTTACCAGCTGTTTGAGATCGTGCACCCGCTCCCGCAGCACCTCGCCCTCGTCGGTGTCCTCCACCAGGATGCGGTGGTTCTCGGTCTCCAGAATGTTTTTCTGGGAAATGATATCCAGGTTTTCACTCACCGCCTTTTCGGCACTCTCAAAGGGCTGGTGGGTGCGCAGCGACATGGAGCGGCTGGAATACACCAGCGTGTAGCCCGCAATGCCGGTTTTTTCGTGGTAGGCACGACAGAACCCACCGTCGATCACCACCAGACGGCCGCCGCCCTTGATGGGGCTCTCGCCGTTCTTTTCCCGCACGGGGACGTGGCCGTTGACGATGTGGCTGGTACCCGGCAGGCCGAACTCCGCCAGAATGCGGCGGCAGGCGGCCTCGTCGTTGTACCAGGTATAGTAGGGATCCTTGACCTCCTCATGGGTGGCGGGGTCTGCCACATACAGCCGCTCGAAGGTGGTCATAGCGCTGCGGCCGAACAGCGGTGACAACCGCCCGCACCACAGATACCACAAAAAATCCTGTCCGTTCTGGCGTTCGGCGCTGCCTTCGGGTGCGTAGTAGCCCCGCCGGGCCCGGGCATCGCAGTAATCCATCAAGGCACGGCCGGAATAGCGGCGGCCCTCAAAGCGTTCCACCGCAAAACTGCCCTTTGCGGTCATGGGCACCACACCGTGGTACAGCAGGTTGCCATTTTCAATGTGGTACACGCTGCCCTTTGCATAGAGGAATTCCACATGCTGCTGCAGCTTTTCGCTCTGGCGGAAGGACTGCACCAGCTTGCGCAGCACCAGCTTTTCGTCGTCGTTCAGGGCCGCCGGGTCGGCAGGGTCCACCGTGGGGAAGGCCGTGTCCCGCAGCGGGCAATCCTGCTCACCAATACGAACCGTGTGGTGTGCCCAGTCGATGCGGCGCAAAAAGTCCCGCCCCTGCATTTGGAAGTCCGGGTTGCGGTCGATGACCTGACATTCCAGCTTGAACATCAGGATGCTGATGGCCTTGTGCATCACCGCGCAGCGGTGCAGCATGCCCTTGGTATAGGGGCCGCGGGCCGCATCGGTGTGGGGCATCCAGATGGACAGATCGTCCTCCCCATAGAACTGCTCGGCCATGCGCTGCAGATGCCGCAGGTTGATGCCGTAGCAATCCTCGAGCATGCCGTGGTTGTGATAGGCCAGCGTGGTCTTGAGCACCGTGCAGATGCAGATGGGGCTTCCGGCGGCGGCACCCATCCACACCACGTCGTGGTTGCCCCACTGGATGTCCACGTTGTGGTGGCGCATGAGCAGGTCCAGAATGATGTCCGGGCGCGGGCCACGGTCAAACAGGTCGCCCACGATGTGCAGCTTGTCCACCGCCAGATGCTTGATCAGCTCGCACAGCCGCACGATGAACCGGTCGGCCCGGCCGTTCTCGATGATGCTGCCCACGATCTGCCCATAATACAGGTCTTTGTCGTGGTCCTCAAAATGGGCGTGGAGCAGCTCGTCCAGGATATAGCCGCAGCTGGCCGGCAGGCACTGCCGCACATGGTCGCGGGTGTGTTTGGACGATACCAGCCGACAGATGTCAATGAGCCGCAGCAGGGTGTCGGTGTACCACTGGTCCAGCGCTTCCTCGCTGGTGCAGCGGTTCTTGAGCTGCGGCAGCTTTTCGTTGGGGTAGTAGATCAGGGTGGCCAGCTCCGCACGGGTCTGTTCCGGGATGGTCTCCCCCAGCACCAGGTCCACTTTTTCACGGATGACACCGGAAGCGGAGTTCAGAATGTGGACAAAGGCTTCGTTTTCGCCGTGCAGGTCGCTCATGAAATGTTCGGTGCCCTTGGGCAGCTTGAGCAGGGCCTGTGTACTGATGATCTCGCTGGCCGCCGCAGCCTGCGAAGGGTAATCCCGCGAGAGCAGGGTCAGATATTTGAGGTTATCGCGGATCTCATCGTTCTCGGTGCGCATGAGGGTTCCTCCTGAAAGCAGTTGTTCTCTTTTTATAGTATAGCACGACCCGTGTAAAATGTGGTATACTGGGGGCAACAAACTTTACACAAAGGACTTTGGATATTATGCCGAAAACCGATCTTGTCTCTCCGCCCTCCCACTGCGCCCTGTGCCCCCGCCGCTGCGGGGTGGACCGGGCTGCCGGAGCCGTGGGCTTCTGCGGCGCGGGCCGCACCCTGAAAGCCGCCCGCGCTGCCCTGCATTTCTGGGAGGAGCCCT
>OLVY01000839.1_pt1 | contig 21350 bp, 17 predicted proteins | sample 1674261 | NCBI WGS metagenome assembly OLVY01 (sample SAMEA103958155, study PRJEB25191) | human gut metagenome | biome: human-associated habitat [ENVO:00009003]; feature: intestine environment [ENVO:2100002]; material: feces | place: Germany | collected 2013/2015
GCAATAACGCAAAATCCGGGCCAGATCCGCAGCCGTGGTCGAATGAACGCCTGTGTCATCCTCCGCATCCAGCCCATTGGGCGTAATAAAGTACGTGGCGTAACACCCAATATCCCGGGCCTTGGCATTCATGAGGGCCGCGAAGCCCGGAACGGTTCCACCCACATGCTCCGCAATCGCCACCGCGCTGTCATTATGCGACTCCAGCATCATGGAATAGAGAAGATCTCCCAGACGATAATGCTCCCCCGCCCGCAGATGAAGCTGCACGTCCGGCATAGATGCGGCATAATCCGAGATCATAACAATATCGTCCGGATTCGCATTCTCCAACGCCAAAATCAGGGTCATGATCTTGGTGGTGCTGGCAATGGACAGCTCATCGTGGATATTTTTGTCATAGAGTATCGTGCCGGTCTCGGCCTCCACCAGCAGCGCGGCCTTGGCACGGATGGCCGGATCCTCCAGCGCGGCGGCGGGAACGGTCAGAACTCCGCATAAAATCAGGGCGGATAAAAAAACAGCAATAAAACGACGGATTTTCATGTGACTTTTTCTCCATGTATGCTATAATATAGGGGGACGGCCCCGTCCGGAGTATGGGGCCGGTATGTCCATGACCTATTATAAGCAAAAGAGGCGGGGTAGTCAACTGTGGGAAAGCGGATAAAATTGACAAAGACGGACGTGTTCCTGCTGGGACTGACGGTGCTGTTCGTCCTGGCGATGGCACTGACGTGGCTGCTGACGCCGCGGCAGGTGCGGGGCGGCTATGACATCAGCGCCGTGCCGCCGGAGGAGGCTGCGCCCGCACTGCTGAAGGTGAACATCAACACCGCCAGCGCGGAGGAGCTGGACGGCCTGCCGGGGATCGGCCCGGTGCTGGCCCAGCGGATCGTGGACGAACGGGAGGCCAACGGACCCTATACCGGCGCGGAGGACCTGACGCGGGTGGAGGGAATCGGACAGGCCATCGTGGAGAGCATACAAGATCACATCATAACGGAGGATACGCAGGAATGAAGATATTGGTGGTAGACGACGAGAAGCTGCTGGTGAAGGGCATGAAGTTCAATCTGGAGAACGAGGGGTATGAGGTGATGACCGCCTATGACGGCGCGGCCGCCGTGGAGCTGGAGAAGAAGGAGAACTTCGACCTGATCGTCATGGACGTGATGATGCCCGGCCTGTCCGGCAGCGACGCCTGCATGAAGATACGGGAGTTTTCCGATGTGCCCGTCATCATGCTGACCGCCCGCAGCGAGGACAGCGACAAGCTGATGGGCTTTGCCTGCGGCGCGGACGACTATGTGACGAAGCCCTTTAACATTCTGGAGTTGAAGGCACGCATCCGGGCACTGCTGCGGCGGTCCATGAACGGGAACCAGGCGGCCCAGAGCCGCCAGCGCACGCCGCTGCTGACCGTGGGCGACCTGAGCCTGGATACGGAGCAGCGGGTGGCCCTGCGGGACGGAAAGACCATCGACCTGACCGCAAAGGAGTATGACCTGATCGAGCTGCTGATGAAAAACCCCCGGCGGGTGTACAGCCGGGAGAGCCTGATGGACCTGGTGTGGGGGTATTCCTACGCCGGAGATTACCGGACGGTGGACGTGCACATCCGACGGCTGCGGGAAAAGCTGGAGCCGGACCCCGCCAACCCGGTATACATTATGACGAAGTGGGGAGTTGGTTACTATTTTAAGGGAGAAGAACAGCCCACCGTGTGACACGGCGGCAGCAAATACGGACCAGACCCCGCAGGCGCAGACTATGCGGCAGCGCCTGGGCCTTGGTATACGCAAGCTGCGGGGCAAGGCGACCTTGCAGCTGAAGTTCAGCCTGAGCTATATCCTGGTCATCGCGGCGGTGCTGATCCTGCTGAACTCCTATCCGCTGCTGGTGAGCCAGAACATGATGGTGGCCTCCAATCAGAACAACCTGAAGAGCACCGCGAAGGTCATCGAGTCGGCGATGATAGGCTTGGAGAAGCTGACGGTGGAGAACGTGCAGGCGGCGCTGGAGGGCCTGGACGAGTCCGGCGCGGCCCGTATCATGGTGACCAACAGCGCTGGACTGGTGCTGTACGACACCCGGCAGGGCAGCAACGCCGTGGGCGAATACGCGCTGTACTCCGTGGTGGCGGTGGCCCTGCGGGGACAGGACGCCAGCTATTGCAGCTACGACGGCACGGCGTTTTTGAGCCGCGTGGCCACGCCTGTGGTGTATCACAACCAGATCGTGGGCGCGGTGTACGCCTATGACTACGATACGGAGCAGTCGGAGCTGCTGGAGGCGTTCCGGCACAACCTGCTCATTATCTCGCTGCTGATCGCCCTGCTGGTGGCGGGGCTGAGCATCGTGCTCAGCCAGATGCTGACCCGGCAGATCAGCGGGCTTTTGCAGGCCATCCGCAAGGTGCGTGAGGGCGCGTACAGCCACCGGGCTGACGCCAGCGGCACCGACGAGATCGCCCAGATCGCGGCGGAATTCAACAGCCTGACCGACCGATTGCAGACCACGGAGAACGCCCGGCGGCGGTTCGTCTCCGACGCCAGCCACGAGCTGAAAACGCCGTTGGCGGGCATACGGCTGCTGACGGACTCCATCCTGCAGACGGATCACATGGACGAGGAGACCACCAAGGAGTTCGTCACCGACATCGGGCGGGAGGCGGAACGGCTGAGCCGCATTACCGAGAACCTGCTGCGGCTGACGCGGCTGGACAGCGGCGTGGTGCAGCAGCCCTATCCCGTGGCGGTGAGGCCGGTGCTGGAGCGCGTGGAGCGTATGCTGACCATGGTGGCCCAGGAGAAGGGCGTGACTGTATCCGGCGCGGCGGACGAGGATGCCGTGGCGCTGGCCACCGACGACGATGTACATCAGATCCTGTACAACCTGATGGAGAACGCCATCAAGTACTCCGCCGCCGAGGACGGATTCGTCCGGGCGGAGGCCCATGTGGATGGGGACAAGGTGGTGCTGACGGTCAGCGACAACGGCATCGGTATACCGAACGAGGACCTGCCGCATATTTTTGACCGGTTCTACCGGGTGGACAAGATGCGCTCGCGGGAGGTGGGCGGCACGGGACTGGGGCTGTCCATCGTGAAGGACACCATCGAGAACCGGGGCGGCACCATCTCCGCCGGCCACGGCGCAAACGGCGTGGGCACGGTGTTCACCGTGTACCTGCCGCTGGCGGAAAGGGGGGAGGAGGCATGAAAAAGCGTATCATTTCCCTGCTGCTGGCGGCGGCGCTGGCGGCGAGCCTGTGCGCCTGCGGCGAGCAGCAGGCGGCGGACGGCGGGAGCCTGCGGCTGTACTGCCCGGCGGACCTGAGCGAGCAGAACAAATCCGCCGGCGGCGGCGACGCCGTGCAGGGCATCGCCATCCCCTGGGCGGACATCACCGCCGGGGACCGGGGACGCCAGCAGCAGGCGCAGTACATCATGGAGCTGCTGCTGGGCGGCTGCACGGCGGAGGGATTCATCGCGCCCATACCCGTGGGGACGCAGCTGCTGAGCTGTACCGTCACCGGCGGAACGGTGTCGGTGGACATGAGCAGCGAATACGACCAGCTGATCGGTATTGACCGGACCATCGCGGACTACTGCATCACGCTGTCGCTGATGCAGCTGGACGGCATTTACGCCGTGCGGCTGACGGTGGCGGGCGAGCTGCCTGCGGACCGGACCAGCGAGGTGTACACCTCAGAGGAGGTGCTGCTGACCAGCCCGGACGACGTGGTGCGGACGGTGAAGGTGCAGCTGTACTTCCCGGACGGCGGCGGTACGCTGGTGGGCGAGGAGCGCCGGCTGACGGTGTACGAGGGGGAGACGGTGGCCCAGGCGGTGGTGAAGGCACTGACGGAACGGCCGCTGGACAGCTACGCGGACCTGTACCCGCTGCTGCCGGAGGGCTTTACGGCCCTGAACGCCAGCACGGAGGAGGGGATATGCTACCTGAACCTGCCGGGGAGCGTGGCGGCGCTGCTGCCGGAGGACGCGGAGGCGCAGAACCGCATGATACAGGGGCTGGTGGATTCGCTGTGCTCACTGGAGGATGTGACGCAGGTGCAGCTGATGCTGGACGGTGAGTACCAGCTGATGCTGGGGAGCGTTCCCATCAGCCGGCCCATACTGCCCACGGGCGGCGTGCAGCCCACGGCGGAATAACCGAAAACAGCCGGACTTTTGCACAAAAAGCCCGGCTGTTTTTGCATTTAATGCCGAAAAATATACCATTCCCTCCCTGCATATTGTTTCAAAGACGGCAAAGTGGTATAAGGAAGGAGTAATTATGTGCCGCCAAGGGAGTATACTCCCTTTCAACGTTTCAGCGGGCTGAAACAAACTCTCTTGGCGGGAAAGGAGAGGAACGTATGATGAAAAAACTGGTCAGTTTGCTGCTGGCGCTGGTGATGGCGGTGGGGCTGTGCTCCGGCGTGTGGGCGGAGAATACCGACCCAGTGGACGATCAAGAGAGCAACCAGCAGGAAAGTGGTCCCGTCTGGCCGGAAGGTGCGATTCATCTCGAATTCTATGAGAATGGAGAGTATTACAACGGCAAGGGGGTCGACCCGGGGGCAAGTGTGACCTTTGATGCACTGTATGTAGATAGGCAGCATAACACTGCAATTACAGGCTTTTCTGTGAGCAATGAGACATCTGCGGGGTTGAACGCCGTGGCGACGGAGGGCGGTAAGCTGACCGTAACTGTTGCCGACAACTGCGAACCCGGGGATAAATTTGTGATACTCATGATAGGCACAACGAAATACGCCTTGCGCCTTAACGTCAACAAAGTTGGCGGCGACCATGGCGGCGGCCCCAAATGGCCGACCACGGAGCAGTTCTGCTTCAATGGCACGGATAATGATGGAGAGACCAGCTTTTTCAACGGTACGGGAATTGACCAGGGAAGTACGGTGACCTTTGAAAAGGTATTCAAGGATAATGAAGGCCATATGCAGATTACAAGCTTTGCAGTCGACGAGGGGTTGACTTCCAAAGGCTTGACTGCGACAGCAAACGGCGAAGCGCTGACCGTTACTATTGCTAAGGACTGCGAGCTTGGCGAGCAGTTCGTGGTGATCGTTGCGGACAACACTAAGTACTCTATGTGCTTCAATGTGCGTAAAGCAGGTGGCAACCATGGCGGCGGAGACCAAGGCGGCAATGATGGCCCCGGCGGTGGCGAGGACAGGCGTACTGGAACCGTTACTGACCCCAATACACTGGAAAACGAGACGACCAAAAAATATCTTGCTGATTATATCAATTATGAGGGCACGGGCGGTCAGTTTACCATCAAAAATGCGGAGATCGACGCAAAGACCGGCCTATACAAGGATGAAGCGGCACGGCAAGCGGCCATTGCAGCGTATAATGCTTTTTGTAGCTTGGGGCCTAACGCAGATGGTCTGTATAGCTTGTATGTGAAGAACAGCAGAGGGCAAGAGTGCTGGTTCTACGAGCGTATGGAAGAACTCCGCCAGTTGGCGGACAACGGCAGCGGCAGCTATACGGATACCAATGCTCTGAATAAGCGGCTTCGTGACGCGGGGTATGCTGTGCCGGTGCTGGGCCGCGACATGAAGATAAGCTTTCCCGCGGAATTGCAGCGGGGTGTAGAATATGACTATACCTACGACCAGACCAGCGGTCACCTTACGGTGACGGTCAAAAAGGGTGACAGCGAACGTTGGCTGGATGCAGCGCAGAACAGCTTCAACAATGACAGCGTTGTGTTCAGCATGACGCTGCTGAACACAAACAATAAGAGATGCTGGCAGTTCTGGAATGGCAACAATGACGACGGCACTTGGGAGCAGTTTGTGAACGGCACCATGGTGCTGGAGAAAGAGAAGATGTCGCAGTTTGACAATGGCGATATTCTGGCCGTGGTAAATCGGGAAAATGATACACTGAGCATGAATCCCAGCGCCGATGATCGTAACTATCGCGTGTTGATAATCTGGGCCAACGAGGATAACCCATTCCCACAGATGACCAAGTTCATGTTCACCTACGAGGTCAAGGTGGAAGAGAGTTTTCACTATGAGCGCGCAGGAGTTCTCACCACCGGTAAGGTAGATATGTCCCGTGTAGAAGTCGGCGGCTTACCGGAAAACTGGACATACGATAAAAACGAAGCCGGTGTACTGAAAATCTGGTGCAGTGGCAATCAGTTGGCGGGCAATATTACGGTCAAAGCACCCGATGGCTACAAGCTGGTAAAGGATGAGAGCTACGTAGCGAATGGTGGCGATAATCAAATGAAGGACATCCAAGATGACTCGACATCCTGCACCATTCCGCTGAGCGATTCGCGCAATACGTTTATATTCACTTGGAAAAATGATAAAGGCGAGAGAAAGCAGGAATCTCTGGACGTGTTTGCCATGCAGAACAGCATGGATGACCTCGGCTTGTACGATGTGGGCGCTGACGGAAATGTGACCAAGCGCGAGACTACGCTGCTGGTTACAAAGCCCGCCAACGTAGCGAATCCGACGAATGACCAGACAATTGTGGCGTATGATCCCAATGATGGATTCTTCTATACGACATTCAGCAATGGAGCACTGCCCACATACGAACAGTTGCAGGAGGGCGTGCTGCTGACGCCGGATAAATTTGAAGGCGCTACGCATTTCCGCAAAGTGGAGCAGTCCACGGGCGATACTCCCAGACAGGAAGGAACAACTGCGCAGAGCTTGGTGCTGGGCTTCGCCGCAATGGGAGAGGACGAGATGTATGCCATCGCGGATTCCAACAATAATAGCCTGCGTACTCTCGCATATGTAAGCACTGACTATCAGGAGATCGGCGGCATTAGGGTCAGCTATGCGGCCACGCAGGGCTATCGCTGCAAGATCGTGCAGTGGCTGAAGCAGGAGACTGACGGAAAGTACACCGTTTTGGGGTACTCCTATGTCTGGGGGCGCAATGACGCCTTTATCAGCAAGGTACGGACGTCCAGCATTACGGAAGATAAGATAGCAACCAGTGACAAGCCCTTTGTTATCGGGCAGGGCATGGAGCTGTGCTGTGACCGCTACCCGCAGGTAGGCGGCGATGGCGAGATACAGTATTTCCAGTTCCGCGCAACCGGCCAGCACACCGGCTCCTACACCGTCTACATCCCCTACTCTTATTTCGGCCTGACGTGGGAGCAGGCCAAGACCCGGACACAGAAGCCGGTCATCAAGCACTACTACGAGGATCATACTTGGCATGAGGACATTCAGGGAGAATACACCGAATACGGCGTGAAGTTTACCACGACTTCCTTCTCCCCCTTCGTTGTTAGCACGGCGGCGCAGAGCAGCTCCGGCGGCGGGTACTACTACGGCGGCGCGTCCACGCCCGGAATTTCCGCGGTGAAGACGGCTGATGCCGCCAAGAGCGCCACGGATTACACCTCCGGCATCTACGGGCTGACGTTCCGCAGCACGGCGGCGTTCAGCGGCTTTAAGGGCGTGCAGGTGGACGGCAGGACCATCGCCGCGGCCAACTACGTCGCCGAGGACAACGGCGGCATCGAGGTCTATCTGAAGGCGGTGTATCTGCGGACGCTGAAGGACGGCAGGCACACGGTGACCATTCTGTCCGACGCGGGCAACGTGACCATGAACTTCACCATCGGCGGGGTGGACAGCCCCACCACGTTCGACGCGGGCATCGGGGCCTATATCGGCATGGCGCTGGCGTCCGTGGGCGGCATGGCCTGGATGCGGAGAAGGAAGCGCTGACCGGCCTATACGGCGGCGCGCAGCCAGTACCCCGGCTTCGCCGGACCGATCGTGCGGCATACGACCAGTACCCCCGGCGAAGCCGGGGGTACTTTTTTTGAAATCAGCTATTGCAAAAACGCGAAAATGTGGTATCATACGTGCGAGCGCCGCACTCTGCTGGACGGAGGCGGCAGCAGGAGGTAACAATATGAATAACGAAACGAAGCGCGGGAAATACACCGTGCATGACCTGGTGCGCATTTCCGTGCTGGTGGCCATTATGCTGCTGCTGGAGGTCACGGGTCTGGGCATGATCAAGATGCCGGGGCTGGAGATCACCCTGCTGATGGTGCCGGTCATCGTGGGCGCCATTGTCATGGGGCCGGCCAGCGGCGCCATTCTGGGCGGCGTGTTCGGCTGCATCAGCTTCTGGGAATGCTTCGGCAGGAGCCAGTTCGGCGCGGTGCTGCTGGGTATCAACCCCATCTACACGTTCCTGGTGTGCGTGCCCACCCGTATTCTGGCGGGCTGGCTGTGCGGCGTGGCCTTCAAGGGCCTGAACAAGCTGGATAAGACGAACCTGTGGTCCTTCGGCGCGGCGGGCCTGATCGGCGCGCTGTGCAACACGGTGCTGTTTATGACCACGCTGTGCCTGTGCTTCTACAACACAGAGTATATCCAGGGCTTTGTGGCCGCCCTCGGCAGCGCCAATGCGTTCCTGTTCGTCATCGCTTTTGTGGGCGTGAACGGCCTCGTGGAGGGCGTGGTGTGCCTGATCACCGGCGCGGCTATCGCCAAGGCGGTCATGTACAGCCGGGGCAAGCTGGCTGCCCACAAGACCAACGCATAAGACGGGAGGCGCGCGTATGCTGCTGGCTTTGGACGTGGGAAATACCCATGTGGTCGTGGGATTGATGGAGGGGCGCGAGGTGCGCCGCAGCTTCCGTATCGCCACACGGCGGGACAACGCCGTGGGCGATTACGCCGTGGCACTGAGCCAACTGTTGGAGCTGGCGGAGGTGAACAGGCAGGAGGTGGAGCAGGTCATCATCTCCTCGGTGGTGCCGCCGGTGACCCGGGCCCTGCAGGGCGCGGCGCGGCTGCTGACCGGAAAAGAGCCGCTGGTGGTGGGCGGAAACGTCCGCTGCCGCGTACCGGTGCGTATCAAGCGGCCGGAGACGCTGGGCGCGGACCTGCTGACCGCCGCCGTGGGCGCGCTAGATCTGTATCAGCCGCCGCTGCTGCTGGTCGACATGGGTACCGCCACCACGGTGACGGTGCTGGATGAGCAGGGAGCGTTCCGGGGCGGAGCCATCCTGCCAGGGGCAAACCTGGCGCTGTCGTCCCTGGCGGGCGGCACGGCGCTGCTGCCGGATATCCCGCTGGCGGTGCCGGATAGAGCCATCGGCGACGATACGCTGACGTGTATGCAAAGCGGCTGCGTGCTGGGCTCGGCACTGCTGCTGGACGGACTGATCGACCGGATGGAGGCCGAGCTTGGCCGAAAGGCCACGGTGGTGGCTACCGGCGGCATCGCGCCGGTGATCGCGCCGGCGTGCCGGCATGAGATGCACATGGCCGCAGACCTCATTCTGCGGGGACTGGCCGTGCTGTATGAGCAGAATAAGTGAAGGAAAGACCGCCTCCGGCAGTGCCGGAGGCGCGGTCTTGTCATATTTCAGCGGTCACTTCAGCAGGTTGAAGGTCATGATGGCGGCGCCGAGGATCACCAGCACCACGCCGGTAGCGCGGTTCAGCGTTTTAGGTTCGGCCTTGTTGGCAAATACCGCGGCGACCCGCGCCCAGATCAGCGTGAAGACCACGCACAGCGCCAGTACCGTCCAGTCCGGTGCGCCGCCGATAGTGAAGTGGGAAATGGCGCCGGTCAGCGCCGTAAAGGTCATGATGAACACGCTGGTACCCACGGCGGTTTTCAACTCATAGCCCAGCACCGTGGTCAAAATCAGCAGCATCATCATGCCGCCGCCCGCGCCCACGAAGCCACAGATGAAGCCAATGACGATGCCGCAGACCACGGACTGGACGGCACGCTTTTTGGCGGAGACACCCAGCATGGCCTCCTTGGTGGTCATAACGGGACGGACGATGAACTTGACGCCCAGCAGGAACGTCATGATCACGGAGAAGCTTCCCATGGTGCGGGAGGGCACCAGGCTGGCGATGTAGCTGCCTGCCACCGTGAACAGAAGCACGGTGACCATCATAATGATGCCGTTCCGGATATCCAGGTTCTTGTTTTTGCGGTAGGTGTAGGCGGAGACGGCGCTGGCCAGCACGTCGGAGGCCAGAGCGATGCCTACCGCCATGTAGGGGTCCATGCCCAGAAATGTGATGAGCATGGGACTGATGACCGCCGCGGCGCTCATGCCCGCAAAGCCGGTGCCCAGTCCTGCGCCCATACCGGCGAAGAAGGTGACGGCCAGTGTCGTGATGAACTTCATGCGGTATTCCTCCGATGGACGCCCCCGGTGACGCCGGGGGCGTTTCGCTTATTTTTTGTTCAGGATCTCCATGAACTCCTCGCCGGTGATGGTCTCCTTCTCGTACAGGAAGGCGGCCAGCTCGTCCAGCTTGGCGCGGTTGTCGGTGAGGAGCTTCAGCGCCTTCTCGTGCTGCTGCTTCACCAGTGCCACCACCTGTTGGTCGATCTTCGCCTGGGTCTCGGCGGAGCAGGCCAGAGACGTGTCGCCGCCCAGATATTGGTTCTGCACCGTCTCCATGGCCACCATGTCGAAGTCCCTGCTCATGCCGTAGCGGGTGATCATGGCGCGGGCCAGCTTGGTGGCCTGCTCGATGTCGTTGCTGGCACCGGTGGTGATGGTGCCGAACACCGTCTCCTCGGCGGCGCGGCCGCCGGTGAGGGTGGCGATCTTGTTCTCCATTTCCTCCTGAGACATCAGGTAGTGGTTGCCCTCCTCCACCTGCATGGTATAGCCCAGCGCACCGGAGGTGCGGGGCACGATGGTGATCTTCTGCACCGGGGCGGAATTGGTCTGCTTGGCCGCCACCAGCGCGTGGCCGATCTCGTGGTAGGCCACGATATGCTTCTCGTGATCGGTCATAATGGCGTTCTTCTTCTGGTAGCCGGCAATGACTATCTCGATGCTCTCCTCCAGGTCGGCCTGGGTGGCAAAGCGGCGTCCGTCACGGACGGCGCGGAGGGCGGCCTCGTTGACGATGTTGGCCAGCTCGGCGCCGGAGGCACCGGAGGCCATACGGGCGATCTTGTTGAAGTCCACGTCCTCGGCGATCTTGATCTTTTTGGCGTGTACCTTCAGAATGGCCTCGCGCCCCAGCAGGTCGGGCAGCTCCACGGGTACACGGCGGTCGAAACGACCGGGTCGGGTCAGGGCCGGATCAAGGGACTCGGGGCGGTTGGTGGCGGCCAGAATGATGACGCCGGTGTTGCCCTCGAAGCCGTCCATCTCGGTGAGCAGCTGGTTCAGGGTCTGCTCGCGCTCGTCGTTGCCGCCGTACTGGCCGCCGCTGCGCTTCTGGCCGATGGCGTCGATCTCGTCGATGAACACGATGCAGGGGGCTTTCTCCTTGGCCTGCTTGAACAGGTCGCGCACCTTGGACGCGCCCATGCCCACGAACATCTCCACGAACTCCGAGCCGGACATGGAGAAGAAGGGCACGTTGGCCTCGCCGGCCACAGCCTTGGCCAGCATGGTTTTGCCGGTGCCCGGAGGGCCCACCAGCAGCACGCCCTTGGGCATGGACGCACCGATCTCCTGATACTTGGTGGGATCGTGGAGGTAGTTGACGATCTCCGTCAGGTTCTCCTTAGCCTCATCCTCGCCGGCCACATCGGCAAACTTGATGCCCTCGGCGGACTTGACGTAGACCTTGGCGTCGGACTTGCCCATATTGAACATCAGGGAGTCGCTGCCGCCCATTTTCTTCATCAGGCTGCGGGAGATGATCTGACCGATGGCGATAAAGATCACCAGCGGCAGGACCCAGCCCAGGATATCCGTCAGCAGGGAGGTCTGCTCGATCTCCTCGCCGGTGGTGGAGATGCCGGCGTCCAGCAGGCGCTGGACCAGGCCGTCGTCAGGAACGATGGCGGTCTTGTAGATGGTTTTGCCGTCGGTGGAGGTAAAGAGGATGCGGTTGCTCTGCTGCTGGATCTCCACCTGGCCGATCTCATTCTTCTCGGTCATGGAGACGAAGGTGTTGTAGTCCACCTCCTTGATCTGGTGCTCCGCCAGCCAGGGCATGGCCAGCAGGTTGAACAGCAGCACCAGCAGTACCACGATCATGTAGTAGTAGATCAGAGGTTTCTTGGGGGATTTGACCTCGTTCATGGTAAGGCCTCCTTGTTCTGCATAGCTTTTTTTCTTTGATGAATTACCCTACCACATTTTGCCCGAAGTGTCTATAAGCAAATCTACAAAAACTGCGGGAAAACCCCGTTCCGGAGGCCGGAACGGGGCAGAATTTACGTTTCTGACACAATTACAGGGCGGCGAACAGGCAGCCGCCGGTGCGGCGGAGCCAGCGCAGCAGCACCAGCGTCAGCACGACGGTCAGCACTGTCCAGGCCAGCAGATACCACGCTGCACCCATGTCGATACCGAACGGGTAGTACAGCACGCCGACAAGGGCGGCGTACACCCAGCCGCCCAGCATGGCAAGCAGCACCGTCAGACGCTGCTTGATGACGGTGATCTCATTGGTCCAGACCAGGTTGGGGCGCTTCAGGTCCATGGTCAGGCCGAAGGCTGCCGACAGCCACACAAAGGCCTGAGGCAGCGCTATCAGCAGGAGGGCCAGCGGCAGGGCGGGGCGGACGGCCAATAGTATCAGTACAGAGGTGACTGCCATGGAGATACCCGTTACCAGCACCTGTACCAGCAGCTTTGCACGCAGTACCTGCCACGGTGTCACCGGCAGGGACTGTGCCAGCCACAGGTTCTTCCCCTCCAGGGAGATGGAGGAGGAGGCCATGTCGTTCATGGAGCCTACCAGGCACAGGGCGGCGCACAGCATCGTCGCCAGAAGACCGGAGGCCTCGCCACCGGCCATTTCGTATATAACAGGCAGCAGGTCGCTGCTCTTTACCAGCAGCAGCACGCCCAGAATGGGCAGCATGACCGTGCCCAGACCGCAGTTGAGCATATAGTTGGGACTGGCGGTGAAGCGGCCCAGCTCCTTACGCAGCAAGGCGGCGGGCACACCGGCGGCCCTGACGGTCGTCTCCTTATAAACGGCCTTGGCGCCGCCGTTGTTGGCGGTGGCAATGGACAGGAATGTGCGGCTGAGCAGTAGGTATGTGAGCGCGCACAGCGCCGCCATTACGGCGAGCACCAGCACGACAGCCAGATAGTCGCCGGCGCCCATACGGCCCATGAGATATAGGGGATAGGCGCTGCCGCGGATGGCTGCACCCACCTCATTCAGGTGCAGCATGAGCTGCTCGATCAGTTCGTTGGCACGGAAGCACACCATGTAGTACAGGGCAAAGAACGCCAGCGCGATCAGGGTGGTAAGGAGGTTCTTGCGCTTGAGCTTGCTGTGGATCTTGGCTACCACCCAGCCCAGCAGACAGGAGAGCACCAGCACCAGCAGGGAGACGGCCAGAATCAGCGCGATGCCGCCAAGCACAGTGGCGGCGGTCAGCACACCGACGGCCCAGTAGACGATGACGCAGGGCAGCAGGATCACGCCGGAGAACATCAGACCCATCAGGTATACACCCAGCAGCCGGGAGGCCAGAATGGCACGCACGGGGATAGGCAGCGACAGCAGCAGGTCGTTGTCCTTGGCCTGGTACAGGCCGGAGAACGTGTTGAACACGCTGCCAAACACGCCCATCAGCACACCGACCAGGGCAAAGAGGGTGAAGTACAGCCAATCCAGACCGGCCTCGTGCAGGGGAGCGCACAGACCTATGGAGAACAGCGTGAACATACCGCCGATAACGCCCACCATCAGCAGCACATACAGCACGATCAAACTGACGGTGCTTGCCTTGGACCGGGGTTTGTTCTTTTTCGCGTCGTAGAAGTAGCTGCGGAAGATCTCGGACAGCTGTTTTTTCAGCAATAATTTGACCATTACTCCGCCTCCAGCTCCAGGAAGACCTCCTCCAGGGAGTCGTCGCCCTTGACCTCCTCCATGGTGCCGGAACGGATGAGCCGGCCGCCCTTGATGATAGCCACCTTGTCGCAGAGCTTTTCCGCTACCTCCAGCACATGGGTGGAGAAGAAGATGGCGCCGCCGTTGTCGCAGATCTCACGCATCATGCCCTTGAGCAGGTGGGCAGCCTTGGGGTCCAGGCCTACGAAGGGCTCGTCCATGATGATGACCTTCGGGTCGTGGAGCCACGCGGCAATGATGGACAGCTTCTGCTTCATGCCGTGGGAATAGGCGGCAATGGGTTGGGCCAGGTCGCCCGTCAGCTCAAAGGCATCCGCGTAGGTGCGGATACGAGCCTGCCGGGTCTGGGCGTCCACGCCGAATACGTCGGCGATGAAGTTCAGATATTTGATGCCGGTCATGTAGTCGTACAGATCCGGGTTATCGGGGATGTAGGCCATCTCCCGCTTGCAGCCCAGGGGATCGGCCTTGATGGATCGGCCATCGATGGTGATCTCGCCCTGGTCAAATTGCAGGATACCCACCACGGATTTCAGCGTGGTGGTTTTGCCGGCGCCGTTATGGCCGATGAAGCCGTAGATCTCGCCGGGGGCGATGTGCAGCGTCAGATCATCCACGGCCTTCTTCTCGCCGTAGGTCTTGGTCAGATGTTGAATGTCCAGCATGGGGTCAGTTCCTCCTATTTCTCTCCTAAGCTTCTATTGTGGGGCATCATCAGCCGCGGCTGCGGCTGATGATGCGAACGATGCCCATAACGGCGGCGTACAGCACGCCGGCCACAGCCCAGATGATCCAGCTGTACCGGGGTTGGCCGTTGCCGTGGGGACCGTAGGTGTACAGCAGGAACACCGCCGTGGCGGTGAGCCAGTAGATCATGGTGACGGTGCCCATCAGCTTGTGGTGCTTTTTCTGGGGACGGGTGTAGTCGCCCTCCTCCAGCAGCCGCTCCATGGCGCCCTGATATACGCCGGCGGTGACCAGGGCCAGACAGCCGATGGCCACCAGCACCAGCAGCGCGCAGACAGCGGCGATATAGAGCAGGTCGCTGCCGCTTATGCACATGGCGGCGAACAGCGGTACGGCGGCCAGCACACACAGCACCACGCCCACGGTGACGAGCCGGGTATGGGTGTCCTTGTATTCCCGCTGCCGCTGGCGGACCATGCCCTCCACGCCGTACTCCGTCTCGAAGGGTTCTTCCTCTAAAAAGCGGTAGTCGCGCACGTCCGCGTCGGCGCGCAGGAAAATGCTCACCGCGACAGCCAGCAGCACCAGCATCACGCACAATCCGATGCCCGCCGCCGCGTTTCCGCTGATAGGGAAGCGCTGCACCTCGCTCATGGCGGCCAGCAGGATCAGCGTGACCGGAGAGATAATGCACAGGGCGGTGGCTATGGCGATCTTCGGCGCGGCGGCCTTACGCAGGGCCAGGTAGGCGGAGGCCTGCTTCATGGTGACGCGGCGCAGGGGCGTGTCGTCGTCCTGGGCCGCGGCACAGGGCGTTTCCTCCTCCAGTTCGCCCTTCAGCAGGAAGTCGGTGGAGACGCCGAACAGGCGGCTCATCATCACGACCTTATCCATATCGGGCACGGACTGTGCGCCCTCCCATTTGGATACGGACTGGCGGGTGACGCCCAGCTTCTCGGCCAGGTCCTCCTGGCTCCAGCCTGCCTTTTTCCGCAGGGACACGATCTTGTCAGCTAAAATCATGGGTGTGCTCTCCTTCCGTATGACGGCGGGTGCCGCCGTTTGGTTTTGATGGCGCTATCATACGGGTTTTGCCGGCTGCGGTCTATAAACCGGGGCTGGAAATGTGTCAACCGGCGGTTGCGTTTCGGATTTTTGGGCAGTTTTCCTCTTTTGCTACAGGCTTATTGTACGCGAAAACGTTTTCACTGTCAACTTACAGGACGGTAAGATTTTATTAAGATATGTGCAAAAAAAGAGCCGCCCGGCGGGCGGCCCGTCTGTATTTTGTTATTCCTCCGTGAAATGCACGTGGTTGAAGATGTGGTCCTGACAGAAGCAGTGGTACCCGACGCACTTGCTGCAGTAACGGAATTGCAGATCAGGGTAGTCGGTATCCGTGCGGCCGCAGACGGCGCACTTGTGGCGATAGCCCTGCTGCTGGGCCTGCTTGGCCTGCTGCTGTTGGGCCTGACGGAACTGGACGGTCTTGCGGGAGTTCTGGTATTTGGCGCGCTCCTTCAGGTAGTGGACCTCCGGCCAGATGAACACGGCGAAGTTCAGCAGGGCCACGATGGGCAGCACTACACCGGCCCAGTTGTGGGCGCCGATGGCCTTGATGATGTCGAAGGCGAACAGTGCGCCGTCCAGGTACGCCAGCCACTTCATCCTCACGGGGAGGATGAAGAACAGCAGTACCGTGGTGTCCGGGAACAGGAAGGCAAAGGCGAAGAACATGGACAGGTTCACATAGCCGGTGCCCGCTGCGGTCAGGTAGGGGTTGCCGGTGATGAGACTGGCCAGCACCACGCCCAGCACCGTCAGCAGCGCGCCGCTGATGTAGTACAGGTTGAACTTGGCCGTGCCCCACTGGCGCTCCAGCGTGGAGCCGATCCAGTAATAGAAGTAGAGACTGATCAGCAGGGCAAAGGGACTGGAGTAGGCGGGCACGAACACAAAGGTCACCAGCCGCCACACCTCGCCATGGAGCAGGGCATTGAGATTGAAGGTCAGAAAGCTCAGGGCGTTGGCGTCGTTGGCCTGGGTCAGCAGCATGAGCACATAGACCGCCACGTTGCCGATGACGATAACGCGCATGAGGTTGGGAATGCCGAACCGGGGATGGGCGGCGCAGAAGCGCTGCACCCCGTCATAGAGTTTTTTCAAGGGGAGTGTCCTCCTGTGTACAAATTGTGTTCAGTATAACCCATAACGGCGGAAAAGTCATGTCATTTTTTTGAACAATGGCAAAGTTTCCGTACAGTTGAATTATTTGCAAAAATCATGGAAATGCTATTGACAATGCTAAAAAAACTGTTACAATATGCTGTACAAGTAAATACCTTATCAAGAGTGGCGGAGGGACCGGCCCGATGAAGCCACGGCAACCTGTTTTTTCAAGGTGCCAAATCCGGCGAACGAATCGAAAGATGAGGATGAGCAAAGAAGCACAGCGCTCTGTCGGTTCGGCAGAGCGCTTTTTTCAATGACCATCCGCGAGATGAAAGGAGAAAAAATCATGGCAAGACATCTGTTTACCTCTGAGTCCGTTACCGAAGGGCATCCCGACAAGGTCTGCGACCAGATCAGCGACGCGGTGCTGGACGCGATCTTCGAGAAGGACCCCAATGGCCGCGTGGCCTGCGAGACCTGCGCCTCTACCGGTCTGATCCACATTATGGGTGAGATCACCACCAGCTGCTATGTGGATATCCCCAAGATCGCCCGCCAGGTGGTGCTGGACATCGGCTACAACTCCTCCGAGTGCGGCTTTGACGGCAACACCTGCGCCGTCATCACCAACATCGATGAGCAGTCCGGCGATATCGCTTTGGGCGTGGACAAGAGCTATGAGGCCAAGGCCTCCGGCAAGAGCGAGCTGGACAACGGCGCCGGCGATCAGGGTATGATGTTCGGTTATGCCTGCAACGAGACGCCGGAGCTGATGCCTCTGGCTATCTCCATCGCCCACAAGATGGCCAAGCGCTTGACCGACGTGCGCAAGCAGGGTCTGGTGGACTATCTGCGTCCCGATGGCAAGACCCAGATCACCGTGGAGTACGACGAGAACGGCAAGCCTGTCCGCGTGGATACCGTGGTGCTGTCCACCCAGCACAGCCCTGACGTGACGCTGGAGCAGATCCGCAAGGATATGATCGAGCTGGTCATCAAGCCCACTGTTCCTGCCGAGCTGCTGGACGGCGAGACGAAGATCTATGTGAACCCCACCGGCCGCTTTGTCAGCGGCGGCCCCGCCGCCGATACCGGCCTGACCGGCCGCAAGATCATCGTGGACACCTACGGCGGCAGCGCGCCCCACGGCGGCGGCGCCTTCTCCGGCAAGGACCCCACCAAGGTGGACCGCAGCGCGGCCTACGCTGCCCGCTGGGTGGCCAAGAATGTGGTGGCCGCCGGTCTTGCCGACAAGTGCCAGGTGCAGCTGGCCTACGCCATCGGTGTGGCAAGACCCGTCAGCGTGCTGGTGGAGACGTTCGGCACCGGCGCGGTGGCCGACAGCGAGCTGGAGGCCGCTGTGGAGAAGGTCTTTGACCTGCGCCCCACCGCCATCATCCGCGATCTGGACCTGCGGAAGCCCATTTACCGCCAGCTGGCGGCCTATGGCCACATGGGCCGTGAGGACCTGGGTGTTTCCTGGGAAAAGACCGACCGTGTGGAGGCCCTGAAGGCCGCCCTGGGCAAGTAAGTTTTCGATAACGGGGGCGGCTTTGCCGCCCCCGTTTATCCAATAAAAAGGAGTGTATCGCTATGATGAAGAACCTCGATGTGGCCACCGTGCTGACCCTGCGGGATCAGGTGGCCTATCAGCCGGGGCAGGTGGTCAGCAAGACGCTGGCCCAGAACGACGCCGTCAGTGTGACGCTGTTTGCCTTCGACAAGGACGAGGAGATCAGCACCCACGAGTCCGGCGGTGACGCGCTGGTGACGTGCCTGGACGGCGTGGGCCGCGTGACCGTGGACGGCGTACCCCATGTGCTGCACACCGGCGAGTCCATCCTCATGCCGGCGCGGCATCCGCACGCGGTGTATGGACAGGAGCAATTCAAAATGCTGCTGGTGGTCGTATTCTGAGAACGTCAAACGTGCATGGATCTGCTTTGGCTGGCGGTGGAAATTGTCTGTTGCAATTTCCACCGCGTTGTGGTATCATGCGAAAAAATTTCCCAACAGGAGGGGTGCATATGTACACAAACCATGAGAAATATGCGCTGGTGAACGGCGTGATGCTGGACGGTACGCGGGACATGACGCCTCGGACGAGGCTGGCTGTCTGTGTGGATGGGGACCGCATTGCTGCCGTCTGCGACGCGGCCGATGTGCCGGAGGGCTATGCGCGCGTGGACCTGGGCGGCAAATACCTGCTGCCGGGGCTGATCAATCTGCATGTGCATCTTCCCGCCTCCGGCAAGCCCCGGAAAAAGCCCTCCGACCCTAAGAAGCTGGTGAAGCTCATCACCTCCAACGGCCTGATGCGCCGCATCGGCGTGAAGATGTGCGAGGGTTACGCCAGGACGGAGCTGCTGTCCGGCGTGACCACTATCCGTACCGTGGGCGGCGTGGCGGACTTCGACACGATCATTCGCGATGCGGCCAGGCGGGGCGAGATCCTGTCTCCCCGGGTGGTGGCGTCCAATATGGCGGTGTCGGTACCCGGCGGGCACATGGCCGGGTCGCTGGCCTATGAGGCCCGCACGCCGGAGGAGGCCGCGGCCTTCGTGGAGAAGATCGCGGCGGAAAAGCCCGACCTGATCAAGCTGATGATCACCGGCGGCGTTATGGACGCCGAAGTGGTGGGCGAGCCGGGCGTGCTGCGGATGCAGCCGGCACTGGTCAAGGCGGCCTGCGATAAGGCCCATGCGCTGGGAATGCAGGTGGCCGCTCATGTGGAGAGCCCGGAGGGCGTCCGGGTGGCGCTGGAAAACGGCGTGGACTCCATCGAGCACGGCGCGAAGCCGAATGAGCACATCATGCAGCTGTGTAAGGAACGCGGCGCTTTCCAGGTGTCCACCATCTCGCCTGCCGTGCCCTATGCGCTGTTCGACCGCAGTATCTCTCACGCCACCTATGAGCAGCAGGAGAACGGCAAGGTGGTGTTTGAGGGTATTATCGCCATGGCGAAGGCCTGTCTGGCGGATGGTGTCCCCGTGGGTCTGGGCACCGACACCGGCTGCCCCTATATCACCCACTACGATATGTGGCGGGAGCTATGCTACTTTGTAAAGTACTGCGGCGTGACGCCGGCGTTTGCGCTGCACAGCGCCACGCTGGGCAATGCGGCGCTGGCGGGTATTGCCGGCGAGACCGGCTCCATCCAGCCGGGCAAGTGCGCGGATATGATCGTCTGCGCGGCGGACCCGCTGGCCGATCTGACCGCCCTGCGGACGCTGGATATGGTCATTAAGTCCGGCTATCGTGTGGAACATCCCCAAGTGAAGAAAATGGACAATGTGGAACGGGAGCTGGACAAGTTCCTGTAAATACAGTGTATCCCCCCGGCGGAGCCGGGGGGATATTTATTCGCTTATTGGCATTGCAGGCCCAACTGGTAGAAGGCCACGGCCGCCGCGGCAGCTACATTCAGGCTGTCCACCCCATGGGTCATGGGGATCATCACCGTGTGGTCGCATTGGGCGATGGTGCCGTCGGCCAGCCCGTCGCCCTCAGTGCCCAGCACCACCGCCAGCCTCTCCGCTGACAACAGGCGTGGGTCATCCAGCCGCAGGGAGTCCTCCCGCAGGGCCATGGCCGCGGTGGTGAAGCCCAGATCGTGCAGTGCCGCCGTCCAGTCGCCCTCCGGCAGATAGGTCCATGGCACCAGGAATACATTACCCATGCTTACCCGGGAAGCCCGTCGGTACAGGGGGTCGCTGCCCTCTGTGGTCAACAGGACGGCGTCCATGCCCAGGGCGGCCGCGCAGCGGAAAATGGCACCCACGTTGGTGGGGTTCATCACGTTTTCCAGTACGGCGATGCGCCGCACGCCGGCGCAGACCTCCGCCACGGAGGGCAGGGGCGGACGACGCATGGCGCACAGCATCCCGCGGGTCAGGTGGAAGCCGGTGAGCTGCGTCAGCACCTCCAGGGAGGCGGTATAGACGGGGAGGTCCGGGTCACAGCGACCCAGTATCTCGGCGCCTTTGCCGGTGATGTGCTGCGGCTCCATCAGGAACGACACCGGTACGCACCCGGCGTCCAGCGCACGGCCGATGACCAGCGGGCTCTCGGCGATGAACAGGGCGTTGGCCGGGTCGGCCCGGTTGACCAGCTGGTTTTCCGTGGCCCGGGCGTAGACGTCCAGCGCCGGGTCGGAAAAGTCGTGTATCTCAATGACCTGTGCCATATCACTTCCACTCCTTCAGCAGCGTTTCCAGTGCCGTCCGGTAATAGGCGGCGGCGTTGACCCAGGCGTCCTCAAGGGTCGCCCCGGTGGGGTTGATACTGCGGACGGCCCGCAGATCCAGCGGTGCCCATTGCTCCGGTGTCAGTGCCACACGCCCGGCCAGTACGGCAGCGGGGACATGCAGCTTCTGACACCGGCCTGCCACGCCGCTGATGGCCTTGCCGCCCAGGCTTTGGGCATCAAAGGAACCCTCGCCGGTGACCACCAGGTCGCAGCCCACTGCGCGGCGGTCGAAGTCCACGGTGTCCAGCACCGTCGTGATACCGGAGCGCAGGGCACCGCACAACAGCGCAGCGCAGCCCGCGCCGAAGCCGCCGGCGGCACCGCCGCCGTATATCCGCTCACATATGCCGGCCCCGCTCAGCTTTATATAAACGG
>OLVY01000858.1_pt1 | contig 21084 bp, 16 predicted proteins | sample 1674261 | NCBI WGS metagenome assembly OLVY01 (sample SAMEA103958155, study PRJEB25191) | human gut metagenome | biome: human-associated habitat [ENVO:00009003]; feature: intestine environment [ENVO:2100002]; material: feces | place: Germany | collected 2013/2015
AAATCTCCTCCCACACTCATGCACCATCTGTAGCTACGCTCCTCCCAATCTCTAGTCCTTTCCAATTTCCTCCCCCCAATTCTATAAAAAAAGACCAAGGTCCTAAGAACCTTGGTCTAATAACTAATGATTAGTTTAAGTGCCAGATATCTTCATTGTACTGAGCGATCGTACGGTCAGATGAGAAGAATCCTGCTTTCGCAATGTTAACGATGACTTGATCCAACCATGCATCACGGTCTTCGTAGTCAGCCAACATGCGTTCTTTGGTTACAATGTAGTCTTCCAAGTCAAGAAGAGTCATGAACCAGTCCTTGTTGATCAATTCATTGTGAAGGCGAGTCAAGCGTTCCTTGTTCCCAACTGCAAGAACTGCATCGCTGACAATGAAGTCGACCAATGGTTTGATAGCTTCACGTTCATAGAAGTCTGCTGATTTGTATGCTGATTTGGCATAAAGATCGATTACAGTTTCTGAATCTTCACCGAAGATGTAGATGTTGTCACGTCCAACCAATTCAGCGATTTCCACGTTGGCTCCATCCATCGTACCAAGTGTCAATGCACCATTCAACATGAATTTCATGTTACCAGTACCTGAAGCTTCTTTCGAAGCAAGAGAGATTTGCTCAGAAATATCGCTAGCTGGGATCAAGTAGCTTGCAGCAGTTACGTTGTAGTTTTCTACCATAACAACTTGCAAGTGTGGAGCTACCGCTGGATCGTTTGCAATCACTTCAGACAAGCAAAGGATCAAGTGGATGATATCTTGTGCAATAGTGTAGGCAGGAGCTGCTTTACCACCAAAGAGAACAGTGATTGGGCGAGCAGGGATATTTCCAGCTTTGATGTCCAAGTATTTGTGGATCACATACAAAGCGTTCATTTGTTGACGTTTGTATTCGTGGAGACGTTTGATTTGGGTATCAAAGATAGAGTTAGGATTGATTTCCACACCTTGATGGTCTTTCAAGAAACGAGCCAATTTACGTTTGTTGTGAGACTTGATGTTTTCCAATTTTGCTTTGACTGCATCTTTATCTTCATAAGAAAGAAGGTCTTCCAATTTAGATGCGTCATGGTGCCAGTCACGTCCGAGGATATCATCCAAGTAGTGTGACAAGGTTGGGTTGGCATGCATGAGCCAACGACGGAATGTGATACCGTTTGTTTTGTTGTTGAATTTTTCAGGGTAAATGTCGTAGAAGGCTTTCAACTCAGAATTCTTCAAGATTTCTGTGTGAAGTGCTGCTACCCCGTTTACGCTAAATCCATAGTGGATATCCATGTGCGCCATGTGTACGCGATCATTCTCATCGATGATTTGAACAGCTGGATCTTTGTATTCAGCGCGAACACGGCGGTCCAATTCCTCAATGATCGGAACTAGGTGAGGAACCACTTCTTGCAAGAATTCAAGTGGCCATTTTTCAAGGGCTTCCGCAAGGATTGTGTGGTTGGTGTATGCTGTCATGCTACGTACGATAGAGATCGCTTCATCCATTCCAATACCACGTTCTGTCAAAAGACGGATCAATTCAGGGATGACCATTGATGGGTGAGTATCATTGATTTGTACAACAGCATAGTCAGCAAGGTCATGCAAGTTGCTTCCTTTTTCGATGGCTTCGTCGATGATCAATTGAGCACCATTTGATACCATGAAGTATTGTTGGAAGATACGGAGCAATTCCCCTTGACGGTTACTATCATCTGGGTACAAGAAGAGGGTCAAGTTGCGAGCGATATCTGTCTTGTCAAAGTTAATACCATCTTCAATAATAGATGAATCAACTGAATCCAAGTCGAACAAGCGCAAACGGTTCTTCGTATCGATCTTGTAACCAGGTACGTCGATATCATAAAGGGTAGAAGTCAATGTAAAGTGTGCGAATGGCACTTGGTAGCTACGGCTTGAACGAACGAGCCAGCTTTGGTCAGTCAACCATGCGTTTGGAATCGTTTCTTGTTGGTTGTTTTTAAGGACTTGTTGGAACAAACCAAAGTGGTAGTTCAAACCAACCCCATCCCCTGTCAAACCAAGGCTTGAGATAGAGTCGATAAAGCAGGCTGCCAAACGTCCCAAACCACCGTTACCAAGTGATGGTTCCAATTCCACTTCTTCGACTTCGATCAAGTCTTTACCAGCATCAGACAATTCTTTTTTGACATCGTCGTAAAGACCCAAGTTGATCAAGTTGTTAGACAAGAGTTTACCGATCAAGAACTCAGCTGAGATGTAGTAAACTTTTTTCTTACCAGTATTGATTTTCTTTTGAGCGCTTGCTTGCTTGGTGTAATTTAGCAATGCAATGTACAATTCTTCATTTGAACATTCAGCAATTGTTTTTTGATGATGATCAATCACATATTTTTGTAAAGATTCCATGTTGAGAGTCTCCTTATATTTCAACAATTTTTTAATAGGGGGAAAGATTATTTTTTTGCTTTCTTAACTTCTTTTTTCAAGTCTTTGTTTTCACGACGATAGATCGTAGTGAAATCAAGCAATTCTTGCTCGACAGCTGGAGTCAATTGATCCGCTGTCATCCGCCATGACCAGTTACCACCAAGAGTTGATGGGAAGTTCATCCGAGCTGAACCATCCAACTCGAGCAAGTCTTGCATAGTAGCAATCGCCATGAAGCTGACGGAAGCAAAGACTGTACGAAGCATAGCATGCGGTACAGATTCGTACTCTTTCCGGTTGGTATAACGAGCAAGGTACTCACGAGTTGGATCGTCGATTTCATTGCGGTACCATCCAAGAACTGTGTTGTTATCATGTGTTCCAGTGTACATCACAGAGTTGTTTGGTGCCAAGTGAGGGCTATCGATACTTTCATCGTCAGGATTGAAGGCAAATTGAAGAATCTTCATTCCTGGGAAGCCAGTACGTTCGCGAAGCTCAATGACTTCATCCGTCATAAAGCCAAGGTCCTCAGCGATGATGTTCAAATCACCGAGTTTTTCCTTCACTGCTGCAAAGAGTTTGTAGCCAGGACCTTTGACCCATTTACCAGGTGCGGCAGTTTCAGAACCAGCTGGGATTTCCCAGTATGATTCGAAACCACGGAAGTGGTCGATCCGAACGATATCGTAGATCTTGAAGCTTTCACGCAAGCGTTCAATCCACCATTGGTAGCCATCGTTGTCCATTGCTTCCCAGTCATAGATTGGGTTCCCCCAAAGTTGACCAGTTGCTGAGAACTCATCTGGCGGGCATCCTGCAATGCAAGTCGCCTTCCCGTTTTCATCCGTTTTGAAGAGATGAGGATTAGCCCACATGTCGCTTGAATCTTCTGCTACATAGATTGGCATATCACCCACAATTTCAATGTGGTGGTCGTTGGCATAAGCTTTCAAGGCCAACCATTGTTGGAAGAAGAAGAATTGAGTCACACGATGGTAAGTCAATTTATCCGCCAAGGCTTCACGGTAGTGCGCCAAGGCTTCAGGTTGACGTCCACGAATGGTAGCATCTGGCCACTCTGTCCACGCTTTTAAATCAAAGTGTTCTTTAATAGCCATGTATTCTGCGAATAGCTCCAACCAAGAAGCATTGGCTTCGCAAAAAGCTTGGAATTCTTTTTGATCACTTGATTTTAAGAAATTCGCAACTGCTTTTTCAAGCAAGGGACGACGTTGCTCAAAAACTTTTGCATAATCAACCTGAGAAGGATCTTGACCAAAGTCCACTCCTTCAAGGTCTGCTTCTGTCAACAAACCTTGTTTGATCAAAAGATCGAAATCAATAAAATGAGTGTTCCCAGCAAAAGCTGAGAAAGATTGGTATGGAGAATCTCCATAACTAGTTGTACCAAGTGGCAAAATTTGCCAGTAACGTTGCTTGGTCCGAACGAGGAAATCAACAAAATCATAAGCTGATTGTCCGAATGATCCGATTCCGTATTGTCCAGGAAGGGAAGAAATGTGCATCAAAACACCACTTTGACGTTTTTTCATGGGTTACCACCTCTTTTTATTTCTTTGAAGCCTGCGATTCGGTGCACGGTATGGGTATCGTTGCAGAGTCGTATCCAGCTCTCAAGCGGCTCTACTCTTTGTTAAAAATCGAACAGGCGCAACTCAGTTTACGCAATTTTTGCGAAAACGTTTGCGTACCATGCCATTATAAACTTTTTCCATATTTTCTGCAAGGGGTTTCTTAAAAACTTTTTAACTTTTTTTCAGAGTGCCCTCATCCCTAGTGTATTCTTTCCTTTGGCTAATGTCAACAAAATAATCTATTTTATAGAAGAAAGTTCGGAATTAAAATATTTTTAAAAATTTTTTTCAAAAGCACTTGCAAACGTTTTCGTCTTGTGATATACTTAAGTCGTTTTAGGAAAACGTTTGTCTAAAACGCTTTCTAATTATTATCTTTTTTTTTATTCTTTAGGAGGAATAAATCATGAAACGTACAATTTTACGTAGTGCTGCTGTACTTGGTACAGTTGGTTTTGCCGGCTTCTTACTTGCTGCTTGTAGCAATAGCTCATCAGGTTCTTCTGAGGCAAGTAAAGAAATCAACGTCTATGTAGACAAAGGCTACAAATCTTATGTTGAAGAAGCTGCAAAAGCTTTTGAAAAAGAAAATGGCGTAAAAGTTAAAATCAAAACTGGTGATGCCCTTGGTGGATTGGATAACCTTTCCCTTGATAACCAATCTAAAAAAGCTCCAGACGTTATGATGGCTCCATACGACCGTGTAGGTGGTCTTGGTAACGATGGTCAATTAGCTGAAGTGACATTAAACAAAGATAGCCATACAGATAAAACAACTGAAGCTCTTGTAACAAACGGTGGTAAAGTTTACGGTGCACCTGCCGTGATCGAAACTTTGGTTCTCTACTATAATAAAGACCTTGTAAGCGAAGCTCCAAAAACATTTGGTGACCTTGAAAATCTTGCAAAAGATAGCAAATACGACTTTGCTAGCGAACCTGGTAAAACAACTGCCTTCTTAGCTGACTGGACAAACTTCTACTATGCTTACGGTTTGCTTTCAGGTAATGGTGGTTATGTATTTGGTAAAGATGGTACAGATCCTAAAGATCTTGGATTGAACAACCAAGGTTCTATCGACGGTATCGAATATGCGAAAACTTGGTATGCTAAATGGCCAAAAGGTTTGCAAGATACAAAAGGTGCTGCTAACTTCATCCAAACACAATTCCAAGAAGGTAAAACAGCTGCTATCATCGACGGTCCTTGGAAAGCTGCTTCATTGAAAGAAGCTAAAGTAAACTACGGTGTCGCAACTATTCCAACTCTTCCAAACGGAAAACAATATTCTGCCTTTGGTGGTGGTAAAGCTTGGGTTATCCCAGCAGGTGCGAAAAACCTTGATGGCGCTCAAAAATTCATTGACTTCTTGACAAGCACTGACCAACAAAAAGCTTTGTTTGACAAGACAAATGAAGTTCCTGCCAACACAGAAGCTCGTAAATATGCAGTTAGCAAAAACGATGAGTTGACAACTGCCGTTGTTGATCAGTTCAAGAACGCTCAACCAATGCCAAACATCTCTGAAATGAGTGCTGTTTGGGATCCAGCTGCTACTATGCTTTTCGATGCTGTAAGTGGTAAAAAATCTGCAAAAGCTGCTGCTGACGATGCAGTGAAATTGATTAAAGAAACCATCGAACAAAAATTCGGTAGCAAATAAGACAGTTTTTAGGTTTCAGTAAGAGGTTGGCGACAAGGTCCCAACCTCTTATGTTCAATTTTCAAGTACAACTCACTGTCGGACTTGTCTTCTTGCTCTCTAGCAAGGACATTATAAGGAGATTTGAATGACTACAGAACAAAACCCTAAAAAGGCTATGTGGCTCTCTTTGATCCCGGGTCTTGGGCAAATTTATAACAAACAAAAAACCAAAGGCTATATTTTTCTTGCCGTAACTGTTCTCTTTCTCGCCTATTTCCTAGGAATCGGAGCTGGAGAATTAGCGAAATTGGTTACACTTGGAACCGTCCGTGGACAAGATAATTCTCTCTTTATCTTGATTCGTGGCGCCTTCCACTTGATCATTACCATTGTTTACTTCCTATTTTATGCCTTAAATATTAAGGATGCGGGAACCGTTGCAAAACGTATCAATAATGGTATTGCAGTTCCAAAAACTGGAAAAGAAATGGTGCAAGCAATCTATGAAAATGGCTTCCCTTATCTTTTGATTATCCCTTCTTATATCGCTATGACCTTTGCGATTATCTTCCCAGTTTTGGTTACCTTGATGATCGCCTTTACCAACTATGACTTCAAACATACCGCACCAACAACCTTGTTGGATTGGATCGGGTTCCAAAACTTCACTAACATGTGGACCTTGAGTACCTTCCGTTCAGCCTTTACATCTGTTCTTGGCTGGACCTTGATTTGGGCTCTCGCAGCATCAACTCTTCAAATTGTACTCGGTATTTTGACAGCCATTGTGGCAAACCAACCATTCGTAAAAGGAAAACGAATCTTTGGGGTTATATTCTTGCTTCCTTGGGCTGTTCCAGCCTTCATCACTATCCTTACATTCTCAAATATGTTTAACGATAGTGTCGGTGCCATCAACGCCCAAGTTATCCCATTGTTTGCAAAGATCTTCCCATTCTTAGATGGTGTCTTGATTCCTTGGAAGACAGATCCTACTTGGACAAAAATCGCTTTGATTATGATGCAAGGTTGGCTTGGCTTCCCTTATATCTACGTCTTGACTTTGGGGATTCTTCAATCGATTCCAAACGATCTTTACGAAGCTGCTTATATTGATGGTGCCAATGGTTGGCAAAAATTCCGCAACATCACTTTCCCAATGATTATGGCTGTTGCAGCACCAACCTTGATCAGTCAATACACCTTCAACTTTAACAACTTCTCCATCATTTACTTGTTTAACGATGGGGGACCCGGTTCTGTCGGAGGAAATGCTGGATCTACAGATATCTTGATTTCTTGGATCTATAAGTTGACAACCAATACCTCTCCTCAATATTCAATGGCTGCTGCGGTAACCTTGATTATCTCTGTAATCGTGATCTCAATCTCTATGATTGCCTTCAAGAAACTACATGCATTTGATATGGAGGATGTATAAAATGAAAAATTCAGTTCAATTTAAACGCCGCCTCAATCATTTCTTGACTTACCTGTACATGGTGGTTCTTTCAATCGTTATCATTTATCCATTGTTGATTACGGTTCTATCAGCCTTCAAATCAGGGAATGTCAGTGCCTTTACACTTGATTTAAGTGGCAATCTTAATTTTGATAACTTCTCAAAACTTTTCTCTGAAACTCCTTATGGGACTTGGTATATGAATACCTTGGTTATCGCCATTATCACCATGATTGTACAAACAAGTATCGTTACCTTCGCAGGTTACGCATACAGCCGTTACAATTTCTTGGCGCGTAAACAAAGTTTGGTCTTCTTCTTGATTATTCAAATGGTTCCAACCATGGCAGCCCTCACAGCCTTCTTCGTTATGGCTTTGATGCTGAATGCCTTGAACCAACCTTGGTTCTTGATCTTCCTTTATGTTGGTGGTGGTATTCCGATGAACGCTTGGTTGATGAAGGGATACTTCGATACCGTTCCAATCTCACTTGATGAATCTGCGAAATTGGATGGTGCAGGGCACTTCCGTCGCTTCTGGCAAATTGTCCTTCCACTTGTTCGTCCAATGATCGCCGTTCAAGCACTCTGGGCTTTCATGGGTCCTTTCGGAGACTATATCTTGTCTAAATTCTTGCTTCGTGATGAAGTAAACTATACTGTAGCCGTTGGTCTTCAAACCTTTATCAGTGACCAAAAAGATCAAAAGATCGCCTTCTTTGCAGCCGGTGCCATTTTGATCGCAGTTCCAATCTGTATTCTATTCTTCTTCCTACAAAAGAACTTTGTTTCAGGCTTGACAGCTGGTGGAGATAAAGGATAAAATAGAATCTTATTTCAAGCACATTTTATTTTTAAGTTAAGGGTAGTATGGTGGATACTTTACTACCCTTCGTTAAGAATAAAATCAATCAAAGAGTTTCCTCTTTGCATCTCTGATTCTCTTATGTTTAGAAAGGTCATCTCATGCCCTATCCTTTTAATTATTTCGCAAGTATCTTCAATTTCCGCTCTTCTTTTGCAAACCGCAAAAAGCTGAGTTGGTTCCAAATGATTTTTACTTCTTTCTTTCTGATTTCTGTCACACTTTTACCGGTGGCTCTTCAAAATGCTCAACTCAAGACCTATCCCTTAACAACTTTTGTTAGTGATGTGTTTGATCCCTTATCAAATGACGTCATGAAAGATATTCAAGAACACGTCGTGATCAAAGACCAAGAGCTCACCTATACAGGAACCAACCCTGTACACAAGACTTCAAAAGGACAGGTTATCTTAGGCCAAGAGGCAAAGGCTAGTGAAGGCAAGGAGTTAACACTCCATTTTGATCGCAAACAATTGATTATCTCAAAAGAGAATAAAGAACTCGCTACAGTCTCATACCAGGCTATCAATCAAGAGAGTCTCCGGGATAAAAAAAGCTTCACTCAAGCTATCTCTAGCGATTGGTTTCGCGACAATCGACTCCCTGTCAGTCTCTTTCTCGTGATTTTCTCTGGCTTCTTATCGACAGTCAATTATTTGATTCTCATCGTAGGGGCATCTTTCTTCCTCTACTTGACACGAAAATCTCGACTCTTTTCACTACAAACTTTCAAGGAATGTTTCAATTGTATTCTGAATTGCTTGGGACTCCCTATTTTACTGAGTGTCTTCATCAGTTTACTATTCCATCAAGTATTTACTACGACGATCATGATCCAAAATGTCTTATTTGTACTCTATCTTGCTATGGTATTTTATAAGACCCACTTCCGTGATCCAGACTATCACCGCTAGGAGGTTTTCTCATGCGTGTTACCATCAAAGATGTGGCGAAACTCGCTGGCGTCGCGCCTTCAACTGTCACGCGCGTCATCCAAAATAAATCCACGATTAGTGATGAAACAAAAAAACGTGTCCTTGAGGCTATGGTCGAACTGGACTATCATCCCAATCTTAATGCTCGTAGTCTTGTCAGTCAATCTAGTCAAGTCATTGCTTTGGTCCTACCAATCGACAGTGACGTCTTCTACCAGAATCCTTTCTTCCCAACTGTTTTAAGAGGGATTACCCAGATCGCGTCAGACAATGATTATGCCATCCAAATCTGTACGGGGCAAAATGAAGAACGGCGGCTCGACAACCTCAAACAACTCATCTACGGAAATCGTGTAGATGGTTTGATTTTCCTTTATTCCAACCCGAATGATCCCCTCGTTGAATTTGCGATCAAAGACAAGTTCCCCTTCCTCATTCTCGGAAAGGCAGCTTCACCTTTTGTATCGCTAGTGGATAATGATAATATCAAGGCTGCATTTGATGCGACGGATTATTTCATTCAACAAAACTACCGAAAAATTGCTTTTATCGGGGGAAACAAAGAACTGTTCGTATCTCAAGACCGCTACGAAGGTTATAAAGAAGCCCTCCAAAAAGCAGGGATTCCTCTCGATGAAAAACTGGTTCATTTTTCATTTGGTTTTATGTTGGAAGACAATTCTTATCAAATGATGGAGAGTCTTCCCCTAACAGAACTAGATGCCATCATGACAACCGATATTCTCGTTGCTGAAGGGGTACGCCAATACCTATTAGAACACCAGCTGACAATCCCGATTATTTCCTTTGATTCAATCAAACCACGCCTCGATATTGAAGCCTATATTGACATCAATGCGGTGGAACTCGGACGTGAATCTGTTCGGACAATTCTACAAATTATCAAGGATCACAAAGAAGGAAAAACCGTTTGCTACCGTCAATTGATTGACCATACCATTACGAAACTCTAGGAGTCTTTATGTCTACATTTACTGCTTATTTAGATGACCAAGACCTCATTCGTATCCAAAAGGGAGAGGAGCATATCCTTCCTTTTTATTTGGAAACGAACCAAGGTCGTCTTGCCTTAATCCCTGTCAAAACGTCAAGTGGGGTGACTGATACAGGAGACTATTTCTTAAGCCCTATTCCGCTTGAACTCGGAGAAGAGTACACCATCTACGATGCTGCTGGAAATTCTTCTATTCTCCACTATCGTCAAATTGTTCGCAAACCCATTTTTGATCAAACCTTCACCTATAGTGGAGAGGATCTAGGAAGTTTCTACACACCAAGTCAGACGCAATTTAAATTCTGGGCACCCATTTCTCAAAATGTGACCCTCCATATTGAGGATCGTATGTATCCAATGACCCGTACAGAAAACGGTGTCTGGGAACTCATGCTCAAAGGGGATTGGGAAGGAACTGCCTACCACTATGAGTTTCGTGTCAATGGCCTAGAACGTCGGATTCATGATCCCTATGCTCTATCCTCTTTAGCGAACTCTGGAGATAGCTTCGTCATCGACCGGAAGAAGATCACACGTCCTATCACGCGTACCACTCGTCAATTAGATCCAACAGAAGCGATCATCTACGAGATGAGCGTTCGGGATTTCTCTGCCCAGAAAGAGTCTGGCTTTAAGCACCCTGGTAAGTTTAAAGGCTTGACAGAGTCGCCCCAACTAAATGGCCAGATTCTTGGATTTGATTACCTTCAAAAACTGGGCATTACCCATGTACAGTTACTTCCTGTCTATGATTTCGGTAGTGTCGATGAAGAGGATCAATGGAAAGCCTACAACTGGGGCTATGATCCTGTTCAATACAATGTTCCAGAAGGAAGCTATGCGAGTGATCCTAACGATCCTTATGCGCGAATCCTAGAGCTCCAAGACGCTATTGACACTTATCACCAGGCTAATCTGAATGTCATCATGGATGTAGTATACAATCACGTCTACCAGGCAGATGAGTACGCTTTTGAACAGATCGTTCCTGGTTATTTCTACCGTTATAATGCAGAGGGAGAGCGGACCAATGGAACCTTCTGTGGGAATGACGTGGCAAGTGAACGCTCCATGGTGAGACAGTATATCAAGCAATCCCTCAAACAATGGGTTTCCCTCTACGGCTTTGATGGGTTTCGCTTTGATTTGATGGGAATCCTAGACATTCAAACCATGACAGAGATTTCAGAAGAACTCCGTGAAATCTATCCTAACATCTATCTCTATGGGGAAGGGTGGAAGATGGATACCGGCCTCTCTGAAGATCAGCTCGCTCACCAATATAATTCGAAACGATTACCAGCCTTTGGCTTTTTCAGTGATAACTTCCGGGATACGATCAAGAGAACACTTGTAGCTGGTCACCGTCGTGAGAGTCAACATCCTGCGAATGATTTTGCTAACATTCTAACGGCGAATGTCGGGAAGCTAGGGCCTGCTCATTTCACCCAACCTCAACAAGCCATTCAGTACGTCGAATGCCATGACAATGCAACTGTTTTTGATTATTTCCAACTTGAAAAGGAAGAGATTCGTCTAGAAGATCGAAAAGCTCTCTCACGTCTAGCGCTTCACTTGGTATTATTATCTCAAGGAGTGCCGTTTATCCATGCTGGTCAAGAATTTTACCGCACAAAAGGGCTCGAAGACAACACATATAACTTGCCAGATCATCTCAACCAATTGGACTGGACATCCCTTCCAAAATGCCAAGAAGAAATTGCTTTTCTTGAAGAATTGATTGCTTATCGGAAATCACAGCCACTCCTTCGTTTGAAAAAAGGGCAAGAGATTCGCGACTACTGTGATGTCAAATGGTTGTCTGATCATCATTTGATCTACACGATTGAGAAAGATCGTGAAAAAATAACGATTCTTGTCAATATCGGCGATCAAGAACAGAACTATCAACATCCGAGTGATAGTCAGCTGTTATTTGCCTATCCTCATGCCAACCTAAAAACCCCTATTCCTAAAGTAAAGGAACTTTCTATTCCTGCCCATAGTTGGCTTCTTATCCACGAAACGAAATCAGCAAAATAAGAGGCTGGGACAAAAGTCCTAGCCTCTCAATTATTTTTGGATTGTCGAGCAAGACGCAGTGGTTGAGTGGGCTCTACTACGCTGATTTCATCAGCTTTTACAGCCCTACTCAACTGTGCGGAGGTGGGATGACGAAATCGAATTCTAACGAATTACCGATTTCTGTCCCACTCTCTTATTTTTATTCTTCTGTTTCTACAAAGCGTCCAATGATATGAACGTTTTCTGAAATGGTGATAAAAGCTTGAGGATCAGCTTTTTTCATAATATATTTGAATTCATTAAACTCTGCACGCGTAATAACTGTCAGCAGAACCGCTTTTTCCTGATGGTTATAGGTTCCTTCTGCATTGTGGATAATGGTTGCTCCACGATGCAATTTTTTATGAATCTTTTCAATAATGGCATCCGGCTGGCTCGTTACGATCATTGCCTGCATCCGTTTTTGCTTGGTAAAGACAGCATCCGTTACTCGACTCGATACAAAGATGGTAATCATAGAGTAAAGGGCATATTTCCAACCAAAGGTCAGACCAGCGATCAACATAATGGTCCCATTGACCAAAAAGGAGATGCTGCCGACATTCTTTCCTGTCCGTTTTCGAATCGTCAAACTGACAATATCCGTTCCCCCACTAGAAATGTTGTTCCGAAGAGCAAAACCAATTCCTGTTCCCATGACAACCCCACCAAATAGGGCATTCATGATCGGATCGTTGGTCAACGTAATCACTGGCACGAACTGAATAAAGAGGGAACTCATCGAAACCGTGATAAAGGTAAAGATGGTAAATTTATGACCAATTTGATACCAAGCCACAATCATCAAAGGGATATTGATGGCATAAAAGGTTAAGGAAACGGGAATCGTAAAGCCAATAAAGCGTTGGCTCAGAACAGATAAAATCTGAGCTAGACCTGTTGCACCGCTGGAGTATACATGTCCTGGTTGAAAGAAGAAGTTGACGGCAATCGCTGATAGAAAACCATACAGCAAGGAAGCTGACACTTTTTCATCGTATTTCTCACGGGAGATACTCTTCAGCACGCGCAATAATTTAATGTTATAAGCTAGTCGCCGCACATGATAGCGAAATAGCTTATGAAAGCGAGTTTTTTTCATTTTCAATCCATCGATTAGAAGAAAAGGAAAATCTTAGAGCAACTGATTTCTAGACTTTCCCTTTTCTCTCTTGTCCTATTCTTGCTCTGCTACTTCTACTTGAAGATTTAACTCATCCAATTGCTTTTCAGAAACGACAGAAGGAGCTTGTGTCATTGGATCTGTCGCCTTGTTATTCTTAGGAAAGGCAATGACTTCCCGAATATTATCTTCGCCTGCAAGAAGCATCACGAAGCGGTCCAAACCAATCGCCAATCCTCCATGTGGTGGGAAACCGTAATCCATTGCTTCCAACAAGAAACCAAATTGTTCATTGGCAGCTTCTTTTGTAAATCCAAGCGCCTTGAACATCCGTTCTTGTAAGTCTTTATGATTAATCCGTAGGCTTCCTCCACCTAATTCATAGCCATTTAAGACGATATCATAGGCAATTGCTCGAACTTTTGAAAGATCTCCTTCCAATTCATGCTCTGTTTCAGCTTGTGGGAGTGTAAATGGATGGTGAGCAGACATATAACGGCCTTCTTCTTCAGACCATTCAAACATTGGCCAATCCACTACCCAAAGGAAGTTGTATTGATTGTTGTCAATCAAGTCAAGCTCTTTCGCAAGACGAACACGCAAAGCACCAAGCGTTGCATTGGCTACTTCAATAGTATCTGCTACAAAGAGAACTAGATCTTTGTCTTCTAACTGTAAAGCAGCTGTCAAGTCACTTGTCAAGTCTGTCAAGAACTTCGCAACAGGACCATTCAAAGCACCTTCAGCATATTTCACCCAAGCAAGACCTTTTGCACCGTATTGCTTCGCAATTTCTGTCAATTTATCGATATCTTTACGAGAGTAATGATCCGCTGCACCTTTGACAACGATCGCCTTAACTGCTGGAGCTTCTGAGAAGACTTTGAAGTCTACACCCTTGACAAGCTCTGTCAAGTCTTGGAGCAACATTTCAAAACGTGTATCTGGTTTATCTGAACCATACAAGGCCATAGCGTCATCATAATTCATCCGTGGGAATGGGAGTGTTACTTCAATTCCCTTGGTTTCTTTCATGACACGTGAAATCAAGCCTTCTGTGATATCCTGGATTTCTTGATCACTCAAGAAAGAAGTTTCCAAGTCGACTTGTGTAAACTCAGGTTGACGGTCTCCCCGTAAATCCTCATCACGGAAACACTTCACGATTTGATAATAGCGATCAAATCCAGCATTCATCAACAATTGTTTTGTAATCTGAGGACTTTGTGGAAGGGCATAGAAATGACCCTTATTGACACGAGAAGGAACCAGGTAGTCACGTGCTCCTTCTGGAGTTGACTTAGAAAGAAACGGTGTTTCCACATCAATAAATTCTAATTCATCTAAGTAATTGCGAATCGAATGGGTTACTTTTGCACGGAGTTTGAGGTTTTCCAACATCTCAGGACGACGAAGGTCTAAGTAGCGGTAACGAAGACGGGTATCATCATTGGCTTCAATTCCGTCCTTGATTTCAAATGGTGTTGTTTTAGCAGTATTAAGAACCGTAATAGCTTCTACCTTGAGTTCTACTGCTCCAGTTGGCAAGTTCGGATTAGCTTGTTCACGAGCTTCCACAAGACCTGTCACTTCTACAACATATTCACTACGGATGCTTTCAGCTGTAGCCATCACTTCTGCACTAACTGTTTCTGGATTGATCACCAATTGCATGATTCCTTCGCGGTCGCGTAGATCGATAAAGATCAAACCACCCAAGTCACGACGACGGCTAACCCATCCTTTCAAGGTAATATGAGTTCCAATGTGTTCTTCACGAACACGTCCAGCATACATTGAACGTTTCATTTCTAATTAATCTCCAAACTAATATTCTTCCTTCTATTTTACCATAAAGACCAACAGAAAGTGGCCTTTAGCTCAACTTTTTCAGTCAGCAACTTCTTTAGTTATCGTGGCTGACTTCTTCCTTCTTTTTGGGATCATCGTAGAGAGTGGGTGCTAGCACCTTCATTAAAGTCGCTGTCCCAAATCGCAAGACAGCTGCTGCTAGTCCAAAAATAGGGGATAGGTAGCGGAAAAAGAAATCTCCCCTAAGTGCGTAGGTCATGCCACCCACAATAAAAAAGATCACAATTCCCTGAACGATTGCGTAAAACCAAATTTTTTTCACACTATTTCTCCTTTTCACAAACTAGCTGACTTATCCACTGTTTTTTATTACTTATCCACAAAAATGTGGATAACTTTCACCTGTTTTCCCCTCAAAAGAGGAAGTTTCATCAGCATCAGGACTTGCTTTCACCCATTTACAAGTAAGTTTCCCACAGCCTGTGGATAACTCTCTTGCTTATTTGTGACTTTCTCGTCACTTTCCTCACAAATCAAGGAGCCAGGATTCGATCCTGCCCCCTTTGATCAAGCATTATTTAAATTCGTCCGGTGTCCCTTTATATTGGGCCCAGTCTTTACTGAAGAAGCGATCATTTAGATGGTAAGTTGGTGCTTTTTCAGCCTTTGTGACAAAGGGATTGACCGCTTTATCAAAGGCTAGCCAACCATTCCATCCCATATGAATCGTGTCTTCCATAAAATAGGACTGATCACCATCTTTAGAAAAGTCTGCAATATTGGTGAATCCTTGGCTTTCCAATTGGTAACGAATCTTTTGAACAGCCTGTTCATACTTTTCTTGGCTCAAGCCTGTGTATTTCATCCATTTGGCATTAACTGGAGGAATGACAAAGATAACATTGGTCCGAGATTTAGCAAACTGGTCTAGAACCAATTGCAAGTCATTGTACTCTGGAGATTGAACATAGGATTCGTTTTTTTGGAAACCTTTTAGTTTCTTCAACTTCATTTTTAAACGAGTATTGTAAAAATGATTGCTGATCCCAAGGTCGTTGTTATTGGTTTTGACTTTTGCTTCAGCCGTTGCAATTTCTTCCAATTTCTCATATGAGAATTGATCTGGTAAATCTTGTAGACGTTTTTTGACCTTCTTATCGTAATTCCCGTTTGTACGCGTTGCAAGATTACTAAACAAAGCATCTTCGCGTTGGACAAGGTGGGAAACAAGCTGGTTCAAAGACTGATCAAATCTGGAAATTTTCTTTCCTTGAGAAATTTTCGTTACAACACTTTGAAAGGCGACATTTGGATACTGTTGTAACAGACGCTTTGCAGCATACTGGGATGCAGCATCCTGTTGGTGATTTGCAATAAAGCTATTCAACTGATCGCTATTAAAGAATTGTTGAAAGGCAGAGGAATCATAGCCCTTCTTAGTGAACCATTGCGGAGAAACTACATAAACAGCTGTATTGTCCTTGAGTTCTGGCAAAATCTGTTGCATCCCAAAATACTGGTTCAAAGAAGCCGCACCACGTTCTCCTAAAAAGTAGGGTCTGTAATTGCGGTCATATTTTTCAGCCAAAACTGCTGGATGCACCACATCAAAACGCAACCATTCACTTGAGCCGAAATAAGGAACAAAGCGATGCTGTGGATCCGAAAGTGCTTCTTGCTTCTTTGTACGACTCTTGAAGCCTTCTGCATTCAGACTAACCGCAGCTTTTTTCTCTTCAGTATAGTTGTGCTTATGATTGATTGGATAAAAGAATAATAAAGCTGCTACCATGAGGAGCGCGCAAAATACGGGCCCTAAAATCAGCCACAAACGCTTAAGCATTCTGAAGCTCCGTTACACCTTCTACGATCTTGTTCGCAGTATTCCAATCATCACGTCCAAATTCAGATACAGGAACACGGATGCCAAAGCGATTTTCCAGTTCTACAATCAATTCGACTGTTCCCATACTATCAAGGACACCCGCATCAAAGAGATCCTCATCCATCATGTCTGAGACATCTTCCATAAACAATTCGTCAATAATTTCAATTACTTGTGATTTTACATCCATTTTTCTATTCTCCTTTTATTTCAATTTTGGAAACCATTGTTGATCCAAGAATCCTGAGAAAATCAGGAAGGACAGCATCACTGTGTTAAAGGTGATAAAGATCCCTAAAGCTTTGGTCCAACGATTGTCCGGTATAGGATCCAATCCTTTTGCTTTTCTTTCTTTATTGATGGTCTTTTTCTTACGAATCCAAGCATCATTGATGACCAGTCCAAGCCCATGGAAGAGCCCATAAGCGATGTAGTACCAAGTCACCCCGTGCCAGAAGCCCATGACCAACATATTGATAATGTAGGCAACATTTGAGGTGGTAATCCGGCTCTTGAACACTTTATTGCGCATCAGTACCATTACGAGACGCATAAAGACAAAATCACGGAACCAGAAAGATAAACTCATATGCCAGCGATTCCAGAATTCCTTTAAGTCACGTGATTTAAAGGGACGATCAAAGTTGATGGGACTTTTAATTCCCATCAGATTGGAAGCTGCTAAAGCAAACATCGAATAGCCCGCAAAGTCAAAGAAAAGGTCAAAGCCATAAACATACATGACTCCCAGCGTTCCGATATTGAAGAATCCACCTTGAGACAAGGCATAGGTCTGCACATGACCTAACAATAAGTGGCCAAAAATATGAGCTAGGATAAATTTATAAAGGAAGCCATACATGATATACTTAACAGCTTGCTCCAACATATCCAATAATTCTTCACGCTCAGGAATGGCTTTATAATCCTCATTAAAACGCTTGAAACGATCAATCGGCCCACTTGAGAAGGTTGGCATAAAGAGCATAAAACGCAAGAATTCCCAGAGCGTGAATTCTTTCAAGACACCATCTCGCATTTCGATGATCATTCCGACAGCTCGGAAGGTTAAATACGAAATCCCTAAAAATCCAAACAAGGATTGGTGCCCATTCTTGATCGCTGGCTCTACCTTAACAAAGATCAGGGGCAAGACAGACAAGAAGGAATGAAGATAGAAAATCCACTTGTTGTCCGCTTTCTGACGATAGATTTTGTAGGAATACACAATCAGGATTTGCCAGACTACGTAAAAGAGCAGGGCATAAATTTGCTTGAGATTCGAACCTGTCAGCATCAAAATGATAAAGATCAGACTCACCAGTCCTTCATAGACCGGAAATCTCTTTTTGAAAAAGAGGCCCACAAAAATCGGCAAAAAAGCTAGAATGAGGTAGATAAAATAGATCGGTGTTCCATAGTGTTCTAAATGAGGGAGCTGTTTCAAAAACTCGATCATCGGTTGTTAACCTCGCTAATCAACCCTTTGATGTCGATTTTCCCGTTTGGTGTTAATGGCAGGCTGTCACGGTAAAGGAATTTTGAAGGCATCATATAAGACATCATGATGTTTTCTAAATCTTCCTTAATGGCTTTCGTGATATCAATTTCGCGCTCAAATTGTTCTTTGACGCCCTCTTTTAAGATGACATAGGCCAAGAGATTTTGGACCTTGTGATCTTTATTATAACGCGGTACTGCGACTGCTGAGTCAATATACTTCGATTTATTCAAGTTTTGAGAGACATCCTCTAGCTCGATACGATAACCGTTAAACTTAATTTGGAAGTCCATCCGTCCACCATAGAGAAGGAGACCTTCATCCGTCATGGTTCCGACATCTCCTGTATGGTAGGCTGGAAGACCTTCAAATTCGAAGAAGGCTTCTGCTGTTTTCTCTGGATTATTCATATAACCTTTTGAAACAGCTGGTCCAGATACGATGATTTCCCCTTGCTCTCCATTTGGCAATTTGTTCCCTTCCTCATCAATGATAAAGGTTGGAGAATCTTCTTTGGTATAGCCGATTGGCAAGCGTTTAAGAGTCGCTAGCATCTCATCTGTGATAGCCACTGCCGACAAAGCAACGGTTGCTTCCGTTGGCCCATAAGCATTGATGATGCGTGCATTTGGGAAACGCTCGCGCAATTTCTGAGCCGTTTTCACGGTCAACTCTTCTCCATCAAAGTAGAAATGGGTGATGCCTGGCATCTTTTCGGCATTGAAATCTTCAGACAGCATGGCCATATCTGCAAAAGATGGCGTCGAAGTCCAGATCGCAATCGGAAGAGAAAAAATGGTCGCAAAGAGTTGTTTGAAGTCTTGAGTGATGGCTGATGGAAGGGCGAAAAGGGTTCCACCAAGAGCCAAGGTTGGTGCCCAATACATGACAGACAAGTCAAAAGAATAGGGCGGTTGCGCCAACATTTGCGGACGCTCTGGCGTCGCAAATTCCTTGTCTGTGATCATCCAGTTAGTAAAGCTGAGCAAGTTATCATGCGAAATTTGCACCCCTTTTGGTTTTCCAGTTGTTCCAGAGGTAAAGATGATGTAGTAGTTATCATCCCCTTTGACAGGATGTTGCAAATCATAAGCATTCTGAGCCGCATAAGCTTCACGCACTTGCTCCAAGGACATGATTGGAGCAGCTGGGTTTTCGATTGGAAACTCATTGATGGCAATGATCAGGCTTGGCTCAGCCACTTCAAGAATGGCAGACACGCGCTCCAAGGCAGAATGGCTATCAATTGGGATATAAGCATGGCCAGATTTGGTCAAGGCCACAAAGGTTGCCAACATTTCATATTCTTGACCACCAAAGACCACAACAGGTGACTTTTCAGGAAGTCCCATTTGGTCAAGGTGGGCAGCCAAGCTATCTGAATCAGCCTTCAATTGGCCATAGGTATGCTCCTCACCAAGGACATTGTAAACCGGATAGTCTGGTTGTAGTTGCGCATAACGTTCAATTGTCTCGATCATATCAGTAATTGGTTGGTTTGACACGGCTAGGAGTCTCCTTTTCTAAAATTCGTTGTAGATAAAGCCACCCTGACCTTGACCAAGGTAACTAAAGAAATAAAGTAGGGCTAGGAAAATGGCGAAATACAAGACCGTCTGCCCGATAAATTTATAAAGTGTTTTATGTTTCATAAGTTTCACTCTTCATTTTGATTGTTACTCACTATTTTACCATTTTTTATACCAAGTAAGCAATTTTAAACATAGTGAGAATGTGGTAGAAAACGTTATCATTTCAGATCATTCAAGCCGTCTAACAAAAGTATTTTTCTTTAATCAGTTTTCTGGTTGAAATCCTATTCTATTTCACAGTCCCCTGATGAATCAACTCCAGACACTTGTCCAGATCCACGTCTCTTTCAAAATGGGTAGGTGTCCAAGGAATCTCTATATCTGGTAGAACACCCTGATCCGTCATTCCTTTACCTTGATCCACGCTTAAACAGCGAGAAGTGGGAAACATTAAACAAAAATTATCATAATCAACCGTACAACAATTAGAGTAGTCTAGAATTCCGAGAGTTGGTCGACCCACCACCGTTACCTTCTTAAACTGCTTCATCATATGGACGAAATTATCTCCAGAAGAAGCACAATAAATATCTGACAAGATAAAGATCTGTTCAGGATAGTGACTTCCTCTGACCTCTGGGAAAAATTCCTCGCTTTCTTCCTTATATGCTACATAGCCTTTTCCCCGATGGCGGAGCAAATCCTCTTTCATATCTTCAAGCAGCTTAACTGTTTCAGGACTAATTTCTTCCTGTTGCATCCAGTCCTCAAAATCTTTCAAGCGCAGGTCAACATTACGTTCCGTGTAGAGAATTTCCATGCCATCATCATCCCAGTCAAGCGAATCATAGCCCTGATCCTTCTCTAAGCCTAGATGTAACAGAGGAAGATATAGAGAATCCGTCCCTCCACTGTTGCGTCGGACATCAATGAGAAGAAACTTGACTTCCGTCATCATCGGTAAACACTCTTGATATACCCGACTAATGGCTCCTTCATCCATAAAGTTATCTAGACGAAGATAAAGGATCTCCTCATCTAATCGTTCCCAAAAAATATGATCTTGGATCGGTTCTCGACTGGGTACTACTTCAATGGTCTTTTCTATCCCTTCTCGAAGAAGGGTGACACTCGTTGACTGAGAGACCAAATCTGCCCATTCTCGGTAGTGTCTTTCTGGGGTCTTACTGATAAAATAATCTTTATGAAGAGAAGCTATCTGCTCCAAGTCACTTCC
>OLVY01000871.1_pt1 | contig 20888 bp, 18 predicted proteins | sample 1674261 | NCBI WGS metagenome assembly OLVY01 (sample SAMEA103958155, study PRJEB25191) | human gut metagenome | biome: human-associated habitat [ENVO:00009003]; feature: intestine environment [ENVO:2100002]; material: feces | place: Germany | collected 2013/2015
GCCGGGCATGCCCGGCCCCTACGGTGTGGCAGAAGGGTGAGCGGGTGCTGACCGGGAACGGGCAGGCGGAGGGGTCAAGACCCCTCCCTACGATGTGGAAGGTTAGAGGGTGGTTATGGGAAAGCGCGCGGGCCGGGCATGCCCGGCCCCTACGGGGGTGATGGTGGAGGGGGCGGTGTGTTTTCCACATTCGGCACACGTGAATGTGGAAAACACTTGCAATTTCTACCTTATTATAATAGTATAGAGGCAACATACTTGAAACGAGGTCCTGTCATGATCCTGGCATTGAATATCGGCAACTCCAATATTACGTTTGGCGGGTATACGCCGGACGGCAAGCTGGTGTTTTCGTCGCGGCTGTTTGCGGACACGGCGCTGAGCAGTGATGAGCTCCTGTACAAAATCGTAAATATGCTGGCGCTGTACGGGGCGGAGCCGCAGCAAATCACGGCGGTCATCTTTTCCAGCGTGGTTCCGGCGCTGACGCCGCGGCTGCGCGAGGCCCTGCGCAAGATGTGCGAGTGCCAGATCATGGAGGTCGGCCCCGGGCTGAAAAGCGGGGTGCGCATCCGCATGGACAACCCGGCCCAGCTGGGCGGCGAGCTGCTGTGTGCCATCGTAGGCGCGCTGCAGCGGTGCACGCCGCCCTGCGTGGTGGTGAACTTTGATACCGCCACTACCCTGCTGGCTGTGGACAGCACCGGCGCACTGGTGGGCGGCAGCATCCTGCCGGGGCCGCAATGCTCGCTGTCGGCGCTGGTGCGCAACACGGCGCAGCTGCCCCAGGTGGAGCTGGAGGCCCGCCCGCGGCGTCTGCTGGGGGCCAACACGGCGGACTGTCTGCACAGCGGCATTGTGTACGGCACGGCGGCCATGCTGGACGGCATGGTCGCGCAGATCCGCGCAGCGCTGGGCGCACCCGACGCGCCGGTGGTCGCAACCGGCACGCTGCCCGACAGTGTGCGCACGGCGTGTGCGACGGATATTGTGTACCGCGAGACGCTGGTGCTGGAAGGGCTGTATTGGATCTGGAAGAAGAATACGCGGAAGTGACGTTGGTTACCGGTATATAAGGTAAGAGGGCGTCGTGGGCAAGGCGGCGCGGGGCGGTCAAGGCCGCTCCCTGCGGGCCGGGGCTGTAACGTCTGCCGACGTAAAGTTGCGGGCCGGGCATGCCCGGCCCCTACGGGGTGGTGGATGGTTGGCGAGTGCTGGCCGGGAGGTGCGGGCGGCATATAGGCCGCCCCTGCGGGCAGGCGTATTGTACTATCTGTATTCCGGACAAACATCATTCTATATCCAAAGAGGTGCTGCCCGCGCCTCTTTCTTTTTTTGTGGTGTCGTGTTATAATATATTATGTATAGTTATGTACAAAATTTACAGAGAAAGGTATTTATTCATCACCTATGCAGCATTTGAAAAACTTTAACTGGAAGAAATTTTTCTTGCAGGGGGTGCTCCCCTGCCTGCTGGCGGTGGCGGTGGGGTTCATCTCCCGCTATCAGCTGGAGCTGTCCGACGGCGTGACCGAGAGCTTTTTGCAGCTTCAATGGCCGCTCTACGCGCCGCTCAACGCGCTGACCGCCTTTTGCCTGACGCTGATTTTGTTTGCGCTGCTCGGCAAGTGGAGCCGCGCAACGGGCATTTCGGGCGCGGTGTTCACCGTCATTGCGCTCATCAACTACTACACCCGCGACCTGCACGGCTCGGCGCTGATGCCCCAGGACATTTTGAATCTCGGCACCGCCGCCGAGGTCATGGGCAGCTACACCCTGAAAATCACGCAGGACGTTGTGAAGATCGTGCTGCTCTACCTGCCGATTCTGGCGATTGTGTTCGTGCAGGCGCAGCTGGTCAAGGATGCGCCTAAGCGCGCCGGCTGGAAGGCCCGCGGCGTGCGGGCGGCGGGCAGCGCACTGGGCGTGTTTCTGGTCATGTTCTTCGGCTACTTCGGCCCCGTGACCATCAAGCCCAAGACGACCTACGGCTGGGCGTGGCAGAACACCTACTACACCTACGGCTATCTGGCCGGGACGATTGAGGCCACCAGCCTGATGGCCGACCCTGTCATTGAGCCGGAGAACTACAACGACGCCGCGGCGGTGAACACCGCCCGCAAGGCCGACGACTACATCGCCCCTGCCAGCCCCGAGAGCGCTGAGGACTACCCCGACATTGTGCTGATCCTGTCCGAGAGCTTCTACGACTTTGACCTTGTCACCGACCTGCAGGCCGACACCGACATCATGCCGGTCACCAAGAACCTGCCCAACTCGGTCTACGGCCACACGATCAGCCCCCATGTGGGCGGCGGCACAAACTCCACCGAGTACGAGATGCTGACCTCCAACTCGCTGATCCTGATGCCCAGCATCACGCCGTTCAACTGGCTGAACCTGTACAACGCCAACAGCGTTGTCAGCTACCTCAAGGGTCTGGGCTACTCCACGATGGCCGCCCACCCCTACACGAACTCCAACTACCGCCGCGACTCCGCCTGGCTGGCGCTGGGCTTTGACGAGACCCATTTCCAGAGCGATTTTACCACGCAGGAGACCTACGGGGACCGCCCGTACCAGACCGACTCGGCCACCTACCGCGACTGGGAAACGATGTACGAGGCCATGCCGGAGGACAAGCCGCGGTTCAGCTTCCTGGTCTCCATCCAGAGCCACGGCGACTACGATATGAACGATGCGTCGCTGGATATTGTCCACGCCGCCACCGACTACGGCGACTACGATGCGCTGATGGACGAGTACCTGAGCTGCATCAAAATGACCGACGCCGCCGTGCAGGAGCTGTGCGATTACTTTACCGCGCAGTACGAAAAGACGGGCCGCAAGGTCATTGTGGCCATGGCCGGTGACCACGCGCCCAGCTTTGTGGGCCATGTGGCCGACCCCAGCTTTGCCGAAACCGACAACGAGCTGCAGATTTTGGAGCGCAGCACGCCGTTTTTCATCTGGGCCAACTACCCGCTGGAGCACACGGCAGCCGCCACCAGCACCACCGACCCGCTGAACCGCATGGACATGGTCATGCTGACCCCCACCCTGCTGCAGCAGGCGGGTCTGCCCCTGAGCGACTACTACGAGTACCTGCTGGAAATGAAGCACAACACCCCGGTTGTGACCGCCGCCAACGACTACATGAAGGTGGACGGCAGCACAGCCGAATACGGCGCAGACCCCGCGCTGGACGAGTGGGCCAAGGGGTATCTGGTGCTGGAATACAACAACATCGGCGCGCACGCCAAGCGCGACCAGAGCATTTTTAACCCCGCCGAATAAAGAGGAGGCATCCCTATGACAGGTCTGAAACGAACCCCGCGCAGCCGCGGCGGCTTTACGCTGGTGGAGCTGATCGTGGTATTGGTGATTCTGGGTGTGCTGGCGGCCTTTGCCGTCCCGGCGCTGACCGGGTACATTGACAGCGCCAAGGAAAAGCAGGCCGTCAGTGAGGCGCAGGCGTGTGTGATGACGGCGACCCGGCAGGGTGCGCAGAACTACGCCTTGGTGCAGAACGCATCGATAACGGGAAAAAGCGATGGTGCAGATGCTCTGACAAGCTGGGCAGGCACGTTGACAAACGAGGTTCCCACCGTGACCGGCGGAGATGTAGCACTTACCGAGGGCAGCGGGCAGTATCTGCTGCATGTGCACAACCCGCCTGCGGGCAATATTACGCCTGCTGGGATTTCTTCGGATGCCGGGGTCAAGGGTACCGTGCAGGGGATGACCTGCAACGCCAGCGGGCAGGTTTTATACTTGGTGTATACCAGTGCCGATGGGATACAGGTCGTATACACGAACGCGGGAACCACCGCGAGTGTAAATATCGGCAGTGATGAGGCTGTTGTTGTGCCGACGCCAAAGAAAAATGACAGCTCCGGCGGCGGTGAAACCGGCGGGGGCAGCACCGGGGGCGGCATTTCCGGCGGCGGTACGACCGGCAGCACCGCTACAGCAAATGAAAAGCAGTTCATTATCCACTTGCAGGATATTGAAACTAAAAACTCTGCGCCTTTTGCAAACAGAACATATCACATTGTAAGCGGTAAAAACGGTGAAAACGACTTTTATGTGCCCTCTGATGCAAACGGTGATATTCTGTTGGATATTTCTCCTAATGAGCACCCTCGTGCCAACACTGTTATCGGGGATACGCCGACTACTATCACCGAAGATGATGTTCCTGCTGGCTACCAAGTCATTCCCAGCGATACAAAAATCTATATCAATGTTCGCATTGAAGGGAACGACTATTGTCTCAATTCCATGCAGAATAACGTAAATAACTATCCATTTACTATCAATATGGATGAAAGGCGGCTTACCATTATGCGCTTTCCCGTTGCCAAATTGAAGCTGCGCGTCACTGACCCTGATGGAAAGGCGCTGTCCGGTGCTACCTTTACTATTAAGAACGGCTCAGACACTGTCCAACTCACCAGTGATAGTAACGGAGAATGCTCCGTTCCTGTCAAACTGCATGATAAAGATAACATCGGGTATTCTGGTGCTTTCCTAACTGCCAGCGACCAAAATAGCCCAACTTATGTTATAAAGGAAACTCCTCCTGCCGGATATAAGGGAAGCTTCACATGTTCTTTTAATTTATATTATAAGCCATATCCCTCTAATCCGACTTCCCATCATACAACCTGGTTCCGTATTAATGCTTTTAACGACAATAGTGGAGAAGGGGGTAGTCATAGTCTGGTAAATACTGTTGGTGAGCAGGATACTTTTCATGTCACAAACAGCAAACTCTAACTCTGCACTGTCTATATCCGTAAAATTGATAACGCCGGAAATCCTGTATCCAACGCCAATCTAAAAGCTGACAATACCGGCAGCTTTGTTACGCCAGAGCATAAACTACAGGATACAACCAAAATATAGCAGACTGTCGAAAAACGCTTGTAGGGGCGAGCATTGCTCGCCCGTGCCCGTTTGCCTTGCAAAAAAGCCGTCCCGGAAAATGCGTTGCTGCGGTAATTTGGCGGGCGGCCAATGGTCGCCCCTACGCACGCAATAAGGCAAGCATGCAATTTATTGACGGTCTGCTATATAATTTTACCCTCAATCAATAAGAAAGCCCCCACCCAGCCGCAGAACATCTACGGTTGGGTGGGGGTGGTTTATTTGTAGAGATTGCAGGGGCGCGGCGGCAGCGGCAACACTCCCGGGCGGATATGGGCTCCGCCCCTGCGTTCCCTGCCAATCACAAAAACTCTTTCCAGTAAATCTCTGCGCTTCTCGTCATCTCCCGGGAAAAGTCGCTCGCGTACTTGCGCTTGCAAAATGCCTGCACGGCTTTGTCAAAGTCGTAGTCAAGCTGGCCGTTGGCGGCGGCTTTCGCCGCAAAGTCGGCGCGCAGCTCGTCGGGCGTGCGGTCGCGGTAGGTGTTCTCGCAGACGACGGCCTGCTCGGCAAAGCGGGCGGGCTTGGGGCGGCGCTGCTGCTGCTCCGTGGGGCGGCCAAACACCAGCATACAGGCGGGCACAACGTACTGCGGCAGGTGCAGGGCGTCGCGCATGGCCTCCGCATTCTCGAGGACGTCGCCTATGTAGCAGCTGCCGATGCCCAGAGACTCGGCGGCGACCACGGCGTTCTGGGCGGCAATGCAGGTGTCGGCCACGGCCAGCATCAAGTCCCCTGCCCCGGGCTTGCGGGCGTCCGTGATGCCCGCGGCGTGGTAGGCGTTGAGCCAGCGGCGGCAGTCGGCCAGGAACACCAGCACCAGCGGCGCCCCGGCAATGAACGGCTGGTGGTCACACAGGTCGGCCAGCGTGGCCTTCAGCGCCGGGTCGGTGATGTCCAGGATCGTGTACAGCTGCTGGTTGCCCGCCGTCGGTGCCTGGAACGCCGCGTTCAGGATGGCCGCCCGCTCGTCCGGCGTGACGGGGTCAGTGGTGAATACCCGCACGCTTTTGCGGGCGGAGAGGGCGGAGAGGATAGCGTTGTTTTCCATAATAAGCTCCTTTAAGCCTTCCCCGGGGGGGAAGGTGGCGCCGCAGCGCCGGATGAGGGACAGCCTTCCGGCGGCAGCCCATAAGCGGATCAGTACCGCAAGCTTGCCCCTCATCCGTCTGTGGTCGGGGCCACAGACACCTTCCCCCGAGGGGGAAGGCAAATCAAAATCAACTTTTCCGTTTCTTCAAAAACTTTCCGATCAGCGTATCCAGCATGCTCAGCACCTCGCGGATGTTCAGCACGCAGACCACCGCGGTGATGCCCACGACGGGCAGCGCCCAATGGGTCAGGTTCATCATGCACCAGATCTCCGCCAGTACCAGCGCCAGATTCAGCACAAGCCACGCCGGGTGGAAGTCGATCTCCAGCAGACCGCGGGTCGAGTAGGCGCGCAGCAAAAACACCAGCATCAGGCTCAGGAAGCTGGCCGGGGTTACGCCCCACGGGCCCCACTGCAAAATGAACAGGTAGTTCAGAATCAGGTTCAGCACCGCACCGGCCAGCATTGTGAACAGCGAGCCGGTAGACCGTTTATACACGACGTAGACGCTGTTCAGGAACTGGTTCAGGCAGGTCAGCATCGAGCAGAGCGTCAGGAACGGAACAAACGTCCAGGCGTCAAAATATTCAGCCTTGAACACCCGCATGAGCAGCTGGCACAGCATGATGATGCCCGCCACGCAGCAGAACAGCACGCTGGCATACACGCGGAATATCTTGGAGAAGAACGCCTCGCGGTCCGTCTCCTCGGTCACGGCGGAGAGCTGCCACGCCTCGTAGAAGATGCTGCCCAAAATCGTGATGATCTGCGGCAGGAAGTACCCCGCCGACAGCAGGCCAACCCAGTGGTTGCCGCTGCGGCCCGCGTAGCCCTCGCACATGCCCTGCACAAAGAACATGTCGCTGGCGTTGATGATCCAAAAGCTGATGGACGCCGGGATCATCGGCAGGCAGTAGCGCAGCATCTCCTTCCACAGCGCCTTGTCAAACGCCTTGGGCTTGAAGTACCGCCAGCACCCGCCTGCAATGAACACAAACACCATGGATGTCAAATCTGCCAGCGCATTTGCCAGCAAAAAGCCTGTAGCGCCCATTTTTAAGACGCTCAGGAACAGCAGGTAGTAGAGCAGCAGACTCAGCGTTGTCAGCACACCGTCTATGGCGACCAGCCGGTTCAGCATCCGCGAGCGGATGAACTGGGTACACAGCGTTCTCATACAGCTGGCCAGCACGCAGAGGTACAAAAAGCCCAGGTACTCCGCAGCGTTGGGGATGAGCCGCACCAGCGGCATGGCCAGCAGCAGCACCACAAAGCCCAGCCCGATAGTCGCCGCGCCGTTGACAAAGACGCTGGATTTGTTGGTCGCTTTGTCCAGCCCGAACCGGATGACCGCATAGGCCACGCCAAGGCTGACCACCGGGATCAGCAGGTTTGTGGCCTGCTGCAAAAGGCTGGACACGCCCATAACGTCCGGCGAGTCGAGCGCGTAGCTCAGATACGGGCGGATGAAGAAGCTGAGCAGCTTGGAGCTGAAGTTGGAGATGGCAAACAGCAGCGTATTGCTGACCAGCGTCGTATATTTTTTTTGTGGAGACGGCAAGATGGGAACCTCCCTTGTTTGTAGACTATGAAGTCTTCCCCTCCGGGGGAAGGTGGCCGAGCGAACGCGAAGGTCGGATGAGGGCAAACCTTCCGCCGGCGCCCCGTTCACGGGCAATCGCGGCAAACTCCCGCTCTCATCGCAGCTTCAGCATCCGTTCCCGCTGCTTATAATCCGGCAGCACCTCCGCCACCGCGGCCCAGAACGCCGGGCTGTGGTCGGGGTGGGCAAAGTGGCAGAACTCGTGCACAACAACGTACTCCTGCGCGGGCAGCGGCATCGTGCAGAGCCGCCGCGCAAACGCCAGCGTGCCGGTGCGCAGACTGCACGACCCCCAGCGGGTGTTCATGTCGCGCACCGCAATTTTGGGCATCGCGCCGCCCGGGCAGGTCGCCGCAAACTGCGGATAGTATGCCCGGCACAGCGCCTGCATATAGGCCAGCGCCTCGGCCTTGGGCGGCAGCGCGGGGGCCTCGGCGGCCTCTCGTTCGCGCCGGGCCGTGGCACGCGCCTGTGCGGTGCGCACCCAGTCGGCCCGCGCCGTGACAAAGGCGTCCACATAAGCCGCCGGCACCCGCGGCGACGCACTGGCCGCCACACTGCCGTCGGCCCGCACGCGCAGGTTGATGTTGCGCACCCGCCGCCGCGTCAGCGTGTAGGTGATGCCGCCCGCCGTCCGCTCCATGCCCAGCCCCCCTTTTGCAAAAGTATATAGTTTATTGTACACGCATTTGCCCAAAAGTGCAACAGTTGCCTGCGGCGGCGCATTGTGGTATGATACTGCCAAAAGGGGGCTTTTGCATGAAATCGCTGTTTTTTGTTCTGCCCGCCCTGCTGCTGGGCCTGACGGCCTGTGGCGCGCCGGTGGCCGCCGTGACCCTGCCCGACACCGTGCAGGTCGAAAAGACCCAGACCGCCGAGACCGCCGTCCTCTACGAGGATGCCGACGGGCGTGAGGTCAGCCCCCGCCGCGCCGCCCTGACCGAGTGGCGCTGGTCTGTGGCCGATGACACGATTGCCGAGGTCGATCCCAGCGGCATTGTGACCGGTCTGCGCGGCGGCTCGACCACCCTGACGCTGCAAAGCGCCGACGGGAAAATTTCCGCCAGCTGCCCGGTGCAGGTGTCCAGCCCGCTGCGCGGCATTGCTTTGGACGATTACACGCTGTATTTTGACGACGAGCTTGTGACCTGGATCACCGCCGACGGCACGCGCGAGTCCGACTACGCCTACGCCAGCCGCGTCGGCGCAGTCTGCCATCTTCTGCCGGAGGACACCACCGACCACCCCGCCGTGACCTATCACATCGCCGACGAGCGCATCGCCCGCTTCGACGGCTCCTGGCTCGTCCCCGTGAATTACGGCACCACGACCCTGACCGCCGACTGCGGCGGGTTTACAGCGCAGTGTACCGTAACGGTGGTCAGGCCGGAGGAATAGGCAAAAGAAAACGAGGGGATGTACAACAGCCCCTTTGGTGACCCTCCCGTCCATCTCCCGCGCCCTAAAAACAGCCCGCGGGGCTGTTTTTGCCCCGCAGGACGCGGACGCGGGGCCCGGGCTGTTCGATTCCCGTACTCCTCTACTCCTTACAATGTACAATAAAAAGAAAAAAGCTCAACCTCTTGCGAAGTTGAGCTTTTTGGTGACCCGTACGGGAATCGAACTTCTATCATTCTACAAATATCCTTTAATGCAATACGTACTAACGATAATTTTATCACTGGTATGGATTTCATTAAAGGGTATTTTTATATCTGTGTGGTACAAAGTGTGGTACTCTTCATATAAAAAGTGTGGTACAGCACCTGCTTGCAAGAATAAATAAAAAAGTTGGTGATACCCCTCTTGCCAGTACGTGCGAACTGAATATCATGATAATAAAGCCACCTACTGAAAATTACTCAAAGGAGATTATTATCATGAAAGGCAAATATTTGAATTTGCGGTCCGAAATCATCCGCGCAGGCTTTACCTGCTACAATGTCGCGGAGGCCATCGGCATTTCCCCGCAAGCATTGTCGCAGAAGATGAACGGATATTCGCTCTTTTCGGCAGAGGAAATCGCACGCATCGGAAGGTTGTTGAATATCAATAAGGACGATTACTACACTATTTTCATCGAGCCAGTCACATAAAATGGCCGGCTCTAAGGAGTCCGCATGTATACCACACAAAGTAAAATGATTTCTCGCGCAATCTGGGTTGAGAAAAAGCACGTTTGGAAAATCAACCTCCAAAAGAACGGTGTCCGAAAGTCTTTTTATTCAAGCGTCCCGGGTGACAAAGGCCGAAAGATCTGCGCCCAAAATGCAACCTCGTGGTTGTCTGGAGCTTGCCCATTTAGCGTCAGCGAACGTACAACGGTTGATACCGTGTTTGAGCGCTACCTCCAAGATAAGGCACTCGAAACCACAAACATCTACACCATCCGCAACAGGTATAACAACCACATTAAACCTATAATTGGCAAAGTCCCGGTTATGCTACTAACTAAGCAGGATTTAAAGCGAGTTATCTATACCGCATACAGAAAGCACAATCTTAGTCAAAAAAGTCTTAAAAATATACGCGGCGATTTATCTGGATTCTGTAATTATTTGGACTGTGCCGATATCCGGAACGATTTGCGTACATCAAACATTAAAATTCCCTCAAACGCCAAAAAAGGTCAAAAGCAAGCACTTGACGTTTCTTCGCTTAACATCTTATTCACCGAATCTCAGGTGCCTTATAATGGTACGATTTGTCAAGACAGCTTAATCTATGCATATCGATTCCAAGTCGTTACAGGGTTACGTCCTGGTGAATTGATGGGCCTTGAGTGGGGCGATATTGACAATGATTATATACATATACGCCGTGCCATCAATGCTAAAGGCATCACTACAAATGGGAAGAACGAATTTGCCGCACGCGACTTCCCGCAGACTCGATATACACGTATGCTTTTAGAAAGTCAACAAGTCTATCGAGTCACTCCGTTAGACCCTCATGAGAGGGTCTTTGGAAGCACTGGTCAACTATGCTACCGTAAACGCTGGGGGATCTATTGCAGGTATAACGGTATCCCTTATATTACGCCGTATGAGCTGCGACATACCTTTAGCTCAATCTACAAAAATCACTTTAGCAACTGGGTTTACGAGGAGTTAGTTGGTCATACACATCCTGGTGTTAATGGTGTCTATATGCACCCGATGGATGGAGACATGGACGGCGTTCCTGCTCTGCTTGACAGCTTGCTTGATGAAAGACTTTCATTAGGTAGAGCAAAGCGGATGCTCTTATCTAACGGCCAAACCAAATAAAAAAGCACTTTATAAAGACGAGCTTCATTCAAGAAATTTGTAATGAAGTTCGTCTTTTCTTTATTGTCCACCCTTGCGAACTGAGTAGAATTATAAGCACAGGGAGCGAACAAGCAAGATACATCCTCTCGGTTGTCATATTGCTTTACGTTTCCTCCATCAGAAAAGGGAGGTGACAGAAATGTCGTTTGGTTCTATCAACAGCAGTGCTCGACACACTTGCTTTTGGTTGCATCTATCCGGCACCATTCCTTAGTTACCAATGGCGAGGACAGTACTTCGGAAACAACATAACGATAATGCCAAGGAGGAAATAACCATGAAAATCATTGGTTATAGACGCAGTGACTTTGTCACGAAAGAAGGCCGTCCCGTCACCGGCTGCCGCATCTACCTCGCAACGGAGATTGCCTCCCAGAACGGGGAGGGCGTCTTCGTCAGGGATATGTATCTCTCTGACGCTAAGATGGCCGAACTTAAAATCAACCTTCATGACCTGATGGGACGCGAAGTGAAGATTTTCTACAACGAGTACCGTAAGCCTGAGAACATTGTGGTGCTCGACTAAGGTTTCCAAGCACACTGTAGGACGCGTTAGCGGCCTCACCTCAAAAATGGGGCTTGTCTCATTTTTGAGGTAAACCAATCAACACCCATACAGCACCTTGAAAATTTTATAACGACAAGCGTACGCTATGGACTTAAAGCCGCCACACAGGTATGGAGCTAGTATTACCTCCATACCTGTGTGTACAGTCCATAAAGCCTATAACTATAAGCTTTAAAGCGTACACAGCGGCTTTGTGTCCGTAGTGTACTGGGTACACTATATGGCAAAAGGTTACGCGACACGCCGTTACCAGCTGACAATCAACAATCCACAAGAGCATGGCTATGATCATAATGTTATCAAGGCTGCTCTTGAAAAAGGAGCCAAGCTCCTTTATTGGTGCATGGCTGATGAAGTGGGGCAAGAGGAAACCTATCACATACACTTATTTTTAGTATATGAAAATCCTGTAATGTTCACAACCCTAAAGAACAAGTTTCCTACTGCGCACATCGAAGTGCCTCAATGGGGAAAAAATTCCGAAAACTATGCTTACATCCGTAAAGAGGGTGCTAAGTATAACAAGGATGCAAACGGTCACTACAAGTATACCGACTCCAAGGGAAAAGTACATGAAGGGATAAACTACTCTGACACGTTTGAAGAAAGTGGCAGTTTACCCCCTGACAGCAAGCAGGGCGACCGTAACGACTTACGGACTCTGTATGCACTGATTGCATCCGGGGCAGACAATGCGCAAATCCTGGGTGAGCACCCGGAATACCTGCGAGATATCTCCCACATTGACCGGACAAGGCAGACCATCCTGGAGGAGAAATACCGCAATGTATTTCGCCAGATGACAGTCACCTATATCTTTGGCCCTACTGGCACAGGAAAAACTAGGTCGGTAAAAGAAGGATGCGGATACTCAAACTGCTACGCGGTGTCTGACTATCACCATCCTTTTGATGGCTACCGGGGGCAGAAAGTGATGCTCTTCGATGAGTTCCACAGCAGCTTGCCCCTTAATAGCATGCTGCAATACCTGGATGGCTATCCTTTGGAATTACCCTGTAGGTATGCTAACAAGCAGGCTTGCTACACGGAAGCATACATCATTTCCAACTTGCCGTTGGAGAAGCAGTATGTTTCCGAGCAGCACGAAAAGCCGGAGGCTTGGGACGCGCTCTTGCGGCGCATCAACTGCGTTCGGGTTTTTGACCTCGACGGCAGTCACAAGGACTATACGGTTCACGAGTATTTTCACCCTTGCACCACACCGACATTTGAGCAAATAGAGATTGATGATTGTCCGTTCTAGCGGATGAAAGCTGTGCTATCAGGCTATACGGGCATTTATTTTGAAAGGAGATTTAATCATGCGTAATGATTCTGATCGCCTGCAATGGCAGACGGAAAAAAATTATATCATGAATACGTTCCACAATGGGCTTAGACGTATTCAAACCGATTCAAAGACCGCACAGCAATATGTGCTGCTGTGCCTCGCACTCGCAGTTGCCGCCCTGATTATGGTTTCGGGCGGCTCTGGCGAGGACGTGATTTCGGTAGTATTTAGACCGTTCGTTAATTTTATTCGGGTAATTGCATGGCTGGCAGAGTGCCTTGGCGTCATTTACCTCTTTGGTTATATCCCCCACAGTTGGTCATATTACGACGATTTTTCGCGTGCTGGTATCTGCAACCAGGCGCATGAAGCACCACTGCTAGTTAAGGCCAACAGGGATGGTAATATTCAACAGCTTACTTTCAGCCTTAAAGGCTGCCCGCTCGAATACTGGGAAGACAATCGGACAACAATCGAATCCGCACTTAATGTGACCGTCCTCTCTATCACTCAGGGCAGCAACAACCAGCTCTTTGACCTTCGTGTTGTTGCCGGGTGCAACCTTATGGGGCGGCTAATCCCGTGGGCAGATACATATATGGACGATAGCGACACAAAAATCGTCTTGGGCATCAATGCGGCAGGCATTCCCGTTAGCATTGATTTTAGCCAGCTGCCTCATTGGCTTTTGGCTGCTGCCACCGGCATGGGTAAGACGCAGTTGGCACTGTTGATTCTCTACCAGCTGTCGCAAAAAGGCTACGACATCTACCTCGCCGATTATAAAGGTGTGGACTTCGGCCCCGAATATCGTAAGACGGGGCATTATGCAGATGATGATGCTGCCCTTGAGCAGATGCTTGACAGTGTTGTACATGAGCTTAACCATCGCCGTACAGAGTTTTCTATCGCTGGCTGTGCAAATCTTGAGGAATATGTCCAGACGACCGGAGAAGAACTGCATCGAATCGTCGTTATCCTGGATGAAACCTCGATGATTCTCGATACAACTGGACGTGATAAAGATGGCAAGGCAGTAGTTGCCTCGATTACGAACAAGCTCCTCGCCATTGGCCGTCTGGGCCGTGCGCTCGGTATTCATCTGCTTGTGGCAACTCAGCGCCCCGACGTAGGGTCTGTTCCGGGTAGTCTTAAAGCACAGCTTGACGGTCGTATTTGCGGCCACACTGCCGATGCACAGAGTTCCATTGTTATCTTGGATGACGGCAGTGCCGCAAAGCTCCCTGCTATTCCCGGACGCTTCATCATCCGCAATGGCAGTGGGTCGGACGAAATTATTCAGGCTTACTACTATCACCAGTGACCAAGGAGTCGACTATGAAAAATCCACCTCTACAACAGGGCCATGACGGCCCGCGGGCACCACCGTTGCGTCCTTATCAGGCTGACACCCTTCAGCGTATGAAATCCTACGAGGGAAATGCCGCCCTGTGCGTTATCGCAACCGGCCTTGGCAAGACACGAATTTTTGCTGAGTACATCCGCTGTGATGTACTGGAAAATGACCACCACATACTGATTTTATCTCACCGGGAAGAACTCGTGATACAGCCGTTGGAATACCTCAAAGGCCTTCCCTGCGGCATCGAGCAGGGAACCACACATGCACACGGGGAACCCATCATCAGCGCTTCGGTGCAAAGCCTTGTGGGGCGGCTCGACAAGTACAACCCCTACAGTATCGATACCATCATCATCGACGAGGCCCACCACAGTGCTGCACCGACCTACCGCAAAATTTTTGAGTACTTCAAAAATGCCGTTCGTTTTGGCTTCACTGCAACCGCAATCCGCGGTGATGGTGTCGGCCTGGATGTGGCTTTTGACGACATTTTGTGCGAGTATAACACCCTATACGGCATTGAGCACGGGTATCTTAGTCCTATAGAAGCTTGTCAGGTTAATCTCAAGTATGACTTGGGGACAGTGCAGTACCGTGAGGATACTGGCGATTATGATGCCGCAGATATAGCACGCGTTATGTCTGGCACAGCAGCGGGTATCGCGGAGGCCTACACCTCAAACGCACGTGGGCAGACCATCATTTTCGCACCATCCATTGAAGAGGGCAAAAATGTGACAGCACTGCTCAATTCCCAGCATGGTGCCAGTACCGCGGCCTTTATCGATGGCACTACTCAAAATAGAGGACGTCTGTTGGAGGCCTACCGTTTGGGCCTAATTAAAGTACTTGTCTGCTATGCTGTCCTGACGGAAGGTGTTGACCTGCCGATGACAGAAACCGTTCTGCTGGCCCGCCCGGTTGCCACAACCAATGTCGGCCTGTATGCGCAGATGGTAGGTCGCGGCCTGCGGTTGCATCCGGGAAAAAGTGCCTGCAAGATTATTGATTGCGTGGGCATTTCCAGGATGCCGATATGCACGGCAGCAACGCTAATCGGCGAGGAACCGCTAGCTCCCAAACCTAAAAAGGAGCAGGTGGAAAAGTTGCCGGAGGAAACCGAACCGATAAAGGTACTTACAGGTGCGGACATTCCCGATACCTGGATACAAAATCAGAAGGAGGTAGACGTTATGGCACTTGGCGAAGGTGTTACCACCCATGATGTCGCATGGATTACACTCAAGGATGGCGGCTATATACTGCCTATCCCGACCGTAACCTACCGCATCAGCAAACCGCTGACTAACGGCATGGTGTACCTGCGGAAAAATAAAGCGTGCTCCAAGAGTGCGGTGCCATTACAATTTGCATTAGACTATGTGTATCAGGACTTGAAACAGAAGCATGCTAAATATCAACATATCTGGGACAAAAAACAGCGCTATAAGTGGGATAGACAACCCATCACCAATGAGCAAATTGCCCTTATCCACAAGCTGGCCCCGGATTACAAAATTGACACCCATAAAATGACACGAGGGGATGCCTCGCGGGCGATACAACTGCTGACCTACAAGCCGGAAGAATGGACGCCCCAAACGACACCCTCGGAGGTGCAGGACGATGCCAAGAAAAGCCCGTAAACTTTCGTCCTGCGGCGTGTATCACATCATGATCCGTGGAATTAACCGCATGACCATCTTTAATGATGATGCCGACAATCTGAACTTTTTACATATTCTCGATTTTTGCGCAGATGAAAATTTTATCATCATGGCATACTGCCTGATGGGCAACCATCTGCATCTGCTCGCGAAGGATTGTAACGATTCCTTGCAACACATGATGAAGGCCATCGGGGTACGGTACGTTGCCTACTACAACCGCCGCTACCAGCGGACAGGCCCGCTCTTCCAGGGCCGTTACAAATCCCAGCCTGTCACAACCAAAGGCTACTTCCTGCGGGTACTGCGCTATATCCACCGCAACCCGGTCGCTGCCGGAATGGTGCAGGATATGCAGGACTACCCGTGGAGCAGCTACATTGACTACTTTGCTAGTCGAAAAAAGCCGTTATGTCATGTAGACACAAGCTACGCGCTTGCACTGCATGATTTAGATTGGCTGCGGCACTACCACCAGCAGCCAGAATTAAATGCCCGCGGCATTCTGGAGGATTCTCCGCTGCCTGCCTTTACGGATGCTGAGCTTTGTGACTTTGTACGTGCAACGGCAGGCATGGAATGCCACGAAATCCAGCTTTACCCCGAATCCACCGCAACCCCGCTGCTGCGCCGTCTGGTAACACAAGAGGGCGTCAGCATTACACAACTCTCACGGCTTACAGGGATGGCACGCGGAGACATCCGCCGCCGTCTGCTGTGAGCGGTGATACAACTCTCAAAGGAGAAATCCCATGAAGAAAGAAAGCTTTATTTACAGCACTCTCACGATTGGCGGTTCGAAGGAACAGGTCAATGAAGTAATGAAGTACATCTGCGATGACATCTATGACATTGGGAGCATTGATTTGAATAAAATCTGTGCTGTGCCGGTACACCTGAACATTGGCCCCGATGATGAAGTTTCTTGCGGCGAAAAGCTTTACCGCCATTATCTTGATTTAGTTCCTTACCCTACAGAAGAGGAAGAAGAAAATTTTCTTGCTGTTCTTAGCCGTGCAGATCAGCGCCGGTTCCTTTTGGGAAAAATGGCTGTGCTGAACCGGAAGGAATACGGCTATCCTACTTATACCGGCTGGTGCACGGAACACTGGGGTACAGACGAAAACGTGATATCTTTTGAAGAATGTAATGAAAATAGCATTGCATTTCTCACCCATAGCGCACCTGCAAGTGAGGCTATTCATACGCTCTCAATTCTTTTTCCTAAAGTAAAACTTACTTTCGCGTGGGAGGAAAACAAGGTCGCCCTTATGGACGATGAAGTAGTTTTACATTATGAAGTATATCGTTACGGGGAGCTGGCAGAATCCAAATCTGCCATTGCCGGAAAGACCCACTGGCAATATAACGGCAGCTTAAAAAAACCGTTGTACTGCACGCCCCAAGAAGATAATGATTATGGGGAAATCCCTGAAGGAATTTCTGCGGAGGATTTTGAGGAACCGGACGCTATGCCTTTCTAACCCTGCCTCGTTTGAAAAGTAAACATCAAAAGGACGACAGCCTTTATTGGCTCTCGTCCTCTTTTTGTTGTCTAGTCTCAATATTGTCAAATAAAGGGCTGTCCCAAAAAGTTTTAAATGGGATTCCTAACCCCACACATATCCGTGCAACTATTTCAGTTGAAGTATTTTTAGTGGTAGCATAAGGCTTGACAGTCTTTTTAAGGACAGATGGTGCAATGCCGGAACGCTCAGCCAGCTTGTTGACACTGTAGCCGCGCTCGTCTGCAAGCTCCAAAATGCGCAGCTTAATTGCCTCCTGTAGTAGCATTTGCCCTCACCACCGTGTACAATAAAGTATATTTATTGTACCGATTTGCTAAGGGAAAAATCGTCTACCTGGAGACGATTTGAATCTTGCTCTTACGTGCTGATGTGCTATAATATAAAAGGAAGGTGATAAATGGATGCAAAAACTATCCCACACCGCACCGTACATAGCCTATGCTGTGGCAACTGCTGGGATGGCTGTGCTGCTACTCCTTGGCAGCTCGCCGGGAGCAATAGTTGCCCGCAGTTACCGGGCGTATAATGGGCGCGCTGTTCCCGGCTACACAGAATATACGTACCGGGATGTTAATCTGTCCTTCTCGGTGCCGCTATCACCTGTGACCGCGGTGGAAGCACGCGCGAAAAAAGACGGTTATATCTTGTTTGCCTATCCGCGCTGTCCCTACTGTCGCAACCTGCTCCCTGTGCTTGCCGCTGTTGCTACAAGTGAAGGGGTCACGATGGACTACTGCCAGGTAGACCTATATCGGGATATATACACCTACAACTCGGATACTGCCGCACCAGTGCAAACCAAACCAGCGGGGGAAGGCTACACCGAACTGCTAACCTGGCTGGATGACTACCTGGCCGAGTACACCGTCTCCGACCCGGAGAAAAATGAAATTGATGTCGGGGAGAAGCGTATCGGTGCACCGACCATCATCAAGGTGGAAGATGGCAAGCCCGTGTCAAAATGGCAACTATCGGATGCTTCAATATTTGTAGGCGGATACCCGGAAAACAAATACGCAGTCTGGGACAATTCCATACAGGAAGGAGTTGCAGATTCCTTGCGGGAGTATCTGGAAACTGCGTGATGTATCGGGGACGGTGAGTCGCGCAGCGATCTCCCCCGTCCCCGAAAATAGATATCAAAGACACCGCGCATCAATAGCGCGGTGTCGAAACGGCAAAAATTAGACCGCATTAACAATCTGTGAACTTTTTGGGGTTCGTATTGTGTGATTGCCACATAGATGGTATTATGCAATTGTACAGAAGGATAGGCGGCAAAAGAGTCCACGGCCTCGTCGATGACGAAATCCAAAGCTGCGTAGGGCTGACGTCGAACCTATTAGTGTAATGTGGCCCCGGCACTAGACGCCGGGATGTAAAGGAGAAATTGAATATGAAACGTAAGACTATCATTTTAGCAGTGGTAGCAGCCGCTGCGATGGCGATTACCCTGGTAGGGTGTGGCGTGAAAATCACGAACATCGCGGTTCCGGAGTCTGCGATGGTGGAGAAGGGTGAAAGTATTACCCTGCCTGTTGTGTACGGCACCGACGATGCTCCGGCCGTAACTCCTGAGACTGCTGCAACCGGTGAAAGCGCTGAAACTGACGAAAAGCTCGCTAAAGCAGCAAGTAAGCTGACGGTCGAATGGACTTCTTCCGATGAGAGCGTCGCGACTGTTGATGCGACTGGCATGGTGGTTGCTGTCTCTGCAGGTAAAGCTGACATCACTGCAAGCGTCACGGATTCTGAGATGAGTGCTGTCTGCAAGGTTACGGTTAAAGTGGCCGCGAAAGACATCACCGTTCCCGACAACCTTGACGTCAAGCTCAACGATGGAAACGAAACCACTGTCGAGGCAACTGTAAGCCCGGCTGATGCCACCGATGTGAAGGTGAGTTATGCTTCTACTGATGAGGCGGTGGCCACCGTCGATAAGGATGGCAAGGTTCAGATTCTGCAGCCTGGTGAATGCGACATCGTGACAACCCTCACTCAGGAAGGCAAGAAGGTTGTTGAAAAGAAGACTCACATCAAGGCTTTCTACGAAGTTGAAGGTATCACACTGGACAAGACAGAAGGCATCCTTACCGCTGGTAACACTGTTACCTTGAATGCGACCGTGCTTCCCGAAGAGATTGCAGATGAAACTATCGTTACCTGGACTTCTTCTGATGAGAAAGTTGCTACCGTCGATGAGAATGGTAAAGTCACGGCAATTGCAGCAGGTGAGGCAACCATCACCGCTAACGCTGGTGAAAAGAGCACAACCTACAAACTGACCGTCCAGGCCAAGAAAGTTGTGCAGAACACTACCTCCAACAAGAGTTCCAACAAGGGTAATACTTCCTCCGGTACAGGTAGCTCTGCTCCTGCAAGTAACCCTGCACCGGCTCAGCCTGCTGCTCCGGCCGAACAGCCGAGCCAGCCGACGTACGAAGAACCTGCCCAGCCTGCACCGGACCCTCAGCCTGAACAGCCGAGCAACGGGGACAATGGTGGCTCTGGGAATTCTGGAGACAAGTACGGCGAAGGTTATGACCGTTGGGGCGGCCCCGTTAATTCAGCACCGACTGATAATGCATGTCCTCCTGAAGGCGATTGCCTCTAACTCTTCGTTGCAAAATTCAAGGGGGACGGTTCCTATTTACATGATTTATTGACATAGTTTTTTCATAGCATCAAAAAGGGACGGCATAGTCGCCAGCGGCGATCTGTACCGTCCTTTTTTGACGCGAATGTTTTTTCAAAACCGTTCGCTCATAATATCGTAGAAAAACAGGGGTGACCTAACAAATCGTTATACTACCTCAAATATGTTAACTCGTCATTTGACGTGTTAACATCAAAGCAAAACTGGCCGCTTGCGGCCCGAATTTTGAAACAAAAAACCGGGGGCTTTTTTGGCTCCCGGTATTTTTCATTTTGCAATCATCATCATGTCGCAGTCAGCACATTTTATGCGGACGACTTTGGTTGCCCTTACACTGTTGCCACAGCAGGGGCAAACATACTTGATGCTGTGGCTGTTGGGGTTGTTCCCTGTCGGCTTGTCGGCGTTGTCACCCGTACCTTTGCCGCGTGGGATGTAAGCGCCTTCGATGCGGTTCATATTGATATCTTCCCACCCTTGTTCCAAAATGAACTCGCACAGTGCGTCAGTCGGCTCGGTGATGCTCCATCCGATACGCGGGTCATAGCTGATTTTAAGGTCGCGGGCCTCGGCAGCTTCCTTGAACTTTTTATTGTGGTACTGACCGCCGCGGCTGCAATCCTGTATGCCGTTTTGGAGGTTCCAAAGATGTACACACTCATGCAGGGTGGTTGCCACCACGTTTTCTATTGGCCGTGCAAGCGTCCCAGCACCGATGTTAAGCTCGTGGCGGGTCGTGTCACCGCGCTGCCATGCCTTGGCTACAGTAACGTGTCCGTAGGCCCTGGGTGTGCTCTGTATCGTGATGATAGGTTCCTCCAACTCGCCGTTGAAATATTTCGCATTCAATGCGCGGAAGATTTTTTCAAGGTATC
>OLVY01000874.1_pt1 | contig 20871 bp, 21 predicted proteins | sample 1674261 | NCBI WGS metagenome assembly OLVY01 (sample SAMEA103958155, study PRJEB25191) | human gut metagenome | biome: human-associated habitat [ENVO:00009003]; feature: intestine environment [ENVO:2100002]; material: feces | place: Germany | collected 2013/2015
GAAAGTCCAGCAATTGAGACTCCACATTTCTTCATAAGTTTGATATAATTAGAAGATAGAGATTGATAAGGAAAAGTAGCATTAGAAACAGGTATGTAAGATGAAAAAAATATTAGTAGTTGATGATGAAAAACCAATTTCAGACATTATCAAATTTAACATGGCGAAAGAGGGCTATGAGGTATTGACAGCCTTTGATGGTCGGGAAGCATTGGAAGTCTTTGCAGCTGAAAATCCAGATGTTATTATTCTAGATTTGATGTTACCAGAGATTGATGGTTTGGAAGTGGCGCGGACGATTCGTAAGACCAGTAATGTGCCGATCATTGTCCTATCTGCCAAAGATACGGAATTTGATAAGGTCATTGGGCTTGAAATTGGGGCAGATGACTATGTGACCAAACCCTTCTCGAATCGGGAATTGCAAGCGCGTGTGAAAGCCTTGTTGCGTCGTTCTGAGTTTGCGGCTGATCCTCAGCTTGAAAATGATGCCGATACGGAAATTGTCATTGGTGATCTTCACATTCTTCCAGATGCTTTTTTGGTTCAAAAAGGCAACAAAGAATTGGACTTGACCCATCGCGAATTTGAATTGCTCTATCACCTTGCGACCCATGTTGGTCAAGTGATGACCCGTGAGCACCTTCTTGAGACGGTGTGGGGCTATGATTACTTTGGTGATGTTCGGACAGTGGACGTGACGGTTCGTCGTTTGCGTGAAAAAATCGAGGACACACCGGGACGTCCAGAATATATCTTGACTCGCCGTGGTGTTGGATATTATATGAGAAACAATGATTGATCAACTAAAACAATTTGTAATGTCGTCGAACTTTGTCTTTGTTCTGATTACGGTTGGGTTTATCATTGTGGTGGCCTTGCTTCTTCTAGAGAACCGTAGGGACAATATCAAGCTCAGACAACTAAATACGAAAATTAAGGATCTGATTGCTGGGGATTACTCTGAAGTGGTCGACATGCAAGGAAGCCCCGAGCTGACCGATATGACCAATAGTATCAATGATCTGTCTGAGGTTATTCGTCTGACGCATGAAAACCTTGAGCAGGAAACCAAGCGGCTGACTAGTATTCTAGCTTACATGACAGATGGGGTGCTTGCGACCAATAGACGTGGTCAGATCATCATGGTCAATGAAATGGCCGCCAAGCAATTGAATGTCAATCCAGATGAGGTGCTCAATACCAGTATTCTGGATTTGCTTTCGATTGGAGACGAGTATGATCTGCGCAGCTTGATTACAGAAGTACCAGAGTTGACCATCGATTCCCAGGATGAAAATGGGGAATACTTAAGTCTTCGTGTGCGCTTTGCCTTGATTCGTCGCGAGTCAGGTTTTATCTCTGGGCTGGTAGCTGTCTTGCATGATACGACGGAGCAGGACAAGGAAGAGCGGGAACGTCGCCTCTTTGTCTCCAATGTGAGCCATGAATTACGGACACCTTTGACCAGTGTGAAATCCTATCTGGAAGCCCTGGACGATGGCGCTTTGTCAGAGCCGGTAGCACCAGATTTTGTCAAGGTTTCACTCAATGAAACCAACCGCATGATGCGCATGGTCACAGATCTATTGAGCTTGTCACGAATCGATAATGAAACCAGTCAGTTGGACATCGAGTTGACCAACTTTACGGCCTTTATCACCTTTATTTTGAACCGCTTTGATAAGATCAAGAGTCAATCGCAAGAAGATACCAAGAAGTATGAACTGATCCGGGAATACCCGATCACTCCGATCTGGGTGGAAATTGATACGGATAAAATGACCCAGGTGATCGATAATATCTTGAACAATGCCATCAAGTACTCACCTGATGGTGGAAAGATCAAGGTAGGGATGAAAACGACAGATGCCCAGTTGATTATCTCCATCTCAGATGAGGGCTTGGGGATTCCAAAGAAAGACTTGCCACGCATTTTTGATCGCTTTTACCGAGTGGATAAGGCACGTAGCCGGGCCCAAGGTGGGACTGGTCTAGGCTTAGCCATTGCTAAGGAGATAGTTAAGCAACACAAAGGCTTTATTTGGGCTAAGAGTGAATATGGCAAGGGATCTACCTTTACCATTGTCTTGCCGTACGACAAAGACGCTATTAAAGACGACTGGGATACAGAAGAGGAAGAATAAGGAGTCAATGACAGAAGAGGGATTTAAGTATAGTATTTTAGCTTCAGGTTCTAGTGGGAATTCTTTCTACCTTGAGACACCAAAGAAAAAACTGCTTATTGATGCAGGGCTATCAGGGAAAAAGATTACGGGACTATTGGCTGAAATTGATCGCAAACCAGAAGACTTAGATGCCATTTTGATTACGCACGAACACTCAGATCATATTCATGGTGTGGGTGTTTTAGCGCGGAAATATGGCATGGATCTATATGCTAATGAAGCAACTTGGAAGGCTATGGAAGGCACCAAGTATCTAGGGAAAGTTGATGATGCTCAAAAGCACATCTTTGAAATGGGGAAGACCAAGACATTTGGCGATATCGATATCGAAAGTTTTGGGGTCAGTCACGATGCTGCTGCCCCTCAATTCTATCGCTTTATGAAGGATGGCAAGAGCTTTGTCATGCTAACGGATACGGGCTATGTGAGCGATCGCTTGGCAGGAATCGTCGCGGATGCGGATGGCTATCTGATTGAGTCCAACCATGATGTAGAGATCCTTCGAGCAGGTTCTTATGCTTGGCGCTTGAAGCAGCGGATCTTGTCAGACCTAGGCCACCTTTCTAACGAAGATGGTGCAGATGCCATGATCCGAACCTTGGGAAATCGCACCAAGAAGATTTATCTGGGACATTTGTCAAAAGAGAACAATATCAAAGAATTGGCCCATATGACCATGGAGAATCAACTGGCTCGAGCAGATCTAGCTGTTGGCCATGATTTTGAGGTGTTAGACACCTCACCAGATACCGCGACCCCTTTGACGAAGATATAAAATAGAGAAAAGCAACTGTCACCTTGTTAGTTGCTTCCTTTTTTAAATATAGATGTAGTTTTTTCTTTTTTTTGTTTACTGAAAAGGTTCGAAAATTGTATTGTGTGAAGGAGAAGTAAATGCGCCTTGTTTATCTTACGGTTGGTTTTGTGTCTTTGGGATTAGGAATTATTGGGATTCCTTTGCCGATTTTACCGACGACTCCCTTTTTACTGCTATCGATGGCTTGCTTTGCCAAAAGTTCCAAACGCTTTGAAAAGTGGCTCTACCAAACCAAGCTTTATCAAACCTATGTAGCGGATTACCGAGAGACCAAATCGATTGCCAAAGAACGGAAGAAATGGATCCTTCTTCAGATCTACATTCTAATGGGGATTTCGATCTATCTGGCCCCGATTATTTGGGTGAAGCTTGCTTTAGGTGCTTTGACGATTTTTATCACCTATTATCTCTTAAAAGTGATCCCCAATAAGTCTGAAAATCAAACAGAAGAAAATCCTGATTAAAATTGGAGAATTCAGGCCCTAGAACTAGGAAAAGAAGTGCGTTCGTGCTTCTTTTTTGGTATACTTAAGAGTATGAATTTATTAGAAAGTAGGCTTCCCATGGAGAAATTACAAGCCCTGTTATCGGAACGGTTTCAGATCGTTTTTTCAGATAGCAGTTTATTAGATACAGCTTTTACGCACACCTCTTATGCCAATGAGCACCGCCTCTTAAAAATTTCACATAACGAACGTTTGGAATTTTTAGGAGACGCTGTTCTTCAATTAGTTATTTCCGAATATTTGTATAAGGAACACCCAAACAGACCGGAGGGAGATTTGTCCAAATTCCGTTCTATGATTGTCCGTGAAGAGAGTCTGGCTGGTTTTTCTCGGGATTGCCAATTTGATCGTTATATCAAACTGGGCAAGGGCGAAGAAAAATCTGGTGGTCGGGACCGCGATACGATTCTTGGCGACTTATTTGAAGCCTTTTTAGGTGCTCTTTTACTGGATCAAGGAGTGGAAGCGGTCAAACGCTTCATTTATCAGGTCATGATTCCTAAGGTTGAAACGGGTCAATTTTCCCAAGTCATTGACTACAAGACCCGTCTGCAAGAACTGTTGCAGGTTCACGGAGATGTGGAGATCCAATACCAAGTGGTTAGCGAGTCCGGTCCAGCTCATGCCAAAGAGTTTGAAGTAGAAGTGTTCGTGAACGGTCAAACGATGGGACATGGTCATGGTCGTTCCAAGAAGTTAGCGGAGCAGGAAGCAGCCCGCAATGCAGTTGAAACGAGGAATGATGGGCCATGTATCTAAAAGAGATTGAAATCCAAGGCTTTAAATCCTTTGCGGATAAGACAAAAGTCGTATTTGACAAAGGGGTCACTGCCGTTGTAGGGCCTAATGGATCTGGAAAATCAAATATCACGGAGAGCTTGCGCTGGGCCCTGGGGGAATCCAGTGTCAAGAGTCTACGTGGGGGCAAGATGCCCGATGTGATCTTTGCAGGGACAGAATCGCGTAAACCGCTGAATTATGCTTGTGTAACGGTTGTCTTAGATAACCAGGATGGTTTTATCCAACAGGCTGGTAAAGAAATCCGGGTCGAACGCCATATTTATCGCTCGGGAGACAGCGAGTACAAGATCGATGGCAAGAAAGTACGTCTCAGAGATGTTCATGATTTGTTCATGGATACGGGATTGGGACGGGATTCTTTCTCCATTATCTCCCAAGGTCGGGTAGAGGAGATCTTTAACTCCAAACCGGAAGAACGCCGGGCTATTTTTGAAGAAGCTGCTGGTGTCCTGAAATTTAAGACGCGGCGCAAGGAAACTGAGACCAAACTCAACCAAACCCAGGAGAATTTGGACCGTCTGGAAGACATCCTCTATGAATTAGAAGGACAGATCCAACCTCTTGAAAAGCAAGCGACTGTCGCTCGCCGTTTCTTGGAATTAGACCAAGAACGGCAGGTTCTCTTGCTGGATGTTTTAGTTGCTCAAGTCTATTTGACAAAGGACCTTTATGAAAAGGCTGATCAAGAAGAAAAGGCCATTCAAGAACAGTTGGCTTCTTATTACCAACGTCGTCAGGTCTTAGAAGAAGAGAATGTACGCATCAAGAAAGCCCGTCATCAGTTGGATGAGAGCTTAGCTGAGGACCAGGCCAGCTTGCTTGAGGTCACTCGTTTGATCAGTGATTTAGAAAAGCAAATCGAAGTAGCTAAGTTGCAATCGAGTCAAGCAGCCCATAGTCGCAGGGAAAATCTTGAGCGGCTGGATGCTGTTTTGGCCCGTCTGGAAGAAGCGAAACAAGAGCTGGCTCAAAAACAAGAGACGCTAACTGTGCTTCAACAAAGACTGACAGAGAACCGTCAGCAACAAGAAGAGTTGGAAAAAGAATTAGCCAACTACGAAGAAGATCCGGAACAAGTCATTGAGCATCTACGCGAGCAGTATGTCGCGCTCTTGCAGACGGAGGCTGAAAAATCGAATGAGCGGACAGCTATTGAGAGCCGGATCCAAGCACTCTTGCAAAAATCAAGCCATCGTCAAGAGGATTTGACCAAGGCACAAACAAACTTTGAAACTGCCAAGGAAAAAGAAGTCCGACAATTGGAAGAGTTGGATCAGGCACAAGCGACGGTCAAAGGTTTACTAGTAGAATATCAAGAGCAATTGGTAAAAGTGGAGCAGGCCAAAGCTGCCTACCAAGAGGCTCAAGAGGCCATGTTTGACTTGATGGATGAGAGCAAAAACAAACGGGCGCGGATCAATAGCTTGGAAGCCATTCAGAAGAACCATAGTAACTTCTATGCAGGCGTCAAGAGCGTTTTGCAAGAAGCAGAACGGTTAGGAGGCATCTGTGGGGCTGTTAGTGAGAATTTGAGTTTCTCAAAAGACTACCAGACGGCGCTTGAAATTGCTCTGGGAGCAAGCAGCCAACAGATCATTGTTGAGGATGAAAAGGCTGCAACGAGAGCGATTGATTTCTTGAAACGCAATCGCTTGGGACGGGCAACTTTCCTTCCGCTCACGACGATCAAAGCTCGTCAACTTTCTCCGCGGAATCTGGAGCTGATTCAAACCAGTGCAGGATTTTTAGGAATTGCGAGTGACTTAGTGACCTATGAGCATCGTTTTGAACAGATTTTCCAAAACTTGCTTGGAGTAACGGCCATCTTTGACACGACGGAGCATGCGCGTGAGGCGGCCCGTAAAGTCAACTATCAAGTTCGGATGGTGACCTTGGATGGGACCGAATTGCGGACCGGAGGTTCGTACGCCGGTGGTGCTAATCGCTCCCAAAATACGGTCTTTGTCAAACCAGAATTGGATAGTTTGAAGCAGGAAATGCAAGCTCTGGATGCTCGTTTGAGAGAAGCTGAGCAAGAGGTAGAGACTAAGGACAATTTGCTCAAGCAGGCGCAAGAATACCTGGCTTCTATTCAGAGCCAAGGTGAGCAAGCGCGTCTGGAGCAACAGCGAGCCCAATTGGCCTACCAACAAAGCCAAGAGCAACTGAAAGAAATTCAGGAACTCTTAGAAGCTTTGAAGTCAGAATTGGCAACAGATGCGACCCAGTCTCTTCAAGAAGAGCTGGAGTCCCTTACCGAGCAATTGGCAGAAATTGAACTTCAAAAAGAAAACTTAAATCGCGATATTGAAACCATGAAGTCCGATAAAGATGTTCTGCAACAAAAAGTACAAAACTTGCAAGAGCAATTGGCAGAATTGCGACTTCAACAGACGGAATGGTTGAGCCAACAAAGCTATGAGCAAACAGATGCTCGTCGCTTGGAAGAAACGATCTCCCAGTTGGAAGTAGAAGAGCATCAGTTGCAATTGCTGATTGAACAAGGCGAGGCTCAAGTTCAGACAGTGGATGTGGAGCAGCTAGCCAATCAATTGGCACAGGCCCAAGCTAAGAAAACGGACTTGGAACAAGGAGTTATTCGGAAACGCTTTGAGCTGGATGATTTGGAAGGCCAGGCCGAAGATGTGGCAGAACAGATGGAACAAGCTCGCAAGAAAAACGAAGAGTGGATTCGTCAACAAGCTAAAGCTGAAGCGACACGTGAAAAGCATGCGGATCGCTTGAACAAGCTATTAACACAAATTACCGATGAATTCATGCAAAGCTTTGACCAAGCCGAAGAGCAGGCCAAACCTGTTGAAAATCTTGCAGCAGCTGAAAACCAGCTCAAGAGCATCGAAAAAGATATTAAGGCACTTGGTCCAGTCAATGTGGATGCGATTGAGCAGTACGATGAGGTGAAGGGGCGCTTTGATTTCCTTTCGAGCCAGCGTGAGGATGTCTTGGCTGCGAAAAATATGCTTCTGTCTACCATCAACGACATGAATGACGAAGTCAAGGAACGCTTTAAATCAACTTTTGAAGCCATTCGTGAATCCTTTAAAGTTACTTTCCGTCAAATGTTTGGTGGGGGTTCTGCTGATTTGATTCTGACAGAGCCAGATCTTCTGACAGCTGGTGTTGAGATTTCTGTGCAGCCACCTGGTAAAAAGATCCAATCCTTAAACCTCATGAGTGGTGGAGAAAAGGCCTTGTCTGCCTTGGCTCTCTTGTTCTCGATTATTCGTGTCAAGACTATTCCATTTGTCATTCTGGATGAGGTAGAGGCTGCCCTAGATGAGGCCAATGTCAAGCGCTTTGGGGATTATTTAAACCGCTTTGATAAGGAAAGCCAGTTTATTGTCGTGACGCACCGGAAGGGAACCATGTCAGCTGCAGATTCCATCTATGGTGTGACCATGCAAGAATCTGGGGTTTCTAAAATCGTCTCAGTAAAATTGAAAGACTTAGAAAATGAAGAATAATGATATTAAATTGATCGCTACGGATATGGATGGAACCTTTCTAAATGACCAACATCAGTATGATCAAGACCTTTTACGCAAGGTATTAGCAAGTTGCAAAGAAAAAGGCATCTATTTTGCTGCTGCAAGTGGCCGTGCCCTCCTTTCTCTCAAATCCCTCTTTAAAGGATTTGAGGACCAGATGATTTTCATTGCTGAAAATGGTAGTGTGGTAGAATTTCATGGAGAAGATCTCTACGAAGCGACCATGTCTAAAGACTTTTATTTGGGTGTTTTTGAGGCTTTGAAATCCTCACCTTATGCAGACCCCAATAAACTGCTTTTGACGGGGAAAAAAGGAAGCTATGTCTTAGAAACAGTAGATCCCGACTATCTGGCCTTGAGTCAGCACTACAATGAAAACATTCAAAAAGTGAAAAGTCTAGCGGATATTCAGGATGAAATTTTCAAATTGACCACCAACTTTGATGCAGCTCTTGTACTTGAAGGTGAACAATGGGTCACTGAGAATATCCCAGGTGTCAAAGCGATGACGACAGGTTTTGAATCGATTGACATTGTCCTCGATTATGTCGATAAGGGAGTGGCCATTACTGCCTTAGCGGATAAACTAGGGATCTCGATGGATCAGGTGATGGCTTTCGGGGATAACTTAAATGACCTCCATATGATGCAAGTCGTGGGCCATCCTGTAGCGCCAGAAAATGCACGTCCTGAAATCTTAGCGATTGCTGAAACAGTCATCGGTCACCATGTAACTGGTTCTGTCCTCCGCTACATGGAGGAAATTGTATGAGTAAGATTTCCTTGATTGCGCTGGATTTAGATGGGACCCTTCTCAATTCTGAAAAAAAGATCTCCCCTCGCAATAGAGCAGCCCTCGCTGCTGCACAGGCCCAAGGTGTCAAGGTGGTTCTAACCACTGGTCGTCCCTTGAAAGCCATGGATTTTCTTTTGGAAGAATTGGGAACAGCAGGCCTCGAAGAAGAGTATACGATTACCTTCAACGGTGGTCTAGTGCAGCGAAATAATGGAGAAATCCTCTCAAAAGTTGTCTTGGCACCAGAAGATGTCGCAACCATTCATGATGAAACAGCCCGTCTAGGCCTTCCGCTGGATGCTATCAGTGAGGGAACGGTTTATGAGATTCATGCAGATCGAAAGTCTCTCTATTCCCTTTACAATCCCTACCTGAACTTTATTGAAACAGATTTTAAAGACCTGCCATCCACGATTTCCTACAACAAGTGTGTGACAGCCGTCGATCAAGACTTTTTAGATGCAGCGATAAAACAGATCAAGCCGGACTTATTTCAAGACTATGAAATATTTAAATCTCGGGAAATGTTGCTGGAATGGTGCCCTAAAAATGTTCACAAAGCGAAAGGTTTAGAGGCACTGGCAACTATTTTGGGTCTTAAGGCAGATCAAGTCATGGCCTGTGGAGATGAAGCCAATGACCTGTCTATGATCCAGTGGGCTGGACTGGGGGTTGCCATGGGCAATGCGATTCCAGCAGTAAAGGAAGTTGCAGCACTTGTGGCCCCTGTGACCAATGACCAAGATGCTGTCGCATGGGCGATTGAAAATTATGTGCTAAAGGAGAGTGAATAAATGGGATTATTTGATCGTTTATTTGGAAAAAAAGAAGAAACTGAAAAAGTGCTTCCGTCTTCTGAAGAAGTGGCGGAAAGTACGGAGATTGAAGAAACTGTCAAAGAGGAGCCGACGGCTACCCGAAATGACAAGGAAGAGCAAAAAATCGCTGATATGGAGGCTTATTACCAAGAGCTCAAAGCGCGAATTGCAGCAACACATCAACCTGTTTCAACTGTCGCTCAAGAAGAGCCAGCAGAGGAACCTCATGTTGAAGAAATAGGAACTTCAGAGACTCATGAAGATCAAGCACCAGTAGAGGAGTCTCCAGTTGTCTTTGAACCTGCTCAAACAGAGGCCAGTCCTGAAGAAGTTTCACCACTAGCTGATGAAACGGAGGAGACTAAGCCTCTTGAAGAAGTGAAAATGGAAGCGGAAGAAACTGAAACCGTTGGAGAAGCAGATGAGATTGATGTTGTAGACCTGGAAGAAGAGTCACCGATTGCCTCTCCATCACCTGACGCTGAGCCAGTAGAAGAGAGCACGACAGAAGAGGAGTCTCCAGAACTAGTAGAAGCTCAGGATGAGGTTTCAGAACCTGAAGTATCAGAAGCGATCGCTCAAGTGGAGAAAACTTCAGAAGTGGCAGAAGCCGAATCCAGACTTCCTCAAGGAGAAGCTGCATCAGTCGTTGAGGAAAAGACTGTTGAAGAGGCAGAGCAGCCAATTCCAGACGAGGTTGAGCCTCAGCAAGAAACCATTCAGGAAAAATACGATCGTAGCTTGAAAAAGACACGAACTGGATTTGGAGCACGCCTCAATGCCTTCTTTGCCAAATTCCGTTCAATTGATGAAGAATTCTTTGAAGAATTGGAAGAACTCTTGATCATGAGTGACGTAGGGGTTCAAGTGGCCTCTAATTTAACCGAAGAGTTGCGCTATGAAGCCCGTTTGGAAAATGCCAAAAAACCAGATGCTCTCAAGCGCGTGATCATCGAAAAATTGGTGGACTTGTATGAAAAGGATGGCCAATTTAATGAAGCCATTCGTTTTCAAGATGGTCTCACAGTCATGCTCTTTGTTGGGGTCAATGGAGTTGGGAAAACCACCTCTATCGGGAAGTTAGCCCACCGATATAAACAAGAGGGCAAGAAAGTCATGTTGGTTGCAGCAGATACTTTCCGTGCAGGAGCAGTGGCTCAACTGGCAGAATGGGGACGCCGTGTAGATGTTCCAGTTGTAACAGGTCCTGAAAAATCAGATCCTGCTAGCGTCGTCTTTGATGGAATGGAACGCGCGATCGCTGAAAACATCGATGTTCTGATGATTGATACAGCTGGTCGTCTGCAAAACAAGGACAACCTCATGGCGGAGCTTGAAAAAATCGGCCGCATTATCAAGCGTGTGGTACCTGATGCACCGCATGAAACCTTGCTGGCCCTCGATGCATCAACTGGTCAAAATGCCTTGGTGCAAGCTAAAGAATTTTCAAAAATTACACCTGTGACAGGAATTGTATTGACCAAGATCGATGGAACGGCTCGAGGTGGGGTCGTCCTTGCGATTCGTGAAGAGTTGGACATTCCAGTGAAGTTGATTGGATTCGGAGAAAAGATTGATGATATCGGACCATTCCATTCAGAAAACTTCATGAGAGGTCTCTTGGAAGGCTTGATTTAAGAGTCGAATAGAAAAAGACAAATTGTTGGAAGAACAATTTGTCTTTTTATTATGTGACTTTCAGTCCGTCTCGCTCCGTTAGGTGCGAGACAAAAAAACCACCCGAAGGTGGATTTCCTTAATTCTTAGGTTCAGGTTTCCAAACCCATTCGGCTCCGTATTCTGCAAGGAGATCATCGGATGCAGTTGGTCCCATGGATCCAGACTTGTATTCATAGAGCGGTGCACCATTTTCGGTCCATAGTTTTTCAATCCGGTCAATCAATTGCCATGAAGCACGAACTTCGTGCCAGTGGCTGTAGTTGGTTGAGTCATTGTTCAAAACGTCGAAAATTAATTTTTCATAAGGCTCTGGTGAAGCTCCAGTTGCGGTCGCATCTGTTTCGTAGTCAAAGGAAATTGGTGTGATGCTGAATTTTTCTCCGACCTCTTTCCCGTTGATGCTCAATGAGAAGCCTTCATTTGGTTGGATATAAATGGTCAAAACATTTGGTTCCAAACTATGTCCAAAGATGGAGTCGGTTTGCTTGAAGACCACATTGACCATGGTTCCTTTTTGCGTCAAGCGTTTTCCGGTACGGAAGAAGAAAGGCACTCCGCGGAAGCGATCGCTATCAACAAAGAACGTACCAGAAGCATAGGTTTCTGTAGTAGATTCAGGGGCGACATTGGGCTCACTGCGATAAGAGATATCTTTTTTCCCTTCGATCGTACCTGAATGGTATTGACCACGGATAAAGAATTTCTTTAATTCGTCATCTGTTGGATTGTGCAATTGCTCAAAAACTTTAACCTTTTCTGCCCGAATCGCATCCTTGGTAAAGGTAGCTGGTTTATCCATGGCAAGCAATGACAAAAGCTGAAGGGTATGGTTTTGCACCATATCTCGAAGGGCCCCCGAGTGATCGTAGTAGCCACCGCGTTCTTCAACCCCCAAGCGTTCAGCAAAGGTAATTTGGATATTGTCAATAAAATCTCGGTTCCAAAGATTATCAAAAATAAGATTTCCAAAACGAATGGCAAAGATATTTTGGATCATTTCTTTTCCAAGGTAATGGTCGATCCGGAAGATTTGTTCTTCATCAAAGGTTTCTTCCAATTCCTTGTTGAGCTGACTAGCTGTTTCCAAGTCTGTACCGAAAGGTTTTTCAACGATCAAGCGCTCAAAGCCTTGTCCATCCACAATACCCTCTGATTTGAGGTGTTTGGCAATAGTTCCAAAAAATTGAGGAGCCATGGACAAGAAGAAGACCTTGTTGTGTTCCGTTTGGTATTTTTCATCCAAGCTATTTTGCAATTCGCGCAGGGCGATGTAATGTTCGGTATCATTGACATCGTGGCTTTGGTAGTAGAAATGACTAGCGAATTCTTGAGCTTGTTGTGGGCTATCTGCCAGATCTGTGATAGATTCTACCACGACTGATTCAAAGTATTCCTTGCTCCATGGTCTGCGGGCTGTCCCGATCACTGCAAAGTTTTCAGATAGATTACCTGATTTGTAGAGCCTAAAAAGGGACGGGTATAGTTTGCGCTTAGCTAAATCTCCACTGGCCCCGAAAATGGTTACAATAACTTTTGAAGACATTTAAGTACCTATTTCCTATTTTATTAACCATATTTTACCATAAAATCTACAAGATTTCTTTGATGGAATCGTTGTTCCGAATATTTTCCGCTTGGATTAGAGGATTTGAGAGGAAAGCATAGAAAAAGCTAGAACCAATGTGGATTCTAGCTTCAACTGCTATAAGCTGTTTGGATCGACCACCGAAGAAACTTGGTGACTCCATCAGAATACGCGGTAGACATATGGATTGGCCGGTTTTGTAATGGTCTGGCAATCACTAATGTGGAGGACAGGCAAGCTTTGTTTGAGCTGCTTGTGGTATTCAATGGACAAGGTTCCTTTAGCATGGATCCAGGTATTGTTTTCAAAATGCTGCGGAGCACCTGTCGTTAAGAGACCGTAGACTCCAGAATCTGCAATACAGTGGATGATCCCAAAGCGAAAGAGGAATTGGCTGTCCTTGTTATTGGGGTCATTGTATACGAAGCCGGTCAACTCGATTGTCTTTCCTGCAAATTGGTCAGGATAATCATAAATAACTTCCATGACTTCCATGTAATTCTCAGTGGTCACCTGGATCACTTTTTTATCAACATATTTCTTTGCAGACTGCTTCATTTCTGACTCATAGGCAGATTTGGTAAAATAGCTACTAGTATCTGGTTTGAGATACTGGGTTGTTGTCCCTTCGTCCTGCTGGATTTCCTTGGAAGAACCAGCCGCAACCGGGAAGTGATAGCCTTTTGCAGAGACTGTTTGGGAATCCAGTGTCACTGTAGGGAAAAATAGCCCGACAAACAAAGGAATACAGAGCAAGAAAATACTCGCCACTTTTGCCCAGAAGCTAGAGAGATGACTGTGGATCTTCATCTGCTTGACCCAGATGATCAGCTGCACAAGAGCTAAAACAAAGGACAAGAACATGGAAATATAAGCCAAGTAAGAATAGTGTAAGTTGATGTATTGATTGAGCTTACCAGATAATTGCAGGTACATAGTGAGCTCAAAATAGCCAGCTAATATCAAGAAACGAATCATAGCACTACCCCCACAAACCAAGCATAAAGGAGCACAACTCCACTCACAATCCCGATAAATTGCCAGATAAAACGGGTCTTGAGATAATTTTTCATCATGAGGAGATTTTTGACATCAAGCATAGGCCCAATCACCAGAAAGGCAAGAACAGGCGCTACTCCAAAACTCGTCAGAAGAGAGGATCCAACAAAGGCGTCCGCCTCGCTACAAAGTGAGAGGAGAAAGGACAAGACCATGAGAAGGAGAATAGCAATAACCGGTGTTGCACTGATCGAAGTGAGGATCCGTGTTGGGACATAGACTTGGACGAGGCTGGCAAAGAGGCAACCAAATACCAGGTAACGTCCTGTATCAAAGAATTCATCAATGGCTTGCACCAAGACTTGGAAGAGCTTTTGACCTTTGCTCAAGCCACTAAAATTATGTTCATGTACAGCCTTACGATGTTCTTTTTGGATCGAATCTGTCTGAATAAAACCAAGAAAGATCCCTAGCACCGTTGCGACCAGTAGGGAACCAAGGGCGCGGTAGAGGGCCATCTTGACAGAATTCCCAAAGGCTGAGTAGGTCGCAAAGAGAACGATGGGATTGATGACAGGTGCTGTCACCAGAAAGGGAACAGCAGTATAACTTGGGACTTTCTTTTCTAGAAAGCGATTGATAATGGGAACAATTCCACATTCACAGGAAGGAAAGATAAAGCCGATAAAGGTCCCAAAGAAGATCCGCCCAAATTTATTCTTGGGAAGAAAGCGGTAGACCCTCTCGGGGGTGATATAGACCTCAATAATCCCTGAAATGATACTTCCGATTAGGACAAAAGGTAGGGCCTCGATAATAATCGAGAGAAAAATAGCCCCAGCCTGCAAGACGCTAGAGGGAAGGTGTTGAAAGAATGTCATTACTTAACCTTCTTTGCTTCTTTAGTTGTAGCAGTTTCTGCCTTCTTTTTTTCTTCAGGAAATTCTACTTTCTTTTCTACATCCGGAAAACTCGCAAAATTTTCAAAATCATCTGTTTTTGAGAATTTAATAGCCATTGTTGGGCCTCCTTTTTATTTTCTTTCATTATAACAAAAAGGAAAGAGCAAGGGGGAAATGGAGCATAAAAGGAAAGATCCATAGGGTCAAAATTATTCTATGAAAAATCCCTGAAACAGAGACCAGAACAGGCGAACTCCCCCTTTGATGGCAGGAAAATATGCTATAATAGAAGCTATGGATAAATATGAAAAAATAGCCCAAGAATTGGGTGTTAGCTTAAAACAAATCGATACCGTATTGAGTCTGACCGCAGAAGGCTCAACCATTCCTTTCATTGCCCGCTATCGAAAAGATATGACGGGAAATTTAGATGAAGTAGCGATCAAGGCCATTATTGACCGGGACAAATCGTTAACGGCTCTGGCTGAACGAAAGGAAACCGTCCTTGCTAAGATTGAGGAACAAGGTAAACTGACAGAGGCGCTCAAGCAGGCTATTGAAGTTGCTGAAAAATTAGCGGATGTCGAAGAGCTCTATCTCCCATATAAGGAAAAACGGCGGACCAAGGCGACGATTGCACGAGAAGCAGGACTTTTCCCCTTGGCACGTCTCATTTTGCAAAATAGTCCAAACTTGGAAGCAGAGGCTCAGAAATTTACCTGTGAGGCCTTCCCAACTGAAACTGCGGCTTTAGCTGGTGCAGTGGATATTCTGGTAGAGGCTATTTCAGAGGATACCCAATTACGGGCCCTCACCTATCAAGAAATTCATGGGCATTCCCTCATGACGTCAACCTTGAAGGATGAAAGTTTAGATCCTAAGAGAACCTTTGAAATCTACTATGATTTTTCTGAAAAGATCAAGAATATGCAAGGCTACCGGACTCTAGCTCTCAATCGTGGGGAAAAATTGGGCGTTCTCAAAGTCGGATTCGAGCATCATTTGAATCGGATCATTCGTATTTTTGAGGCTCGTTTTAAAACGAAAAATGCCTATGTGGATGAGGTTATTCAGCAGGCGGTTAAGAAAAAAATCGTACCTGCGATTGAACGTCGGATTCGGACAGAGTTGACGGAGGTGGCAGAAGACGGAGCCATTCAATTGTTCTCTGAGAATCTACGGAATCTATTGCTCATTCCTCCATTAAAAGGGCGAGTGGTCCTTGGATTTGACCCAGCCTTTCGGACCGGTGCTAAACTAGCTGTTGTCGATGAGACAGGAAAGATGCTCGCTACCCAGGTCATCTATCCAGTTGCACCTGCAAAACCAGCTCAGATCGAGCAGGCTAAAAAGGATCTGTCTTCCTTGATCAAGGAGTTTGGAGTAGAAATTATTGCGATTGGAAATGGAACCGCCAGCCGTGAAAGTGAGGCCTTTGTCGCAGAGGTCCTCCATGACCATCCAGGAGTTCGCTATGTTATTGTCAATGAAAGCGGAGCATCTGTCTATTCAGCTAGTGAGTTGGCCCGTCACGAATTCCCAGAATTAACCGTTGAAAAACGCTCGGCTATTTCCATTGCCCGCCGCCTGCAAGATCCGCTAGCAGAATTGGTAAAAATCGATGCCAAATCCATCGGTGTGGGTCAATACCAGCACGATGTCAATCAGAAAAAACTGACAGAAAGCTTGGATTTCGTGGTAGATACTGTCGTCAACCAAGTTGGGGTCAATATCAATACGGCTAGTCCCTCTCTATTAGCGCATGTAGCAGGACTCAATAAAACCATCTCTGAAAATATTGTGAAATACCGGGAAGAAGAAGGAATGATTCTTTCACGAGCACAGATTAAAAAAGTGCCTCGCCTCGGCGCCAAGGCTTTCGAGCAGGCGGCTGGATTCTTACGCATTCCTGAAAGTAAAAACATCTTGGATAATACCGGCGTTCACCCTGAAAGTTACAAGGAAGTTGAAAAACTTTTTCAACTTCTTGAAATGACCGACCTCGATGCATCAGCTCAGGAAAAATTAAAAGCTGTGAACATAAAGGAGATGTCTACTCAGCTGGATCTGGGACCAGAAACCCTAAAAGATATCATTGCCGATCTCCTAAAACCAGGTCGCGATTTGCGGGATTCCTTTGATGCACCTGTGCTCCGTCAGGATGTCTTGGATATTAAAGACCTGCATATTGGCCAAAAATTAGAAGGGGTTGTGCGCAATGTGGTTGACTTTGGAGCCTTTGTCGATATTGGCATTCACGAAGATGGCTTGATTCATATCTCCCATATGAGCAAGCGGTTTATCAAGCATCCAAGCCAGGTCGTCTCAGTAGGTGATTTGGTTACCGTCTGGGTGAAGAAGATTGATGTGGAACGCGAAAAAGTCAATCTCAGTTTGGTAGCTCCGAATGAATCTGACTGAGTATGTGCGCCAAGTATCCCTAGAAGATTTTGGGAGAGAATTCCGTCATCGAGCAGAGTGGAATTCACGTCTTCAAACCACTGGGGGTCGTTTCTTTCCCAAGGGTCGACACCTTGATTTCAACCCGAAAATATACCAAGTTTTCGGGTTAGAGGTCTTTCGTAAAATCGTCCGCCACGAGCTCTGCCATTACCATCTTTACGATCAAGGTAAAGGCTACCGACACAAAGATCTAGCATTTAAGCAACTCCTCCAGCAAGTGGACGGTCTTCGTTTCACACCTCCTCTACCAGATAGAACTAGGCGAGTCAAGCGGATCTATCTCTATCAATGTCCCCATTGTGGCCAAGAGTATAGACGAAAGCGAAAAATCGATCTGAAGAAATATGCTTGTGGTCGCTGTCGTAGCCGCCTGCAATTCCTTGAAATGAGACAAGAGTAAGAATCGGTCTTTAGGCGGATCTCTTTCCAGTTTGACTCTGCTAAAATAGGTCTAACTAGAAAGAGGAAAATCAAATGACAGCATCATTTTACAAATTAAAACGACATCGCCTGGTTTCAGGTGTGCTAGCTGGCTTAGCCGATAAATTTGGTCTTAGCGTAACTCTCCTACGCTTCTTGTTTATTCTTTTTACGGTCTCTCATGCCTTTATCGGTGTGATTATCTATTTACTGTTAGATACGACCTTGCCTTATAAGGACGAGGAGGAGCAGGAAATGTTTGACTATGGCCCTCGACCTCGTCGAAGAAAAGAGGCTGAACCCATCCATGATCAGAATGATAGTCCATTTTTCTAAAAGGAGATCCGAGTGAAGCAGAAGTTCTATTACCTTGCTTTTATTCTATATCTCTTCTTCAGTTTTATAGGACAGTTTTTCATTTTAAATCGTGTTTTTGGTGAAGGAGTTGGAACAGTTTTGATCGGAATGCTCCTTTTTCCACTGGGCATTTGGAATAGTCTCTTCTACTTCTTGTTTCTGCCAACAGAAAGGGCAAGAGACCCACAAATTTATTGGTTTTCGAATTTATTTCTGCCGGTTTTGTATCTGGTTTTCTCCTTGTTGGGGGGAGGACCTGCCACCTTTATGCTTGGCTTGATCGCATTTCCTTCAAATGCGGTGGTCTATGCGGTCTCTACTGGAAGTAAATCCATGATCAAAGATTTCTTGCAAGGCCAAGGCTAAAGCATTCTTCATATGTTACCATCATTTCCTAGAGGTTGGAGACCTTTGTCTTGGCCTCTTTTTGCTTGCCTTAAAAAGGAGTTGAAAATGGATCTTTCAAATGACACTTCAGTCTCTCGTCTGAAGAGAAAATCTGCTATAATAGAGAGAGAATTTGAAAAGGGAGAATGATATGGCAGTTACTGTTCGCGATCTACAGGAAAAGCTTCGTCTATCGGTTGTTTATGGGGATGATAGCCTCTTAAGTAAGGAAATTACGACTGCGGACATTTCACGTCCAGGTCTTGAAATGACGGGCTATTTCGACTATTACACACCTGAGCGGATTCAGCTTGTAGGAATGAAAGAATGGTCCTACCTGGTAAAGATGAGCTCTCACAACCGTCATCAGGTCCTGCGCAAGATGTTCCAGCCAGAGACACCTGTCATCATTGTCGCGCGGAATTTAGAAATTCCAGAAGAAATGTTGCGTGCTGCTGAAGAGAAGCAACTAGCTATTTTGAAAAGTAATGTTGCGACGAGTCGTTTATCTGGAGAGCTTTCTAGCTATTTGGATAGTCGGCTAGCAGAACGTACGAGTGTACACGGTGTCTTGATGGATATTTATGGGATGGGTGTCTTAATACAAGGAGATAGCGGAATCGGAAAAAGCGAGACAGGTCTGGAACTTGTCAAGCGGGGGCACCGCCTCGTAGCAGATGACCGAGTCGATATCTATGCGAGAGACGAGATGACCCTTTGGGGAGAGCCAGCTGAAATCCTACGCCACTTACTAGAGATCCGTGGTGTCGGGATTATCGATGTCATGAGTCTCTACGGTGCGAGTGCTGTGAAGGATTCTTCACAAGTCCAAATCGCCGTTTACTTGGAAAATTATGCTAAGGATCAAGTTTATGATCGTCTTGGTAATAATGCAGAAGAGTTGGAAATCGGTGGCGTGACCATTCCTCGGATTCGCATCCCTGTGAAGACTGGTCGGAACATTTCGGTCGTGATCGAAGCAGCAGCGATGAATGTTCGGGCTAAAGAAATGGGCTATGATGCTACCAAAACTTTTGAAGAACGTCTGTCCCAGTTGATTAGTCAAAATGAGGTGAAGGAATGAATCCAGTAGCCCTTCAATTAGGTCCGATCAGTATTCGTTGGTATGCAATTTGTATTGTCTCTGGCTTGATACTAGCCGTTTATCTTTCCATGAAAGAAGCGCCCCGTAAAAAAATTGATCCAGATGATATCATTGATTTCATTTTGATCGCCTTTCCGCTTGCGATTGTGGGGGCCAGACTCTATTACGTTATTTTCGAATGGGGCTACTATAGCCAGCACCTTGGTGAGATTTTTGCTATCTGGAACGGAGGAATCGCGATTTATGGTGGCCTCTTGACAGGTGCCCTTGTCCTCTATCTATTCTCTCGTAGACGCTTGATTGAGCCAATTGATTTTTTGGATATTGCGGCCCCAAGCGTCATGGTTGCACAGAGTATTGGTCGCTGGGGAAACTTCTTTAACCAGGAAGCTTATGGAGTTGCTGTTAAGAGCCTCAACTACTTGCCCTCTTTTATTCGAGACCAAATGTATATAGATGGTAGTTACCGTCAGCCAACCTTCTTATATGAATCCAGTTGGAATCTGCTAGGATTTCTCTTGATCTTGATTCTTCGTAGGAAGCCCCAATTTTTGCGACAAGGTGAGATCACAGCCTTTTACCTTATCTGGTATGGTTTTGGTCGGATGATCATCGAAGGAATGAGGACGGATAGCTTGATGTTTGCTGGCTTACGTGTTTCCCAGTGGTTGTCGATGATCCTGATTCTAGTTGGACTTGCCGTCATCCTTTACCAACGTCGCAAAAAAGCCTCTTATTATGTAGAAACAAAGGAGTAACATATGTTTATTGAAATTGCCTACGGTCTCTTAGGACTTGCCTTAGTAGCGCTTGTCATTTATATGATTTTTTTCCTCTCAAAGATTGGAAAAGTTGTAGATGAGACGCAAAAAGCTATCCAAGTTTTGACATCAGATGTCAATGTCACCTTGCATCAGACCAATGATCTATTGGCAAAAGTCAATGTTTTAACGGATGATTTGAATCAAAAAGTTGCAACGATTGACCCACTCTTTACAGCCGTAGCGGATCTTTCAGAGTCTGTTTCAGATTTGAATGATCAAGCCCGTCAATTGAGTGTCAAAGCAGTGTCAGCTGGTGGAAAAACAGTGAAAGCCTCTATCGGATTAAAAGCGATTAAGATGGCTTCAAAATTATTTAAATAGAATCGAGGAAGAATATGGGACGTTTATCTAGTTTATTAATTGGTGTGATTTCAGGTGCTTCAGCAGCCTACTATTTATCAACAGAGCAAGGAAAGAAAGTCACTAAAAAAGTTGCACGATTCGTAAAAGATTATCAAGAAGATCCTCAAGAAGTACATGAATCCGTTAAACAAACTGCGAAGGATGTTTCAAAACAAGCTGCAGAAGTGATCCAACAAACCAAAGAAAAAGTTGGATCTGGAGAAATTACGACAGGAACTGTTTTGGAATCTGTCAAAGAAAAAACGCAAGATGTGGTTGAAAAATCTCAAGAAGTCTATCACTCATTTAAGGATAAACTTCAAAAAGAAAATCTAAGTGGCAATGACTTGGTTCAGTCCATTCGCAAACAA
>OLVY01000879.1_pt1 | contig 20805 bp, 19 predicted proteins | sample 1674261 | NCBI WGS metagenome assembly OLVY01 (sample SAMEA103958155, study PRJEB25191) | human gut metagenome | biome: human-associated habitat [ENVO:00009003]; feature: intestine environment [ENVO:2100002]; material: feces | place: Germany | collected 2013/2015
GGGCACCCAGACTGCCGCGCGCCGGGCCGGGGTCAGTATTTTCCGCATGGACGCCATTCTGCTGACCCATTACCACGGGGACCACATTTTCGGCCTGCCCGGCATCTGGCAGACGATGGCCGCCCAGGGCCGCACTGCCCCCCTCGTCATGGCTGGGCCGCCGGGCTTGACGGATGTGGTGCGCACCTTTTACGCCGTGGCCGGACCGCTGCCGTTCGAACTACGGCTGAAAGAACTGCCGGACTGCAAAGGCGAGTTTGAAGTGCCCGCCGGGTGCGTGCAGGCGTTCCCCCTCAAGCACCGGGTACCCTGCTGCGGATATGCGTTCACCCTGCCGCGGGCGGGCAAGTTTGATCCCCAGCGGGCAAAGGCGGCGGGCATCCCCGTGCGTTACTGGTCCACCCTGCAAAGCGGCCAGCCGGTGGGCGGCTTCCTGCCGTCCCAGGTTCTCGGCCCGCCGCGCCGCGGGCTGAAAGTTGTCTATGCGACCGACACCCGCCCCTGCGCTGCGCTGCGCCGCGCTGCACAGGATGCCGATCTTTTGTTGATGGATTCCACCTATGCCGATGACGCCGACCTGCCCAAAGCGAAGTTATACGGCCATTCCACCTGCCGCGAAACGGGGGTCCTTGCCGCCGAAGCCAACGTGTGCCGCCTGTGGCTGACCCATTACAGCGCCGCCGTAACGGACCTTGCCCCCGGCCTTGCCGCCGCGCAGCAGGCGTTCCCCACCGCAGCCGCCGGGGTTGACGGCATGCGGCTAACCTTGAATTTTGACCCTGATTAAATGAGGTTTTCCCCTTGAAAAAATCTACCCGTCTGAACATTTTGTTTGCCATCATCATTCTGCTGGCCGCCGGGGTGCTGTGGCTCTGTTTCGGCCATCCGGCTGCCGGGTCCGGTCTGGTTGCCGTGCTGACCTATGGCGATGACAGCACCCAGCTGCGCATCCCGCTGGACACCGACCATCGCTATGATATTGATACCGGCTATTACACCATCCATCTGGTTGTGGAAAACGGCGGCATCCGCTTTGTGGAAAGCCCCTGCCCGGACCACACCTGTGAATCTTTTGGCGTACTGACCAAACAGGGCGATTGGGCCGCCTGCCTGCCCGCCCGCGCCAGCGTTACCGTTGAATAACCATACATTACGGAGGTTCCCCATGAAACCCACCTACAAGCAAGTGACCAAAACCCGCTATATTGAGCAGATCAGCCAGCTGGCGGAAGAAATTTTTGTTCAGCATTACACCAAGCTGACCCCAAAAGTAGCCCGCGCCCTGGCGGAAAAGTACCAGAGTGATATCCTGACGGATGACGAGATCCACAGCGGAACTGTGAATTATTTCATGATCTATCTGGGCAGCGATCCAGTCGGCTATTTTGCGCTGGATCTTACCCCCACGGGGGCCATGTGCCTGTCCCGCCTGTTCCTTTTGGAAAAAGCCCGCGGCCAGGGCATAGGCCGCAGCATTGTGGCCTATGCCCAAAAACTGGCCGAAGGCGATGGCCGCAGCCGCCTATATCTGCGGGTATGGGCCAAGGACCTGAAAGCTGAAGGGTTCTGCAAAAAGTGCCGCTTCCGCAAGGCCGAGACAGCCCCCGTGGAGGTCTTGCCCGGCACCACGCTGGACATCACGACCTGGGAGAAGCTGTGGCGGTAAACGCAAAATCTGGAGATACACCATGAAATTTCTGCACCTTGCAGACCTGCACCTGGGCAAACGGGTCAACGGGTTTGATATGTTGGAGGATCAGCGGTTCATCCTTGAACAAATTCTGGCCCTCTGTGAAAAACACGGCGTCGAGGCCGTCGTCATCGCGGGCGACATCTACGACACGCCGGTGCCGCCCGCCGCGGCCTGCACGTTGCTGGACTGGTTCCTGACCCAGCTGGCCGCACGCCGCATCCCGGTGCTGGCTGTCTCCGGCAACCACGACAGCGCCGAGCGGCTCGACTTTGCCAGCAGTCTGCTGGCCGAACAAAACGTACACATTGCCGGGCGTTTCACCGGCTGCCCCAAGCAGGTCGTACTCAATGACCGCCACGGCCCCATCGAGTTCACGCTGCTGCCCTTTGTGCGGGCGGCCACGGTGCGCCACTACCTGCCCGACGCCGACATCACCGACTACGACTCCGCCGTCGGCGCGGCGCTGGCCGTCTGTGAGCCCGCCGCCCCGCGCCGGGTGCTCGTCGCCCACCAGATGGTGGTCTCCGGCGTCTGCCCGCCGCAGCTCTCCGGCAGTGAGACCGCGCCCCTGACCGTCGGCACGGTGGATTCCATCGATGCAGCGCGGTTTGCGGGCTTCTGCTATGCGGCGCTCGGCCATATCCACCGCGCCCAGCGCGTCGGCATCGACGCCGTGCGCTACGCGGGTGCGCCGCTCTGCTACCATCTGGACGAGTGCGGGATGCAGAAATCCGTCACCCTCGTGCGGGTCGGCAAGCGCGGCGTAGAAAAAATCGAGCAGCTGCCGCTGACGCCCCGCCGCGCCATGCGCCACCTGACCGGCCCGCTGGCCCGGCTGACCGCCCGGCCAACCGACACCGAGGACTACATCTGGGCGACCCTGACCGACCCGACGCCGCTGCCCGACGCCATGGCGCAGCTGCGCGCCGCTTATCCCAACGCCATGCGGCTCGACTACCTGCCCCAAGGTGAGGTCGCGCACCCGCTGGACATGACCCAGGCCGTGCGCGGCAAGCCCTTTGTCGAGCTGTTCCAGGACTTTTTCACCAAGATGAACGGACGCCCCCTGACAGTGGAGGAGACCGTGGCTGTGAAAAGATTGCGCGAGGAGGCGTCAAAAAGCGAATGAAACCCCAAAAGCTGATCCTGACCGCCTTCGGCCCCTACGCGGGCCGCACCGAGCTGGACTTCTCGGCGTTCGGCGGCAGCGGACTGTTTCTGATCGGCGGCGACACCGGCGCGGGCAAGACCGCCCTGTTTGACGCCATCACGTTTGCGCTCTACGGCGAGACCTCCGGTGAGAACAGAAAAACAACGATGCTGCGCAGTGATTTTGCTGCCCCCGACGCCGAGACGAGCGTCGAGCTGGCGTTTACCCACCGCGGGCGCAGCTACACCGTGCGCCGCTGGCCCGACCAGCAGCGCGCCGCCAAGCGCGGCACCGGCATGGTCAAGGTGCCCGCCAAGGCCGAGCTGATCCGTGAGCCGGACGAGCCGGTCAGCGGTGCGTCAGCCGTGACCGACGCCGTGGTCAAGCTGCTGGGCATCGACGCCAAACAGTTTGCTCAGGTGTCGATGCTGGCGCAGAACGACTTTACCCGGCTGCTCAACGCGCCGTCCGCGGACCGCGCCGCCATCCTGCGCCGCATTTTTGACACCGCCGACCACCAGCGCCTGGGTCAGGCCGCCGTCGAGCACGCCCGTAAGGCCGACGAGGAATGTAAGCGTCTGGACGATGTACTTTTGATGCACGTCGGCACGCTGATTGGTGACGGCGCCGACGAGGAGACCGCCGCCGACCTGGCCGAAATGCAGGCCGAGCGCGACCCGTTTGCCGCAGGGGCTGCCGCCGAGCTGGGCAGGCTGCTGCTGGAGGCCGACGACGCCAACGAAAAACGACAGACCAGCGTTATGAACGAGCTGGACGAGAAGATCGCCCGCGGTGACGCCGGCCTGAAAATTGCCGAGGAACGCGCCGCCCGCCGCCGCCAGCTGGCCGGGCTGGTGGCCGAGGAGCAACGCGCCGCCGATGTGGAGCACCAGACCGACCTCATTATGACCGATCTGGAAAAGCGCACGGCGAACGTGAAGGAGAATATTGCCAAAAACGAGGCGGACCGCGCCGCGCTGAGCCAGGCCGAGGCCGACCTGCTCAAGACCGACCACCGCATTGAGCTGGCCGAGGGGCTTTCCGCCGACTGCAGGCAGCTCTTGCAAAATCTGGCGGACGCCGACAAGGCCGACGAGGACGCCGCCGCGCGTCAGGCAGAGTATGTGGCCGCACAGGCTGCACTGGACAGCGCCGAGGAAGAATACAGCACGATGCAGCGCCAATTAAACGCCAACCGCGCGGGCCTGCTGGCCAAGGACCTGCAAAAGGGTAAGCCCTGCCCGGTCTGCGGCTCCACCAAGCACCCGAAGATCGCCGCGCTGCCCAAGGACCACATCACCGAAAAGCAGCTGGAGGAGCGGGAGAAGGCACTGACGGCCCAGCGCCGCAGCACTGCCGCGGCCAGCCGCACCGCCGGTGATGCCGCCGCCCACGCGCATGAGCTGCGGGCGGCTTTGCAGCGGGACGCGGATGGATTTTTCGCGCGCCGCGGGGACCGTTACACCGGCAAGCCCGCCGCCGAGCTGACGCCCGACGAGCTGAAAATCGCACTGACCGCCCAGCAGACCAGCCTGACCGAGGGTCTGCGCGGCCTGCAGGCCGACCACCTGAAGCTGAAACAAAAGACGGACCGCGCCCGCAGCCTGGCCAAGCAGGCCGACCTTTTGAACGGCCAGCTGGCCGACCTGGAAAAGCAGCGCTTTGCGGCCACCCGCCGCGCCGCCAACGCCAAGGCCGGGCACGCTGCCGCCAGCGCCCGCGTGCAGCAGATGCGCGAGACGATGCCCAAGCGCGACAACCCCGACGCACTGACCCAGCTGCAGGATGCGCTGGCCCGCCTGCGCCGGGACCGCGCTGCCGCCATGGCCGCCCGGGACGCCGCCGTGCACCGTCTGCACACGAACCGCGCCGCCATCGACGCGCTGCAAAAGACGATGCGGGAGAGCGCCGCCGCCCGCGAGAAGCGCGCCATGTGGGACAATCTGTCCAAAACGATCAACGGCAATTTGACCGGAAAAATCAAGCTTCCGTTTGAACAGTACGTACAGGCGTTCTATTTTGACGGCGTGGTCGAGGCTGCAAACCTGCGCTTCACCCGCATGACCGACGGCCAGTACCGATTGCTGCGCCGCAAGAGCGAGGCCGTCGGCGGCAAGACCGCGCTCGACCTCGACGTGTTCGACGCCTACACCGGCAAGACCCGCCCCGTGGGCAGCCTGTCCGGCGGCGAGAGCTTCATGGCCGCGCTGAGCCTGGCACTGGGCATCAGCGACACGATCCAGCAGAACGCGGGCGGCGTCGTCATTGAGACGCTGTTCATCGACGAGGGCTTCGGCTCGCTGGACTCCGACAGTCTGGAAAAGGCCGTGGACACGTTGGCCGGGCTGGCCGGGGGCGATAAGCTCATCGGCGTCATCTCCCACGTCGAGGCGCTGCAGGACCGCCTGACGCGACAGATCCACGTGACCAAAACGCGGGCGGGCAGTAAGGCGGAAATTGAGATCTCTTAAAGGCTCCCCTTTGAGGGCAGCTCCGCCCGCAGGCGGTGAGGGGTGGCCGGGTGTAGACCTGTAAAGTGTGCGTCTCCCGCCCACCCCTCCGCCCCGCGGGCACCTCCCCTCAAAGGGGAGGCTTTTTAGCTTGCACTTATTTATAAAAAGTATAAAAATATGACAAAATCAACGCTGCAACAACAATTAGAAACCCTCTCCGCGGCGCGTTACCCGCTGCACATGCCCGGGCATAAGCGGCGGGTGCCGCCCGCACCGGGGCTGGGCTGCTATGCCTGGGACCTGACCGAGATCGACGGCGCGGACGACCTGCACGACGCGGACGGCATTCTGGCCGACGCCATGGCCCGCACGGCGGCGCTGTACGGCGCGCGGCGGTGCTGGTACCTCGTCGGCGGGTCCACCGTCGGCCTGCTGGCGGGCATCCGCGCACTGGCACCGTTCGGCAGCACGGTCATTGCGGCGCGCAACTGCCACAAGGCCGTCTACCACGCGATGGAACTGGGGCAGCTGACGGCCCGCTGGCTCACGCCGCCCGTGGACCCGCAGTTTGGCATCTACGGCAGTGTGCGCCCCGCCGATGTGGTCGCCGCGCTGGACGCTGCGCCCGACGCCCGCTGCGTGATCCTGACCAGCCCAACTTATGAGGGTGTTTTGAGCGATATACGTACTATCGCAGAAATCTGCCACGCCCGCGGCGTGCCGCTGCTGGTGGACGAGGCCCACGGTGCGCACTACCTGCCCTTTGCCGCCCGGTACGGCTGGCGCGGCGGGGCCGTAGCCGCAGGGGCCGATCTGGTCGTGCAGAGCGCCCACAAGACGCTGCCCAGCCTGACCCAGACCGCGTTTTTGCAGCTGAACGGCGATCTGGCCGACCCTGCCGAGGTCGAGCGCCAGCTGGACGTGTTCGAGACGAGCTCGCCGAGTTACCCGCTCATGGTCAGTCTGGACGGCTGCACCCGCTGGCTGGCCGACGAGGGAGAGGCCGCCTTTGCCGCGTGGCGCACCCGGCTGGATGCCTTTGACGCGGCGGTGCGGGATCTGAAAAATACAAAAATACTGTGCTGCGGCGCGGACGCACTGACGGCGCACCCTGACTTTTTTGCGCATGACAGCGGCAAAATTTTGCTGCAAATCGGCGCGGCGGGGGCGGCGTACCTGCGGGCTGACGGCTTTGAGCCCGAGATGGTCTGCGGCCCGAACGTGCTGGCCATGACCAGCCCCTGCGACGACGCCGACGCGCTGGAACGGCTGGCCGATGTGCTGTACGCCTGGGACAAAACGGCGGCCCCGCCCGCGGCCCCGCGGCATATTCTGCCCGCCCCCGGCGCGGCCCGCTGCACGATTGCCGAGGCGCTGATGCGCCCCGCGCGGGCCGTAAGGATGCGGGACGCGGTGGGAGAGACCGCCGCGGAGTATCTCTGGGCCTATCCCCCCGGCGTGCCGCTGGTGGCACCGGGAGAGGAAGTGACGGCAGAGCTGGTGGCGGCCTGCCGTGCATTGGAGCAGGCCGGAACCGCGCTGAAGCATACGGGCGACAGCGGGGCGGAGGAGATTGCGGTTTTGTAATTTGTAAAGGGAGGCAGCCTCCCGCTGTCTGTTGTTTTCCTTCCGCCCCTATTGACAAACCCCGGATTTCCGTGTACAATAATAATAATTCTAAAATGTATAAAGGGGTGACTGTTTTATGAAGCACATCCAGACTCTCGAGACCCGCGACATGGCTAAGAGCCTGCTGAACGGCGGCTGCGGCGAGTGCCAGACTTCCTGCCAGAGCGCCTGCAAGACCAGCTGCGGCATTGCCAACCAGCCTTGCGAGAAGAAGTAATTTTTACTTGAACTGGCTTTCTGCCGGGACTGCCTTTTACCAAAAAGGCGCTCCCGGTTCTTTTTATGTAACCCCACTTTGATTCGGATATGAGGAATAGTATGATCCATCAATATAAACTCAACGGCTACAACATTGTGCTGGATGTCTACAGCGGCAGCGTTCACGCCGTAGACGAACTGGCGTATGACGCCATCGCCCTGGTCGATGCCGGCCACCCCCGCGCAGAAGCTGCCGACCTGCTGGCAAAAAAATATGCTGACCATCCCGAAGTGACCGCCGAGGACATCAACGACTGCTTTGACGATATCGAAGAACTGAAGGCCGATGGCAAGCTGTTTGCCGAAGATATTTACGCTGACCATGCCTTTGACTTCAAGAATCGTTCCACCGTTGTCAAGGCACTCTGCCTGCATGTGGCCCACACCTGCAATCTGAACTGCGAATACTGCTTTGCCGCCCAGGGCAAGTTCCACGGCCAGTCCGGCCTGATGAGCTTTGAGACCGGCAAGCGTGCGCTGGATTTCCTGGTGGAGCACAGCGGCACCCGCCACAACCTGGAGGTTGACTTTTTCGGCGGCGAACCGCTGATGAACTTTGAGGTCTGCAAACAGCTGGTTGCCTATGCTCGCAGCATTGAAAAAGAAAAAGGCAAGAACTTCCGCTTCACCCTGACCACCAACGGCATCGGCATCACCGATGAAGTCATTGAGTGGGCCAACAAAGAGTGCTACAACGTGGTTCTTTCTCTGGATGGCCGCAAGGAGATCAACGACCGTTTCCGCAAGGATATTGCAGGCCGCGGCAGCTATGACCGCATTGTGCCCAAGTTCCAGCAGCTGGTCAAGGCCCGCGGCGGTAAGGGCTACTACATGCGCGGCACCTTTACCCACTACAACACCGACTTCACCAACGATATCTTCCACATGGCAGATCTGGGCTTTACCGAGCTGAGCATGGAGCCCGTGGTCTGCGACCCCAGTGATCCCAGCGCTCTGACCGAGGCAGATCTGCCCATCCTGAAGGAGCAGTATGAGATCCTGGCCAAGGAGATGATCAAGCGGAACCGTGAGGGCCGCGGCTTCACCTTCTACCACTACATGATCGACCTGACCGGCGGCCCCTGCATCTACAAGCGCATTTCGGGCTGCGGTTCCGGCACCGAGTACATGGCCGTGACCCCCTGGGGCGACCTGTACCCCTGCCACCAGTTCGTGGGCGACCCCAAGTACCTGATGGGCGACATCTGGAAGGGCGTCACCAACACGGCCGTGCGGGATGAGTTCAAGCACTGCAACGCCTACGCCCGCAAGGAGTGCAAGGACTGCTGGGCCAAGCTGTATTGCTCCGGCGGCTGCGCTGCCAACTCTTATCATGCCACCGGCAGCATTACCGGTGTGTACGAGTACGGCTGTGAGCTGTTCAAGAAGCGCATGGAGTGCGCCATCATGATCAAGGTGGCGGAGAACCAGGAACTGGCTGCTCAGGGCATCGAGGTGCCCATTGAGCTGGGTTCCACCTGCAACGCCTGCGCAGACGGCGAAGCCTGCGAATAAGCATGGACACACCCATCGTGGATTTTGTGCGCGGTTATGCACAGTCCGACACCTCCCGCCTGCACATGCCCGGCCACAAGGGCCAGAGCCTGTTAGGCTTTGAGTCGCTGGACCTGACCGAGATCCGGGGTGCCGACGAGCTGTACGAGCCGGAGGGCATCATTGCCCAAAGCGAAGCAAACGCTACCCGGCTGTTCGGCACGCAGCATACCTATTACAGCACCGAGGGCTCGTCCCAGTGCATCCGGGCCATGCTGTGTCTGGCACTGCAGGCCGCGCCCCGGACCGGAAAACGTCCGGTACTGCTGGCGGCCCGCAACGCGCACAAAGCCCTGCTGTACGCTGCCGCACTGCTGGACTTCGACATCCGGTGGCTCTGGCCTGCGGCAGAGAATGCCGGGGCGCTGTGCAGCTGCCCCATCTCCGCGCAGATGCTGACAGCAGCGCTGCAGGAGCTGACCGGGCAGGGGAGTACCCCCTTTGGGGTCTACGTCACCAGCCCGGATTATCTGGGCGGAATGCAGGACATCCGGGCCTTGTCGGCTGTGTGCGACACCTTTGGGGTGCCGCTGCTGGTGGACAACGCCCACGGGGCCTACCTGCGCTTTCTGCCCGGAGAGCCGCTGCACCCCATCGCACTGGGGGCGGCTATGTGCTGCGACTCGGCCCACAAGACCCTGCCGGTGGTCACCGGCGGAGCATATCTGCATCTGGGGGAGAACGCCCCGGTGCAGGAGGAAGCTGCAGTGCGCGGTGCACTGGCACTGTTCGGCTCCACCAGCCCGTCTTACCTGATCCTGCAGTCGCTGGACGCATGCAACCGGGTATTGGCAGAAACCTACCCTGTGGGGCTGCAGCGGTGCTGTTCTCGGCTTTCTGCTCTGCGCGGGGAGCTGAACGCGGCGGCGCAGGCGGCGGGCTGCCCGGTGCCGCTGGCATTGGACGGTCCGGGCCGGGAACCGCTGAAGCTGACGCTGGACGCTGCGGCCCTTGGCATGACCGGCACCGCGCTGGCGGATGCCTTGCGCGGCGGGCAGCTCGAGTGTGAGTATGCCGACCCGCGTTATGTGGTGCTGATGTTCACCCCCTGCAACCCACCGCAGGACTACGCGCGCCTGCGCACGGTGCTCCGGCAGTGTCTGCACGGCCTGCCCGCAGCGGGCAGGCTCCCACAGCCGGAAGAGCTGGCTGGGGAGTTCGTGGCACTGGCACAGCAGGCGCGGGCCCATTGCACCATCCGGCAGGCAGTGTTTGCCCCGCAGGAGCGCATCCCGGTGCAGCAGGCGCTGGGCCGCATTTGCGCGATGCCCACGGTGTCCTGCCCGCCGGCTATCCCCATCGCGGTAAGCGGGGAAGAGATCACCCCGGCGGCACTGGAATTGATGCAGCGCTATGGCGTGACGGAAGTCTCAGTTCTGCGCAGATAAACAAAAAACAAACGGCACGATGCAGCGATGCACCGTGCCGTTTTTCTATGAAAAGAGCTTTATTCGTTCTCGTCGGATGCGGCTTCCATGGCGTTGAACCGCTCCAGGAAGCTGTGCTCCACACCCTCGGATTTGTAGCCGGGCATGGTGTCCAGTGCTACCGCATGGATGCTGCGGAAGATGCTGTTCTCGATGTTGGGGTTGTCGCGCTTGAGGCGGCGCAGCAGGGTCTTGACCTCCTGCCGCTTGGAACCACCGCCGCCGTTGTCGCACATGGTGCAGTTCTCAGTAAAGCGGCAGGCACACTGGATGAACTCCAGCTCATTGTAGCGCTTCCAGGCCAGAATGTCCTCTTCATGGATGCAGTACATGGGCCGGATGAGGGTCATGCCGGGGAAGCTGGTGCTGTGCAGCTTGGGCGGCATGGCCTGCAGCTGAGAACCGTAGAACATGCTCATGACGGTGGTCTCGATCACATCGTTGAAGTGATGCCCCAGCGCGATCTTGTTGCAGCCCAGCTCCTTGGCCTTGCTGTACAGGTGGCCGCGGCGCATCCGGGCGCAGAGGTAGCAGGGGTTCTTGTCGGTGTTGTTGGCCACGGCAAAGATGTTGCTCTCGAAAATGGTCACCGGGATGTGCAGCAGCTCGGCGTTGGACTCGATCTTCTGGCGATTGATCTCGTTGTAGCCGGGGTCCATGACCAGAAACACCAGCTCAAAGGGCACGTCGCTGTGGCGCTGCAGCTCCTGCATGAGCTTGGCCATCAGCATGGAGTCCTTGCCGCCGGAAATGCACACGGCAATGCGGTCACCGGCCTGCACCAGCTCGTAGCGCTTGACCGCCACGATGAAGGGAGTCCACAGTTCTTTGCGATATTTTTTGATGATGCTGCGTTCGATCAGCTGATAGGGTTCCAGAGTCTTTTTCATGGGTTACCTCGTTTTACGGTTGGGTCAGAGTGCGGTAGCAGGCATCGAAAGCCTGTAAAAATCCGGTGATCTCCTCATCGGTGGTCCGGTGGCTCAGGCTGATGCGCCAGGAGGAAAGAGCGTTGCGGCGGTCGCGGCTCACGGCGAACACGGCCCGGGAGGGCAGGCCATCGGACGAGCAGGCCGATTTGACCGAGACGCACACGCCATGCGCGTCCAGCTCCCGCTGGAACACGGTGCCCTTTACGTCCTTCACGCTCAGGTTCAAAATCTGCGGTACGGCGGCTTCTGGGCTGTTGATGCGCACTTTGGGGTAGTTTGCCAGTTCGGTGCGCAGGCGGGCGTTCAGGCTGCGCACCCGCTCCACCCGCTCCGGCAGCTCGGTCATGGCCTTGTCCAGTGCAAGCGCCAGCGAGCAGGCCAGCGCCACGGTGGGGGTGCCGCTGCGGTAGATGGTGGTGCTCTCGCCGCCGTGGATGAGCGGTTCCAGCGCGAGGCCCCGCCGCTTGACCAGCACACCGATGCCGTTCAGCCCGTAGAATTTGTGGGCGGTCAGGCTCAGGGTGTCGATGCCCTCAAAAGAGGGAAGCGGCAGTTTGCCCACGGCTTGGGTGGCGTCTACATGCAGGTGGCAGTGGGGATAGTCCTTTAAAAGTGCGGCGATCTCGGTCACCGGCTGCACCACGCCCAGTTCGCTGTCCACGGCGGTGACGGCCACCAGAATGGTGTCCGGCCGCAGCAGCTCCCGCAGGTGGGCAAGGTCCACCGTGCCGTCCTGTTTGATGTCCACAAGGTCGATCTCGTACCCCTGCTCCTGCAGGGCAGTCAGCGAGCCGCTGACCGAGGAGTGCTCCAGCGGGGTGGAAATGATGTGTTTGCCGTGGTGACGCTCCAGCCGGGCGATGCTCTTCAGCGCAAAATTGTTGGCCTCGCTGGCACCGGATGTATAAATGATCTCCGCCGGCTGCACATTAAGGCTGCGGGCAATGCTCTGCGTGGCCTCGTCGATGGCGGTTTTGGCGGCGGCACCGGCCTGATGGCGGGAGTTCGCGTTGCCGGGGCAGCTGCGCTCCACCGCACAGAAGCGTTCCAGCACGGCCTCGTCCACCGGCGTGTTGGCAGAATAGTCCAGATAGATCATAGATCCTCCTGATCTTGTTCGGTATACAGATTATAATAGTAGGTAATATTATAGTGCGCTTTGGACCGGAATGCAAGAAAATTGGCAAAAAAGGTTGCGGGGCAGGCAAAAGTCTGCTATACTATCCAGTAAAGCCTGCCCGGCGGCCCGGTTTGGGGTGCGGGCGGACAGGCTTCTGGCCGGAACGGTTCCGGCGGTTTGGAAGACCCGGACGAAAGGAGAGAGCGGTATGCCGAATATGCATCGACTGCGCTGTTCTGTTTTTATTTTTCCGGGCGTCATTATTGTTCCCAATTCAGGAGGCACTGCCGTTCACCGCGGCAATGCCTCTTTTTTTGGGTCGATGCAGGAGGTATACAAAATCCATGAGTAAACAGATCGATTACTCCAAGGGCATTTACGACGCGCGCCAGCTGGGTGCGGGCCGGATGTTCATCCTGGGCGTGCAGCACATGTTCGCCATGTTCGGAGCCACCGTGCTGGTGCCGCTGCTCACCGGCCTGAGCGTTTCCACCACGCTGCTGTGCGCCGGTCTGGGCACGCTGCTGTTCCATCTGATCACCAAAAAGAAGGTCCCGGCCTTCCTGGGCTCCTCCTTTGCTTACCTGGGCGGTTTCTCCATCGTGGCCCCCATGCTGGCAGACGCTGACGGCAACCTGACCGTGGTCAACACCAAGATGCTGCCCTACGCCTGCGCCGCCGTTGCCTTCTCCGGCCTGGTGTACCTGGTGGCCAGCCTGCTCATCTCCACCTTTGGCATCCGCCGCATCATGCGGTTCTTCCCCCCGGTGGTCACCGGCCCCATCATCATCTCCATCGGTTTGATCCTGGCTCCCTCTGCCATCAAGAACTGCCAGGCCAACTGGCTGCTGGCCTTTGTGGCGCTGGGCGTGGTCATTATCTGCAACATCTGGGGTAAGGGCATGGTCAAGATCCTGCCCATCCTGATCGGTGTGCTGGTGTCCTACGCGGTGGCTCTGGTCACCGGTGCCGTGGACTTCCAGAAGATCGCCGACGCGGCCTGGTTCGGCATCCCCCTGCACAAGGAGGCCATGGGTCTGTTCGCCATCGACGGCAGCCCGGAATTCATCAGCGCTCTGTTCACCATCATCCCCATCGCACTGGCTACTATGATGGAGCATGTGGGCGATATCGCCGCCATCAGCGCTACCGTCGGCCACAACTATATCAATGACCCCGGCCTGAACCGCACCCTGCTGGGCGACGGTCTGGCCACCACCATGGCCGGCCTGCTGGGCGGCCCGGCCAACACCACCTACGGCGAGAACACCGGCGTGCTGGCCCTGAGCAAGATCTACGACCCGCTGGTCATCCGCATTGCCGCTGTGCTGGCCATCATCCTGAGCTTCAGCCCCAAGTTTGAGGCCGTCATCAACACCATCCCCACCGGCATCATCGGCGGCATCAGCTTTGTGCTCTACGGCATGATCTCCGCCATCGGTGTCCGCAATGTGGTGGAGAACCGGGTGGACTTTACCAACAGCCGCAACCTGATCGTGGCCGCTGTCATTCTGGTGTGCGCCCTGGGCTTCAACTCGGTGGGCGGCGTCAGCTTTGCCATCGCAGGCGTTAACATCAACCTGTCCGGTCTGGCCATCGCTGCCATTGCCGGCATTCTGCTCAACGCCATTCTGCCCGGCAACGACTACGAGTTTGATGCTGCCGACGGCTCCGAGGCTGCTTCCAGCAGCAACCTGCAGGTCTGATCTCCCTACAATAAAATAGATGCGTCCGAGGAAACCCGGCAAAGCGCATAGTTTTCTGGCAAGGTTTTTAGTGACCTTGCCAGTTTTTTGTAATTGAGAATAATTCTTAAAATTATGCTTGACTAACTAGGAACTATTCGCTATAATAGAGCCATGAGAAGGGCTGGTGAGTACCAACACCTGCACTTCGATTTCAAAATGAATCAATCAGAGAATGATGGAGGTCTGTTCTTATGAAGAAATATGTTTGCACCGTCTGTGGTTATATTGCTGAGGGCGAGATCCCGGCTCAGTGCCCTGTCTGCAAGGCTCCTGCCTCCGCTTTTGTTGAGAAGAAGGGCAACACCTATGTCACCGAGCACGTTGTAGGCATCGGCAAGGCAGAGGGCGTGCCCCAGGAGATCGTGGACGGTCTGCGCGCCAACTTTGAGGGTGAGTGCAGCGAGGTCGGCATGTATCTGGCCATGGCCCGTGTGGCAGAGCGTGAGGGCTACCCCGAGATCGCCGAGGCTTACAAGCGCTACGCTTATGAGGAAGCTGACCATGCATCCCGCTTTGCCGAGCTGCTGGGCGAGGTCGTGACCGACAGCACCAAGAAGAACCTGATGATGCGTGCCGAGGCCGAGTGCGGTGCCTGCTCCGGCAAGATGGACCTGGCCAAGAAGGCAAAGGCCCTGAACCTGGATGCCATCCATGACACCGTCCATGAGATGGCGAAGGACGAGGCTCGTCACGGCCGCGGCTTCGAGGGCCTGCTGAAGCGCTACTTCAACACCGAAGTCTGATCAGGGTTCCCCGGTTATCCATTCTGCCCGCTGCACAGTGCATCCCGCTGTGCAGCGGGCTTTTTGTATTGACAGGCTCCCGCCCGGCGGCTTATACTAAAACAAACTGCACGAAAAGAGGGGACGGGAATGGACATACCTTCCAAAAACAAACCGGCAGCGGGCCGCTATGCGCTGCTGGATGAGCTGCGCGGGCTGGACCTGCTCAGCATGATCGGCTATCATGCCTGTTGGGATCTGATTTTTTTGTTTGGCATGTCTGCCGCATGGTATACGGGCTGGCAGGGGCACCTGTGGCAGCAGAGCATCTGCTGGGTGTTCATTCTGCTGTCTGGCTTCTGCCTGCCGCTGGGGCATCGCCCACTGCGGCGCGGGCTGATCGTTTCCGGGGCGGGGGTGCTGGTCACGGTGGTCACGCTGTTGTTCATGCCGGAGGACCGGGTCGTGTTCGGGGTGCTCACCCTGCTGGGGGCGGCCATGCTCATCACCGGCCTTCTGCAGCCGCTGCTGCAAAAGATCCCGGCATGGGCCGGGCTGGTGGTGTCGCTGCTGCTCTTCGCGGCAACCTACCACACGCAGGATGGTTTCTGGCAGCTGGGCCCGTGGCAGATATTGCTGCCGGGTGCCTGGTATGCCAACCTTTTTACGGCGTTCTTCGGCTTTTTCCCGCGGGGCTTTTTCTCCACGGATTACTTTCCGCTGCTGCCCTGGCTGTTTTTGTTCTGGGCAGGGTACTTCCTGCATTTCTGCATGGGGCGGGCCCGCATGGAGCCGCTGCGCCGGTCGGTCTGTGCGCCGCTGGGGTGGCTGGGCCGACATTCGCTGGGGATCTATCTGCTGCATCAGCCGGTGATTTATGGGGTGTTGCTGCTTCTGTTCCATGTTTTTGAGCAGTAAACCTTGACAAGCCTGCCAACCTGTGGTATTCTGTTGATGGTTAGAACAAACTAACCACGAGAAATGCGTCGGCATTGTCCGGCCGCATTTTTCTGGAGCTAAAAGTTAGCGTAAACTAACGAAAGATTGATTGAGAGAGGTCGATTCAAATGAGCAAAGTAGCAATCGTATTCTGGAGCCAGACCGGCAACACCGAGACCATGGCAAACTGCATCGCAGAGGGCGCAGGTGCCAACGCCACCATCATCCCCTGCAGCGAGATGAACGCCGCCAAGCTGGGCGAGTATGATGTGGTCGCCTTTGGCTGCCCTGCAATGGGTGCCGAGCAGCTGGAGGAGAGCGAGTTTGAGCCGATGTTCTCGGATCTGGAGGGCTCGCTGAACGGCAAGAAGGTGGCTATGTTCGGCTCCTACGGCTGGGGCGACGGCCAGTGGATGCGCGACTGGGTGGAGCGTGCCCAGGGCGACGGTGCACAGGTGTTCGGCGGCGAGGGCCTGATCTGCAACGAGGCTCCGGACGATGACGTGCAGGCAGCCTGCCGCAAGCTGGGCGCAGACCTGGCTGCCTGGTAAACACAGACCGGGCGTCTCTTGACAAACAGGGTTTGTTCGTCTAAACTAATAGGACCGGTTCCGGCAGTTCTACTGCGGACAGCACTGTACAGAAGAACGTAAATACATGCGGCAGGGGATAAGATGGGCGCGGTACAGCGCTCTCGGCCCCTGCCGCTTGGCTTGGGTAGCTTGAGCGAGCGACAACCACCAGCTCTGCTGGTGGAGAAGAAAATGCTTTAGCTATAAGATTCGAGCGAAGCGAGATGACAAAGAAATTGTCATCTTAGAAGATGCACTTTATGATACTGCTCGTTAGAGCAGTAGGGCAAGTAATGCAGATGAAAGATGCTTGCTCGTGGCCCCTTGCAGGGGCTTTGCTAGTATTATGCCCTTCTAGGGCTTACTCAAGCCACCGGCTCAGCCGGTGGTTTTGACTTTTGAAGGACGGTGTGTATGGCAGTGGTGGTGGCAGTTGGAGTGACAGCCTGCTTTGCGGTGCTGCGTCATGCAGTGCGCCGTGCAGCGGTGCGCTCAGGCCGGAAGCGGGAGTAAAAACAGCAGGAGGAATGGATCTCATGAAGGAGACTCCGAAGAACTTAGACAAAAAACGTGCCGACGAAAAATTGCTGGTGAGCGAGATGATCGCGCTTTACTGCCGCAAACAGCACAAAACACCCAAAGGGCAGCTGTGCCCGGCCTGTCAGGAACTGCAGGACTACGCACTGGCCCGTATTGACAAATGCCCGTTCATGGAGACCAAGACCTTCTGTTCGGCCTGCAAAGTGCACTGCTACAAGCCCGCCATGCGGGAGCAGATCCGCGCGGTGATGCGTTGGGCCGGTCCCCGGATGCTGCCGGTGCACCCGGTGCTGTCCGTGAAACATGTGGCGGTGACCCTCAAGGCAAAACGGGAAGCGCAAAAAACGGATGCATAATCGCCCGGCAGACGGGGCATCCTGTCTGCAGAGAGGTGATCAATATGGAAAACATCGGTGTTACCTGTGATGTCTGCGCATGCTGCCACAATGTGGCCGGCTGCAAATGTGACCTGCCGCAGATCAAAGTGACCGAGCAGTGCACCTGCAATACGCAGCAGGAAGGCACCCCGCACTACTGCCAGAACTACGAGGAAAAGTAATTCTGCACACAAAGAACAGCCCCCGCCGGGACGAGAATGCCCGGCGGGGGCTGTTTGTCTGTAGAAAGGTTACCGCAGCATCACGTTGCAGGTGGCAAGGCTGCGCACCAGGGTGCCGACGTTGTCCTTCATCTGGATGCCGGCAAAGCCCAGCGCAAAGGCGGCCTGCACATTCTCCAGCCGGTCGTCGATGAACACGCACTCCTCGGCCTTGAGAGAATACTTGTCCAGCAGGGCCTTGTAGATCTTCGGGTCGGGCTTGTTGATGTGCACCTCGCAGGAAGCCACACCACCGTCAAAGCCGTCCAGCACGCCCCGGTCCCGGAGCAGGTCCAGCACATCCTGCGGGATGTTGCTCAGGTAGTACACGCAGTAGCCGTGGCTCTTCAGGCGGCGCACCAGCTCTTCCATCCGATGCCGGGGCCGCAGGATGTGCAGCCAGTCGTCCAGCACGCCCTGCACCTCAAAGGCACGGCCCGCAGCCCGGGCCTTTTCCAGCATCCGGTGGTTGCCGTCAAAGCGGGAGATGAGCCCGGCATCCAGCAGCTTCCATTCCTCGCTGCCAAAGGTCAGGTCGTAGACCTCTTCCTCGGTCTCGGCGTTGCACAGGCGGTCCACCAGATAGCCTCTGGGGTCAAAGTCGATCATCACGCCGCCCAGGTCAAACACGATACTTTTATACATACAAGCTGCCTCGCTTTATTCAGAGTTGTTGGGGAACAGCTCCAGTATACCACAACCCGGCGGTGCTTTTCCACCGCTTTTTGCATGGACGCGGCCCGGGCCGCATAGGCTGGTGGCAGAGAGGGGAGAGGTGCTGTGACCATCCGGGAACTTTGCGAAAAGGAAGTTGTGCAGCTGGAGCAGGGGGTGTGCCTGGGCCGGGCCGATGATCTGGCCTTTGATCCCGCCACCGCCCGTCTGCAGAGCCTGATCCTGCTGGGGCGGCCCCGTCTGTTCGGCCTGCTGGGCAGGGAAGAGAATCTGACCATTCCGTGGCAGGAGATCGAGACCATCGGCACCGACGCAGTGCTGGTGCATACCCAGCTGCCCTCGGCTGCGCCCTCGAAGCCCGGGCTGTGGCAGAGCCTGCGCGCAAGGCTGGGGCTTTGAGCAGGTTTTACAAAAAACGGGTAATTTTTTTGTAAAACAGGGGTGGACATTTTCGGAGGAATGACTATAATAATCGCAGAAGGCTTGTGCAAAAGCACGAACCGAGGAGATTCTGCTGGTAGATGTGGAAAGGATCGGACCCATGAATTCGTTGAAAACTCCCAAGCCGCTTCTGGTGGCCCGCATGGCGTTCCCGCTGGCGGCATCGCTGATCACGGTGCTGCTGGGCGAGTGGATCGCCCGCGGTGCGCTGACGGCGGACACCGTTACAAGCTTTATTTTCCCCCATGCCGAGGCCTATCTGCTGGCATGGCTGTTCCTGTTTCTGGTCTGGCTGCTGCTGGACTGGATCTTCCGGCTGCCGCCGCTGTCTACGCTGGGCATGGCGGTACTGGGCTGCGTACCCTGCGCGGTGAATTTCTATACCCTGCAGCTGCGCGGTGAACCCTTCCTGCCCTGGGACCTGGCACAGGTGTCGGAGGCCGCCGGTGTGGCGTCCGCTGCCGGCATCAAGATCCAGACCAGCATGATCGTCACGGTCGTGGTGGAACTGGCGCTGATGGCGGGCAGCTTTTTCCTGTACCGTGGGCGGCATAAACAGCGCTGGCTGCCCCGTGTGGCGGGCAGTGCGGCCACCGCAGCGGCCCTGTGCCTGCTGATTTTTGGCGTGTATTTGCAGCCGGCCGTCTGCCAGGCGGTGGGCATCGTGGCAGACCCCTGGATGCAGGACCGCTATTACCGCTACTATGGTGTTGTCACCGGCTTTATGACCAACCTGTCCAATCTGGAGATCGACAAGCCGGACGGCTACTCAGAAGAGGCGGTGGATGCCATTCTGGATAATGTGGACGAGAGCCAGAAGTTCTCCACCAGCCCGCTGTACCCCACCAGCTACGCGGCCACCACCGCCAAGGACGAGCAGGTAAAAAAGCCTACCATTATTTATGTGATGAACGAGTCCTACTGGGATGTGTCGGAGCTGGAACAGTACGGCATCAAGTTCGACACGGATGTGTCGGCCAACTTGCACGCCCTGCAGCAGACCAGCGCCTATGGCCGGGCCTACAGCCCCAGCTTTGGCGGTGGCACCTGTGATGTGGAGTTCGAGGCTCTGACCGGCTATTCGGCGTCCTTCCTGCCCAGCGGCTCCAAGCCCTATCAGCAGCACGTCACCAAGCCCATGTTCGCCCTGCCCAGCTACCTCAAGACGCAGGGCTACCAGACGGCCGCCGTGCACTGCTTCTGGGCCAGGTACTGGAGCCGCGACACGGCTTACCCCAACCTGGGCCTGGATGATTTTATCAGTCTGGAAGACATGCATGGTGTGACCAAGGTGCGCAAACACTATTGGACGAACGGCCTGGTCACGGATGATTCCATGGCAGACCAGATCATCGGCCAGTATGAGAAGATGAAGGCATCCTCCGACGAGCCGGTGTTCCTGCACGCAGTCACCATGCAGAATCATACCAATTATAATAAGGACAACTACCCCGACGACCAGCGCGTGAAGGTGCTGGAACACCCGGCGGGCATGAAGGCCAGCACGGTGGGCGCGCTGGAGGACTTTGCCACCGGCATCCGGGACGCCGACGCCATGATGGGCAAGCTGACGGCGTACTTCTCGCAGGTGGATGAGCCGGTCATTCTGGTGTTCTGGGGCGACCACTACAACCCCATCGACTCCAACTACGACGTGTACACCACCACCGGCTATGCCAGCGATTCCAGCGCGGACCCCCGCCTGCACCAGACCACGCTGCTCATGTGGTCCAACTACAGTGACGCACAGGTGGACCTGGGCACCATTGCCGCCTACGACATCTCGCCGGTGATGATGAACCTCTACGGCCTGCAGCAGCCGCTGTACTTCCAGTTCCTGAACCGGCAGCTCCGGGTGGCCAGCCGCGCCTGCACCCGCGGTGTGACCATGAACCTGGACGGCACCACCACGCTGGAACCCACCGAGTTCCAGCAGCGCTGGACCCAGGAACACTGGATGCTGCAATATGACCTGATGTTTGGCAAGGGCTATGCCCTCACCCGCATGGGGCTGGAAAGCGTGGCAGAGCCCGCCAAAGGCAAATAAGCAAAAAACCGGAAACTTTTTTGGACAAAACAGAGAAAAACTCTTGCAACCGTGCACTTTTTGTGCTATGATAACAAGGCATTACACACGCATCACTATGCCCTTTTGTGCCCTTTTGGGTGGAGGGCAGTCCGGAGCCGTCCGATACGGTGCCGGATCACGGTGTGCGGAGGCAAAACAAATATCTGGAGGTATTTTACTATGGCAGTCGTTTCTATGAAGCAGCTTCTCGAGGCAGGTGTGCACTTCGGTCACCAGACCCGCCGCTGGAACCCCAAGATGGCTAAGTACATCTTCACCGAGCGCA
>OLVY01000895.1_pt1 | contig 20661 bp, 10 predicted proteins | sample 1674261 | NCBI WGS metagenome assembly OLVY01 (sample SAMEA103958155, study PRJEB25191) | human gut metagenome | biome: human-associated habitat [ENVO:00009003]; feature: intestine environment [ENVO:2100002]; material: feces | place: Germany | collected 2013/2015
TTTATTCCGATAGAGACGCAGGATGGACATAATTTGGAATATTGGACATCTTCTGGCACATACAGGACTCCTTATTGTTTTAATGGAGAAAAAACATATATTCAAGACCCTGGAGCCGACTGTTATGTCAGATGTGTAAAGGGAACAGATGACAGAAAATATGAAGTCCCCGGCGCAGCTGGAAAGTTTAATAACACTAAAATTGAATGTATTGAAATCTCAGAGATAGTATGGGCTCCATTTGATTGCGAGATGCCCCTTAGTTATGAAGATGCTATGTCTGCATGTCCATCTGGATATCGTCTCCCATTAAAGGAAGAATTTAAGACATTGCAATCATATTGTTTTAGCAGTTACTATGGAGTACAAGGGTACTGGTTAGAAACAAATTCCGTCTATGATGACCTTCTTCCCTCCATATTTTTTCCTAAGTCTTCTGATTCGTATTGGGCCGGCAGCATAAATAAATGGACCAATAAGGCTTGTTGTTGGAGGATTGAAGATAATGGTACATTTACATTCTCTGCTTCAGATCCTGCTGAAAAGCATATTGTTCGATGTGTAAAAGGTGATGCAAAAGACATCAAATACAAATTTCCAATTGAAGTGAATCCTTGGACCACGGAAGTTTATATAGCAGGGAACGAGACAAGGGGAACAACCTATGGCGTAAGGTATAGGAAAAAAGGTGAAGAAGATTGGTGCATATATAATGGTGTAATTCCGATAGATAATGGTAGAGTTGTTGCTCATATTTCCGGGCTTTTGCCTTCCACTGAGTATGAGTGTTTTGCGTATACAGAAGTAGATGAAAGCGAAATTTGTATGTTTAATACAGATTGTGCAGCTCAATTGCCGAACAACAGTTTCGAGCATTTCAGTAAGGTGACCGATGCGGACTATTACAAATGGTACGACCCGTCTTGCGACGACCCGGAGTCCCGCGAAATATGGTGGGCTTGCGGAAACGGCGAAGGTAAGGACGGAGTGGCAGGCACGGGAACATTGAATCTTGTCCTTACATTCCCGGATTCTGAGGAGAAGGCGGATGGCGGTTGGTCTGTGCGCTGTGAGTCAAAGTCACTTGCGGGTGTGCTTGCCTGCGGAAATCTTTTCACCGGCAGATTTGCGAAGATTATCGGAACCACCGGAGGTGCAGTGAATTACGGACGCTATTGGACAACACGTCCGAAGGCCCTTAAAGTCTGGTATAAGTATGAAAGCGGAATCGTCGACATCATCGGCAAGCGCCCTGTGGGTGATAACACCCAAGTGGGCGACAACGACCGCTGCGAAATCGCGATTTCAGTGGGAAATTGGGATTACAAGAAGATGGGCGGCAATCCAGAGTCTCCTGTGTATGTGAACACTACGGAGGGACGCTACTACACCGAAAAGTCAGAGGGAGTCATAGCCTTCGGCCACCACGTCAGCAACCAATCCTGTGACTGGACACAAATTGAAATCCCGCTGAACTACAAGACTCTCACCGAGCGCCCGACGCACATCATCGTCACTTGCACAGCCAGCTACCTCGGCGACTACCTCACCGGCTCATCCCAAAGTAAGCTTTGGGTTGATGCTATGGAATTGATTTATTGAATCAATTACTCTTTCCATATCCTTTTCTTGAGCCAGAGTTTGAGACTCAGATAAATCGCTCAGCGGAGCCGGCCCGATGCCTATCTTTGTAACAAGCCTGTAAAAACATACTTTCTAAGTATAGACTACAACTCCTCTTTCGGCCAGCCCTGGGCGTGGAGGGGGAGTTCGACGCCGTCGGGAGTGACTATGACGGAGCCTACCCCGGAGTGGTCCCTCAGACACAGTACGGAGCATACCTGACCGATATGATGAGAGTTGGTTGGGCGTATGTCTGAGTTTGAGTTCCGCGCAGAGGAGGGAACGATTCTGACTTTCCTTCCTTCAGAAATTTTCAACGACGGGAACGGAACCTGGAGCCGCGGAATGGATGGTCCGGAGGACAGCATCCCTGAGGGCAGTAGCGCCACTGTCACCCTAATTCAAGACAAAAGAGAAAATGACTAAAAAAATTGGTCTTTTGTGAAAAAAATAACGAAAAACCACCGCAACAGCACATTTCTAAGTAATTTTACTTATTGATTTCAATACTCAGAGTCAATATCTTTGCCAGCCTAATAAATAAGTACAAGCACGGATTTAAACGTTATAGTATATAAACTCATAAGCAAAAACTATGGCATTAGCCAGTTACATAATTTTTTCAACTAATAACCAAGCACCGCCCTACATCGGTGCGCAACAGCAATGTCTATCTATGAAAAGAATCGCATCTTTTTCACTACTCGCTCTTTTACTGCTTTCCTGCACTAAAGAGCCGTCTAAAGAAAGGGGGGGGAATTCACAGGACCTGTCGCCACTTTGGATGCCACCAAAATCACCCAAACATCCGCCATTCTCAATGGCGAAGTAGACCCTTCTGAACTCGTGCAAGGAGCGAAGATTGGATTTTTCTTGTCCACGAATGAGAATCCGTCACACGAGAACAGTTCAAGACAATTCAAGGTCAAACTCGACAAAGACAGCAAGTTTTACTACGAAGTCAAAGGCTTGGAGTTTGGCACCCAGTATTTTTTCAAGGCGTTTATCAAGGACAACGGCACATATCGCGAGGGAGATGTCAGGAGTTTCTCAACGCCTGATTTCAAATTTGCGGCAGTTGACCTGGGTCTGAGCGTAAAATGGGCAAACTGTAATGTTGGAGCCAACGCTCCGGAAGGTTACGGAGATTTTTACGCTTTTGGAGAAACTGAGATAAAGGCAAAGTATGATAAATACAATTACAAATGGTATGACAAAGCCAGTGACAGTGTCTTGGAATACAACTACTATAGTGGAGGTCAAGCTCTTAACGGATTGAAGAATCTCCTGCCGGAAGACGATGTTGCGCGGGTAAGATTCGGAGGGAAATGGCGCATACCAAGATATGAGGACTGGAAAGAACTCTTTGACAATTGTTCCAAGAAATGGACCGAGCGCAATGGTGTTATGGGCGCAGTTTTCACCGCAAGAAATGGCAATTCCATTTTCATTCCGGCTTCAGGTTCAATGGAATATGGTAATGAAGTAGATGCACGAAATGTAGCCGGCCAATATTGGTCAGCTACAGTCCAAAGGGGAAATATGGCTTTTGTTGCCACATTCGATGACGGTCCAATAGGGGGTGGCCTAAGTGATTGGGAGCGCTACAACGGCTACTCCGTAAGACCAGTAACAGAATAAGCAATTCTAATTTTGATAATATGAAAAAAATCACATTTATAACAATTGTCGCCTTACTGTCTTTTGCTTGTGCAAAAGATAAGATTGACCAGGAACAAAACGGGTATGAACCAATATCCGGATTGACAATCAAATATGTCACATATAATTCTGCAGTCATTGAAGGATATGTAAACACAACGCCTTCTGTTCAGGGGACTGGGGCAGGGATTATCATTTCCACTTTTGCCAATCCTACGGCACAGAACGGAACGATATACAGCAATTTCGAGCTTGATAAAGACAATAAATTCCACATAAAAGTCACAAACCTGACGGCAGACACAATGTACTATCTGAAATCGTTTACCACAGAAAACGGAAAACCGGGTTTCGGCAAAGTGAGAAATTTTGCCACAGACATCTTCGAGTTTAAGGCGGTGGACCTCGGATTGTCCGTCAAATGGTCAAATGTCAATCTCGGAGCCTCAGTTCCCGAAGAAACGGGACAATTCTATGCGTGGGGCGAGACCAGGAGTAAAGAGACATTCACTGATGAGAATTATAGGTTTTTTTACAATGGCACCAATAATATCGATAAATACAACAATACAATATTATATGCTTCTAACGAGCATAGCATAGACAATAAAACCGTTCTTGACCCTGAGGATGATGCAGCCACAATGGAACTTCGAGGCAGATGGCGCATTCCCACAGAAGAAGAGTGGAATGAACTTAAGAACAATTGTAAAGTTGAGTGGACTACTGTCGGAAACGTGACTGGAGCACTTTTTACAGGAAAAACAGGCAACAGCATTTTCATCCGCGGATACAATGAAGGGTTCTCCTGCCCGGACGGAGCCTTCCACGGCAAATATTGGACAAGCTCCCTATCCGAAGCTCTTCCTATTTATGCTAAACAGATAGACATTGATGACCTAACTATAAAGTCTTCGGAAGCAACCCGTTTTTGGGGCTTTAACATCCGTCCTGTATCAGAATAATCAACAACAGTAACTGACATTTTATGAAACGAATTATATGTTTTTTAGCGACATCCCTTCTCCTCTTTTCTTGCGTTAAGGAGAAGATAGACATTCCGAAAACCGGTGATGGCCAGGTCTCCACATTAGAAGCGACAAAAATCACATTAAACTCTGCTGTTTTGTGGGGAAAACTGAATGCTCCTGAACTTGCAAATAATGCAGAATGGGGAGTTTTCGTATCAGTAGACAAAAATCCTACAGAAGAAAACGGGTATAAATTTCTCGCGAGCGACATTGACGACGATGACAGATTCTTCGTAGACGCCGACGGACTGGACTTTGGAACAAAATACTATTATCAGGCTTTCATCAGTCTGAATGGTATCTGTAGGGTCAGCGAGATAAAAAGTTTTGTGACTGAAACCCACAAAGAACCGGTTGTCAATCTCGGAGTAAGAGATTTAAAGGGGCAAAGTGCTACGTTATATGGCTACGCAAACCCGGTGCTTTTGTCAGCCGGTGCTGAGGTGGGATTCATTGTTTCTACAGAGAAAGAGCCCGCGCTGGGAAACGGTGAGAGAAAGGTCGCAATAGAGAGGGATTCAAATAGCCGTTTTTTCGTTTCTTTGTCGGGGTTAAGTGTTGGCTGCGAGTATTACTTCAGACCATATGCAAGAATCGGCAACACCATCCACTATGGCAAGATCGAGAGTTTTACCACAGCTGTCTTTGCAGAAGCAGTATACACTCTTTACGCAGAAGCGAGTTATCGTAGCGCAAGATTGATGGGAAAACTCAACCCTAAATCTATGCTTGCACAAATAGGAACACCGGGCTTTATCATATCAACACATCCACAACTCTCGAATGAGCAATATGGGAAAATATATTATGGCACAAAGGGCGATGATTACACTTTCTATGCCGACGTCCCGCTGGAAATAAATACAAAATATTATTTCGCAGCCTTTATAGAGACCCAATACTCGAATTTTAAAGAGAAGAGTTTCTCAAAAATTGTCAAGGAGTTTAATACAGTCGCTCCCGAAACGAAAGCCGTAGACCTTGGCCTTTCTGTCAACTGGCTCAGCCAGAACGTCTGGGCCAAATATCCCGAAGATTTCGGCGGATTCTACTCTTGGGGAGAGAAAACCACAAGCACCTATTGGTATTATCTCTGGTTTGACAAGCCGGAACCTGGCAAGATTCTTAAATATAATACTCAGTTTGAATATGGCCCGGTAGACAATAAGACTGTTTTGGACGCTGAAGATGATAAAGTCCGCCAGGGAAATAAGAAGTGGCGTATGCCGACAAAAGAAGAATGGCTGGAATTGAACCAAAAATGCAGTTGGGAATGGACTTCGCTAAACGGGGTGAACGGAATGCTTGTCAAAGGAAGAAATGGTAACAGCATCTTCCTGCCGGCAGGCGGATTCAAACAAAAGGATGAGCACGCACAAGAGAATGATACAGGATACTACTGGACATCTACCCTCGATGAAGCCAAACCAACTGACGCTTGGACTGGGATTGTCGGTAATGATTACGGCGATGCTTCCATCTTGGGACGTCTTCGCTCCCGGGGCCACCTGCTCAGGGGCGTCGAAGACAAATAAATTGCAATTGGACCAAATTCAATTAAGAAAAAAGCATCCACGAGGTGCAAAAAAACGTAAGAATATTTATGAAAAGAATCATATTCATTATAACGGCTTCAATTATGCTCTTTTCCTGCGAGAAAGAGAAAACGACTCCTCCACAGGCAGAAGGGGAGCAGGCAGAAGCAATCGTCGCATTGAATGCGAATGAGATAACCAGACATTCAGCCAAACTTTGGGGACAAATAGACCCTTCCGAACTGCTTCGAGGGGAGGAATTCGGCATTCTGCTTTCCACAAAAAAGAAAGCTTCAGAGACCGATTTCATCAGATATGTTATTGATGATTTGGACGCGGAAAACAGGTTTCACCTCGTAGCGGAAGACCTTGAATTTGGCACGACATACTACTATAGGGCGTTTTATACAAAAAAAGGAAATGAAAAGTACAGTGAAACATTGAGTTTCAAGACCGCCTCTTACGACGAAGATGTCGTCACATTAGAGCCGGAACACGTCACATTGGATTATGCCATCCTACGCGGCTATGTCAACCCCTCCTTTGTCGGAAAGGGGATGGAATTCGGAGTGATTATTTCCACCAGTGAAAACCCATCTCTGACAAATGGAAAGTTATATGTCGGTAAAGAACTTAACGACAGGAATATATTCTCCGTAAAAGCAGATAATCTCGAGATGGGCAAAAAGTTCTACTACCGTGCATTCATCAACCAAAACAATAGATACAGTTTCGGAGAAGTCAAGACTTTTGCTCCGAGAGATTTATTGGAATCCGAAGCAATAATTAGCCATAAGATAAACCAAAGTCAAAAGACGGTTGAGATTATGGCATACATCAGCCCTTCAGAAATGCAACCTGGCGTACAGTTCGGCTTTGAGCTTAGCGGGAGAAACAAATATGGTTTTTATTTGGAAAAAGAGAAATTCTACGCTACAGATATAAACGCTGACGAGTGCTGTTTTTCATTGACTCTCAAAGATCTGAAAGCAAATGCAACGTACACTTATAGGGCTTTTCTCAAGAGTAAAGACGGGGCATTAGTCTACCTTGGTTGGTTTACAGATTTTACAACCACTTGGGATTTTAGCATTATAGCAGTAGATCTTGGACTTTCCGTGTATTGGGCAAATGCAAATGTAGGAGCTGTTGATGAAAGCGATTGGGGCAATTTTTATGCTTGGGGTGAGACTGAACCAAAGAGCAATTATGGTTGGTACAACTATAAATATGCAAAATATGACGATAAGCATCTCACAAAATACAATTACTCGGCAGAGTATGGAATAGTAGACGACAATGACTCTCTTGATAGAGAAGATGACGTCACCAAGACCATGTACGGAAAACTTCTCATTCCAATTATACCAAACGAACAACAATGGGAAGAACTGTTTAAAATGTGCTCAAAAGAATGGGTCAGTCAAGATGGTGTCAATGGTATGCGTTTCACCGGTCCAAATGGTAACAGCATTTTCATTCCCGCGAGCGGTATGATGTATGAAGAGCAAAAAATACATCACGATAGAGGATTTTATTGGGCACGTGAATTAAGCACGACGCGTCCATCTCTGGCCAGAACAGCTGAAATTGGAAGAGATGAAGAATTTGATTTATATGCCAGGACCTCCGGATATGAACGCGCGATGGGGCTATCTGTTCGTGCAGTATACTTCTTGCGCCCATCAAAACCTATAAAATAACAGTTAAAACAAACTATATCAACCCTCAATTGTTTCGGCCGGTTTTTGACAGAAGCTATGAAAACTGTCAAAAACCGGCCGAACTTAGATTGTTGTTCGCAGCGCCCATCACAATTGCACTGCGGTCAAAGACCCTCACTGACTTTTCCCGATTTCTGTTGTTTGATGGGTTGTTTTGTAAAATAGTGCTTTACAAAATTGCTGAAAAATGTTAAATGCCACTTTAAATGGGTGCGTTCAGATTGTGACGTTTAGGGGTTTGGAGGGGCAGAGGAACATTGCATAATAGACCGGCATATATGTCACATTCCCTTCCGTCGAAACTTCCCTTTCGTTCGAAAGGACAATTCCTTTTTTAATGTTGTAGTCCTTTACCGACATGAATTTGTCCAAAGAACTGTGTTTTTTGTAGTCCTTTCCTGACTTCACCTCAATTGGAACCGCAGACAGCGTGTCATAGTCGTCAACCAGAAAATCAACTTCACCATTTTTCTTGTTGTCGTAATAGTACAGGTCATACCCATGCGCCTTCAGTTCGGACGCCACGACATTTTCATAGACAGAACCGAGATTGATGCTTGGAACGTCATCAAGCACGGCTGTCGCGTTATAGCAGAAAAGCAAGTTTGTGAGGATGCCGGCATCGTTCAGATAAAGTTTGATGAGACTCTTTTTCTGAGAATCCTTCAACGGGAAGCGCGGATTGGATATGGAACTTACCTCCAATGCGATTCCGGAGTTTACGATATATTCGAACTCCTGCTCGTAATCGGCCATGCTCTTTCCTCTTTTCCCGGATATTTCATTCACCACGACTCTTTTTTTCGTGTTTTCGAGATTTGACGGGATGAGGTCATATATTTTTCGTATATGAAGCTTCCTTTCGCTGTCGTATTGCGAACAGTCTTCCCTGTAGAGTCTGTACAATTCAGCGTGAACCGCCCTCACGGACACCAGATTGCGGGTGTCGAGAAATGTGTTCACGGCATCCGGAAGCCCGCCGACGAGGAGATATTTCCTGAAAAGGTCCATTATGTAGGAATGGGTGTTGTCGTCGAGCGACATTCCCGCGATGAAGCTCTCTTGCAGATGCCTGACTGCATCTTCGCCTGCATTGTTTGCCCACAGGAACTCCTCAAAGTCAAGCGGGAACATCCTTTTGACCATTATTCTTCCGCCCGGCTTGGAAAGAGTCTCGTTAAGGGCTATGCCAAGCTGCGAACCGCTCACGATGTAGGTGAACCTGTCGTCGTCCTTGAGAAATTTCAACATGGTCAGGAGGTCCGGATATGCCTGGATTTCGTCGATAAACACAAGAGTGTCTTCTTTCTTTCCCATTTTGTCCCCAGCAACGAGGCTCATCCTGAAATAGAAGTCCTGAACTGTTCGCGTGTTTTCAAAAATCTTGTTTCCCTTCTTGTCCTCGTACATGTTGAGTTCAATATAATTGGGGAACAGAGATTTTCCTTCATGTCGTATGATGAAGGACTTTCCGATTTGCCTCGCGCCATCAATCAAGAGAATCTTGTTTGAGTTGGAAATCAGATAGTTATGTATATCTTCTTGTATCTTTCTTTTAAGCATAATGACTTTTTTCTGGAATTCACTATGCAAAAATATGACTTTTTCTGAAAAATTGCCATATAAAAATATGACTTTTTCCGAATTATAGCTCTTTCGGCCACCCCTGGGCGTGGAGGGGGAGTTCGACGCCGTCGGGAGTGACTATGACGGAGCCGACTTCCGGTTTGGCGAGGTGACCTATGATGTCGAAGGTCTGGAAATCGTGGCGGAATTTGTCGTGCTTCCCGATTGGAATGGTGAAGAGAAGGCGGCAGTCGTCACCTCCGTTGAGAGCGGCAGCAAGCGGATCTATTTCAAGTTCCTTGCTCAGATCGATGGAATTGCCCATAAAAGGCACTCTCTCGGCGTAAATCTTCGCACCGAGACCGGCATCCCGGACGAGGCACTTGACAGCGTCAGCGAGGCCGCGGGTGACGAAATAGCCGAAACTTGGCACAATCTCCGAGTCTTCGAGAAGTTTGAGTATGTTCGGCGAGAGGGACGGCTTGAGGTATTCGCCGACGAAATCCTTGTACTTGTCAAGCTGCGGCTGCTCGTGGTCGTCCTTCGTCTTGTCAAACTTGCGCTTTTCGCGTTCCAACACGCTCAGGCCGAGGTAGGCTCCTCCGAGGCTGCCCGAAACGCAGAGCAGGTCCATGCTCTTTGCGGGAGCACGACGCTTCGCCGTGAGCAGCGACGTCTCTCCACAGGCACTTAAACTGATGCTGAGGCCCACCATCGACGGCACCACCTCAAGGCTCAGCTTTTCGTAGCCGTGTTCTTTGGCGCAGGCGACAATCCCGCTCCAGAGTTCCTTAATGTGGCTGAAGTCCAGCTTGGCCGGCACTCCTATGACAACGGCGAGAGTGTGCGGGGTGGACAACTCCGCATAGAGTTCGCCGGTCACCATGGTCACGCATTTGTGACCGAGGTGCTTGAGCGGGAAATAGACAAGGTCGAAATCCGTTCCCTCAATGAAACAACGACTCTTTTGGTTGGCATACGCCTGCCCCTTAGTTTCGAACCATGTGCTCTCGAACGGCTTGTAGCCCGTTCCGTCAAAAAGCCTTGCAACCGCCTCCACTCTTCCGAGGCTCGCGAATCTTTCCTCTACCATCTTATATATTATTTATCTTTTTTTCTCGACGTCGTAGCTTAGTCCCATCGCTTCAAGTGTCGACACAAAATCGTTGTTCACACCGACAGTGAATTTCCGGGAAGCGAACTCAATGTTCCACTTGTGCACGGGGTCGTAGAGCTTCATCGAGAGCGGGATAGGCCCCTTGTTGTCCTTGATGAGCTGCACAAGCCTCTCGCGGAACTCCGGTGTGAGCTGCGGCGTGGAGAGCCGGATGGTGAAGTTCTTGACCTTCTCCTCCGCCACATTGCCCAGAAGCACAATCCTGTTCACTCTGAACCCGTAAGGAATCTTCTGCTGAGGCTGTGCGGACGCTCCCTCAGCCGGTTTTTGGTAGAATCGCGGTTTAATCTCGCCGTCAATCCAGATAGCGTTGTGCGGCAGGAGATAGGCCATGAACGCCTCGTGGTCCTTGCCGAAGAGAGCCAGTTCGAAACTGCCCTCATAGTCCTCAATTTTCGTCTTCGAATAGGCCCGGCCTGTTTTGGTGTTGAACGTTCCGGTTTCTGTGATGAGTCCAGCCACGCAGACCTTTTCCCCGGCCTGACGCTCCGTACACTCGTTAATCCGCGCCTCAAGCTGCCCGAGCGAACAGCCTACAAAATTGTCGAGTTCAAAGCGGTATTTGTCAAGCGGGTGTGCCGAAAGATACATTCCTACGAGTTCCTTTTCCTTCTGAAGGAATATCATATCGTCCACCTCATTCAAAACATCCGGAACATCCGGTCGCGTCGGTTTCATTTCCTCCACCTCGCCGAAAAGCGAAATCGCCGAACTCTCGGCATCCTGACGGAAAAGCTCACCATAGCGGATGAGAGCGTCAAGAAAGGTGTCGCCACTTGGACACGGGGTGAAGAACTGCTGTTTGGATATATGGAAACTCTCGAATGCCCCGGAATAAATCAGGGACTCCATAGACTTGCGGTTTACGACGCCGGACATCCTTTCGATGAAGTCATATATGTCTGCGAACTGTCCGTTCCGTGTCCTTTCGCTGATGATGGCCTGCACGATGTTGGAGCCGAAGCCCTTGATGCCTCCGAGGCCGAAGCGGACGTGGCCCTCAGTGTTGACGGAGAAGGCGGAGTGCGACTCATTGATGTCCGGATTGAGAACCTTGATGCCGCCCTTCTTGCAGTCATCCATGATTTTCTTGATCTCGTCCATCTTCGAGAGGTTGTTGCTCAAGTTAGCCGCCTGGAACTCGGCAGGATAGTGAGCCTTGAGCCAGCCCGTCTGGTAACTGACCCAGGCGTAGCAGGTGGCGTGGGACTTGTTGAAGGCGTACTGCGCGAACTTCTCCCAGTCCTTCCAGATTTTGTCGAGAGTCTTTTCCGGGTGACCGTTCTTCATCCCGCCCGTCATGAACTTTTCTTTCAGGGAGTTAAGGATGTCAATCTGCTTCTTTCCCATAGCCTTTCGCAGTTTGTCGGCCTCACCTTTGGTGAAGTTCGCCAGTTTCTGAGAAAGAAGCATGACCTGCTCCTGATAGACCGTGACTCCGTAGGTATCTTTAAGAAACTCCTCCATCTCGGGAAGGTCATATTCCACGGCCTCCTGCCCCTGCTTTCGGGCGACGAATGACGGAATGTAGTCCATAGGGCCCGGTCGATAGAGGGCATTCATCGCAATCAAGTCCTCGAATCTTGTCGGTTGGAGCAGCTGGAGCCACTTCATCATTCCCGGAGACTCGAACTGGAACACGCTCGTGGTGTCGCCGCGTCCGTAGAGTTCGTAGGTCATCTTGTCATCGATGGGGATGGCTTCTATGTCTATATCAACACCATATCTTTCCTTTATGAGGTCGAGACAGGTGTGTATGATGGTCAGCGTGTTGAGCCCGAGGAAGTCCATCTTGAGCATACCGACGTCCTCGATGTAATGTCCGTCATACTGCGATGTCCAGAATTCCTTTTTCTTTCCGTTCTCGTCGACTATTTCCTTGTCCTCCGAAAGGCAGATTGGGATATAGTCCATCAGGTTCCCGCGTCCGATGATAGTCGCGCAGGCGTGGACTCCCACCTGACGGATGCAGCCTTCGAGCTGAAGAGCGTAGTTCAGCACCTCCTTAGTCAGTTCTGTGCCGTTTTTCAGTTCTTCCTGAAGTTCCGGAACCAGCCTGTAGCAGTTCTTGAGGGTAATTTTCGCATTTGCCTCTTCCTTGCCGACCTGATAGTGCTTCTCGACGAACATCTTCTGCCCCGGATTGTCCGGATCATCGACCTCCACCTTCTTCACGACCTCGCTGAATCCCTTTTTCAATTCGTCGAGCTTTGGGTTGAATGGATATTCCTTCTCTACCATTTCGCTCAGACGGTCGGGAATCATCTTTGTGAGCCGGTTGGAATCATCGATGCTCATGCGGCTGATTCGCGCCACGTCCTTGATTGCCGACTTTGCCGCCATCGTTCCGAAGGTGATGACACGCGAGACGTGGTCAAGACCGTAATGGTCCTCTACATATTTATGCGCGGCTCCGAGGTCTTCGAAGTCCACGTCAATATCCGGCATGCTGATACGGTCCGGATTGAGGAAACGCTCGAACAGGAGCTGATATTTTATAGGGTCGAGATTGGTAATCCAGAGACAATATGCCACCACCGAACCGGCGGCCGAGCCACGTCCGGGGCCCACCATCGAACCCATCGCGCGGGCGGCAGCAATATAGTCCTGAACGATGAGGAAGTAGTCCGGGAAACCCATGCGGCAGATTGTCTTGAGCTCGAAATCGATTCGCTCGCTCTGCTCCTCTGTGAAGGTCTCCCCGTAGCGGATGTGCGCGCCCTTGTAGGTCAGATGGCAGAGATACGCCACCGAGCGGCAGAACTCCTCCCCCCGGTCTGTGCCGTCCTTGTCGCAGCGCCCTACGTCAATCACGTCCTTATACTTCTCCAACTGATTGTCTATGTCCGCAAGAAAGTCCTCCGGCAGATCGAACTTAGGCAGCACGTGACCCCTGTCAATCTTGTAGCTCTCAATCTTGTCCGCGACCTCAAGCGTGTTGGCCAGCACCTCAGGATGCTCAGGGAACAGTCCCGCCATCTCCTCCTCGCTCTTGAGGAACTCCTGCTGAGTGTAGCGCATCCTGTTAACGTCGTCGAGATAAGCTCCTGTGTTGAGGCAGAGAAGCCTGTCGTGCGCCGGCCCGTCCTCCTTCTTCACGAAGTGCACGTCGTTAGTGGCCACGACCTTGACTCCCATCTCCTCTGCGAGCCTGAATATCCCCGCATTGGCAACCTGCTGCTTTTCCCAGACCTCCTGCGTCATTCCCGGAACTTCTGTCCTGTGGGACTGTACCTCAAGGTAGTAATCTTCACCGAACAAGTTCTTGTGCCACCGGATTGCCTTGCGTGCCTCTTCCTCGTCCCCGTCTATGAGATCTCTCGGCACCTCCCCGGCGATGCAGGCGGACAGACAGACGAGATTCTCGTGCCATTTTTCCAAAACCTCGTGGCTCACCCTGGGCTTGTTGTAGTACTTGCCCTCAATGTGCCCCGTGGAGACAATCTTCATCAGGTTCTTGTAACCCTCGTAGTTCTTGGCAAGAAGAATGAGGTGGTAGTAGCCCTTGTGGTTGTTGTCCTTGAGATGGTGGTCATAGTGGCGCGTGACATAGACCTCGCATCCGAGAATAGGCTTTATATTCGGGTGCTTCGCGGCATATTTCAGGAACTCCTTGATTCCGTACATGTTGCCGTGGTCCGTGATGGCAAGCGCCGGCATCCCCAATTCCTCAGCCCTGTCAAATAGTTTCGGGATGGCGGAGAATCCGTCGAGGATGGAGTACTGCGTATGGACGTGGAGATGTACGAATGACATATCAATCAGGTAGTTAATGTGTTGAAGGCTTATTTTTCCCCGCAATCTGAAGGCTTCTTTTATTCGAGCATATCACATCGTCGCGGAACTACAAAGATACTCAAAAAAGAAGCGTCTGAAAAATTTTTCAGACGCTTCTTAAGAATATTGTTTTTCAAACTTGATTAAAGTCTCTTGGAAAAAATGCCTTTTTATTTTGCGTTTTTCCTTTTCTCGACGGAGTTTACGACATCATACATCACCGGAGTACCGATGAAGATAGAAGCGTAAGTACCGATGATGATACCGAGGATAAGGGCAACCGCAAGACCCCTGATGACCTCACCGCCAAAGATTGCGATGGCAAGCATGGTGACGAGAGTCGTGAGGGAGGTGTTCATCGTACGTGAGAGCGTGCTGTTGAGCGCGTCATTCACGTTGTCCTTGAGAAGGGACTTCGGATGATCTGTCCTGTATTCACGGATACGGTCGAAGATGACCACGTTGTCGTTGATTGCATATCCGATGATTGTCAGAATTGCGGCGATGAATGTCTGGTCAACGTCGAGAGTGAATGGAAGGATGCCGCTGAAGAGCGAGAAGAATCCAATCACGATGATTGCAGTATGAGCAAGTGAAGTCACACCACCCAGACCCCAAGTCCAGTTCTTGAATCGGATTGCGATGTATGCGAAAATCACAAAGAGGGCGATGATGACGGCGATGATCGCGTCGCGCTTCATATCGTTTGCGATGGTAGGACCGACCTTATCGGAAGAAATGATACCGTTAGGGTTGTCCACTGTAGAACGGAACTCGTCGAAAGTCATATCCTTTGCGAACATTCCCTTCAATGCCTCGTAGAGCATCTGCTCAACCTCTGCGTCAACCTCAGTCGATTCCTCGTTGATTTTGTATGCCGTGGTAATCTTCATCTGGCTGTCACCTCCGAACTGCTTTACCTCGACAGCCTCGTTGAACTCGGCGAGAGTTGCCTCACGTACAGCCTCAGCAGTGACAGGTTTGTCGAATCTCACTACATAAGTACGGCCACCTGTGAAATCGACACCATAGGTAAAGCCCTTGATGCAGATTGAAAGGATGGAGATGAGGATGAGGGTTCCTGAAAGCGCGTAGGTAATCTTTCTCTTGCCGAGGAAGTCCACGTGAGTGTTCTGGAGGAAGTTCCTCGTGAGCTTGTTGTCGAAACTTACCTTCTTGCCCCTTGCGAGCCTGTCGTCAATCACGATGCGGGTGATGAAGATAGAGGTGAGGACAGAGGTTATGATACCGATGATGAGGGTGGTTGCGAATCCTTTGACAGGACCTGAACCAAAGACGAGAAGAACGAGACCTGTGAGGGCTGTCGTCACCTGACCGTCGATGATTGCGGAGTAAGCGTTCTTGTAACCGTCGGCAACAGCCTTGCTGAGACCCTTACCGGCGCGGAGCTCTTCCTTGATTCGCTCATAGATGATGACATTCGCGTCGACCGCCATACCGAGGGTGAGGACGAGACCGGCAATACCGGGCAGCGTGAGGACGGCTCCGAATGAAACGAGGGTTCCGAAGAGCAGAAGTACGTTGCACAGAAGGGCGAAGTCAGCGATGAGACCTGCTCCCTGATAGAAGAATACCATGTAGATGAGCACGAGGAGGAAGGCAATCACGAAGGAGATGAGACCCGCGTTGATTGACTCGCTTCCGAGTGAAGGTCCGACAACCTGCTCCTGAATGATGGTTGCAGGGGCTGGAAGCTTACCGGATTTGAGGACGTTTGCAAGGTCCTCGGCCTCTTCGAGGGTGAAGTTACCGGTGATCTGTGATGAACCGCCGGAAATCTCGCCCTGGACAGTCGGGTAGGAATAAACCATTCCGTCGAGTACAATTGCCACCTGACGGCCGATGTTGTCCTTGGTAAGGCGTGCCCATGTCTGTGCGCCTTCGGCGTTCATTGACATTGAAACCTCAGGGCGTGCGCCGCCGTCGCCATACTGTACACGTGCCTCCGTGACAGCGTCTCCGTCAAGAGGAGCCTTGCCGTCGCGGGATGTGTTCCTGATTGCGACGAGTTCGAAATAGTTGCCGCCCGGAATCTGGTCTGAAGGTTTCACAGTCCACATCGGAGTAAACTCATGAGGGAAGCACTCGCGGATTTGTGGCATTGCGAGGTATTTGTTCACAAGTGCAGTGTCTGCGTAGCTCGCGAAACCGACGCAGGCGTTGGTGTTGTAGCCTGAAGGACGGAGAACTGCGAAGAGCGGGTTCTGTTTTTTGTAGTTTTCAAGTTCCGCATTCTCGCTTGCGGCAGCCTTCACCTCATCCGCGAGGATGTCGCTGCTGTCTGCAGGCTGAACTTCCGCAACAGTCTCCGTTGCAACAGTCTCCGTTGAAGGGAGAATCTCGGCGAGTTTTGCGTTTGCTTCGTTGAGGAACGGCTCGATTTCAGAGAACTGGAAAGTTGTCCAAAATTCGAGGGAAGCTGTTCCCTGGAGGAGTTTTCTCACACGTTCAGGCTCCTTCACGCCCGGAAGCTCGACGAGGATACGTCCGCTGTTTCCAAGTTTCTGGATGTTAGGCTGGGTGACGCCGAAGCGGTCGATACGGTTTCTCAATACGTTGAATGAGTTTGAGATAGCGCTCTCCGATTCCTTTTCAATGACAGAAAGCACATCCGCGTCGGATGTCTGGCTCGTCACCTTGTCCTTGAGGTCAAATGTGGCGAAGATGTCTGAAAGCGGACGTCCTCCGGCAGTCTCCTGCCAAGCCTTTCCGAAGAGGGTGATGAAGTTGTCCCTTGAGTTGACGCTGCGAACCTTTGCACTGTCGATTGCCGCGAGGAACTGAGGGTCCTGGCTGTTTCCTGCGAGGGCTTTCACGAGATCTTCAAGCTGCACCTGAAGCATGACGTTCATACCGCCCTTGAGGTCCAGACCGAGGTTGATGTCCTTGATCTTCACATCCTTGTAAGTGTAGCCGAGGTAGACTTTCTCGGCTGAGATTGAATCGAGGAACCTCCTGTTGTTGACCTTTGCGATGGAGTCAAGAACATAGGCTTTGTCCTCGTCCGATACAGAGTTGAATTCCGCCGATGCGCTGAAAGCCTCCACGGCCTTCTCTGCATATTTGTCAGCCTTGTGTTCCTGTACCCTTGTCACAACAGAGAACGAAAGCTGCCAAAGACATGCGAGCGCAAGGCAGATTGCAACGAATCTGATGGCACCTTTACTTTGCATAATTGTTATAGTTTTAATTAATATTTTATTGTCTTTTTTACTTCCCGGACTACAATCTGTTCTCATTCTGCAATGTATGGCACGAATTTACGTCCGGCAAATAGGGCACAAATTTACGATTTTTTTCTTATAAACGCACTTTTTCTTAAATTTGTAGTCATTTTGGAGATTTCTTTGTGAGTATAGGTTAATGAAATTAGGAAAGATAAGGGCTTTGGTCATTATTTTGTCGGCAATTCCGTCCGGCATCGCGGCGGCGCAGTCCCAGTTTGCGGACCGTGCCGACACCTTGTTATCTCCCATGCAGATTGCCATCCCAATCCTTGAGGCCGCATCCTCTCTCACCGACACAGAAAAACTCGCCCTCGCGGACTCCCTTCATGGCAATTACCAATTTCGCCGTGCCATCCAACTCTGCGACGAACTCATTTCCGAGTCTCCCGACAGCCTCGTGAGGGTCTACGCCGCCGAACTGCTCTCCAACTCCGAAAGCGGCTTCGATTTTACCTCCACCGTGGCCGTCCAGACAGTAATAGCGCGCCAGAAGTTCACGCTCCGGGACTTTTTCCTCTACTACCCTTTCCCCGACCGCTCTTGGCATGACCTCCGTTCGAGCGAGGGTCTTCGCGACAGTCTTCAGATGCTGTCTGCCCCAAAGGCTCTCGGAATTCTTCCGGACATCGCATATTTTCAGGAAGATGACGACATAATATATTTTCATTCCCCCGACACTCTCGGACACATGAAGATATATTCTTCCGTAAAGGATACTCTGTGGAGTCGCCCGCGTCAGGTCTTCGCACCAAAGGATTCTCTCTCTGCGGCGAAGGACTCAACGCTTTTCGTTTCGGCACTCAGGGACTCGACGACGACGCCTTTCGTGTCCGACGAGATATTCCCGGTTCTTTCGGCCGATCAGCGCTCGCTCTATTTTTCCGCAAAACGGAAGGACAGCGCCGGAGGATACGATCTCTACGAATCCGTGTGGTCCGAGGCCGACAGCTGCTGGACCGAGCCGGTGAATCTCGGATTTCCGTATTCTTCGGTGGATAATGACTACCTGTATATGAACACGGACGACGGGCGCTACATCGTCTTTGCTTCGGACCGCGGGTGTACGAAAGACAGCGTGTATGTCTATGTTCTTGAATATGAGTTCACTCCGCAGTGTCAGAGAATTACGGACTCGGAGAAGCTGCGCCGGATTATGGAACTTGCTCCATCTGACGGGACGGATGTGGTCGATGCCGGTTCCGCCGTGGGAGGAGGAATCCCGGAAAACGCTGACACGAAGCGCTATATGGAGAAGATGGCAGACGTGCGACATTTCCGTGACCTGCTCGACAATACAAACAGAAAACTGGACGAGATGAGGGAGGAATTCGCGCTCAGCGATGACGTGGAGCGCCGTCAGGAACTCACCTCGCGTATTCTTGAGACCGAGGCGGAGATTCCGCAGATTCAGTCCTCGCTCGACAAAGCCGCCTCTGAAGTCCAGAAAATCGAAATGGAATTCCTTTTCAGCGGCGTGGTCATCGACTACGACCTTCTCTCCTCCGAAGCCTCCCGCAACCTCGTCGGAGACAGTTCCAGCTATGTCTTCAAAGAGCGCCAGGCGGGCTCTCCGCTACGGCTTCCGGTCAGCGCAAAATAGTAAAAATTAGTCAAATGGTGTGAGATATCAGTACATCACATCATGAGTCGCGTACCGTCGGGCATTTTGCCGTGGAATTTTCCTACTTTCGTGGGGTTTTATACGATAACACTACGGACTTATGCTTGTTCTACGGAATATTGCAGCGTCAATTTCACTGATGCTGATTTCTTCTTTCGTCGCTTTTGCGCAAAGTGGGGAAGACTCGGTGGCGGAACTCAGAAAAGTGAGGGAGTCGTTTGTCGCGGCGACGCTTGACTCCTGTTCGCCTTCCGACGCGGTCACTGAAAATTTCCTGACCTATTCGGAACATGGACGGGCGGCGATAGATGTGCTTCTGATGCAGCTCTACCTTGCCGTGCAGTTGCCTCAGAGCGAGGTTGACAGGGTCGTCGGACTATTCGACTTCGACCGGAGGCAATGGCGGGACATCGACTATACGGACATGTCGCGGGGAGGATGGGACATGACCCTGCATATCACCAGGATATATGCTCTTGCAAAGGCCTACAAGTGGCCTCAATCGTCTTTCTACAAGTCTCCGCTGCTGAGCGAACTGCTCCACAAGGCGGCAGGTTGGTGGTTCGACAACCGGCCGGTGAACCCTAACTGGTGGCACAACGACATAGGGGTGCCCAAAAAGCTGACCGCGGCGATGCTGCTCCTGAGGGACGAACTTTCCGAAGAGGAGATTCAAGGGACGCTGCGGGTGCTTGAACGTTCCCGTTTCGGACGCACGGGGCAGAACAAGGCATGGCTTGCCGGGAACCAGATGATGAAAGCTCTGCTCATAGAAGACCCGGAGCTTGCACGGGAGGCACGCAGGCAGATAGGCGAGGAGATATACGTGACGGACAACGAAGGCATCCAGAAGGACTGGTCGTTCCATCAGCACGGCCCCCAGATGCAGTTCGGCAACTACGGGCTGGCATTCGCAGACGGTGTCTCGTTTTGGGCGCGTGTGTTCGAGGGAACGGACTATGCCTTTCCGGAGGAGCAGGTTGAAATCATTGAGAACTACATACTTGAGGGCCTGTGCTGGCCGATATGGAAGGGCGTGATGGACCCGAGTGCGTGCGGACGTCAGCTCCATATTAATGGTGGCCGCGGCAAGGCCTATTCCTGTGCCGTAGCCTTGTCGAACATGGCCGCGATGAATCGCCCGCGCAGTGGAGTGTTCAGGCATATCGCCCTTCAGAACCTCCAGCCGGGACTTTATGAAAACGAACTGGTCGGCGCACGGTACTATCCGCGTTCCGACTTTGGCGTCTATCGTGCAAAGGATTGGTATGCCTCGGTGCGCATGCAGTCCGAACGGACAATCGGCTACGAATTTACCAACGCCGAGAATCTGCTGGCACAGTTTTCGGCAGACGGAACCATCATAATGATGCAGTCCGGGCGGGAATATGAGAACATCTTCCCTTATTGGGACTGGAGGATGCTGCCCGGAGTCACCGCCTATGATGACGGCACCCCGCTGCGCACCGATGATAGCCGTGAGGACAAACAGAACAACACCGGGCACGTCGGAGGACTTTCCGATGGTGGGACAATGGTCACGACAATGGAACTTGACCGCCACGGGCTTCATGCCTTCAAGTCTGACTTCTTTTTTGACGACATTGTGGTGTCGCTCGGGTCGGACATACGTTCTTCGCGCAGCGAAATCAGTCGCATCACCACGGCGGTTGAACAGAACCGTCTCGTAGGGGAGC
>OLVY01000899.1_pt1 | contig 20582 bp, 17 predicted proteins | sample 1674261 | NCBI WGS metagenome assembly OLVY01 (sample SAMEA103958155, study PRJEB25191) | human gut metagenome | biome: human-associated habitat [ENVO:00009003]; feature: intestine environment [ENVO:2100002]; material: feces | place: Germany | collected 2013/2015
GGATCGAACCGGTGACCTCTTGCATGCCATGCAAGCGCTCTCCCAGCTGAGCTAAACCCCCAGATGTCTTGTTTTGTGCCTGACGACGTGTGTAATTATACCAGCCACAGGGGCGCTTGTCAACAGTTTTTTGAAAATTTTTTGCAGCAAAAAATCCCCGCAGGGCGTGTGCCCGGCGGGGATCGGAAAGCGGGGGAATGCTCTTTTTGAAAAAACTACGCCTTAGCGTGCCTGACGGTCGAAGATCTGCGGGGCCACGCGGCACAGCAGCACAGCGGCCACCATGGTGAGCAGGGTCTCGGGCAGCATATAACTGCCGTTGTAGGTCAGGCTGTAAGTCCATGCGGCCAGACCATCATTCAGGTTGCCCCAGACCAGCACGCCGGACAAAAAGCTGCACATAAAGCGCAGGAAACCGGCGGCAAAGGTGCCCACGGCTACGCCCACGGTGCGGTTCTTGAAGGGGCGGGCGAACAGCTCGGCCAGACCCAGTGCCATAAAGGCCAGCACATAGTCCAGCAGCACCTCGCCGAGGAAGTAGAGGAAGGTGGAAGCGGGAGGAGGGTAGAAGCCCATGATCATTTGCAGGCAGGCGTTCACGAAACCGGTGAACAGGCCCCACTTTGCGCCGTGGCGGAAGGACACCAGCACAAAGGGCAGCATGCTCAGCAGGGTAATGCTGCCGCCGTTGGGCATGGTGAAGAACTTGATGTTGGAAAGCACCGTGCCAATGGCGATCATCAGGGCGCATTCCACCAGAATACGGGTCTTGGAATAGGTTTTGGACATGATGAAAAGATTCCTCTCTCATAGTAGTACACAAAAACAAAATGCGCCTGCTGGCAGCAGACGCATGGAGGTTTGTTGAACGTACCGGACAGTTCCGCAAACTCCCTACGCCGGCATGGCCCGGATCAGGTAAAGGGTACTCCGCGCGATGCGGATCTCAGCCTTACGGCGCCCCTGTTTTTATGTCCGCCCACAGTATACGCGCCGGGGGACAAAAAGTCAAGCCCGCAGACATAATCCGCCCCGGCAGCGCGTATGTTATACCATTGCAAAGCTGGAACGCAGGGAGGCGGGATATGAAAGCCGATCCAGAACAGCGCGCCGTGCAGCTGGGGGAGTACATTGCTGCCCACAACGCCACGGTGCGGGCAGCGGCGGCTGCGTTCGGGTGCAGCAAGTCCACCGTGCACAAGGATGTTGCCGTGCGGCTGCGCAGCATCAGCCCTGCGCTGTACGGGCAGGTGCGTGCCGTGCTGGCGCGCAACAAGGCCGAGCGCCACCTGCGGGGCGGTGCTGCCACCCGGCGCAGATACAGCCGCCGCTAAAGCCAAAAAAGACCGCTGCCCTGCGCAGCGGTCTTTTTTGACTGGGACGATTTTGAATGGCCGCCGCGCTGCTTTGGCCATATTCAGAGGAAAGCATGATCATAATTCGTGGTTCAAAAACACCTGCGGGTGCTTTTGAACCACTTTTTCATAGGGGCACAAAGAAAAGCAGCAGCTGCGGCTGCTTTTATCCCCCGGTGTGAAACTGCTGCAGCGCGCCCTTTTCCAGTCGGCTTACCTGTGCCTGACTGATGCCGATCTCCTGCGCTACCTCCATCTGCGTTTTGCCGCGCAGATACCGCAGCTCCATGATGCGCTTTTCCCGGGGAGAAAGGGCGGCTACCGTATCGCGGAACTGTAACCCGCTGATCCAGCTCTCCTCGCTGTCCGGGTCGCGCACCTGATCGATCACATACATGGCATCGCCGCCGTCGGTGTACACCGGCTCATCAAGGCTGAGCGGCTCCACCACCGACTCCAGCGCGGCGGTCACCTCGCGCCGGGCAAGCCCCGCTGCTGCGGCAATCTCGTCCATGGTGGGTTCGCGTCCCAGCTGCTTTTCCAGCGTTTCCCGCGCCTGCATGGCACGGTAGGCGGTGTCCCGCAGGGTGCGGCTTACCCGCAGGGCGTTGTTATCCCGCAGAAACCGCCGGATCTCCCCGATGATCATGGGCACACCGTAGGTGGAGAACCGCACCGGCTGCGCGGGGTCAAAGTTGTCGATGGCCTTTATCAGCCCGATGCACCCCACCTGAAACAGATCGTCCAGATTCTCACCCCGCTGGGCAAACCGCTGCACCACGCTGAGCACCAGCCGCAAATTGCCCTCCACCATCCGCGCCCGGGCAGCCTTGTCCCCGGCGTGGGCAAGGGTGAGCAGCTGCCGCTTTTCCGCCTCGGTCAGCACCGGCAGCTGCCCTGTGTTCACGCCGCATAGCTCCACCTTGTTGTACATCCAAACGCCCCCGGTCTTTTAGCTTTACCGGAAGTATGGCTCTGTGCGCCGGGCGCTATGCGTGGAAAAAATTGAGCGCCCCTCCGCAAAAGAGGGACGCTTTGTAGACAAAGCTGTAATTTTATGGTATGCTGTGACTGGCGGCGCAAGCCGTCCATCAGGCGCTGTGCCCACAAACGCAGGCGGCTAGCTCCTTACCGGTACCTGAGTGCCGGGTAAGAGCGAATTTTTTCTTTGAGATCTCGTTTCTCCCCGGACGCTTAAGGGCGGGAAGGGGGGATGCGTCATGACGTTTGAACAGGTCGTATTGCTGCTCACGCTGCTTGGCGGAGCAATCTACATCACCTTTCAGATCACATGGACTGTATCGCACAGTGATGATAAAAAGAAAAAATGACCGCCCTCAGTGACTCCCAATCCTGAACGGTCATTTTTCTTTTGATCTAGTATGGTAAGGAGTTAGCCGTTTGCAGGGCCAGCGCCTCTTGTATTTTCATTATACACGTTCCAATGTAGAATGTCAAGCGCTACGCCCGCTGCTACTCGCTTTCAAGGCGGGCTTTCAGGGTATGGATGATGCGCTTTTCCAGCCGGGAAATATAGCTCTGGCTGATGCCAAGGGCATCGGCGGCTTCCTTCTGGGTGCGCTCCACGCCGTCGGTAAGGCCGAAACGCAGTTCCATGATCTGCCGCTCCCGTGCCGAGAGTGCCGCCACGGCGCTGCGCAGTACCGCGCGCTCGGCGTCCTGCTCCAGCTGCTGGCTTACCGCGTTGGCATCGCTGCCAAGGATGTCCGAGAGCAGCAGCTCGTTGCCGTCGCCGTCCACGTTCAAAGGCTCATCGATACTGGTCTCCTGCCGGCGGTTGGAGCTTTTGCGCAGGTACATCAAGATCTCGTTGCCGATGCAGCGGCTGGCGTAGGTGGCAAGCTTGATGCTGCGGGCAGGGGTAAAGGTGTTTACTGCCTTGATCAGCCCAATGGTACCGATGCTTACCAAGTCCTCAGCGGGCACGCCGCTGTTCTCGTACTTTTTTGCAAGATACACCACCAGCCGCAGGTTGTGGGTGATCAGCTCCTCGCGGGCGGCGGCGTCCCCGGCAGCCATGCGGTCAAGCAGGGCTTTTTCCTGCTCGGGGCTCAGGGGCGGGGGCAGGCTTGGCCCGCCCGCCAGATAATGCACCGCGCCGCAGTAGCGCAAACGCCCCCACAGCCGCCGCCAGACTTGCCGTAAAAACTGCAACATGGAAATCCCTCCTGTGCACTGTTAATTATATGTATAATAGAGGAAACTCCCTCAGGCAAAGCCTAGGGGCTTTGCCAGCTCCCTCGGGGAGGGAGCCTCTGGCACTGCCGGAAACTTTTTCATTGCTCCTAAAGCTTTAGCAACGGACTTTAAAACTTGGCTCTCCCTCCGGGAGAGCTGGCGCGGGAGCGCCTGAGAGGGCGGAAAACTCCTACACCCCCACCTCCTCCGCTACGTCATCCCCCAACAGCAGCGTCCACGCGCCGGTGGGGGCATCCGGCGCGCAAAAGGCCGCCAGCAGGCCGGGCACACGGTGCTGCCCGCAGCATAGCACAGCGGGTACGGCCGGCAGCAGGCAGTGGCCGGTAACGGCGGCGCAGGGCACAAACTGCACCCCCAGCCCCGGGGGCGGGGCAGCACCGGCGGCAAACCAGCTATCTAAGGTTTCCCGCAGCGGCGCGGGCAGCCGACTGCGCACCGGCGGATACTGCACCAGCACCACCCGCCGCCCGGCAAGAGGGTCTTGCAGGGTAAAGCCGGTGTCATGGTAGGCCTGCACGGGCACAGCCGCTCCCGCAAGGTGAAGCACGGCGGCAAAGCAGCCCCGCTGCGGGCGGCCAAACACCGCCAGCAGCCCGCGCAGCAGCGCATACACCCCGGCGCAGCACAGCAAAAGCCGCCCCGGGCGCACCGGCAGCAGCACGCTCAGGTTATTGGCCTGTACCCCGGGCAGCACCACCGCGCCGCACAGCAGGCCGTTCAGCGCCGCGTACCACCCGCACAGCCGGGCAAAGCTGCGCGCGCCGGGCACGCCGTAGCATACCGCCACCACCCCGCAGCAGCTGGCTATTTTATATAGTATCGCCAGCGGGGCGGGCCACGGCGGCGCCAGAAGGGCAAGGGTGCTTGCCGCAGCCGCCGCGCTGCCCACGCACAGCCGCAGCCCGGTGCAGCTGCGCCCGCACAAAAGCCCCGCGCCCAGCAGCAGCGCGGCGGCTGCAGCAAAGTTTACCAGCAGCAATTCGTCCACAAAAACAACTGTTTTCATTGTGCAGCACCGCCTTATGGTTCTGGTAATTCTATTTTTCACAAATTTGCGAAAAAACTTGTCACACCAGAAAAACCCGCATGAACAGTGCACATTTGCTACAAAAGCGGGGACGAGGTTTCACAGTTTTTACACTTTTTTCAAAAAAGTACTTGAACATTTCTGGAAAGTGTGGTATATTATTGCCATCCTAGCAAGGATTGAACCGGAAACACCGGTTCGAAAATATTTTTTCTATTTTTGAAGGGAGTAATTCATTATGATGATGCCTGCAAATTTCTCTGCTGTGTCTGAGAACGAGATGACCTACGTTATGGGCGGTAGCGTTGCTGACTACCTGGCACCCGCTATGGGCGCTGCTCAGTGGCAGAACTTCCACAAGAACCTGATTACCATCGTTGGTAACAAGTACGTCAAGGGCTTCCTGGACAACACCGTTAACGCTGTGTTCAGCGGCACCTGGACCCCCGGCGACGGCCTGACCGGCTTCGGCGGCCAGTTCAGCAACATCTGGAAGAAGAACTACACCGATAATGTGACCGATAAGTCCACTGGCGCTCAGAAGTTCGGCTACGGCGCTCTGGGCGTTGTGAACAGCATCCTGAACGTTGCTGGCAACCTGGCTGCTATCTACAACCTGGGCTTCGGCACCGCTAAGAACATTGTCAACGAGGACAAGTTTGGCTTCTAAGCTTAACTCTCAGACGATGCTTGCGTGACTGTACCCTTAGGGGTGCAGGGAACATACTAGCATAATAACACCCCCGTGGGCTTATGCCTGCGGGGGTGTTTTTTGCGTAACTCCCTTAGTCAAAGCCTGCGGCAGTACCCCCTCAGTCACGGCTTGCGCCGTGCCAGCTCCCCCAAGGGGGCGCCTTTTGGCAATGCCGGAAAGTTTGCCATCACCGCCCAAAGCCGTCCCCTTGGGGAAGGTGGCTGCGAACGAAGTGAGCAGACGGAAGGGGTGCACTCCGGGGAGCCGCTGACCGGAAAAACGAGACTGAGAGGGTTTTCCCACGTTCACACTTCTTTTACCAGTCTGTTACTTTCCGTTTTGTGCTGTTTGTGGTATACTATGGTCAACATGGGTCACCATGGCAACATTGAAACAGACAGGATGTGAAATCCTCTTATGAAAGATGGTTTTTTAAAGGCAGCTGCCTTTTCGCCCGCGCTGCGGGTGGCAGACTGCACCTATAACGCGCAGCAGATTCTGGCGCAGCTGCAAGCTGCCGCGCAGCGCGGGGTAAAGCTGGCGGTATTCCCGGAGTTTTGCCTTACCGGCTACACCTGCGGCGATTTGTTTTTGCAGCGCACCTTGCAGCAGGGCGCACTGGATGCGCTGGAATGGCTGCTTGCGCAGACCCGCACGCTGGATGCCGTGGCGCTGGTGGGCTTGCCGCTGCTGGTGCACGGCAAGCTGTACAACTGCGCCGCCGTACTGTGCCGGGGGCAGCTGCTGGGCATCGTGCCCAAGACCTACCTGCCCAACTACGGCGAGTTTTACGAAAAGCGGCAGTTCACCCCCGGCAGCACCGAGGTGCAGACGGTGACTGTCTGCGGGCAGCAGGTGCCCTTTGGCACGTCGCTGCTGTTCCGCTGCCGCCAGATGCCCAGCTTTGTGCTGGGCGTGGAGCTGTGCGAGGATTTGTGGAGCGCGCTGCCGCCCTCCACCTTCCACGCACTGGCGGGCGCTACTGTCATCGCAAACCTTTCTGCCAGTGACGAGACCGTGGGCAAAGCCGAGTACCGCCGCGCGCTGGTGGCAAACCAGTCTGCCCGGCTGCTGTGCGGCTACCTGTACGCCTCGGCAGGGCACGGCGAAAGCACCACCGACATGGTGTTTGCCGGGCACGACCTCATTGCCGAGGACGGCAGCATTCTGGCCGAGACTGCGCCCTTTGCGGGCGACCACGCCGAGACCGAGCTGGACTGCCAGCGCATGGAGGCTGAGCGTGCCCGCAACACCAGCTTTGAGTACAGCGCCGAGGGCTATGTCACGGTGGAATTTGACCTGACACCGGAGGAAACGGTGCTCACCCGCCGCATCGACCCCGCCCCCTTTGTGCCCGGCGACCCGCAGCGCCGCGCCGCCCGGTGCGAGCTGATTTTGAAGATGCAGGCCGATGGCCTTGCCAAGCGGCTGGAGCACGCCCGCGCAAAAACAGCGGTCATTGGTATTTCCGGCGGCTTGGACAGCTGCCTTGCCCTGCTGGTGGCAGTGCGCGCCATGAAACAGCTGCATCGCCCCGCCGCTGATGTGCTGGCGGTGACCATGCCCTGCTTTGGCACTACCAAGCGCACCCGCAGCAACGCCGAGATTTTGTGCGAGGAGCTGGGCGTAAGTTTTCAGGAAATTCGCATCGCCGACACCGTGCGCAGCCACTTTGCGGATATCGGGCAGGACGAGACCGTGCTGGACGTTACCTTTGAAAACGGGCAGGCGCGTGTGCGCACGCTGGAGCTGATGGACCTTGCCAACCGAACCGGCGGCCTTGTGGTGGGCACGGGCGACCTTTCGGAGCTGGCGCTGGGCTGGGCAACCTACAACGGCGACCACATGAGCATGTACGGCGTGAATGCCGGTGTGCCCAAAACGCTGGTGCGCTATCTGGTGCAGTACGAAGCCGAGACTGCTGCTACCGCCGCTTTGCACGATGTACTGCTGGATATTCTGGCTACCCCGGTCTCGCCGGAGCTGCTGCCCGCCAAGGACGGCGAAATTGCACAGATCACCGAGGATTTAGTGGGCCCCTACGAGCTGCACGATTTTTACCTGTATTATGTGCTGCGCTGCGGCTTTGGTCCGGCAAAGATCTACCGGCTGGCAAAGGTGGCCTTTGCAGGCAGGGCAGAGTACACGGACGCCGTGCTGTACAAGTGGCTGCGCAATTTTTACTGGCGCTTTTTTGCCCAGCAGTTCAAGCGCAGCTGCCTGCCGGACGGCCCCAAGGTGGGCAGCGTGACCCTTTCGCCCCGGGGCGACTGGCGCATGCCCAGCGATGCCTGCGCCACCCTCTGGCTGGCTGAGCTGGAGCAGCTCAAGCCCGGGGAGCAGTAAGCCATGAAGAAGAAAAAGCTTTTGACCAATATCCTGTTTGCGGTGGTGGTACTGGCCATAGCAGCGGTGCTGCTGGCTGTGCGCAGCCACAACGCCACAGGAGGAAAACTGACTGCCCAGCTGATCTACGGCGATAGCAACACCGTGCTGGACATTCCGCTGGAAAAGGACGAGACTTACAGTGTGGACACCGGTTATTATACGGTGCATATAGAGGTAAAGGACGGCAGAGCGCGGTTTGTTGAATCGCCCTGCCCGGATCACATCTGCGAGGGCTTTGGCTGGCTGTCGGCGGAGGATCAGACCGCCACCTGCCTGCCCGCCCGCGCCGTGCTGACCATCGTTCCGGTGGGCTAAAAAAGGAGTATTCTCATGTTGGACGAAAACGAGCATTCCCGCAAGGAGGACGGTCGTTCCCTGCACCGCCTTTTGCACAAGGCTGAGCAGCAGGACGCTACCGTGGTGGTGGACAGCGCCGCGTTTTTCTCGGAGCTGCCGCCGGAGCAATCCGCGCCGCCGCCCCGCCGCCCGCAGCAAAACACCCCCCGCAGCACTGCTGGCGGGGAGAATGGGGCGTACCTGCCCCCGAAACGAGGGAAGATCTTGCTGACCGTACAGGCAATTTTAAGCGTTCTGGTGCTGGTGCAGCTCTGGCGCACCCAGATGCTGCCGGTGCTGTATCTGGTGGTGCTGGCGGCGCTGCTGGCGCTGCTGTGGCTGCTGGTCAAGCGCTGTCAGGAGTACAAAACTGCAGGCACCGTGTCCCGGGTGTTCTCGGTGGTGCTGTGCGCCGCCATGGCAATGGGCTGCGTGTGGGCGCAGCAGGGCCTTGCAGCGCTGGGCAATATGACCAATGGTTTTTTGAGCAACGCCGAGGCGAATAAGATCACCAAAGAGCCTTTTGTGGTGTACCTGAGCGGCGTAGATACCCGCGGTGATTTGACTGATAAAGCACGAAGCGATGTGAATATCATTGCTGCCGTGAACCCCGTTACCAAGCAGGTGGTGCTGATCAACACCCCGCGCGATTACTATGTGGACCTTGCCGGTACAAATAGCAAGGATAAGCTGACCCACGCCGGGCTTTACGGCGTGCAGACCAGCATGGACACCCTTGGCAACCTGTACGGGGTGGACGTGCAGCACTACATTCGCATCAATTTTGCAGGGTTCATCAACATTATTGATGCGCTGGGCGGCGTGGACGTGTACTCCGATCAGGCGTTCACCTCAGTAGGCAGCCCCGGCTACTATGACCCCACCACCTTTGTGGAGGGCTGGAACCATCTGGACGGCAAGGCTGCGCTGGCCTTTGCCCGTGAGCGCCACGCCTTTAAGACCGGCGATGTGCAGCGCGGCATCAACCAGATGAAGGTGATCGATGCCATGCTGAACAAGATCAAGTCCCCGGCGCTGCTGATGGGCTTTACCAAGATTCTGGATGCTGTTTCCGACAGCTTTGTCACCAGCCTTTCCCAGAACCAGATCAGCGCACTGGTGCGGATGCAGCTGAGCGATTTTGCAGAGTGGAATATTGAACGCTACACCGTTACAGGCACCTCCGGCAGCAGTACCAAATGCTACTCTGCCAAGGGGCAGAAGCTCTACGTCATGAAGCCGGACGAAGCCTCTGTGGCAAAGGCCAAAGAGATGATCGCGGCGGTGATGGGCGGCGAAGGCACGGTAAGCTCCACCACCCAGACCCCGGAAAAGACGGATGTGTACACCCCCACCACTGACCCCGATGCCGCTGTCTCGGTGCCCGAGACGCCTGCCGACAGCGTGATCGTGGAACAGCCTGCGGAAAGCGTGCCGGAGCAGCCCGCCGAACAACCGGCAGAGCAGCCCACCGAGCAGCCCGCGGAGACGCCCGCCGAGCAGCCTGCTGCTACCGAGACACCCCAGCCGGAGACCACCCCCGCCGAGGGCGGCAGCACCGAGACGCCCGCCGTCAGTCTGCCCACGCAGGAGCAGGTAGAGCAGGCCGCAGGCTCGCTGTACAGCGCTGCCTCCACCGTGCTGGACGCCATCCTTGGCGCAGGTGGGAACTGAGCAGTCCCTTTTGCACGAAAAGGCATCCCGGGAAAATCCGCGGATTTTCCCGGGATGCCTTTTAAAATAATTATTCCGCTAAATATGCCCAAAGCGCACGCGGCGGGCATTTTTAATGGTCTTGCAAGCAACAAAAAGGCCACTGCACAAATCCTGTGCGGTGGCCTTTTTGCGTTACAACAACAAAAAACGCTGCCTGCACGCAGCAGACAGCGCAAAAACACAAAAGGGAAAACGAGATAGACCGTAAGCCGGGTTCTGTATTAAACGACGATCTGTCTAGGCCTGCCATTGCTGACAGGCTCGTGCCGCCTTCGGGACACGCGAGCAGCGCTGTACGTCCCATATAGGCGTTGCTTCCGGTAGGGTTTACAAAGCCGCATGGTCACCCATGCGCTGGTGAGCTCTTACCTCGCCGTTTCATCCTTACCGCATTGCTGCGGCGGTTTGTTTTCTGTTGCACTTTCCCTGAGGTCACCCTCGGCTGCCGTTAGCAGTTACCGTGCTCTGTGAGGCCCGGACTTTCCTCAGAGCGGTCAAAGCCGCCCCGCCGCCGTATGTTCCACTCGTTTTCCGTTCCTCATGATACCATAAAAAAGTAAGATTTGCAAGTGAAACGGATTTTTGTTATAATATCATTTGTGTTTTTGTGAATTTTGCAGGGGGAGGGCAGGCCATGAAGCTGTATTTTGCCGTGCCAGATACGGCTACCACCCACGATGGGGTGCTGGTGCGCAGCTTTCTGCGCCAGTGTGCCGTATCCACTGACCTCGCCCGGGCGGTCAAGTTCCGGGGCGGCGGCTTTTTTGCGGACGGCGTGCCTGTGCTGGCAAACCGGCGCATCTTCCCCGGGCAGGTGTTCTCCTTTGCGCTGCCGCCGGAAGGGGACGGTGTGACCCCGCAGCCGGAAATTCCGGTCAAGGTGGTCTACGAGGACGCCTTTGCGGTGGTGCTGGAAAAGCCGCCGCAGCTGGCGGTGCACCCTACCCTGAACTACCCCGGTGGTACGCTGGCAAACGGCTACGCCGCGTGGGCGGCAGAACACGGCCACAGCCCGGTGTTCCGTCCGGTGAACCGCATTGATAAGGATACCAGCGGCCTTGTGCTGGCAGCGAAAAACGCCTACGCAGCGCCGCTCTTGGCGGGCGGGGTGGCAAAGCTGTACTATGCCATTGCGCAGGGTGCGCTGCCGCTGGGGGAAGGGGTCATCGATGCACCCATCGGCCGCCGGGGCGACAGCATCATCGGGCGCTGCGTTACCCCCGAGGGCAAGCCCAGCCGCACCGAGTATACTATTATAAAGGAAGAAAACGGCCTTAGCCTTGCGGCCTGCGTGCCGGTGACTGGCCGCACCCACCAGATCCGGGTGCATTTTGCGTCTATTGGTCATCCGCTTGCCGGAGACGACCTTTACGGCGGCAGCCGGGAGCGCATTGGCCGGCAGGCGCTGCACTGCGCCAGACAAAGCTTTACGGTGCCTGTATACACCCCGCTGCCGGACGGTATCCGGGTGGAAATGCCCTTGCAGCTGCGCACCGTCACGGTGGAAAGCCCGCTGCCGCCGGATATGGAAGGGCTTTTTTCGTGAAAACTGCGTGAAAAAAGTAGCCAAATTTTATGTAAGCGCTTGTTTCAAACCGTGCAAAGTGTATAATAAAAAGAGAGCGTATTGTGTACAGGCCCTGTTGGCCTTTTGAACAGGGGAACGTACACCATCTAGCTGCTGTGTTCCGGGCCGAAAAAATGCCCTGCAGCGGCGCAGGAAGGAGAAAATCCCGTTGACTGAAGATAAAACAAAGGAGCAGCAGCCCGCTGCGCAGCCGGTACGGCAGCCCCGCCGCCAGAAGCTGCGCTCGCTGTGGGCGCAGTTCCAGTGCCGGGGTGTGCTGCGGCGGCACAGGCTGCGGCGCAAGCGCCAGCACCGCCGGGAAACGTTGTGGCGTAAGCTGCTGCATAACCCCGTAGCGCCCATAGTGGGCGAGACGCTGTACGCCGTAGGCTTTTCTGCCGAGTATGCCGTTGTTCGCACAGGACGCCGCTTGCAGCACGGCTTGCAGCGTCTGCTGCAAACGGTCGGAGAACTGCTGAAAAATATCGCATCTATGGCCTTTCCCGGGGCGGCGCAGCTGCTGCGGGATCTGTTCGGCCCGGTAGTGCTTGCCCTGCGGGGCACCGGGGCGCTGCTGCGCCACGCACATCGGGTGCGCAAAGAGAATGGCTTTGGCGCTGCGCTGCGTGCAAGCGGGCACTTCCTTGCCCATGGCATTGCTGATAACATCCGTCTTGTGCCCCGCATGGCTATGTATGTGCTGCCGGTGGCAGCGCTGGCCGTTATGGTGACCGTGTTCCAGACCACCATCCGCCAGCCCTACGCCTTGCAGGTGCAGGTGGACGACAAGACCGTGGGCTATGTGGCCAACGAAGAGGTGTTCAACTCTGCGCTGGAAGCTGTGCAGCAGCGTATCAATTATTCCGGCGCAGAACAGGCGCGCTTTACCGTGGAGCCTACTTATTCCGTGACCGTCGCCCATGACGTGATGGACGAAAATGACGTGGCTGACGCTATCCTCAAAACCTCCAGCGACCAGATCAGCGAGGGCACGGCTTTGTATCTGGACGGCGAGCTGACCGCCGTGTGCGCGGACGGCACCAGCCTGCAACGATACATCAGCGGCCTGCTGGAGCCCTACGAGAACCCCGATGACCCCAACACCACTGTGGGCTTCAACAAGGATGTCACGCTGGAAAACGGCATCTACTTCAACGAGAGTTTCCAGAAGGAAGCCGAGGTGGAGCAGCTGCTCTCCGGCGTGCAGCAGGCGGAAAAATCCTATACGGTGCAGAGCGGCGATACCATTTGGTCCATTGCCCAGAAAAACGGCCTGACCGTGAAGGAACTGTGCGAAATGAACACCGGCTTTACCGCCAACGGTGAAAACGGCCTGACCCAGAACTCCAAGATCCTGCCCGGCGATGCACTGACCGTGGTGCGGGAGGAGGAGACGCTGGAGGTGCGCATCACCAAGGTGGAAAGCTGGGAGGAAGAGATCGCCTACACCACCGAGACCACCAAATCCAAGGAGCTGAACTCCGGTACCAAGCGCGTTACCCAGAAGGGTGAGAACGGCATCCGCACCGTGACGGCACAGCGGGTGTACGATGCAAACGGCAATCAGCTTTCCCAGCAGATTTTGAGCACTGTGGTGACCAAGGAACCGGTGACTGAAAAAGTTACGGTGGGCACCAAAAAGGTGTCCTCCGGGGCATCCTATATCACCGGCAGCGGACGGTTCATCTGGCCGGTGCCCGGCTACCGGAATTGTTCCCGCTGGTACGGCGGCAGCCACAAGGGCGTGGATATCTGCGCCGCCGCCGGTACGCCTATCTATGCTTCGGCAGGCGGTACGGTGACCAAGGCCGGCTACAACCGCGCCGGTGCAGGCAACGGCTACGGCAACTCCATCATCATCAGCCACGGCAACGGCTACACCACCTTGTACGCCCACTGCCTGTCGCTGGTGGTGCACGCCGGTCAGTCGGTCAAGCAGGGTCAGCTCATCGGCTATGTGGGCAGCACCGGACGTTCCAGCGGCAACCACTGTCACTTCGAGATCCGGCGCAACGGCTCTTACATCGCACCGCAGAACGTGTTCAACCGCAGCAAATATCGGTAAATAGCAGCAAGGGCTTTTCCACAGGGGAAAGCCCCTCTGCTGTATCATGAATAAAAAGGAGAGATCATCTATGTCTACCCCTCACATCAGCGCAGAAATGGGCGATTTCGCCAAGACAGTCCTTATGCCGGGTGACCCCCTGCGTGCCAAGTTTATTGCCGACACCTTTTTGCAGGATGTCCGGCAGGTGACCGGTGTGCGCGGGATGCTGGGCTTTACCGGCACCTACGAAGGCCGTCCCATCAGCGTGATGGGCAGCGGTATGGGAATGCCCTCCATCGGCATCTACTCCTACGAGCTGTTCAGCTTCTACGGCGTGGAAAACATCATCCGCATCGGCTCTGCCGGCAGCTATACCGAAAAGGCTAAGCTGTTTGACACCGTGTTGGCTACCGGTGCTGTGAGCGAGAGCAACTACGCCCGGGTGCAGAGCGGCTTTACCGGCAACATCACCCTGCCCAGTGCAGCTTTGAACGAAAAGCTGCGTGCCTCCGCTGCAAAGCAGGGCATCCCCCTGATCGAGGGCAACATCCACTCCTCGGATGTGTTCTACCGCCAGCCCTCGGACGCAAAGCCTACCTACTGGGAAAAGCTGCGGGACGAGGACGGCTGCCTGTGCGTGGAGATGGAAAGCTTTGCCCTGTTTGCCAACGCGCAGGTGCTGGGCAAGAACGCCGCCTGCCTGCTGACCATCTCGGACAGCTTTGTGGCCCCCGGCATCACCACCGCCGAGGAGCGCCAGAAGAGCTTTACCGATATGATGAAGGTCGCTCTGGGCGCAGAGTACTGATCGCATAATTTTCCAGCGCGGCTGCCGCCCCAAGGCACAGCCGCGCTGTTTTTGCCCATAAAAGGAGGAAACAGCATGACAAAACTGACCATGGAAGAAAAGCAGCAGCTGATCCGCATGGCACTGGCCGCGCGGGAAAAGGCCTATGCACCTTACAGTGATTTTATGGTGGGCGCTGCACTGCGCGCTGCGGACGGCCGCATCTTTACCGGCTGCAACGTGGAGAACGCCGCCTTTACCCCCACCAGCTGCGCCGAGCGCACCGCCCTGTTCAAGGCGGTGGCGGAGGGCGTGACCACGTTTACGGATATCGCCGTGGTGGGCAGCCGCCGGGGCGAGGTGAACCGGCAGATCACCTCGCCCTGCGGGGTGTGCCGTCAGGCATTGTTCGAGTTCGGCGGGCCGGAACTGAACGTCATTATGGCAAAGACCCCGGAGGATTTCATTGAGCGCAGCATGGACGAGCTGCTGCCCTTCGGCTTTGGCCCCTCCAACGTGGCGGGCAACAGTGCCGTGGAAGGAAAGTAACTGTCTTTCTGCGAAAAACAGCGCAAGCAGGGGAAATTTGGTGAATAAGCATTACTTTTTTATAAATTATACAAGGGATTTGTAAAGAATTTGTAATCGGAAATTGCTTGCATCTGTCACTTCCACCCGCTATACTTGAGCCAGTAAATGTGCCAGAGCGCACATTCCATTCATTTGACGCAATTTTTTAAAATAAAAGGAGAGTTTCTTATGAAGATTTCTCGTCGTAACTTTCTGGCTGTGGCCGGTGCTGCTGCAGCTGCCGCTGCTCTGACCGCCTGCGGCGGTTCTTCCGCTTCTTCTACCAGCACTGCTTCTTCCGCAGCTGCCAGCTCTGCCGCCGCTTCCGGCGCAGCAGACGGCGCTGAGAAGATCGCCAAGGTCGCTCTGACCTGCGATACCGGCACGATTGATGATGAGAGCTTCAACCAGGCTTGCTGGGCTGCTGTTTCCAGCTACATGGGCGACAACTGCCAGTACTACATCCCCGATTCCGATGCTTCCGATGAGGATCGTGAGACCATGATCCGTCAGGCTGTCAACGATGGCGCTGATGTTATCGTCTGCGTGGGCTACCTGTACGGTGCCTCTCTGGCATGGGCTGCTGAGCAGTACCCCGACGTCAAGCTCATCGCTATCGATGTGACCCAGGGCGATATCGGTACCGACAGCATCCCCGCAAACTGCTACTGCATCACCTTCAAGGAGGAGCAGGCAGGCTATCTGGCAGGCTATGCCATCGTCAAGGACGGCAAGACCAAGCTGGGCTTCCTCGGCGGCATGGCTGTTCCCGCTGTCATCCGTTACGGCTACGGCTATGTGCAGGGCGCTGACGCTGCTGCTCAGGAGCTGGGTACCAACATCGACATCAACTACTTCTACGGCGGCCAGTTCTACGGCGATGCAAACATCACCTCCCGTATGGAGGGCTGGTACTCCAACGGCACGCAGGTCGTCTTCGCCTGCGGCGGCGGCATCTACACCTCCGCTGTTGAGGCTGCTCTGAAGAGCAACGGCTATGTCATCGGCGTTGACGTTGACCAGAACTACATCGGTGTCAACGGCGTGGCTGACGGCTCCTTCGCTTACAACCCCTTCATCACCTCTGCAATGAAGGGCCTGACCGAGGCTGTCAACACCGCTCTGTCCGACATCGAGGCAGGCGATTGGAGCGAAATCGCTGCTTCCAACGGCAACTTCGGTCTGGAGGACGGCGACTACATCGGCCTGCCCACCGATGCTGACAGCTGGAACTTCGAGACCTTCACCACCGACGAGTACGAGGCTCTGAAGGAGAAAATCAAGAGCGGCGAGATCACTGTGGACAACAGCTCTGACGACAGCACCAAGCCCACCGTCAGCGAGTTCACCACCGTCAACTACATCCAGTAATCAGAAACTTCCCGGGCGGGGCGCTCTGCAAAGGGCGTCCCGCCTTTTTTGTATGCTTTTTCAAGACGAGGAAGAAATGCCTGTCAAAATGCACAAAAGTAATACTTATGATATGGCAAAACACTAAATTTTCAAAAAGAAGTGTGCAAAACAGCAAAAATACGGTATAATGGGCATTACAATAGTATAAGTGTCGTTTGGACACGAAAGGAGAGTGAGCAGATTGGCAGAGGATTTTGTGATCGAGATGCTCCATATCACCAAGGAGTTCCCGGGCATCAAGGCAAACGACGACATTACCCTGCAGCTGCGCAAAGGTGAGGTCCATGCCCTGCTGGGCGAGAACGGCGCAGGCAAAAGTACCCTGATGAGCGTGCTGTTCGGCCTGTATCAGCCGGAGGAGGGTAAGATCCTCAAAAACGGCAAGGAGGTCGCCATCCGCAACCCCAACGATGCAAACGCACTGGGCATCGGTATGGTCCACCAGCACTTCAAGCTGGTGGAGTGCTTCAGCGTGCTGGACAACATCATTCTGGGTGTGGAGCCCAACAAGCTGGGCTTTTTGCAGAAGGCCGAGGCCCGCAAGAAGGTCATGGCCCTGAGCGAGAAGTACGGCCTGCGTGTTGACCCCGATGCGCTCGTCAGTGATATTTCGGTCGGTATGCAGCAGCGCGTGGAGATTTTGAAGATGCTCTACCGCGACAATGAGATCCTCATCTTCGACGAGCCCACCGCTGTGCTGACCCCGCAGGAGATCGACGAGCTGATGGAGATCATGCGCGGGTTCAAGAAGGAGGGCAAGTCCATCCTCTTTATTACCCACAAGCTCAACGAGATCATGGCGGTCGCCGACCGCTGCACCGTCCTGCGCAAGGGCAAGTATATGGGTACCGTGGACATCAAGGACACCACCAAGGAAGAGCTTTCCCGCATGATGGTCGGCCGTGACGTCCAGCTTCAGGTCGATAAAAAGCCCGCTCACCCGGGCGATGTCGTGCTGGACGTGGAGGGTGTCACCATCCACAACGACCAGCGCAAGAAGGACTCCGTCAAGGACGTCACCTTCCAGGTCCACGCAGGCGAGATCGTCTGTCTGGCGGGCATCGAGGGCAACGGCCAGACCGAGCTCGTCTATGGCCTCACCGGCCTCGAAAAACTGTCGGGCGGCAAGATCACGCTGGACGGCAAGGACATCACCCGCGAGAGCATCCGTCAGCGCTCGAAGGACGGCATGAGCCACATCCCCGAAGACCGCCACAAGCACGGTCTGGTGCTGGATTACAGCCTCGAGAACAACATGGTGCTCCAGCGCTACTGGCAGCCCGAGTTCCAGAAGGGCGGCTTCATCCAGTCCGATAAAGTCCGCGAGTACTCCGATAAGCTGATCGCTCAGTACGACGTCCGCAGCGGTCAGGGCAGCTCCACCATCGTGCGCAGCATGTCCGGCGGCAACCAGCAGAAGGCCATCATCGCCCGTGAGATCGACAAAGACCCCAAGCTGCTGGTGGCTGTTCAGCCCACCCGCGGCCTGGATGTCGGCGCTATCGAATACATCCACAGACAGATCGTCGCCGAGCGCGACAAGGGCAAAGCTGTCCTGCTGGTCAGCCTCGAGCTGGATGAGGTCATGAACCTGTCCGACCGCATCCTCGTCATGTACGAGGGCGAGATCGTGGGCGAGTTCGACCCCAAGACCACCACTGTGCAGGAGCTGGGCCTCTACATGGCCGGCGCACGCAAGCAGGGAAAGGAGAGCAAATAAATGAACAAGAAAAAACTTTCCCACAGCAACCTCAACAGCTCCATCACCAGTGTGCTGGCCGCGCTGCTGTGCATCGTCATCGGCATGGCTGTGGGCTTCCTCGTGCTGCTGGCCATCAACCCGGCCCATGCATGGGGCGACGGCTTTGTCCGCATCGTTAAGGGCGGCTTCCATGACGCCCCCTACGGCGTCGGCAAGGAGCTGGCCAACGCAGCACCCCTCATCATGACCGGTCTGTCCGTGGCCTTCGCCTTCAAGACCGGCCTGTTCAACATCGGTGCTGCCGGTCAGTACACGCTGGGCGCTTACGGCGCACTCTACTGTGCCATCATGCTCAAGATGCCCTGGTATGTCTGCCTGATCGTCGCCACCATCCTCGGCGGCATCTGGGGCGCTATCCCCGGCTTCTTCAAGGCTTACTTCAACATCAACGAGGTCATCACCTCTATTATGTTCAACTGGATCGGCCTGTATCTGGTCAATGAGCTTATCTACCAGAACGGCACCGGCCCCATGTACGACGTGCGCAACACCCGTACCCTGAACCTGAGCAAGAACGCTGAGTACGCCCAGTCCATCATCCCGGACTTCGGCCTGAACAAGATGTTCCAGACCAACAGCACCACCATCGCGATCTTCCTCGCTGCGGCAGTCGCCATTCTGATCTGGGTCATCCTGAACAAGACCACCTTTGGCTATGAGCTGAAGGCCGTCGGCCTGAACAAGAGCGCCGCCCGCTACGCCGGCATCAACGAGAAGAAGAATATCATCCTCTCCATGGCTATTGCAGGCGCTCTGGCAGGCTTCGGCGCCGGACTCTACTACCTGTCCAATGTCTCTCAGTGGAACCCGCTGAACTCCACCAGCCTGCCGACCATGGGCTTCAACGGCATCTCTGTGGCCCTGCTGGCAAGCTCCAACCCCATCGGCACCATCTTCTCCGCGATCTTCATCTCCCACATCTCGGTCGGCGGCTCTTTCCTGTCCACCAAGTATTACCCCACCGAGATCTCCGACCTGATCAGCGGTATCATCATCTACCTGTGCGCATTCTCCATGCTGTTCCGTGGCAAGATCCACTCCATGCTGTTCAAGAATGCGGACAAGACCAACGTGAATGCAGAGCCTGCCCCTGCTAAGACCGAAACCAAGAAGGAGGGCAAGTGATATGCTGCTTCTCATCAAGTATACTCTGCTGTATGGCATCGTGCTGATGCTGGTCGCTCTGGGCGGTATGTTCAGTGAGCACTCCGGCATCATCAACATCGCACTGGAAGGCATCATGGTCATCGGCGGTGTGGCGGGTGTCCTCACCCTCACCATGCTGCCCGAGAGCCTGCCGGCTTTCGCCACCGTAATCATCGCGGTGCTGGCGGCGGCTATCGCCGGCATGGTCTACAGCCTGCTGCTGGCCTTCGCGTCCATCAACCTGAAAGCGGACCAGACCATCGGCGGCACGGCCCTAAATCTGCTGGCGACGGCGGTGGCTGTGGTCATCTCCAAGAACTTCAGCGACAGCGGCAGCGCCAAGCTGAACTACTCCAACAAGCCTTTCCTGTTCAGCATCGGCGGCCTGGAGCTGAGCATCTTTGTTCCGCTGGGCATCGCACTGCTCATCATCAGCTACATCGTGCTGTACAAGACCCGCTTCGGCCTGCGTCTGCGCGCCTGCGGCGAGCATCCTCAGGCTGCGGACTCTGTGGGCATCAACGTCTACAAGATGCGTTATGCCGGTGTCGTCATCTCGGGCGCTCTGGGTGCTATCGGCGGTCTGGCCTATATCGTGCCTCCCGTCCAGACCTGGAACTTCGAGGTCGGCGTGGCCGGTGCAGGCTTCCTTGCCATGGCTGTTATGATCTTCGGTCAGTGGAAGCCCTTCAACATCTGCGGCGCAGCCATGTTCTTTGCCGTGTTCAAGAGTCTGGCCAACATCGCTGACTCCACCTTCCTCGCACAGCTCCACTGGTCCAGCAACATCTACAACATGATGCCCTTTGTGGCATCCATGGTCATTCTGGCCTTCACCTCCAAGAACAGCATGGCTCCCAAGGCCGAGGGTATCCCCTACGACAAGGGTTCCCGCTGATTCGAGCGTATTTTCCGGGCGCAGCTGCTTTTCCGGGCGGCTGCGCCCTTTTTGCTTCTTTTTCAACAGATTCCACAAAACAGCGCTTGCTTTTGCGGGGAAATTTGCTATACTTGAATTACAATGTCATATTATTGCCGGAGGCGGGGCAGCGCGGCCCGGGCCGTCGGCGGAGAATATTATTTAGGAGCGTGACCTTATGCGCATTTACGATTTGATCGCCAAGAAGCGGGACGGCGGCACCCACAGCCGCGAGGAGTTGGAAGCCATCGTCAACGGCTTCGTCAGCGGAGAGGTGGCCGATTACCAGATGGCGGCCTGGATGATGGCTGTCTACCTGCGCGGCATGACCGACGAGGAGACTGCTGAGCTGACCGATGTCATGGCCCACAGCGGCGTCATGGTAGACCTTTCGCCCATCCCGGGCATCAAGGTGGACAAGCACTCCACCGGCGGCGTGGGTGACAAGACCACGCTGGTCATCGCGCCCATCGTCGCGGCCTGCGGCGTCAAAATCGCCAAGATGAGCGGCCGCGGCCTCGGCCATACCGGCGGCACCATCGACAAGATGGAGAGCGTCCCCGGCACAAAGACCGCCCTCTCGCAGGAGGAGTTCTTTGCACAGGTGAACAAGATCGGCCTGTCGGTCATCGGCC
>OLVY01000903.1_pt1 | contig 20501 bp, 16 predicted proteins | sample 1674261 | NCBI WGS metagenome assembly OLVY01 (sample SAMEA103958155, study PRJEB25191) | human gut metagenome | biome: human-associated habitat [ENVO:00009003]; feature: intestine environment [ENVO:2100002]; material: feces | place: Germany | collected 2013/2015
CGAGTGTTTAAAGAACGAGTGTCTTTAAATGAATCCAAAATGGGGGGGGTAAATTGGAATAATTTCCTGTTGCGTGATTTGTTCCCAACGCTGGTCGCTGGCAAGTCTAAAGGCCTTAATCATATCGAAAAGGACGATAATGGTATTAGTTATCTTGGTGCTACGAATCAAAATAATGGCGTTTTATGCTTTGTACGAAGAGATGATGGTGCAATCCAGAAAGGCAATTGTATTGCTTTTATTCGTAACGGGGAAGGTTCGATGGGGTATTCCGTGTATAAAGCCGAGGATTTCATTGCAACATCAGATATGACTTTGGGATATAATAGTCATCTTAACAAGTACAACGGGACATTCATTACAACGATAGCGGACCGAGTGAGAGGAAAATATAACTTTGGATATAAACGAAACGCAAATCGTTTGGCCAAAGAAATTATTGCACTGCCGAGTAAGACGGATGGCTCTCCGGATTGGGAGTATATGGAGATGTATATGCGTAATATCGAAAGTGCGCAAATTCTTGAGTATCTGCATTCTATAAATCACTGAATTGGTTTGGTGAAATGTGTTTGTTCATAATGCTCAATCGCCCTCGTCTCCCCACCACCTCCAGCCCCAAATCATCGATAAGCGCAGCGACCTCGGCCCGATACTGCGGTGAGATGTGGGATAGGACTTCCTGCAGGACCGGGTTGTCCGGATGGGTGAGTTCGGCAGGGGAGGGCTGCTGTTGAAGTTTCATCGGTGAGCCTCCGTTGCGCAGCCAGTGGATGAGGACATCGGCGACATCGGCTCCGCTGTCCAGTCCGTTTGCTTCGGCATACCTGTTCACATAGTCTGACACCTGTATGTTGAGGTGTGGTCTTTCGCGGACTTTCTCCGTCCAGTTTCCGTAGCTGTCCACATCTGGGAAGGCTATCACAGTCTGGCCGTGAAGAACCTCCACCTTATCCCCGAGCTGGGACTTGCCTCCGACCGCCACCCACACGAACTGCGGCAGGCAGGCGTAGCCGATGACTGCAGTCTTCTCCGCCTCGACGAGTATGACCTGTCTGTCCGGGTGCTTTTTCAGCAAATGTTCTCCGAACAGACATTGCGTGAGCTCCCAGGACGCAGGGAGCACGCTACGCTGTTTGAGCAGAGAATGCACCCAGGTTATGTGAGTCTTTGCCTCGGCAGACTTTATCCGGTGGCCGGTAAGTCTGTCATACTCCATCACCTTTCCTGTACGGCAGCGTCCTTCAATGTCTATCTGATAGAAGATTGCATCTCTTGATTTCGTGACTCCGAGGAAGTATTCGCTGACGACGTTCCGGACTGTGTCCTTGTCGAACAGTGTGGACAGGAACGCGAGGAAATCGCTTGCCGGGCTTAATCTTACTGTCTTTGTGACGATTTCCATAGGAATAGTGCAAATGTCTTCATGAAGCGATACTTCCAGTTGAGGTCTGGCCGATGACCTGGCATAGCGTCTGTTGAAATGAGCCTCAACTCTCTTTCTTCCGTTGAATTCTGGCTTCCATTCCTCCTTGAAGTCGCTCGGTGGGTATTTGACATAGCCGCAGCTGGACTCGTAGTCGCATCTGCCGTATTCCTCGCCATAGATGTTGTCGTTGTCATCCACGTATGGAGCGAAGCAATGCCTCCTCCCGCAGCTGGGACAGCTGAGTCTGGATGCAGGACCTTTGTATTTCAGCAAATGGTATCGATATTTCATGATCAATCTCCTCCTAATCCTTGAACGGAAGTCTGACTTCCACTTCCTGTCCCATTTGTCCCGGCTGTCCCATGCGCGGGACAGGTGGGACAGCCGGGACAGACTCGCTCTGCTCTTCTTCCGGAACTGTTATGTTGCACTTCTTCGCCTTGTCGAGTCTGCGCTGCACCGTGCTTTTCGACATGTCCAGAGCCTCGGCTATCTCCCTTACGCTTTTCCCGTCGCGCTGGAGTTTCAGAACCTCGATTATTTCGTCATAGTCATCGCTGCCTTCACGGTTCTTCAGATGCTCGTCCTCCCTCGCATATCCCTGGATTTCAAACTTCAGGAATCCTCCGATCTTTGTGATGTCGAACACGATGACATTCCCGGCATCGAACTGATACTCTCCGGTCCGCACCTTCACCTGCTTCAGATACCTCAGATTGTTGTCCTTTGCGCTCCTCGCCACCGCTATTCCAGCATCGAAGAAGTTGATGAGCTTGGCGCTCCCTGCGAGGTCGTTCTGTGTAATCGGCTCCCAACCTCTGCGTTTGGGTGTATGGGCTATGACGATTGTCGTCAGCGAATACTTCTTCTTCAGTCTGATGAGCTTCATCATGAAACTGCCTGCCATCGCTCCCTTCTCGGAGTCGTTGCAGATGAATGTGATATTGTCAATGACGAAGAACTTTGTGCCCTGCACTGCGGCTTCTTCGATTGAGTCCAGAATCTCCTGCTCCAGATCAGCCCCGACAATCAGCTCCGGGTCAATCTCGGCTCTGGTGAAGTTGCCCGGAAAGATGTGCACCTCTCCTGTCGAGACATCGCTGTACCTCATCTGGAACTGCTTTGCCGACAGCTCCAGGTCAACATATAGAATCTTATCTGTCCTGGCGATGTCCTCGGCAATCTGAATCGCGAGAATCGACTTCCCGACATTGCTTGAAGCGAATATGACCGTGTTCTCGAACTGGACTATCAGATTGTGGAAATACATCTTCGGTTCTGGAGTGTTGATGGCATCGTTCACCCAGTCGTTCGCGGACTTTATGGAGAGCAGTCCCTCCCGTTTGGGCGCGTGTCCGGCTTTCTCTACCTCTTCCACAATGCTTGCGATGGGGTTGTCGCTGTCTGCGGCTGTCAATTCCGGAATTCTCATAGTCGTCCTCCCTTCTTGTAGCCGTGTGACTCAAGACCTTCTTTGCGGAGCTGCTCCGCTGTCTTCCTGCCCGTCCGGATAATCCACTCGTCGATCTCGGACTTCCGGAACGAGAGCCGTTTGCCTACCTTGTAGTAGGGTATTTGTCTGTTGCAGACCCAGCCGTAAACCGTCGGTTTCGAAGGGTGGTCCGGCAGATACTCGCACAGCTCCGAAAGGCTGAGCCAAGTGATGTCGGAGGCTTCCTTCCCGGATTTATCCCGGTCTGAAATCATCTCCTTCAGGCATCTTACTTCATCCAATAATGTGGCCACTGCGCTCGGCAGCTGGTCGAACCCGATGTTTTCTGTTGAAAGGGGCATAGTATGTTGCTTTATCAGTTGAACTATGGCTCCTTTTCTTGTGCGCACAGAAAAATGAACCGTGACTCCATCGTGGAATCACGGTACAAAAGTAATCGTTGTTTATGCAGCCGGCCTTTTACCTAAACTATACCTATATTATCTGTTTATGAATCGTAGTATTCTTTTGCTTTGGCGGTCAGCTCGTTGAAAGTGTCCATGAAGCCGGCTGTCTGCTTCGCCGCGCTCAGGCTTGCGCTATACTTCGAGAAATCCGTCGAGAACAATTTCCCGATGTTCTCCATGATGTCCTGTTTGCTTGATGCGAGCATCCCGTCAGGGGTTGAGAACAGATGCATGTCAAACATTGTCGACACGATTTTGATGATGTCCGTGTTATGCCTGGCAGTAATCCTGTATTTGCTCTCGATGAGGTTCTTCCCGGAGTCCCTCTGAAGTTCCGCTTTAATACATTCTATCCAGTTGTTGTCATCCTTTGCAATCACTTGCCGGATAATGTTCAACATCTCGGCTTTTACAGAAGGACTTGAAGTCCTTGCGATTTCGAAAACATCTTTGACTTTCACCGTGCGTTCTTCCGTGTTTTTCACTTCCCGCTTATGCCTCAACTCTTCATTTTCGGCTTTCAGCCTGCCGATTTCCTCGATAAGAATACTGTTGCCGTCCGTATGTCCTGCCGGTGTCTCGCATACGATGACGGGGAGAGGGACTGATTCCTTCGGATCTCTGGTGCAAGTTGTTTTGAATTCCTCTATCATTTGCCTGATGTCAGGTGTTGATGAATCGGAACTGCTCTGATATGCCTTGAAGTCCGCATAGATGCTGTCGAGCATTGCTATCTGATAATCGACATCTACAGCGTATGACAGATATTCGCTGATTGTGTCTTTGTTGAATTCATCCGTCGCCAGGTTCCAACGTATTGTCCGGAAGTCTTCTGCAGTTATATTGTCCGTATGAAGGTAGAATCTCTCTTCCTCCGGGTTATAAAGCTTGTTGGACATGATCTCCTCAACGAAAGATTGGAATATCGGGAAATATGATTTCCTGACAGCCATTTTCCTTTCGATGACGTGCAGAAATCTGTTCACATTGGGCTGGTCTATCATTGAAAGACGCAGGAGCGCATAGACGACACAGAATACAAGTTCAGCCTCGTATGAACGTCTAAAATATTTCTTGGCGTTAAGGAAATAGTTGTGGTAGTAGTCGTCTTCAGGGTGCTTGTCGGTAATGACTCTCAAGGCCTGCCCATAGGCTTCATTCATGATCTGGAGAGGGGAGACCTTTAATGTGTATCTCAGTTGGTCGGGTTCTCTGACAGTTAGAATCACATCATATAGTTTCGTGTTGAGTCCTGGTTCGGATAGAAATTCATCGATGTCATTTCTGTCCTTGAATAGAAGTTCTTTAGGGTATATATTCATCTCTGTTCATTTACTTTTTGATTCTCAATCGTTCCGCTGCTTTCCTCTTGTCGGAGTCCATCACCTCGGTATATATCTGCGTGGTGCCGACATTCTTGTGGGTGAGCATCTTGGACACCGTGTAGATGTCAGTTTCGCTGGAAAGCAGCAGCGTGGCGTATGTGGCCTGAAGCAGTGGAAAGTTATATGCTTCCCGCGATACCGGCATCTTCTATCCAATCGTCCAGCTCTTTCTGTACGAGAGCGTATGTGAGCCCCTTGAACACCTGTCCTTCACCTCGGCTTCCGCACAGTTCGATTGCCTCTTCCGTTATCGGCAGAGATGCGTCCGTTTCTGTCTTTTCCGTGGTCAGCCGTATGCAGTGCCCTCCGTCCGGATAAGCGGTAATCTTGTCCCAGGTCAGATCCCTCACATCTCCGAACCTGAGACCGGTAAGGCAACTGAAGAGGCTGGCTCTTTTCAGTACATCCGAGACACATGGGGTATCCGCAAGTTCCTTCAGTTCATCAAGCGTGAGATACTGGCGGTGGGTGTCAACAGTGTCTATGGATTCGAGGAAGTCATTGACATTCTCCTTGATCTTGTGTTCCCGGTATGCGATGCCGAGGAATCCGCGGAATGTCGACCAATATCCGGCAGCGGAGTTCCGGCTTAGTTTGCGTCTGGAGTGCAGCAGCTGGTCTGCATTGAGAAGGTAATCGCGGAATCCGTTGCAGAACTCCACCGTGATGTCCGCCATCTTGCATTCTCCGCCGCAATACTTCTTGAAATGGTCATAGACACGTATCCATTTCTGGTCGTGCCCGGTGAGATTCTGGCGGTAGTAGTCGAGAAAATCCTGTTTCGGGGTATCCCTGTCCACGAATCCGAGATCGCCGTGCAGAATCGAGAGTTCCCGTTGCGCCCTTATCCCCTCTGCGGTTATCAGTTTCTCCTTGTTCAGCTCGCGTTCCTCCTGCGTGCGCGGTTTAGCGGCGAGGTAGATGCCGAGGTACTCTCGCCGCGACATCTTGTTTGTCTTCGGGTCGCGGACAGCTGGATAATAGTCAAGATACAATGTTATCTTGCCTGGCGGAAGGAGCCGTTTGCGTAGTGTTACTTTGGTTAAAGCCATAGTCTATAATGTGTTTTTGAATAATCTGTCCAACTGGTCTTTGCGATACCACACGAAGTTTCCCTCCGTGCGCAGCTTCTCGACTTTTGCCGCTCTGGTTTCCTCGCAGAACCGCTTCTGACCTATGCGATACAGTTTGAGCGCATCGCAGCCCCTTATATAGCCCTTCTGTATCTCCTTCGGAACTGTCGGTGCTTTGTCCTTGAACAGACGATCCAGTTCCTTTATCGGGAAGAAAACGAAGTTGCCCTTCTTCACTTTCTCTATCCCGGACGCGTTCACCTTGTCATAAAATGTCTTTCTGCCGATGTGGTAATGCCGTGTCGCCTGGTCTGCCGTCATATACCGCTTTTCTAGAATGGCAGGGGAGAGCTTCCTGCTGTCCCAGGCCTCTTTCCCGATGTAGCATACCGTTCCCGCCCTCTTGACCGGAATGCCGAGCTTGTGCGCCGTAGCGCAGATATGCTTGCGGGAAATGCCCTCCCGGACAGCCAGTTCTTCGGAAGTGTACCATTCCTGTACGTGAGGAAATGTCTCTCTGAAGAAAATCCTGTGCAACTCATCCTTCGGATAAAGAGCCTTCTGCCCATATCTGACAGCCTTGATTCCCGCAGCTTTGACCGCTTTATGGAACTTGCTCTTTTCAAGAGAATACATCGCGAGCGCATCCTCTCTGGTGATGAAATCCCGGAGGTCGCTCTTTGTAAGCTTCCGTCCGGATACGCCCGCACCCGAAGTTGGCTGCCGGGAAGTCAATGCCTCTACCGGTATCCGTACAGTTCTCGCGGAAACTTGGATGTATTTGAGCTCACCGGAGCGGAGCTTCGAGTATATCGTCGGTCTGGACACACCGAGAAACGCCGCCGCCTCCGTGATGGAGAGATGCTGCTTCTGTCCGTTATGTTTACCTGTTTCCAAATTCTGTCATAGTTTAGGACGAAGACCTCCGCAAGGCTGTCTATCTGTCCGGTTTATGTCAAATGGCGTAAATCTTTGTAAAATGACATAAAGATGTCCGCGATAGCCGATGCTGTTCTCGACCTTGTACCACTCGTGGTACAAATATGGTACAAAAATAAACAAAATAACGATAAACACCAATAAACCGCACATAAACAAAAGACTTGCTATTCATAAGAATAACAAGTCTTTACTTATAAAACCCAATCGTTCCTTATCCCCGATTTCTAACTTCTATTTCCCGATGCAGAAATGAGAAAATATGGAACCCAAAACTTCGTCGGTGCTGATTTCGCCCACGATTTCGCCTAGGTGGTAGAGGGCTTCGCGCAGGTCTTGGGCGACCAAATCGGGCGGAAGTGGTTGTGACCCGTAGTGAAGCCCATCGCTGAGCCCATCGCTGAGCCCATCGCTGAGTCCATCGCTGAGTCCACCGCCGAGTCCATCGCTGAGTCCACCGCCAACCCCATCACTGACCCCATCACTGAACCCATCGCTGAGTCCACCGCCAACCCCATCACTGACCCCATCACTGAGCCCATCGCCGAGCCCATCGCTGAGTCCGCCGCCGAGCTCATCGCTGAGCCCGCCACCAATCCCACCGCCCAGCCCCGAGCGAACCAGGGTCAAAGCCGTAGAGGCCTTGGCAAGCGCCTCATAGTGCCTGATATTCGTTACGAGTGTCTCATCGCCGTCTCTCGTAATCTTGCGTCCAAGCTCCGCAAGCGTCTTTCTAAGTTCATCGAGTCCCCATCCTGTTTTTGCTGAAATAGGGAGGATTTTATTTGTAAAACCCTTATCAATAAGACGAGAAACAATTCCGTTTTTTGTGCAAACATCTTTGTTACACGGTGATATCCCCGAAACTTCTTCCGTGACAGAGTCGAACTTGTTCACCAACAGCACGAATTCTTTCTCACCGTTGTCTTTCACATCATACTTGACCTTTGAAGACCTGTCATCCGCTTCAATTTCCTCAGTCATTCTCAGCATCCTTGAGATATACTCCGCCTCCTCCAGAACAGCATCCTCCCCACGCGACAAATCTGTCATTCCCAACACAATCTCCGCCTCATTCATCTTCTTGAAAGTCCTTTCGATTCCGATTTTCTCCACCACTTCATCCGTTTCGCGGATGCCGGCCGTGTCTATGAAACGGAAGAGCACGCCGCCAATGTTGAGCGTCTCCTCCACCGTGTCGCGGGTTGTGCCTGCCACATCGGAAACAATTGCACGCTCCTCGCCCAAAAGGGCATTCAGCAGAGTGCTCTTTCCCGTGTTCGTCGCACCTGCAATCACCACCGGAATCCCATTTCTAATCGCATTGCCGCGGCTGAAAGAATCCTTGAGCCTGTTTATATGCTCCAATGCCGCATCCACCAGAGCACATAACTCTTTTCGACTTGCGAACTCCACATCCTCCTCGCTGAAATCCAATTCAAGTTCCAGCAGCGAAGTCATCTTCAGCAGCTCACCGCGTAGTTTCTTCAATTCCTCTGAAAAACCGCCCTTCAATTGATTCATCGCCACTCTGTGGGCAGCCGCACTTCTCGATGCAATCACATCCGCAACAGCCTCAGCCTGAGCGAGGTCCATTTTGCCGTTCACGAATGCACGGCGCGTAAATTCTCCTGGAGAGGCAATCCGGGCTCCCGCCTTTACCAGAAGTTCCAGAATCGCATTCACAATGAAGGTCGAGGCGTGGCAGGAAATTTCCACCGAATTCTCGCCCGTGTAGGAGTGCGGGGCGCGGAAGACGCTGACTACCACATTGTCCAACAGATTTCCGTCCTCCGTAAAAATGCTCCCATATCGTAGCCTATAGCCTTCCGTTTCCGACAGAGAGGCTCCCTTCAAACTCACAATTTTGTCAGCAATGGCCATCGATTCATTGCCGCTGACCCTGATTATCGCAATCGCTCCGCTGCCGGGAATTGTTGCCGGAGCGCATATCGTTTCATCAAATATCTGGTACATAATTCAAATTTCGCAAGTAATTAATCTATTCTGTGTCAGTGTGTTTTCGTTCGTTTATCTCTTTTCGGGGTATTAAAACCCCACGCACTTTTTCTGTTCACGTTACCCCTCTCCTAAATCCTCTCCCTCGGGGAGAGGACTTACCCTCGCCACAAGGGCTCAAAAGCGGTGTTTCGCACAAGCGAAACTTAAGTACATAAGAACATATTTTTCCGTATTGGGAATGCAAAATTAATGATAAATAGTCGAATGGAAAAATATGGATGAAAATGACTAAATTTGCGGTGAAAAACGATTAGTTTTATGATTGAAGAAAAGAAAACCAAGATAATATGCACCGTCGCCGACAATCGTTGCGACGTCGATTTCATTAGCCGGTTGTATGAAAACGGAATGAACGTAGTGCGCATAAATTCGGCTCACGCATCCATCGAAGGGGCGCAGATGGTCGTAGATAATGTGAGAAAAGTATCGGATAGGATAGCCATACTCATAGATACGAAAGGACCGGAAGTAAGGCTCACGCAGATGGCCGATTCCGTCGGATTTATCGCACGCGCAGGCGAGATCCTGGAAATCGTTGACGACCCGACGCAGGCATGCCGCAGGGGAGTGCTCTACACAACCTATCCGCACATGGCGGAAGATGTTCCCGTGGGGTCGGACATATTGATAGACGACGGCTCCGTAGACCTTTCCGTTGTTGACAGACAGGAAGGGAAACTCATTTGCAGGGTGATGAACGAAGGCATAATAAAGGGGCACAAAAGCGTCAATGTTCCCAACGTCCACATAAACCTTCCGGCGCTTACGGAAAAGGACCGCAGATTCATCGAATGGGCAATCCGTGCCGACATCGACTTCATCGCACACTCGTTCGTCCGCAGTGCCCGTGACCTTAATGAGATTCAGGAAATACTCGACGCACACAATAGCCATCTGAAGATAATCGCCAAGATAGAAAATCAGCAAGGCATAGACAACCTCGATGAAATCCTCACCTACAGCTATGGAGTTATGGTAGCCCGCGGCGACCTCGGAGTGGAAATTCCTGCGGAACGCATTCCTTTGATACAGAGGGATATAGTAAAGGCGTGCCGAGATAGGAAAAAACCTGTGATCATTGCGACACAGATGCTCCAGAGCATGATTGAAAATCCACGTCCGACCCGCGCCGAGGTGACCGACGTTGCTAACGCCATATTCCAGAGCGCGGATGCGATTATGCTCAGCGGAGAAAGCGCTTACGGAAAATATCCTGTGGAGGCGGTAAAAACTATGACGAAGATAGCCCTGCAGACGGAGAGAACCATCGATGTGAATCTGGAGCTGAACCTGAAGAATGCCGTCAAGCCGGTGGCGGTGGTGATTGCAAGAGCTCTCGTCGCCGCGACCCAAGAACTGCCGGTGAAGGCGCTCGTATTCGACACCTACACCGGACGTGTGGGGCGCTACCTTTCCACCTATCGTCCTAAAGTTCCTGTTTATGCCATGTGCTATAACAGCTGCACCATGAGGGAGTTGGCTCTCGTGTTCGGAGTCAAGGCCTACCCTTTCTCGAAGGTCAATGACAAGGAAGAGTTCTCCGCCAAATCGATAGAGATGCTGACACGCGAAGGCAAGATTTCGCAGGGCGACCTCGTCGGGTTCATAGGCGGCGTGTTCGGAGCCCAGATGGGTGCGACATATATGGAGTTGAAGTATGTGTAGAGAGAGGATATAGATATGATGGTTTGTATTGCAGAGAAGCCGAGTGTGGCGAGAGAAATTGCCGATGTCCTGGGGGCCAAGCTTAAAAAGAATGGCTACATCGAGGGCAACGGCTATCAGGTGACGTGGACTTTCGGTCATCTGTGTACGCTTAAGGAGCCCCATGATTACGACCCCCGATGGCGCATCTGGGCTCTTTCCACCCTGCCGATGATGCCGCCGCGCTTCGGAATAAAACTCATTGAGAATGAGACTTATAAAGCTCAATTTCAAGTGATTGAACAGTTGATGCAGAATGCTGATATGATTGTGAACTGCGGCGATGCCGGGCAGGAGGGAGAACTCATCCAAAGATGGGTTATGCAGAAGGCGCGGGCGAAATGCCCGGTCAAGCGGCTGTGGATTTCCTCTCTGACAGAGGAGGCTATTCGTGAAGGATTCAATCATTTGGAAGACTCCTCCAAGTTCCAGCATCTCTACGAAGCCGGACTCTGCCGTGCGATTGGCGACTGGCTGCTCGGAATGAATGCCACGAGGCTCTATAGCCTCAAGTATGGCGGTGGATATTCCCGTGACCGTAAAGTCCTCTCTATCGGAAGGGTGCAGACCCCGACTCTTGCCCTCATCGTCAACCGCCAGAATGAAATCGACAATTTCAAACCGGAGCCATACTGGGAGCTTAAAACCCTCTACCGCGATACGCTTTTTTCTTCGACCAGGGGTAAGTTCAAACTGAAGGAAGATGGCGAAAAACTACTTGAGATGGTGAAGGGCAGTGACTTTGTAATCACAGATATAGCAGAGAAGAAAGGTAAGGAGTTTGCCCCTCGTCTTTTCGACCTCACCTCGCTTCAGGTTGAGTGCAACAAGCGCTTCGGATTCAGTGCCGATGAGACCCTCAAACTCATTCAATCCCTCTACGAAAAGAAGGTTACCACCTATCCGCGCGTGGACACGACCTTCCTCAGCGACGACATCTACCCCAAGGTTTCGAAGACTCTTGAGGGACTCGTGGCTTACAAAGAGTTCACCGATCCGCTCCGAGGCAAAAAGCTGCCTAAAAGCAAACGAGTCTTCGACAATTCCAAAGTCACTGACCACCACGCGATTATCCCGACAGGAGTCCCGGCCACCAACCTTTCCCAACAGGAAATGATGGTCTATGACCTTGTGGCCCGCCGTTTCATTGCAGAGTTTTATCCAGATTGCGAGATTTCGACCACAACGGTTCTCGGCAAGGTTGCTGACATAGAGTTTAAAGCCTCCGGCAAGCAGATTCTTAAGCCGGGATGGCGTACAGTCGAGCAAAGGCCGCAGCCCGGAATCGGCGCACAGCCTCAGTCCGCCCAAACGGATGGGCAGCCGCAGGATGAGAACGCATCTGATGGTGCCGAGCTCAAGATAATGCCAAACTTCGTGAAAGGGGAGTCCGGGCCGCATACCCCATCCCTGAAAGAAACCTGGACAACTCCGCCAAAACCCTACACGGAAGCAACCCTTCTGCGGGCAATGGAAACGGCAGGCAAGTTTGTTGACAACGAGGAACTTCGCGACGCCCTCAAAGAAAACGGCATAGGACGTCCGTCCACCCGCGCCGCCATCATCGAGACGCTCTTCAAGCGCGGCTACATCCGCCGTGAACGCAAGAGCCTTTTTCCGACTGACACCGGCCGTGAACTCATCTCCACCATTCATGAGGATCTTCTCAAATCTGCCGAACTCACCGGCATCTGGGAACGCAAACTCCGTCAGATTGAGCGCGGAGACTATAGTGCACAGGCCTTCATCGATGAGCTGAAGACGATGGTCGGTGACGTCGTCTTTCACGTGATGAACTCATAAAATAAAAAATGCTTGCGGATGTGGGGAATATTGATTACATTTGCACTCGCTTTGCTTTCATTGTCCCCATCGGGGGGGGATGGCAAAGGTGAAATACTGGCCCGAGGCTTCCTATCTGCTTCTCAATCAGAGAGTTATCGGAAATCTTGGGAGCCGAGGAAATTATCTTGGAGCAATGTGAACCAATCTGAACTATAGGTTCGTCATGCTCAAAGTCACGCGATTCATGACGGAAAACAATATGGGAAAAGCGGAGGAGTCTGCGGCTTCAAAAACAGCCGAGAAGGAAAAGGCCCTCTGGTTCGCGATGAGCGCCCCATATAGAAATGAACTCAAGGTCCAGAAGCAGCTTGACGGGTTCGGCATCAGGTCCTTCATTCCGATGAAGGAGGATGTCGTGGAGCGTTGTGGGCGCAAGTCCAAGGTGATAGTGCCGGCTGTGAGCAACCTTGTCTTCGTGTATGCGATGCCCTCGACGATAAAGACCATAAAGCCTCAAATTCCGAGAATGCAGTATAAGACAATGCGTTCCGGAGAAAAGAACACCATCATCACCGTCCCGGAAAAGGAAATGAACGATTTCATCGCCGTGACCTCCGCAATGGCCGGCCACGTGACGTACTACGCCCCCGAGGAGATATGTCTCACGAAAGGGACGCGCGTGCGCATAATAGGCGGCGGGCTGTTCGATGGGGCGGAAGGAGTGCTCGTCAAGATGAAAGGGCATCGCAGCCGCCGTTTCGTCGTTGCCATTCACGATTTGGTCTATGCGACCACAGAAGTGACCCCCGACCTTATAGAAGTCCTTGACTAAAACCTCGTTGCCGTACCGACCAACTACGACAGCGTTTTCGACTATGTCCGCGACAAAATCTACACACGCGGCATATAACAATAAAGCCTAAAGACACATTAATGAACCTTCTTCATCGAATCTCCAATTGGTACTTCACCCAGAAGGCCCTTCCTTATTGGTGCGTCCTTGTCTTGGACTGCATTCTCGTGGCGTTTTCCGGTTACATTGGCTACTGCATCAACCTCGGTTGGGACACCTTTGCCGACAGCCTCGGTCCGATAACGCTCGCGCTCCTCATCTCGATGGTCCCGTTCGTCATTTCGTTCCGCCTCCTGCACACCTACAGCGGCATCCTGCGCTACTCCTCCTTTGTGGATCTCCAGCGGGTCGCGGTGGCATCCCTCTCAGGCACGACGGCGTTCTGGCTCATCGGACACATCGTTCGGCTAGCCGCTCCGCACCAAAGCATAATCCTCTTTCCTTGCCTTCCTGCGGCCATCTACATGTTCGCCGGCAGCACCCTCCTCATGGGGCTTGAGCGTGTGATGGTAAAGCGTCTGTTCGACTCATTCCACCTCGACAATGCCACTCCCGTGGCCATCTATGGTACGAAGGCGGGTGGCATCAGCATCGCGAAGAGCATCATAGCCGTGAAGGACAAGAAGTTCGCCCTTCACGCATTCATATCCGACGGTCAGGAGATGAAGGGAGCCTACCTGATGGGCAAGCCGGTCTACCTGAACGAACGCGGTCTGGCCGCAGCACTCCGGCGTGAGGGGGTTAAGGTTCTTCTCGTCTCCCCTCTAAAGTCCGAACTCTTCCGCGCGAACACAGAGATGATAGATGAGTTCATCAGTGCCGGCATAAAGATAATGATGGAGACCCAGCCGGAAGCCTGGGACGGAAAGGATGACAACATCAGCCACACCCAACTCCACGACGTCGAAATCGAGGACCTTCTTCCTCGCGACAAGATTGAGGTGGATATGGACGCAATAGGCAAGTTGCTCAGAGGCAGGAGAATACTCATCACGGGTGCTGCCGGTTCCATAGGTTCGGAGATTGTGCGTCAGGTTGCGAAATATTCCCCGGCTGAGATGATTCTCATTGACCAGGCGGAAACCCCGATGCACGATTTGAGGATGATGATGGCACGCGACTATTCGCTCATCCACAACGAAACAGTCGTCTCAAGCATCACCAACCGCGAACATATGGAGACTATTTTTGCCGCCCACCGTCCGGAGTATGTTTTCCACGCCGCTGCCTACAAACACGTTCCGATGATGGAGGACGACCCGGCGATTGCGGTGCAGAACAACATCTACGGCACCAGGGTGATTGCCGACCTGGCGGTGAAATATGGAACAAAGAAATTTGTGATGATTTCCACCGACAAGGCCGTGAACCCGACCAACGTGATGGGCTGCAGCAAGCGAATCTGCGAAATCTACTGCCAAAGCCTCAATCAGGCCATCCAGCAGGGGAGTGTCGAGGGCGTGACCCAGTTTGTGACCACACGTTTCGGCAATGTTCTCGGCTCCAACGGCAGCGTAATCCCGATTTTCAAGGAGCAGGTCAAGAAAGGCGGCCCTGTCACCGTCACCCATCCGGACATCATCCGCTACTTTATGCTTATCCCTGAGGCCTGCAAACTGGTGCTTGAGGCCGGCACGATGGGCAAGGGAGGCGAAATATTCGTCTTCGATATGGGCAAGCCGGTGAAGATTGTCGACCTGGCAAAGAGAATGATAGCCCTCTCGGGTGCAAAGGATGTGAAGATTGAATTCACAGGACTTCGCGACGGTGAGAAGCTCTATGAGGAAGTCCTGAACGACAAGGAGGGCACTATCCCGACCTCAAATCCGAAGATTATGGTGGCAAAAGTCCGCGAATACGACTACGCCACGGCCTGCGCCAACGAACAGAGGCTCCTCGCCACCTCCAAGACTTTCGACGATATGGCGATTGTGCGGGTGATGAAGGAGATTGTGCCGGAATACCGCAGCCGCTGCTCGGTTTATGAGGCGCTGGACAGGGAACTCGGCCGGGCGTGACGCGACTGGGCCGTGTTTGAGGACGATTTTGAACGAATCTGTAAACTATTTAGGCAGCGGACCTGCCGATGAAATATGAGACAATTTAAAGATATTCAAATTGCTGTTGCCGGAACCGGCTATGTGGGCCTGAGCATCTCGACTTTGCTCTCGCAGCACCACAAGGTGACAGCCGTGGACATAGTCCCGGAAAAAGTCGAAAAAATCAACAACCGCATCAGCCCGATTCAGGACGATTACATCGAAAAATATTTCCGTGGCGAATTTGGCGATTGGGAGAAAACAGGAGTCCCGAGCAAGCTGAACCTTACAGCGACGCTTGACGGCGCAGCTGCCTACAAGGACGCCGACTTTGTTGTGATTGCCGCTCCGACCAACTACGACCCGGAGAAGAACTACTTCGACACCCACTGCATAGAGGACGTGATTGACCTGGTGCTGAGCGTCAACTCGGACGCGGTGATGGTGATAAAGTCCACAATCCCTGTGGGTTATACCCGTAGCCTCTATGTCAAGTATGCCCTCAAGTTCCTCACCGACCCGCATCTTCAGGGCAAAAAGTTCAACCTGCTCTTCTCCCCGGAGTTTCTCCGCGAAAGCAAGGCCCTCTACGACAATCTCTACCCGTCCCGCATCATAGTCGGCTACCCGGAAATCCTCCCATCTTCCCATAACAAGAAATGGGATGAGGAGAACGCCGCCATAGGCGCCATCGGCAACCCCGAGGCGAAAGAGTTTGCAAAGACATTTGCAGCTCTTCTGCAGGAAGGCGCAATCAAAGAAAACATAGACACCTTATATATGGGTATGAAGGAGGCGGAGGCGGTGAAGCTATTCGCCAACACCTACCTCGCCCTGCGCGTGAGCTACTTCAACGAACTTGACACCTACGCCGAAATCAAAGGCCTCGACACCAAATCCATCATTAATGGAGTTGGCTTGGACCCTCGCATCGGCACCCACTACAATAATCCGTCCTTCGGCTACGGCGGCTACTGTCTCCCGAAAGACACCAAGCAGCTCCTTGCAAACTACGCCGACGTTCCTGAGAATTTGATTCAGGCTATAGTCGAGAGCAACCGCACGAGGAAAGACTACATTGCCGACGCAGTCCTGCGCAAAGCCGGCTATTTCTGCTACGACGGCAAGTGGGACAGCAGCAAGGAACACGACTGCGTCATAGGAGTCTACCGCCTGACAATGAAGTCCAACTCCGACAACTTCCGCCAGAGTTCCATCCAGGGAGTGATGAAGCGCATCAAGGCCAAGGGCGCCGAGATCATCATCTACGAGCCCACCCTCACCGACGGAGAAACCTTCTTCGGCTCCAAGGTGGTCAACAACCTCGAAGAGTTCAAATCCAAGAGCAACGCCATCATAGCCAACCGCTACGACAGCTGCCTCGACGACGTCCACGACAAAGTCTACACCCGCGACATCTTCAGACGCGACTAGGCCAAAAATGCACTCTAATAGTACAGAACTTTACTGATTTGTGCACTCTAACAGTGCAATTTTTGTAACAAAATGCGCAGAATGAGTGAAATTTGTTATCTTTGCCGAATAATCAAAGAGTAACACAATTATGGTTGACGAATCATTATATGCGTATATGCGTTTGCAGCTGGAACTGACCTGCAGCGATTTTCATCGTTATCTTTATAATGATGTGAATTGGAACGCCCGTATGGTTGCTATCACGGGGGCCAGGGGAGTTGGCAAATCAACTATGGTCTTGCAATATGTGAAAACTCAAATATCCGATTGCAAAGTTCTATACATCTCTGCCGACCATACATTTTTCACTACACATACTTTGGTCGAGGTTGCTGATGATTTTTCTAAAGAAGCAGGAAGTCTTCTTGTCATAGATGAAGTACATAAATATCCTGACTGGTCTCGTGAACTCAAACAGATTTATGACACGCATCCGGATATGAAGGTGATTTTCACCGGCTCCTCTGTTCTTGACATTATTGATGGAGTCGCTGATTTGAGCCGCAGGGTGTTGCACTATACGATGTATGGATTATCTTTCAGGGAGTATCTTGGACTGTTTCATCACATTTCTGTCCCAAAATATTCGTTGGAAGAGATACTCGACGGAAAAGCACATATCGAAGGAATGTTGCACCCTCTTCCTGCATTCAGAGAGTATCTTTCAGAAGGTTACTATCCATTCGCGATTGAGGGCGATTTCCCGTTGAGGATGCAGAATGTAATAACGAAAACCATTGAGTCCGATATTGCCCAATATGCAGGATTGAGAGCCACGACAGCAAAGAAGCTCAAGAAAATGCTCGCGGTCATTTCGGGACTCGCTCCATACAAACCGAATGCAGACAATCTGGCGTTAGAAATAGGAATCAGCAGGAATAGTGTGCAGGATTATCTCTCGCTTCTGGAAAGAGCTCAATTGATAGGACAACTCAGGGATGATACCGGTGGGATAAGAGGTTTGGGAAAAGTCGAGAAAGTATATATTGACAATCCTAGTTTGATGCGAATTCTGTCAGGAGGAAAGACTGATGTCGGCAATATGAGGGAAACGTTTTTCTACAATCAGATGCGTGTGAAAAATGATGTAATTTCTTCCCGTCAGTCCGATTTTAAGATAGAAAAATACACATTTGAAGTCGGTGGCAGAAAAAAAGGAAAGAAGCAGATAGAAGACATTCCGGATTCCTTCATAGTGAAGGATGATATTGAATTCGCCCAAGGAAACGTAATCCCACTATGGGCATTCGGGCTGAATTATTGATATGTCTTGACACGATGTTACTCGAATTGAAAACATTAAACTAACCGCCATGCTTAATCATCAAGGCTCAACAATCGGGCAAAATAATTGAAATATTGTAAAATATAACGTGGATTTGGAAGGGAAAACGGTTCTCGTGACTGGAGCTGCGGGTTTTATTGGCAGTAATCTGGTCAAAAGACTGTTTAGAGATTACAAAGATATTAAGGTCGTTGGAATAGACTCAGTCACTGACTACTACGACGTGAATATCAAGTATGAGCGCTTGAAAGAAATCGAGTCATTGAATAGAGACTGGACATTCGTGAAGGCGAGCATTGCAGACAGGGATGTGGTCAATGACCTTTTTGACAAGTATCGTTTCTCTATAGTCGTGAATCTTGCCGCTCAAGCAGGAGTGCGTTACAGCATCACAAACCCGGACGCATACATCGAAAGCAATCTCATCGGTTTCTACAACATCCTTGAGGCTTGCCGTCATCACGAAGTAGAACATCTTGTCTATGCGTCCTCATCATCAGTGTATGGCAGCAACAAGAAAGTTCCATATTCAACAGATGACAAGGTTGACAATCCCGTATCGTTATATGCTGCAACAAAAAAGAGCAACGAACTAATGGCTCACGCCTATTCGAAACTCTACAACATCCCCTCGACAGGTCTTCGATTCTTCACAGTTTACGGCCCGGCAGGACGTCCTGATATGGCATACTTCGGCTTTACGGACAAACTTGTAAAAGGGGAAACCATCAAGATTTTCAATTATGGCAACTGCAAGCGCGATTTCACTTATGTGGACGACATCGTGGAAGGAGTAGTGAGAGTGATGCAACACGCTCCGGAAAAAAAAGTCGGCGGAGACGGGTTACCTGTTCCACCATACAAAGTCTATAACATAGGCAACAGCCATCCCGAAAACCTGCTTGAATTTGTCAATATCCTTCAAGAAGAACTAGTCAGAGCTGGAGTTCTTCCTCCAGACTACGATTTCGATGCCCACAAAGAACTCGTCCCGATGCAGCCGGGCGATGTCCCTGTGACATACGCCGATACTTCTGCCCTTGAGGAGGATTTTGAATTTAAGCCTTGCACGTCGTTGAGAGAGGGGCTCCGTCGATTTTCCGAATGGTATAAACAATTCTATTGCAAATCTTGATAGACTGTAAATTTATTTAACTACGAACTTACTATTCTGAGGTCCACAGGCGTCTCGGTCTGGAAAAAGGTCACTATATTCTCCTCAATACTCTACGCCTGCGTCGTCAACAAAATGCACTAATGTCCCGTTAAAGGACGATTAGAAATTTATAACATAACTATTTGCAAGGCTATTGTGTTGTACACGATATAATTTGATACATTTGCGGCTATCGCCAATGATTTTGTCGTTATGTCACAAGGAAACACCGTTTTTTGCCAAGATTTTGGCTCTCATATCAAGACGTCAGTTTAATAATTGTAGCCCGTTACAACAGAGACTATCGTGTCAGGAACTTCTCCGGTTAGTTCCTTGTAATGTGTTTGGCTCAATTTGCTAACGAGAACAGTCTTCGTGATATAGAGGCAAGTCTTACTGCTGTATCCCACAAACTCTACCACAATGTTATCAGTTATGTCGTCCCACGCAACACTTTGGCAAAGGCAAATGAACTCCGAGACTGGCGTTTCTATAGAGGCCTTGGCAGGTACTCATTGACAAAGTGCGGCCGCTCTATTAAGGATGATGACCCTGCATTCCGATTGGATCTTGACAATGCCGTTTATGCCTTTGATAGTAGCGCAATCAGTCTTTATCTATCTCATAAAAGCTTCCGCACATGAGTTCAAGGCTATAGTCTCATACGAATTGAATTCGGTGCTTATTTTTTTTGAGAAACGGAGTTCTTATTTGTGCTTCTCCTTTGGGACAATTACTTTTCGTGGAGAAGGGGCATACTGACAAATAATTCTTAAACATGATAGTCAAGAATAAAATAGCCATAGTTACAACATACTTCGGGAAATTACCAAATTACTTTTCCTTATGGCTGAAGTCCTGCTGTTATAATCCATCAATTGACTTTTTTCTCTTTACAGATCAAAGAGTGCAGGAGTTGCCACCAAATGTGACGTGTGTGGCGATGACTTTGGCGAAAATGAAAGAACGTGCCACAAAAGTCCTTGGCTTTGATGCCGTACTTTCGCGTCCTTATAAGTGTTGTGATTATAAACCTCTGTATGGCCTAATATTCAGAGACTATTTGGCTGCTTATGACTATTGGGGGCATTGTGATGTAGATTTGATATTTGGAGATTTGCAGAAGTTTTTTGATGAAAACAATTTATATGACTATGATAAATTCGGTATGCTGGGACATCTGTCATTGTTCAAGAATACGGATTGTGTGAACCATTCTTTTATGCTACCCAAAGGATGTATGGATTACAGGAATGTGTATACCAATGAAAAAAACATGGCCTTTGATGAATTGGCAGGTGTATCAACCGCTATGAAAGAAGTTGGATTTAAAGTGTTTGCAAAGCGTGTTTTTGCAGATATTGCAACAACGTATTATCGTTATCGATTGAGCAATGTTTATCCATTAGACAACAAGCCAATTAATTATAAGTATCAGACATTTTATTGGCAGGAA
>OLVY01000905.1_pt1 | contig 20474 bp, 20 predicted proteins | sample 1674261 | NCBI WGS metagenome assembly OLVY01 (sample SAMEA103958155, study PRJEB25191) | human gut metagenome | biome: human-associated habitat [ENVO:00009003]; feature: intestine environment [ENVO:2100002]; material: feces | place: Germany | collected 2013/2015
CCTCTACCGAAGCCGATGTGGTCATTACCGAGATCGGCGGCACCACCGGCGATATTGAGAGCCAGCCCTTCCTGGAGGCCATCCGTCAGGTCGGTCTGGAGCAGGGCCCCGAGAACTGCTGCTATATCCATGTCGTACTGGTGCCCTACATCTCTGGCTCCGACGAATACAAGTCCAAGCCCGCGCAGCACTCCTGCAAGGAGCTGCAGGGCATGGGCATTGCGCCGAACATCATCGTCCTGCGCGCCGACGGCCCTGTAGGCAACGACATCAAGCGCAAGATCAGCATGTTCTGCAACGTGCGCCCCGACTGCGTCATTGAAAACCTGACGATGCCGAGCCTGTACGAGTGCCCGCTGATGCTGGAATCCGCCGGTCTGACGAACGTCGTGGCCCGCCAGCTGCACCTGCAGACCCCGCCGAGCGATCTGACCGAGTGGAAGGCGCTCATCAGCCGCATTGCGACCCGCAGCAAGACCTGCAAGATTGCGCTGGTCGGCAAGTATGTCAAGCTGCACGACGCTTATTTGAGCGTCATGGAGAGCCTGTACCACGCGGGCTTTGAGAACGAGAGCAAGGTCGAGATCAAGTGGGTCGACAGTGAGCATCTCGTCGACCAGGCCTGCTGCACCGACGAGCTGGGCGACGTGGACGGCATCATTGTGCCGGGCGGCTTTGGTGACCGCGGCATCGAGGGCATGATCCAGGCTGCGCAGTACGCGCGTGAGAACCACGTGCCCTATTTCGGCATCTGCCTGGGCATGCAGATCATGGTCATGGAGTACGCCCGCAACGTGCTGGGCTACGCCGACGCCAATTCCAGCGAATTTACGCCCGAGGGCCAGCACAACGTCATTGACCTGATGCCAGACCAGCAGGGCGTTGAGACGAAGGGCGGCACGATGCGTCTGGGCAAGTACCCCTGCGTCATCACGCCGGGCACGAAGATGGCCGACTGCTACGGCACGACGGAGATCGACGAGCGCCACCGCCACCGCTATGAGTTCAACAACGAGTTCCGCGCCGAGTTCGAGGAGAAGGGTCTGGTCATCGCCGGTACCAGCCCGGACGGACGCCTTGTGGAGGCTGTGGAGATCCCGGGCCGCGATTTCCATCTGGGCGCGCAGTTCCACCCCGAGTTCAAGAGCCGCCCGAACCGTGCGCACCCCCTGTTCAAGGGCTTCATCGCCGCCGCGCTGAAGTTCCAGAGCGAGCACACCCCGACCGGCCATCCCGCGGTACTGGGAGAGTAAAATACAGTATAAGCCGAGGAGCTCGTCCCTTCGTGACGGGCTCCTTTTTGCTGCCCCTACCGTTCCGCCATTTGTTTGTTTACAACTCTTTCACATCTGTAACGCATTATTCCCGCGCGGCTATTCGTATTAGTATACAGAAGGCTGCAGGGACAAAATCTCCACAATATCCTGTCGAAAACGCAGCTGCGAATTGTGCGGATTGTCGCTTGTTTTGTGCGCCGTGTGCGGCGTATAATAGTACATCATCGAAAGGGTGTAAATGTATGCGTAACTGGTGTTCGCGCCATCCGGTCTGGTTCATGGCGCTCTATGCTTTGTTTTACTTATCGTTTTTTGCGCTGCTGGAGCGCACGATCCAGACACCGGATCTGTGGGTACACTGCCGGCTGGACGATTTGATCCCGTTCTGCAAATATGCCATTGTACCGTATATTTTGTGGTTTCCGTGGATCCCGTTTACGCTGTTTTACCTGCTGTATAAGGCCCCGCGGGAGGATTTCTGGCGGCTGTGCATTCCGCTGTTCACCGGCATGACGATGACGCTTCTGTTCTATGCCATTGTGCCTAACGGCCTGGCCCTGCGCCCGAAGTACGTGCCGGGCACCGACATTTTTGCGCAGCTTGTGCGGATGATCTACCGCAGCGACACGCCGATGAACGTCTGCCCGTCCATCCATGTGTTCAACTCGGTCACGCTGATGCTGGCGTACTACCGCAGTGCGATCTTTGATGCCCCGCGCCGCCGCTGGATGCGCCCCGCCGCCATGGTGCTGTGTGTGTCGATCTCGCTGTCCACGATACTGCTCAAGCAGCACAGTGTCATTGACGTGGTGTTTGGCTTGCTGCTGGCGCTGGTGCTGGATCAAGCCGCCACCGTTTTGCAGAGAAGCCCGGTGCAGCGCCGCGTGCCGGAGAGGCTGTAAACAAGAGTACGGGTGTTCTTTCTTTGCAAAGAAAGAACCAAAGAAATTCCAAATGTCCAAATAAAAAACGTCCTGTCTGCGCAATGTTGTAGGCAGGACGTTTTTAGTTACAGCGCATATACAAGGATGCCGACCAAAATCATCGCCAGTGCGGCGAGCTTTTTGGGGTTCATCTTCTCGTGGAAGATCGTAACACCAAAAATCGTGACGTAAATATAGCCTGTTGCTTCCAGTACAGGCCCGACGTTGAGCGGTACGCCCTTGTAGGCCAGCATCGTTAAGAGCGTGCAGCCCACAAAGAGGGCATAGCCTAAAATCACCCGCCAGTCGGTGTACTCCGCCAAGACCGACTTGTGCTCCCGCAGCGCGGCCTTCTTCAAAAGCACCTGCGAGACCGCGGAGAGGAACGTGCTGCACAGATACAGCAGCACATAGGGCAGCTGTGCCTGACTCATTTGCCGCCCTCCCCCTCATTGTCGGCCCGTACAAAAAGCACGATGCCGCATATAATGATGACCGCACCGATGACCTGGCGCGGCGTGACGGCCTCACCAAAAACGGCCAGACCCAGCAGAATGCCCCACACCACGGTGACGGCCTTGTTCGCGTAGGCCGTCGTCAGCGGCAGATGCTTGATGACCTGCTGCCAGCCCACCGCATAGGTGACAAGCGCCAGCAGCATCAGGCCGTACAGCACGATAAACGCCGCGCTCAAAAACGGCTGCTGCGCGGCCAGCTTGCTGCACACGCTGCTGCCCGCATAGATGCCCAGGATCACATGCAGCAGCAGGAACCATTTCGCCTGCTTCATCTACGCCCCTCCTTATACAGGATCCACAATTTTCAGCTTGTCCCACTCCCAGCGGCGGCTGTACTGCGCCAGCGGCTTTTCCACAAGGGTGAAAAGAACCGCGCCCAGCAGTTCCACCGCCAGCAGGAACAACAGCATCTCCCAGCGGGTGCCGGTGGGCTGCACGCCCAGCAGGCGCTGCACCAGCACCCAGGCAGAATACAGCGGGCAGTGCCACAGATAAACAGCAAACGAACTTTGTCCCAGGAAGTTCACCGCACGGTCAAACGCCGTGCCGTGGTCCTTCCAGGTGGCAGCCGCCAATACCAGTGGCGGGTAGATCATAAACGCCTGCATCCACCACTGATTTTCCACCCAGTCACCGGGAAACGGCCCGCAAATCGCCGCTAGGCAGACCAGCGGCAATGCAAGCGCCGCATACTTTGCCCGGCGCGGGATGTAGGGCGCAACCTTTGCCAGCACCACGCCCAGGAAAAACGGAATGTACCCTTCGCACAGACCCGCCTGCACAGACAGCAGCGGCCACGCGATGCCGAAGGATTTCAGCGAGCAGGCCAGCGCAAAAAAGAACAGGCACAGCCAGTGCCAGCCCACCTGCACACGGCGGCCCAGCCACACCAGAATATAGAAAATCAGGCAGCAGTTCAGCAGCACACTGAGATACCAGGTGACGTTATTGTCCGCAATGCCGGGCAGTGCCACCGTGCCGTTTTCAAAAGTCAGCAACAGACTGTTGAAGATCGTCCACAGTCCACCGCCGCCCAGCGGCCAGTACCAGTCCCCCAGCAGCAGCCGATGCAGAAAGCCCATGCCCACAAAGGCGGCGCAGGCCAGCATAGCCATGGGATACAGCCGCAGGCATTTATGCCAAATCTGCGCAGGCACGCTGCGCACCGTGGTCTGCTGCATCTGCTGCTGTGCAGCCAAAAAGCCCGATATCATGAAGAATAGAATCGTCAGCCAGCCGAACACATATTCGGTCTGGAACAGATCCGGCGCAACAAAAAAGTTGACGCCGGAAAAGCCCACGCCCGCCATCTGCTGGTAATGGTGCAGCACGATACCGGCCGCCGCAAGGGCTTTCAGCAGATCCAGGCCAACGCAGCGGCGGCGCGCCGCCTCAGTCCTCATGCCGGATGACCTCGCGCTCGACGTACTGGGGGGCGGCGTTGGCGCACATGTAGATGCGGCCCACGTACTCGCCCATAATGCCCAGTACGACCAGGATCATGCCGCCGAGCAGCAGCAGCAGCGCCGTGGTGGACGCCCACCCGATGGGGGCCGCCGCGCGGGTAAAGTGGTCGATGATGATATAGATAAAGTAGAGAAAGCCCGCCATAGCAAACAGCGTGCCGATGTAGGTCGCAATGCGCAGCGGCTTGACGGAAAACGACGTAAAGCCGTTCATCCAGAGATTCAGCAGCTTGCTCAGCGTGTAGCCGCTGCGGCCCTCCTCACGGGCGCGGTGGTGCACCGGCACGTTGCAGATGCGCTTGGTGGAGCGCAGCACCAGCCCGATGACGTAGGGGTAGCAGTGCTCATAGCGCAGCATCTCGTCCACAATGAAGCGGCGCGCCGCAAAGTAGCTGTTGACGACGAGCTCCGGCGGCTTGCCCAGCATGATCTCGGTCATTTTGCTGTTGACCCAGCTGCCCAGGTTGCGCCAGCCGGCCTGACGCTTCGTGTCATAGCTGGCGTAGACGACGTCATAGCCCTCGCCAATTTTTGCCAGCAGCTTGCCCACCTCGTCCGCCGGGGTCTGGCCGTCGTCGTCGAGGCAGACGACGATGTCGCCGCTGCACTTGTGAAAGCCCGCCATCAGCGCCGCATGCTGGCCGAAGTTTTTCGCCAGATCGACGCCCACGACATGGCTGTCCGCCGCCACAAGGCTGCGGATCGTGCCGAAGGTATCATCCGGCGAGCAGTCGTTCACCAGAATGACCTCGTAGTCATACTGCGGCAGGGTCTGCATGGTGGCGGCGATCTCCGCCACCACACCCCCCACGGTGTGCTGGGAGCGGTAGCACGGGATCACGTAAGATATTTTCTGCATAGCTGTGTACTTCCTTCTGATTTTTAAGGGCGTTCGTAAATAATTTCATTTTCGGTGGAAACAAGCACCTGCCATCCGTCTTTTTGCAGGCGCGCCTCTGCCTCTGTACCATGGTTGACAATAGCATAGCGGGAGTAAATCGTATTCTCCGGGTCAGCCACATAGACATTCCAGTCAAATTCAATGCCCATACCGGCAGGCAGTGCGTAAAGATACCCATAGTGTACATCTCCGTAGGCAAACGTCAACGTGTGTTGCCATGGATCCTCGTTCCCCTCTAGTTCGCTCTGGCTCCGCTGCAAGGCCTGCGTGATTTGCTGCATCTGCTGGTCCATCACTGCATTGTAGGCGGGAAGTTTATCCGCAGCCGTAAACCCGGCCGGAAACACCAACAGAATAAGCAAGGGAACGCACACACCTGCGGCAAGAATATCCTCCGCTGACGCAACCATAATCAGCAGCAGACAAAGGAACGCCGAATACCTGCGCAGCTGCATCGGGTTATACAATACGAGAATTGCCAGGAAAATGACCCCCGCACAGATCAGGGCGCAGACTTTCCCACGTATCGGGCATTTTTTCATTGCATCATAAATACAAAGTGCCAATACCACTGCCATAAGCAGCAAAACCCGCAAGAACCCATGGGCAGCGTCAACCGTATATTGATCTGCGCAACCATACAGGGTCGGCCGCAAATAGTCCTGCCAGAGAGAAATACAGGCCGCAAAAAGTTTTTGGAAAAAGTAGCCTGCCGCACCTAAGATATCCCCCTGCCCCAACCTGGTGAACACAGTAAAATCCAGGGACTGCTCCGAATAGGGGGCCGCCAGTGTGTTCATTCCCCAGAGCGAAAACAGCACGGCTGCTGCGGCCACTCCCGCTGTGCCTGCCACCTGCAATTTGCGGAAATTCCCTTTTCTGCCAAATACCAGTGGAAAAAGAAACAGCACCACACCATAGGGGCGGATCACAGTTTCCACCGTGCAGGCCAGCAATGCTGCGGCTGTACCGCTCCGTTTGCCATCGGCTATTGCGCGGGAAGCCGCCAGCACTACCGCCAGCAGAAAAAAATGCAGCGGTTCCGATGTGCCAGTAAAAATCTGGCGCAGAGGGAGCCACGCACAGAACAGCCCCAGCGCAAATGTCAGTTGGTGTTTCCAGTCCATACGCCAGGTGAACACACACCAGCACAACAGGCTAAACACCATATTACACCAGAAAACTGTGTTATATCCCGTACCGAACAGGATACCCGGTATTGCATACAGCCAAATAACAAACGGCCCCCAAGTGGAATAGTGGCCAATCACCGCATGGTTTTCGTTGTAACCGAAATATCCCTGCGGCCCGCCTTGAGCCAGTACCGCCGCCAGCTGACGGTTGTACATGACCTCATCGCTGTTGGTGCTCATCGGGAACCACAGTCCATTGGCAAGTGTACTGCGGTAGGCAATGAAAAACGCAGCCAAAAGCAGCGCCGCACCGCAACCTGCTGTACACAGCAGTCGGCCCCATGGCTTTTGCCACGGCTTCTCCTTTTGCATCATAACTTAGTCACCGACTCTTTCGTAAATAACCAGATCCTCGGTGGAGACGACCTGCTGCCAGTTCTCGGCCAGCAGGCGGGCGGCAACGCGGGTGTCGTGGCCGCACATCACGTAGCGGGAGGAAATCAGGTTTTCCTCGTCCCACAGGTAGCTGTTTTTGTCAAATTCAATGCCCATGCCGTCCGGCACGGCGTAGAGGTAGCCGTGGAACACCCCGTCGTCATAGGCGTAGGCCAGCGTGTGGTCCCAGGGGTCGGCCCCGGCATCCTGCACGCTGGCGGTCAGGGCGGCCTCGACGGTCTGCATCTGGGCGGCCATTTCGGCGTTTTTCTCGGGCAGGCTGCCGCGCTGGAAGTTCATCGGCAGCAGCAGGACGACGAGCACCGGCAGCCAGACGGCGGCGGGCGCGGCGTCCTCGACAACGACGGCCCCCAGCAGCAGGATGGCCAGCAGCATCATGTGGCGCGGGTCAATGTTGTACATGAACAGCAGCACCAGCGCAATGACCGCGCTGCAAAACAGCGCACAGCCCTTGAGCACCAGCGGGCGGCCTTTGTGCTTATCCCAGACAAGGCAGACCACCGCGACGAGCACAACGGCCAAAAACGTCACACAGCCGCCGCCGATGTAGGTCGTCTCACCGTGGAGTGTGGGCAGAATATCGTCCCGCCAGGCCGCGTGCAGCAGGGCCGCGGCGCGGGCGCACTCATAGCGGGCCGCCGCCACGGGATGGAGCTGCAATAACAGACGGATGCCGTCAAAGTCCATGCCGCCGTCGCTGAAATAGGGCGCAGCGAGCTTGGCCATGGCGAACAGCGAAACCGCGAACCCACCCGCCGCCGTGCCCAAACAGACCGCGCGGCGGCGCTTATTCTGCCAGACCGCCGTGAGCGGGAACACCCAGAACAGCAGCGCGTAGGGGCGGAAGATCGTTTCCACCGCGCAGGCCGCGGCACAGGCAATCAGCCAGCCAGTCTTGCCGCTGCGGTGCAGGGCCGCCGCCGTGCCGACGATGAGGAGCGCCAGCATGTAGTGCATGGCCTCCGACGCGCCGCTGACGCAGGAGCGAAGCGGCAGCATGATGCTGAACAGTGCGCCGCACAGCGCGATGCACTGCCAGTAATTCAGCCGCGCGCAGCGGGCAAACACCGCGATGCCCACGGCAATCAGCAGCAAATTGCACCACAGAACGACGTTTACGCTGGCACCGAACAGCAGACCCGGCAGCGCGTAGGCCCAAATCAGCAGCGGGCCCCAGGTACCGTAGCGGCCAATATCCGCGGTGGATTCCTGATAGCCGAAGTACCCCTGCGGGCCGCCGTGGGTCAGCACGCTGACGACCTGGCGGTTATAGAGCGCCTCGTCGTTGTTCATCGTGGTGGGCAGCCAAACCTCGTTCAGCGGCGTGCGGTAGCACAAAAAGTAAAAGCCCGCAAGGAACACGACTGCCCCCAACGCGCAGAGCAGCGCATTGGGGGTCTTTTGCAGGCAGGTTCGGATTTTCTGCATCGGTTTTTTCACGTCAGTTCTCCGCCAGCTTGGCCATAAAGACGACGTCGCGGTAGGCTCCGTCCAGCAGCTCCATATCGCGGAAAACGCCCTCCTGCACAAAGCCGGCCTTTTCATAGCTGCGGCGGGCGGCGGTGTTTTCGGCCAGCACGCGCAGACTGATACGGTGCAGGTGCAGCCCCGCAAAGCCAAAATCGGTGAACAGGCGGGCCGTCTCGGTGCCAAGGCCCTTGCCGCGGGCGCTTTCCTCACCGATGAAGATGCCGTACTCGGCGCTGCGGTTGTGGTTGTCAATATCGCGGTAATAGACCGACCCGACGGGCTTGCCGTCGGCGTTGTCGAGGATAATATACTGCACGACCTGGCCGGTGGCGACCTTCGTCGCCAGCCAGCTGCGGTGCATCTCCGGCGTGAAGGTCTGGCGGAAGATGAAGTTCTGCACGACAGACGGCGTGTTGCGCCACTTGACGATAAGGTCCGTGTCGGCGTCGGTGATGGGGCGCAGCGTGACCGCCGTGCCGGGTAAAGTGGGGAGGGTGGGGGTGTTCATGGAGGATTCTCCTTGCTCTTTTTACCTTGCTTGTAGGGGCGGGCATTGCCCGCCCATGCCCGTTTGCCACGGGAAAGGCCATCCCGAAAGGGCGCTGCTACGTCAGGCTGGTGGGCGAACAATGTTCGCCCCTACAGTCTCTACAACGCAAAATCGGCGTTTGGGGCAGACGGCCCGGGCGGATATGGAATCCGCCCCTACGGTGCGGGGGCGATGCTTGCATCGACCCACAGCTATAGGACGGACACCTGTGGGAAGGCCGCGGGCCGGACATGCCCGGCCCCTACATTGTGCCGTGTTCGTACAGCACGCCCCTGTCGCTCTCGTACAGCACCGTCCAGCCGTCGGCTTGTAAGCGGGCAGCGGTGGGGGCGTCGGCGGCGGTCAGGACGTAGCGGGAATAAATCTCATGGGCCGGGTCGGTCAGGTAGGCGGCCTCGTCAAACTGAATGCCCATGCCGTCCGGCACGCCGTAGAGCAAACCGCAGTGTACGGGGTCGCCAAAGGCGTAGGCCACGGTGCTGTCCCAGGGGTCGGCGCTCGTCACAGCGGACCGGCTCTCGGTCAGCGCGGCCTCGATTTGCTGCACCGCGGCGTCCCATTCGGCGCTGTAGCGCGGCATGGTGAAGCCGTCCGCCAGATTCAGCACGCCGAGCGCGGCCAGCACCAGCGCGGCGGCTGCCGTGCCCGCGGCGGGGCGAGCGTCCTCCACAAGGAGCGCCGCCAGCAGCAGCACATCCAGTACAAGCGTATGGCGGGAGCCCTCAACGGGGCGGTACATCAGCAGCAGCGCCAGAAAGACGATGACCGCAGTCACGGCGGCGCAGCCCTTCCAGAACACGAGCCGCCCGGCGCGGGCATCCACGATCAGGCAGACCAACGTCACGCCCAGCAGCAGGAAAAACAGCAGGTACTGTCCCCCGCTGCGGTTTGCCAGCTGGTCGGCCAGCATTTCGGCCACGGTGCGCAGGGCGTCCAGCAGCTTGTGCGCCACGTCCCTGACGGCGGAGACCACCTGCCCGCGGGCCAGCTCCTGCAGCGGGCTTACATCGACATTGGTAAAGAAGTAGGGCGCGTAGAATTTGGACATCAGCACGAGCGTGCCGCCCAAGGAAACCACCCCGCCCGCCACGCAGACAGCGATGCGGCGGCGGTCCTGCCGGCACAGCGCCAGCGGGAACAGCCAGAGCACGGCCTCATAGGGGCGCACAAGCGTGGCCACGGCGCACAGCACACACAGCCCCGCCCACGCGGCGCGGCTTTTGTCCCGCCGCGCCAGAATGCCGCAGCCCAGCACCGCCAGCATGAGCGCATAGTGCAGCGGCTCCTGCATGGCGGAGAACACATAGCGGATCGGCGCGTTCATAGCGGCCAGCGCCGCGGCAAAGGCCAGCTGGCGCTTCCAGCCAAGCCGTGCGGCCCGGGCGAAAAATGTCCAGCCCAGCACGACGAACAGCAGGTTGCACCACAAAAAGGCATTCTGCCCGCGCAAAAGCAGCCCCGGCAGCGCATAGACCAGAAAAACCGCCGGCCCCCACGCGGCGTAGGTGCCGACGGCGGCGTGCGACTCATTGAAGCCGAAGTACCCCTGCGGTGCGCCGTACTGCACGGCGGCGGCCAGCTGCTTGCTGTAGATGACCTCGTCGCTCCAGGAGCTGACCGGCAGGAAGATCTCCGTCACCGGCACCCTGTAGACGACCAGCTCATACGCCAGCAGGAACACCAGCGCGGCGGCAGCGGTGCAGAGTGTGTGCGCCCAGCCGGGCAGGGCCTTACTGCGCATAAAATTCCAGGACCTTGGCAATGACCTTATTGCGGTCTGCCTCGGTCAGGCCGTAGTACATCGGCAGGCGGACGAGGCGCTCGCTCTCGGCGGTGGTGTAGACGTCCGCGCCGTCAAAGCGGCCAAACTTCTTGCCCGCCGGGGCGGAGTGCAGCGGGATATAATGGAACACGGCCAGAATATCGTTTGCCTTCAGGTGGCGGATCAGCGCGGTGCGCTCCTCCAGATCCCTGCATTTCAGGTAGAACATGTGGGCGTTGTGCACGCAGTCCGCCGGGATGGTGGGCAGCTCGACCCTGCCCGCGTCGGCCAGCGGCCGGAAGGCATCGTGGTAGGCGTTCCAGGTCGCCATGCGGTTGTCGTTGATCTCGTCGGCGTGGAGCAGCTGCGCCCACAGATAGGCGGCGTTCAGCTCACTGGGCAGGTAGCTGTCGCCAAAATCGACCCATGTGTACTTGTCCACCTGACCGCGGAAGAACTTGGCGCGGTTCGTGCCCTTCTCGCGCAGGATCTCCGCGCGCTCATTGTACGCGGGATTGTTGATGACGAGTGCGCCGCCCTCGCCCATCGAGTAGTTCTTGGTCTCGTGGAAGGAGTAGCAGCCGAAATCACCGATGGTACCCAGTGCCTTGCCCTTGTAGCTGCTCATAACGCCCTGCGCCGCGTCCTCGACGACCTTGAGGTCATGGCGGCGGGCAATGTCCATGATGGTGTCCATCTCACAGGCGACACCGGCGTAGTGCATGGCGATGATGACCCGCGTCTTATCGGTGATGGCCTGCTCGATCTTCGTCTCGTCGATGTTCATCGTGTCGGGGCGGATGTCCACAAAAACGAGCTTTGCCCCGGCCAGCACAGCGGCGGTGGCGGTGCTGGAGAAGGTATAGCTGGGCAGAATGACCTCGTCACCGGGGTGAATATCGCAAAGCAGCATGGCCATGTCCAGCGCCGTAGTGCCGCTGGTGGTCAGCAGGACCTTCTGGGCGTGGAAGCGCTCCTCCAACCAGGCGTTGCACTGCTTGGTAAAGGCGCCGTCGCCGCAGATTTTATGTGAGTCGATGGCCTGCTTGACGTAGTCGAGCTCGTTGCCCACGCAGGGCGGTACGTTAAAAGGGATCATAGTAAAAGCCTTCCTTCCGGCTGGATTTTTATAATCGTATTTAGTATAACACAGTTTGCGGCATTTGTCACTTTATCGCGGAACAGATTTGCGCAAAATCGCCTTATTTTTTTATGCGCGCGTCGTTGTAGGCGCGGATCATAATGGCCGCAAACCAGAGCATGACGACGCTGAACACCACAAAGCTGACGGCGGCGACGGAGGTCAGCGACGGGATAAAGTGCGTGACGGTGTAGACGGCCAGCGGCACGGCGGCAATGTACGGCATTTTGCTTTGCTGCCGCCCTGCCAGCCGCACCAGCACGAGCGCCGCGCCCCAGAACAGCCACAGGTCTGCCGCGCGCAGCGCCGGGGCCAGCCGTGCCCACGCCCCGCCGGTCTGGCTGCCGCAGAGGATCAGCTCCAGCACAAGTCCCGCCGCGCCGAACACGGTAGGCAGCCTGGTTTTGGAGGCCAGCAGCAGATAGCCCACAAGAGCCAGCACGGTGAGCGAGACCTCCTGTATGGCGGCATTTTCCGGCACGGCCAGCAGGGCGCGCCCCGCCGCCGCCACACCGACAAGCAGATAAGCCAGAGCGGTTTCCTGATAGTAATGCACCGGTAGGGGCCGGGCATGCCCGGCCCGCGGCCTTCCCGCAGGCGTCCGCCCGCCATACAGCTGCGGGCCGCATATATGCGGCCCCTACCGTATTTCAATTTAATTTTTATTATACCTCTTTTATAACCCCCTTGCAAGCGCTGGCGCGGCGGCGTATAATGAGGATGTTTATACAAGAAAATGTGCGTTTTTTGTATAAAACTACATCAATAAGCGAGGTTTTGGGATATGGAGTTTTCTCGTCGTCTGGACCTGTTCGGGCCGGAGATTTTCGCGGCGCTCAACGACAAAAAGGTCGCGTTGGAGGCCGAGGGCCGTCATCTTTACAATTTAAGCGTCGGCACGCCGGATTTTGCACCGGCAGACTACCTGAAGCAGGCGCTCATCGACGCCGCGCAGGACAACGAAAACTGGAAGTACAGCCTGCGCGACCTGCCCGAGATGCTGGAGGCTGTCTGCGGCTACTACAAGCGCCGCTTTAACGTGGACACCATCACCCCCGACGAGGTCATGAGCTTCTCCGGCAGCCAGGACGGCATCGGCCATCTGGGCCTGGCGCTCTGCAACGACGGCGATCTGGTGCTGCTGCCCGACCCCTGCTACCCCGTCTTTATGACCGGCTCCAAGCTGGGCGGTGCCAAGCCGTGGTACTACAAGCTGACGAAGGAGAACCACTTTCTGCCCGACGTCACCTCCATCCCGGAGGACGTGGCCCGCAGGGCCAAGCTCATGCTGGTCAGCCTTCCCGCCAACCCCGTAGGCAGCATCGGCACGCCGGAGCTCTACGCCGAAATCGTCAATTTCTGCCGTAAATACGACATTCTGTTGGTACATGACAACGCCTACAGCGATATTATCTTTGACGGTGCCCACGGCGGCAGCATCTTCAACACGCCGGGTGCCGAGGAATGCGCGGTGGAGTTCTTCTCTTTGAGCAAGAGCTTCAACGTCACGGGCGCGCGCATCAGCTTTTTGGTGGGGCGGCGCGATGTCATCGCCGCCTGCAAAAAGCTGCGCACCCAGATCGATTTCGGTATGTTCCTGCCCATTCAGAAGGTCGCCATTGCTGCCCTGACCGGCCCGCTGGACGGCGTGCAGCGCCAGTGCGGCGAGTACCAGCGCCGCCGCGACGCCCTGTGCGGCGGTCTGCGCGGCATCGGCTGGAATGTGCCCGACAGCCACGGCAGCATGTTTGTCTGGGCCCCGGTGCCCGCCGGGTACAAGACGAGCATGGACTTCTGCCTGGCCCTGATCGACAAGGCCGGCGTCATCTGCACCCCCGGCTCGAGCTTTGGCCCGAGCGGCGAGGGCTACGTCCGTTTTGCCCTGACGATGCCCGTTGAAAAGATCGGCGAGGCCGTACAGGCGATCAAAAACAGCGGCATCCTGGGGTAATTTGCCCGCTTTTTAAGGCGGCTGGGGGGCGCTGTGTTTGCCCGCCGGGCACACGCGGCAGCCGCAGAGCGTCCGAATCGATACAGGCATTGTCCCCTACAGCGTAGGGGCGGATTCCATATCCGCCCGGGCACCTTGCCCCTGCCGCATACGGCCAGCGGGCGAACGAAAAGTTCGCCCCGACAGAGCCATCCTTCCTAATAAAGAACACCGCCGATCCGGGTCACGGGTCGGCGGTGCTTTTTTGAACAAATCATTGATTACTGTGCATTTTCACGCAGGGCGGCACGCATTTCCTTCTGGATGGCAGGGGTCGTTTCCACCTTCTGCATCAGGGCCGCGATCAGCTCGGGCAGCTGCTTCGCGGGCAGCTGCTCTGCAATGACCGAGGCCAGGTACTCAGCGTGGGACATGGCAGGCTCAAACGTGCGGGCATAGGTCTTACCGCTGCGCACGAAGCCAACCTCCCGCAGAACACCCTTCTCCATCAGGCTGTTCAGCATCGAAAAAATCGAGCGTTCCTTCCATTTACGGTCAACACAGGTTTTCACGACTTCCGTCTGTGCCATCGCGTGATCCGCCTGCCAAAAAATTTCCATGATCTGTTGTTCGCTTTTTGTCAGATGCACGTTGGTATACCTCGCTTTAAAAATTGTCTACACTTCTATAATATCCGCTTGTCAGCGAAATGTCAATGAGTTTTCGAAATTTTTTCAAGTTTTTCTGGTTATTTCATAACAGTTTACCAATCTGGCATATTTAGCGGGCAGCTTCGTGCATTTCCCGATTTATGTCATAGATTCGACAGTTTACAAAAGTGTGGCATATATGTGGCGTGTTCTGCCGCATCACGCCACACTTTTGCCGCAAATTGTATTTCGTGTACCCCCCCCCCTCATTTTTTAGTTGATTATCTCCTCTTTGCGCCGTTCCTGTCATTCCGCCGGCCACCGGCCGCGCAGGTACTCGAGCGCGCGCTTTTCCAGCCGCGAAACATAACTGCGGCTGATGTGCAGCGCCTGCGCCGTCTGCTGCTGGGTCTTGGGCGCACCGTCAAATCCATACCGCTGCCGCATAATAGCGCGTTCCCGGGCGGGCAGAGCGTCCACCAGCGCGCGCAGGCGGGCGGCGTCGGCGCGGCTCTCGCAGCCGGCCTCCATGTCGGCTTCATCGGGCAGGGTGTCCGCCAGTGTCAGCTGCCCGTCCGCCTCGAGCGGCTCCTGCAGCGACAGCGTCACCCCCGTCCGCCGCCCCCGCCGCAGATCCATGCGGAGCTCATTCTCAATGCATCTGCTCGCATAGCTGGCAAAGCGCTTCCCCTTGGCGGGTTCGAAGGTATCCACCGCCTTGATAAGCCCAATCGTGCCGATAGAGATCATGTCGTCCTGTGCGCTGTTCCCGGCATAGTATTTTTTGCAGATATGCGCGACGAGCCGCAGATTGTGGCGGATCAGCGTATCCCGCGCCTGTGCGGCGGCTGCCCCGCCCTTTTGCAGATCGGCAAAGGCCGCGCGCTCCCTGTCCGGCGGGAGCGGACGCGGGAAGGACCCGCTTTCGAGATGCAGCGCCAGATACAGAATATGCCCTGCCGCCGCCTGCAAAAACAAACCAAAAATGCCCAGCATACACACCACCTCGCGGAAGTGTATGCCGGGCATGGAAATTCTATTCTGTCTTTTGGGTGGCGAATGCCGGGTTGGCGGCGCGGGTCTGCTTGCCGCAGACGGTTTGGAGCTGTGCAAAGGCGCGGCGCACGTCGGCGGGGACGTCCACATGGGCGATGAAGCCTTTTTCTTTACAGCGCAAACTGCACCGCGCAGAAGGCGGCGTAGATTGCCAGGAGCAGGATGCCCTGGGCGCGGTGCAGCTTGCCCTTGACGAGGGCGGGGACCGTCATGATCAGCATGACAGCCAGCATGACCGGCAGATCCAGCACAAGGCTGGAATTGATGCCGAACAGCGTGGCGCTCTGCGGGATGGTGAAGGGTGCCAGCGTGATCGACATGCCGCTGACCAGCACAAGGTTAAAGACATTCGCACCGACGATGTTGCCCAGCGACAGGTCGCTGTGGCCCTTGACCAGCGAGGTGATGGCCGTGACCAGCTCGGGCAGCGAGGTGCCGAGCGCGACAAACGTCAGGGCGATGACGCTCTCGGGCACGCCGAGGGCCTGCGCGATCAGGGTGCCGTTGTCCACGAGCAGGTTTGCGCCGACGGCGATCAGCACCGCGCCCAGCACAAGCAGGATCAGCGTCTTGGCGAGGGGCATTTCCTCCTCCTCGGACGCCTCTTGCTCACCGGCGGGGGTGTTTTTCATCTGCAGCACGTTGGCAGCCATGTACGCCACAAACATTGCCAGCATGATGATGCCCATGACGCGGGTGAATCTGCCGAAAACATAGGCCGCAATGCAGTAGATGGCCGCCGCCGCGAAGAAGAAGGCGACGGGGGTTTTCAGCGTTTTGGGGTCTACCCTGCCGGGGCGCACCGCAATCGTGATGGCCGCGATCAGTGCCGCATTGCAGATGACCGAGCCGATGGCGTTGCCGTAGGCGATCTCACCATGGCCGGACAGCGCGGACATCGTGGAGACCATGACCTCCGGCAGCGTCGTGCCGATGGAGACCACCGTCGCGCCGATGAGCAGCTCCGGCAGGTGGAAGCGGCGGGCCAGTGAGGACGCGCCGTCAACAAACCAGTCACCGCCCTTGATCAGGAACAACAGACCGACAATAAAAAGCAGCACAGGGATGAGCATATTGATTCCTCCGTTAAAAATGCACGTTATGTGTCGGAAATTATATTATACCACGGCAGTCCGGGCGCCGTCAAACGGGGCGGGGTTTAAAATGTAAAAATGCAGCCTTTCGCGCGCATGGCTTCCCCCCGGAGGGGGAAGCTGTCAGTGGCCCCGACCACTGACTGATGAGGGTCGACCTTGCAGATGCTGCCCGTTTACAGGCTGTTGCCGTGCACACGCCCCTCATCCGGCCCTGCGGGCCACCTTCCCCCGCGGGGGAAGGCAAAAAGCCCCCAATTCTTGCACACTTTCCCGCGTTGTGTCCTGCCGACACAAACACAAAACCCCGCAGGGGATACCTGCGGGGCTTTGTGCATAGAGGGGTGGGAAAGTATATAAAGGTCAGTGAATGTCTTGATTGATTACAAATATTATTATAGCAAGTTTTCTTAAAATGTCAAATGTCAGACTTGCATTTTGGTTTTCAAAAGATTATAATAAAGTCATTCCTACTTAATTTTATTTAGCAAGCGCACAAAAAAGCATACTTTTCCAATTTTGTTAAAGATAACAGTGATTGTATACTTCACTTTATTTTTTTGTGCGCATTACACAAAACAATGACAAGGAGTCAATCCATGGACGATTTGGATCACAAAATCCTACAACTGCTGGCGGAAAATGCGCGTATGCCCGTTAAGGACATCGCCCAGCGGGTCAGCCTGACCAGTCCCGCCGTATCCAGCCGCATCCACCGCCTGGAGCAGGAGGGCGTCATCGGCGGGTACACTGTCGTGCTGCGCCACCCCGACGCGCCCGCCCGGGTCGAGGCGCTGATCTCGGTACTGGTGGACGCAGCGACCCGCGCAAGCTTTCTGACCATGATCGAGCAGGAGCCGCAGGTCTTGCAGTGCTTCCGCGTGACAGGCAGCTACAACTTTATAATTAAGGTAAGCTGCACCGACATTGACGCGCTGGAGCACCTGCTGACCAAGATGCAGAAGATGGGCTCCACCAATACCCAGATCATCCTGAATACCCAGCTGGACCGCGGTCTGGCATTCGACGAATAAGCGAGGTTTTTATGGCACATTTTTGCAAAAACTGCGGTCTGCTGACTGCCCCGCACGACGAGCGGTGCCCCAAGTGCGGCGCACCGCTGCCGCATATCCCGATGGGCGAGGCTCTGTTGGAGTCCATGCGTCAGTCCCCGGAGGGCACCGTTGAGACCGGCGAGCCGCTGTACGAGCAGGACCTGGAGGAGGACCGCATCGACGCTATGAGCCAGGGCGCGACGACGGCGGCCATGCTGCTGTTCGCCATCCCCATCGCCGGGTTCGTGCTGGCGGTGGTGTGGAGCTTTGGCGGCACGCAGGACCCTGCCCGCAGGCGGCTGGCCCGGGCGTACCTGATCCGTGCGCTGGTCGTGGCGGGGCTGGTCATCCTGTTTGTGGCTGTGGCCGCGATGGTGTTTACCGCCGCGCTGCACAGCCAGCTGGCCTACTACTATTACCGTTGAGGAGGCGCCATGAAAGCATCTGTCATCATCCCGAACCTGAACGGCGCGGGCTGGCTGCGGGATTCCATCGAATCCATCTGGGCGCAGACTGAGCAGGACTTTGAGCTGATCGTGATCGATAACGGCTCCACCGATGAAAGCCTCGAAATTGCCCACAGCTACTGCGGTAACCCCCGCTACCACCTGATCGAAAACAGCGAGAATACCGGTTTTTCCCATGCTGTCAACCAAGGCATCGCCATGGCCAAAGGCGAGTATATGGCCTTGTTCAATAACGATGCCTTTGCCGAACCGAACTGGTTGGAAGAGCTGCTGAAAACCGCTGAGAGCGACCCGAAGATTTTTGCGGTATCCAGCCTGATGCTGCGCTATTACGAGCCGGAACTGGCCGATGACGCCGGAGATTATGTGACGATTCTGGGCTTTGCCTGCAAGCGCGGCGACGGCCTGAAAGCCAGCCGCTACCAGAAGCCCTGCCGTATTTTTTCTGCCTGTGGCGGTGCAGCACTGTACAGAAAATCCATTTTGGATAAAATTGGCGTTTTTGACGAATTGTTTTTTGCCTACTATGAGGATGTTGACCTCAGCTGGCGCGCCAACAATTTTGGTTATAAAAACGTCTATTGCCCCACCGCAAAGTGCCGCCATATCTGCGGTGCCACCACCGGCGCGGTGCGGTATAACCCATTCAAAAGCATTCAGAGCGGCCGCAACAGCATTCTGCTGCCCTACAAAAACCAGCCGGTGGTCATGCTGGTTGTCAATTTTATCCCCATGCTGCTGGGCTATTTGTTGAAAGTTATCATGTTCCGTCACCGCGGCTTCGGCAATGATTATGCCAAGGGCTATGCGGAAGCCAAGATCGCCCTGCCCAAAATCAAAAAGCCCAAATTTTACTGGCGTAATCTGCCTAACTATTTATGGTGCGAGGGCAGCATGATCGTTGGGCTGTTCCGCTACCTGGTCTACCGCGTTCAGCGCGCGCTGAAAATTACCTGAAAGATAACGGAAGCAATAGAATAAAATAAAGCATGTGATTTCCCGCCCGACAAAGGTGGAAAAAGCACATGCTTTTTGTATTTGTGGAATCGTGTTATATCTAAATATGTCTATATTCTGTAGAGAAACGTAGGGGTACACACGAACATGTGGCTGATGAGGCAAGGCCCGATGCGCGGGACGATGCAAGCATCGTCCCCTACAAATTTTGGCCAGGGCCATCACAATTTTGCAATGCGCAATAAGGCAGAGTTGGAAGAAACCCTACAAATGCTTGCTGGGGTTTCGTGGATATTCGTTATTTTCTCCCGCGCTGCAATTCGATCCAGGCCAGGTCTCCGCGCTCCAGGCCGTGGATCAAAACCTCGGCAGTGGCAATGTTGGTGGCAACGGGGATGGCGCGGGTATCGCACAGGCGCAGCAGGGTAACGGCGTTCGGCTCATTGGGCCGGGCGTTGACGGGGTCGCGGAAAAACAGCAGCATATCAATTTCGCCGCAGGCAATCATGGAGGAAATCTGCTCGGCACCGCCGCGTGCACCGGGATACAGGCAGCGAACCGGCAGCCCACAGGCATCGTGTACCACTTTGCCCGTCACGCCGGTGGCAACCAGTTCGTTCTGAGACAGAATACGCACATAGGCTGTGCAGAACTGGGCCAAAAGCTCTTTGCGGGAATCATGGGCAATCAATGCGATCCTCAAGGTGGGTGCCTCCTATAATTAGTTATTTATATAATATCATAGAATAGATTGCTGAAAAATGCAAGCCACCTTTGGTTAAACCACCCGCTAACCCCGAAAAAGCGTGCAGTGTTACCAAAAAACTTTATACGATTTTGGCAAAACCGCTTTGTGCGAATGTGCTATAATATGTACAATAAATACATAACCTGTAAGGCACCAAAAGCGCCGCACAGGCAAAGGAGGAAAAACGCTATGAAAAAATCCGCACAGACCGTCATTCGGGAAGGCGCCTGCTATACTATCGCTGCCGCCAATGGCCGCGTACTGGAAGTTGCCGATTTCAACACCGAGAACGGCGCATCCATCCGCCTGTGGAGCTATGAGGGTCAGCCCTGGCAGCAGTGGCAGTTTGTGGAAGCGGGGGACGGCGAGTACCGCATCAGGAACCGCTTTACGGGCAAGGTCATGGACTTGGCCATGTCCGGCGTCTGCAACGGCACCTGGGTCCACCAGTGGACCCAGACCGCGGGCGCGGGTCAGCGCTGGCAGATCGTGGAGGCAGGCGGCGGCAAGGTCAAGCTGCGCAACGTCCTGGCCGATAAGGTCATTGACCTGGTGGGGATGCGCGTGGAGAACGGCACCCAGGCCCAGATCTGGCAGGATGTGTTTGGCGAAAACCAGCTGTGGAGCATCCAGCCCGTGCCGGATAAGCTGCTGCAAAAGGATATGCCAAAGCCGGAACCCAAGAAAACGGCCCCCAAGTCCACCCGCACCCAGACCGGCACCGGCCGCGCCAAAAAGACCGGCGGCAAAGGCGGACGCCGCGCAGCCAAGTAAAGCAGAGAAAACCGAATAAATAAAATTGAAACAGCCCGTTCATCCGGCAACAAACGGATGGACGGGCTGTTGCGGTTACATTTTGAAAGCCAAGGCAATACCGCATAATTCTAAGTGCCGATACGGCGAGCGAGGTGCGGCAGATG
>OLVY01000913.1_pt1 | contig 20371 bp, 16 predicted proteins | sample 1674261 | NCBI WGS metagenome assembly OLVY01 (sample SAMEA103958155, study PRJEB25191) | human gut metagenome | biome: human-associated habitat [ENVO:00009003]; feature: intestine environment [ENVO:2100002]; material: feces | place: Germany | collected 2013/2015
ATAGCCTGTCACCACTGTAGTCAGCAGTTTGGACTATGCTAATATCATACCAAAGAGGGTGTGACCAATGGCTGAACAGCAGGTCTTTGCCACAAAGGGAAATCTGATACTCTATAAAAAGGCTCTGAAACTTGCCGCATTGGGCTATGAACTTCTGGACAGAAAAAGAAATATCCTTATAAGAGAACTTATGAGCCTTGTTGATAAAGCAGGGGAGTTGAGAGGCAGTATAGAAGATACCTATAAGGAGGCATATAGTGCCCTACAGCTTGCAAATATCTCCATGGGTCTTGTTACACCTTATGCAAATTGTATCCCTGTTGAAACAGGCGTCGAGATAAGCACAAGAAGCGTCATGGGCGTTGAGCTGCCAAAGGTCACCCTTAAAGAACGCCCTCTGAAAGTCACATACGGCTTTTCTCAGACCGATTCTCAGCTTGACAGAGCCTATCTTGCCTTTGAAAAGGTAAAACAGACCACAGCAGTCCTCGCAGAAGTGGAAAACAGTATCTACAGACTGTCCGTAGCCATAAAAAAGACACAGCGCAGAGCAAACGCCCTGCAAAACATAATCATTCCGAGAAACGAACGCATAGTGAAATTCATCACAGACTCTCTTGAAGAAAAGGACAGAGAGGAGTTCTCACGAATGAAAGTAATAAAGGCGGCAAAGCTAAAGTCGGCAAAATGATATTTGTAATGGCGCGGCGTAATTTCTGCAATGTTATTGTAGGGGCGACATGAGGTCGCACATCCAGTCGCCAGCTTGCAGCATTATAAAAACATGAAAGGAAAGATAAAAATGGAATATATCAAAAAAGTATTCAGAAGCTATTGGATATTGTCTATATTCTGCGTAGTGCTGGGCATTGCGCTCATAATCGACCCTAATTTCTTCACCGCCGCCATAGGCTATGTTATTGGTGGACTTTTCACCGCGTTCGGTGCAGTGGAGCTTATAAGATACTTCGCCATGGGCAGAGACGACCAGAGCTATTCTTCAAGCCTTGTGAGAGGGATCATCCTCGCCGCCATAGGCATTTTCATTATCATAAGACCTGATTTTATCCCGAAAGTCATTGCCGTTGTCTGCGGACTTTATATGCTCATAAGCGGCATCGTGAACATTCAGGACTCCCTTAACCTTAGACGTGCAGGTGTAGAAAGCTGGAACGTAAGCTGTATCTCAGCCGCTGTTACCACTCTCGTTGGTATACTTCTCCTCTTTGACCCTCTTATTTTAGGGGAAACCGCAATGATAGTCCTTGGTATCGCTCTGCTTGTTTCAGGTGTGACGAATATCTTCGGCTGTTTTACCGCAGGCTCAAAGCTCAAAAAGGTAAATAAGCTTATGAAAAAAGAACTCAAAGACAGACCTGATAAGGATCATTATATAGATATTTAGGATATTATCGTAGGGGCGACCTAGGGTCGCCCACTTTTTTCACTATTTTAGCAGTTTGATGTATTTCTTTACAAAAATATGTGCATTTTATTGACATGGGATGTGATTTCACAAGTTTCAACAAATATTTTTGCGTCGATTTGTAAAAGTCTATAAAAATTAAAAAAAGCCTTGACAAATGAGGTCAAAAGGTATATACTCATAACTGTAAACAGCAAAGGCGCTGTGAACCACTTAGGTTCGCAGTGTCTTTTTTTATTTTTCTTAGACTATAATTTATAATAGGAGGAATTCAATATGGCAAACGTTCCTGAATATTTCGGCTCAGACGTATTCAATGAATCAGTGATGAAAGAAAGACTTCCAAAGGCTACATACAAGGCTTTGAAGAAGACTATCGACAACGGCGATCCACTTGATATCGAGGTTGCAAACATCGTTGCAAACGCAATGAAGGACTGGGCAGTTGAAAAGGGCTGCACACATTACACTCACTGGTTCCAGCCAATGACAGGTCTTACAGCTGAAAAGCTCGACAGCTTTATCTCACCAACTGAGGACGGTCACGTTATCATGGAGTTCTCAGGCAAGGAGCTTGTTAAGGGCGAACCTGACGCTTCTTCTTTCCCTTCAGGCGGATTGAGAGCAACATTCGAGGCAAGAGGCTATACAGCTTGGGACCCAACTTCATACGCATTCATTAAGGAAAAAGCACTTTGTATTCCTACTGCTTTCTGTTCATACAATGGCGAAGCGCTTGATAAGAAAACTCCGCTTCTCCGTTCAATGGAAGCTATCAATAAGTCAGCTCTCAGAATTCTGAAGTTGTTCGGCTCAGACGCAACAAGAGTTACAGCAAACGTTGGTCCTGAGCAGGAATACTTCCTTGTAGACAGAGAGATGTATGCAAAGAGAGAGGACCTTATCCTTGCTGGCAGATCGCTTTACGGCGCACCTGCTCCAAAGGGTCAGGAACTTGAAGATCACTATTTCGGTACTATCAAGACAAGAGTTCAGGCTTACATGAAAGATCTTGACGAGCAGCTCTGGAAACTTGGTATCTACGCTAAAACAAAGCATAACGAGGTAGCGCCTGCTCAGCATGAGCTTGCTCCTATCTATGGCACAACAAATATCGCCACCGACCACAACCAGCTCACAATGGAGATCATGAAGAGAACAGCTAGAAAGCACGGCTTCAAGTGCCTGCTTCATGAGAAGCCATTCGCTGGCATTAATGGTTCTGGTAAGCATAACAACTGGTCTATCTCAACAAACACAGGTGTAAACCTCCTCGACCCTGGTAAAACACCTGCTGAGAACGCTCAGTTCCTCCTGTTCCTTACAGCAGTTATCAAGGCTGTAAATGATTATCAGGATATCCTGAGAGCTTCAGTTGCTTCAGCTGGTAACGACCATAGACTTGGCGCTAACGAAGCTCCTCCGGCTATTATTTCTATCTTCCTTGGCGACGAGCTTACAGGCGTTCTCGATGCTATCGTAAACGGCGTTAAGTATGAGGACAAGAGAGTTGAGATGGAGATCGGTGTTGACGTTCTGCCACACTTCCCTAAGGATACAACAGATCGTAACAGAACTTCACCATTTGCATTCACAGGCAATAAGTTTGAGTTCAGAATGCCTGGTTCAAAGCTTTCAGTAGCAGGTCCTAACACAGTTCTTAACACTATCGTTGCTGACGTTCTCGATCAGTTTGCTGACGAGCTTGAAAAGGCTGACAACTTCCAGGACGCTCTTGACGATCTTATCAAGAGAACTATCAAGGAAAATCAGAACATCATCTTCAACGGCAATGGTTATTCAGACGAGTGGCCTGTTGAAGCTGAAAAGAGAGGACTTCTTAACCTTAAGTCAACTCCTGAAGCTGTTCCTGCATTCCTTGCACAAAAGAATGTTGACGTATTCTCTAAGTACGGTGTTTATACAGAAGCTGAGCTTCAGTCAAGAGTTGAGATCCTCCTCGACGAGTATTGCAAGACGCTCAATATCGAGGCTCTTACAATGATCGACATGGCTAAGAAGGAGATCCTTCCTGCTGCAGCTAAGTATATCAAGGATATCGCAAAGACTGCTGAGCTTGCAAAGAGCTGCGGTGCTGAAACTGTATTTGAGGAAGAGACCGTTAAGGAAATTTCAGCTCTCGTAACTGAGATGTACAAGGCACTTGGCACACTGGAAGCTGATGTACAGAAAGTACACGCTATCGAGGACACACAGGAAATGGCAAACTTCTTCCACGATACTATCTTTGCAGATATGGGCGCTCTCAGAGTTCCGGCTGATAAGATCGAAACACTGGTAGGCAAGGAGTACTGGCCTTATCCAACATACAGCGACCTGCTGTTCTACGTTAAGTAAGGGACAATTCAAATTTTCAATATAACACGGACTTTATAACAAACTAACCACAGATCTACTATTTTGTTCCCCTACAGCTACAATAATATACGGAATGCACAATGAAGTGTATGACAGACCGAGCCGAATGGCTTTGGTCGTCATACACTTTTTTGTATTTTAGGAGGAAAAAGATATGACAAACACTGTAACAGTATTGGCTGAAAGCACAGGCTTCAGTGCCGTCAATACTATATGGGTACTGTTGGGAGCTGCACTTGTATTCTTTATGCAGGCAGGCTTCGCAATGGTTGAAACGGGCTTCACCCGTGCGAAAAACGCAGGTAACATAATCATGAAAAACCTGATGGACTTCTGTATCGGAACTCCGCTGTTCTGGCTCTTTGGTTTCGGTCTAATGTTTGGCGACGGAAAGTTCATCGGAGCTTATAAGGGCATCGCAGATTCAACATATGCCTCAGCTGCTCCGGACGGAGTGCCTTTCTTTGCATTCCTTATCTTCCAGACAGTTTTCTGTGCAACAGCAGCAACTATCGTTTCTGGAGCTATGGCAGAAAGAACAAAGTTTATTTCCTATTGTATCTATTCAGCAATTATAAGCCTTCTGGTCTATCCTATCGAGGCTCACTGGATCTGGGGCGGCGGCTGGCTTGCAGACCTCGGCTTCCATGATTTCGCAGGTTCAACTTGCGTACATATGGCAGGCGGCGTTGCAGCATTCGTTGGCGCAGCTATCCTTGGTCCTCGTATCGGTAAGTATGACAAGAATGGCAAGGCAAAGGCTATCCCAGGTCACTCGCTTACACTTGGCGCACTTGGCTGCTTTATCCTTTGGTTCTGCTGGTTCGGTTTCAACGGTGCGTCAACAACTTCAATGGAAGGCGACGCTATCCCGCTTGCAGGTAAAGTTTTCGTAACAACAAACCTTGCAGCAGCAGTTGCAACTATCACAACAATGATTTTTACTTGGATCAAGTACAAGAAGCCTGATGTTTCAATGACACTTAACGCTTCACTTGCAGGTCTGGTAGCTATCACAGCTCCATGCGACACAGTTTCACCAGTATCAGCAGCTATAATCGGTATCGTTGCAGGTATCCTCGTAGTTGTAGGTGTAGAGTTTATAGATCAGGTACTCAAGATAGATGACCCAGTTGGTGCTTGCGGAGTTCATATGCTCAACGGTATGTGGGGTACTATCGCAGTGGGTCTTTTCTCAGACGGTACTTGCGGTGAAAAGGGACTCTTCACAGGCGGTGGAGCACATCTCCTTGGTATCCAGCTTCTCGGTATGGTATCAGTTATCGCTTGGGTAACTATCACAATGACTATCGTATTCCAGATCATCAAGCACACGATCGGTCTTAGAGCTTCTGAGCAGGAAGAGATCCTTGGTCTTGACGTTACAGAGCATGGTCTTGTATCTTCTTACGCTGACTTCGCACCAGCAATGTCACAGGCAGTGCTCAGCTATACAAAGGACGACGCAAAGAGCGTTGTAAAGGTAGACAAGTCAACAGAGCCTGTAGTTTCTGTTGAGAAGGCCATCAAGGTAGAATCTTATGCAACAGACGCACCGTCTGCTGACGGCACACCTAAGATGACAAAGGTCGCTATCATCTGCAAGCAGCAGAAGCTCAACGATCTTATCACAGCTTTGGAGGACATCGACGTAACAGGTGTTACAGTAACGAACGTTCTTGGCTGCGGAATGCAGAAAGGACAGCCTGAGTATTACCGTGGCGCAGTTGTTGAAACAAATCTGCTGCCAAAGGTAAAGGTAGAGGTCGTTATTTGCAAGGTACCAACAAGAGCAGTTATCGATGCTGCAAAGGCAGCCCTTTATACAGGTCATATCGGAGACGGAAAGATCTTTGTATACAACATTGAGAACGTAGTAAAGATCAGAACGAATGAAGAGGGTTATGACGCACTTCAGGACGATTAAGCCTTAAAGATGACGGGTGACTACCCAATAAAATTGCCCCCATCCCACTTATAAATTATAGCTTGGAACCCGTGGTCGAGTAATTCGGCTGCGGGTTTCAAGTTTTGTGGAGAAGTTCAAGGCATTATGAATAGATAGACAAAAGGGACATTGCCGAACGTTGGCAATGTCCCTTCGTAAATTATCAGAAAAGTGATAGCTGCTCAGATAAATAAAAAGCGTGTTCCATATGTTGCTTTGCCTCTGCTTCAAGTATTTCGACATTTGAGAGTGGAAGGTTCTTGAAACGAAGCTGATAGACCATATCAAAGAAGCTCGTTACAGCCGCAGTTCCAAGATGCGTAAGACAGATCAGCTGTATATGGAAATGTCTTGCTATGCGGAACATAGGCTCAAGAAGGTGAGGCGAAGAGATCGGTCCGAATGGATTATCAAGGATCAGTACGCCGCTTGTTGAATTTAGATTGTTTGTAAGGCTTCTTGTGTAATTCATAACGGATACGATCAGAGAAAATAAAACAACAAATTGTTCTCCGCCAGAGTTTGCTTTCAGAGCGTCCTGCCATGAACGATAGCGGCAGTTCTGAATATTTTTATCGATCTTAAATACATTGATAGGAATGTTCTCATTGCCAATGTAGCAATTCAAGAGGCGTCTGATATCAAGATGATCGTTATGAGTTTTCGTTGCTGTTGTATTTTCAGACAGATGCTTTTGGACTTGTTCAGTTATGAAATGATCGATCCTTTTATAAGGCTGATCGCTGTCTGGATCAATCTCAGGCAAAACTATCTGTATCATATGTTTTTTTACGTTACCGATCTGTACGACCGATCTACCAGACAGTGTTTTTAGATTATCATATAAACGTCCGGCACGCTGTTTGCAATGATCTACAAGTTGCTTTCTGCTGTCTTCAACATCTTTAAGCTGAACGGCAAGCTGAGCGATACGATCCTGATAACGCTTGATATCGCTTTCTGTTCATAAAGTGTAAAGTATTTATCTCCCTTGATATGATCGTCGTCGATCACTGATAGAATGCCGTCCAGTGTTCCCATAAACAAAGTATGTGTATTTCTGAATGGCTCAAGTTCACGGCTATGGTATTTCTTTGCTTTGCCCTCTGCTTGTGTCAGCTGATCGATGCAATGCTTTATTGTATCGATCAAGTTATCAGTATCCTGCGGGATCTCTGATATTTTAGGAGTATACTCTGTAAAATCAAGCTTGAGATATTTTTTGAATCTATCAATGTATATCCATTTTATATTCAAACCGTTCAATTTCTTTTTGCATTCTTCACTTTCTCGCTCAGCTGCTTCTAATTTATTTTCACATTCTTTTATACGGCGTTCAAAATCAGAACCAACCTCAGAACGTGGCAAAAGCTCTGCATTGAGTTCTGCTAGCTTTTTCTTAGCATGTTCCAGATCATTTTTCACTTTGGTATGATAGTTCGATGCTTGAGAATGTTGCTCATAAGCCTGCGATCTTGCTTCTTTTGCCAGATCAAGCTGTTGTTCAGTGTCATTATAGGCGTTGGCAGAATATTCTGTGCTTTTGTATTCTGTTGGTTCTATATGGAATCTTTTGATATCATTTTCTTTATGAACAATGCTTTCTTGTACCTGTTCCAGTCGCTTCTGCAGCGTTTTGCGATTAGCTGAATTATTCTCCAGATAAAGTCGGTATTCCTCGAGCATGACCGAATGATCCTCTGTAAGTATTTCTGCTTTCGGTGTGTCTTTCAGCTCATGCGACAGTTTTTGATGATCGGTCAGCTTATTCTGGAGGTCACGGATAATAATATCATTATCCTGTATACTCGTATTCAGTTGTTTTTCTTTCTGACGCATTTCATCTATTTGTTCAGAGATCTCTCTGCAAATAGTTTCTAATTCTGTGATCTTTTCGCTAACGCTCTCATATTGTGAGATGATCTTACAAATACGCTCAAATTCGGATTGTTTATTTTCAATATGGGATTTTGATATTTGACTTTTTTCGCTTTTTTGTCGATTTTCCTTCGCTCGTGCTTTGATCTCGTTCTTTTGCTTCTCAAGAACCGAAAGCTTAGTTTGTATCTCCTGAAGCTTTTCTGTAAGCTTCCCTATGCCTGCCTGTAATTGCTGCTCATGATCTGCGGCGTATGTAAATTGTGATAGTATGATGCGTTCTGATTCCCATTCCAATATCTGATGCTGTAGATTATCTATATCTGCTTGTGTTTCGCCAAGTCTTTTCTGTATATTTTCTTTATAAGTAAATGCGTCCTGAAAATATTCTTTATCATATGCAGAAATAAACCGTTCAGGTTCGTTCCAATCTCCATCAGCCATATCCGCAAGTTCAGAGCGTGAATATACTGGAACAACAGCCGATAACCAAGAATCTGGCGATTGTGACAGCAATTTGACCTTCTCCTTTTCAGAATCAACGATCACAGAATAAGCAACGAGAGGATTGACGGCAAGGATATCTTCTCGTATTTTTGCATTTTGTAAATTTAGGTACTGCTCGCCTGTTTGATAAGCGATACCTGATTCCTGCAAAAAGCTCACAGCTGTTTTTGAGAGGTGAAGCTGACCTGCATTTATACATCGTAGCTGCTCGCTTAGCAATTCAGCACAGCGTTCCGTTTGCCGAAGCTGTTCGCTTAGCTTTGCAAGTATTTGCTCAAGGCTTGATAACGGCTCATCAGTAAATAATCTGTCTTTAGATATTGATAAATGCTCTAAGACTTTAATAACTGCATCATATGCTTGCTGATATTCTTCCAATTCTGCTTCCTGCTGCTTTAAATTGGTTTTACATTCCTCTTGCGTTCGGTGAAGCTCACCCATCTGATTATCCTGAGCGTCACGTTCCTGTTCAAGCCGGCTCTCCTCAAGCAGGCACTTTTTGATATTCTCCTCAGCAAGCCTGAGCTGCTCATCATAGTCCGCACGAATGCTCTCAGCGTCTTTCTTAGAAAAGCTTCCGTCAAGCATAATAGTCATATGCAAAGCAAGCGTTGCCAGAGCCTTGTTGATCTGATCAAGCAAACTCTTTTTTTGACCGATATCCTGATTTAAGCTGTCATTCTTGTCATTATGCTGCTTATTAAGGCGTGAGATCTCTTTATTTATGGAATCCAAAGCTTCAGACAGTTCTTTTTTAGTTGCTTCCTTCTGCTTTAATTTGCCCTCAGTCTGCCTTATCAGCTCTGTTGTTAGCAAAGACAGTGAATATTTTAAAGAAAGTATATGGGAATCCTGCGTTCCTTGGTCAAGCTCTCTGATCTGTGCAGTCAATGCCTTCTCATCATTTTGCTGTTTAAGCAGCTCCTTGTACTCTTTCGCAGCGTTCAGGACCTTGACTTTATGTTCAAGCCTGTTATACTGACTTTCGGCATCATCTTTTTTCTGTTTGCATTCTGCAAGCCATATGGTTGATTTATCAAAATCAGCCTGTGAAAGATAAACAGCTTTTGATGCTGCTTCGGTTTTGATGTGCTTCTGTTTTGTCTTTAAGTCGGATATTGCTTTTTCAAGCTGTTGTTGTCTTTCTTTGTTCAGCTTGATTTGATGCTGAAGTGTAAATGAATGATCAGCCAATTGGTGTATAGACTGTATCTTCTGATCTTCTGCGTTCCACATATCCTTTATTAGCTGAAGCATACCCTGCAGCTTATCTGTAAAATCCCTGATCTGCGACTTTAAGAGTAGATTTTTCTCCTGCCCGGCATAGCTGACCGCATAGTTGATAAACATTTCTTCAAGGGATCTTGTTGACGTATCGTTGCACGGCATAACGCCAGGAATAATAAATTTGTCAAGTAATCTATCGCTCGTTTTATATTCCTCAAAGAACTTTGTAATGCCGCCTTCTACTGCATTGATCGGTACAAGAATGTTTTCCCATTCAGTATGGAAAATACCGAATTCCTCTAAACGCTTCTGATAACGGCGCAATGAATCAGAAGGATAGTATTCGACCCTTCTGTTTTGCAGATATTTGCGAAGCTCGTCAAAAGAGATCGGGCGGATATGACTGCCTGTGCGCTGTGAAAGAGGGAGACTGATAAGATCGAGCTTGTCGCCTGCTCTTGTGTAATCATGTATGAAAGTATAATAACGAATGGTCTTGCTCTCATTTTCGTCATCTGCTGTGGTGCTTGCAGCCAGTGCGATCCCTGTGAGCAGACTATTATGTGATCCGTCCAATGCCCACTCAATCAAGACAAACGCATGATCCGTGCCCTTCTGAAAATAATCGCTGATATTACGATTCTGAACTTTTGCCTTCGGACAAATAGGCTGGAGCAACAACTGAACGATAACAGACTTGCCTCCGCCGTTATCCAGATTAAAAAGAGTATCTATTGGTTTCCCTTCAGCGTTCTCAGTGCAGAAAATCTCGTCTGGTATCAGCTTTGCACCATTGTTGAACCTGAAATTTACAATTCGTATCTTACGGATCGCTGGCATCTGGTTTTCCTCCTTCAAGAATAGAATGTATTTCAGTAATGCGGGTCTGAGATAAATAATACGGCATAAGATCATTCAGCTTGACCGTTGGTTTCCATACACCGTCAGCGTCATACAGCAATTCCTCATCACGAAACTTTCTGATGATCTTCATGAAACAGCCATGTTTGGTATCTACAGAGTTGGATTCATCACCACGCTTTGCGAGCCAGTTGTCAGCAAGGTGCAGAAAATCTATGCTGTACTGTGCTGAAGCATTTTTTAAGGATTCTCCTTCAGAGCGTACTTGCTCACAATGCTTTGTGAACTCGGAAAGAAAATCTGATTCTTTGATGTAATATCTTGTTTGCAGTGTGTTTCCTTTTCCGCCGTAAAGCTCATGTAAAAGAAAGATCGCCATATAATTCAGCAAATAAAGCTCTTCAAGCTTTTCATTGCCAACGCTGCGGCGGAAATCATTGTTATCCTGGGAAAATAATTCGTTGTTTGGATCTGGCAAAAGATAAAGTCTGCCGTTCGTTTTGTAAAGAGTGAAATCAAGCTCCTGTTCCATGATCGCAAGTTCAGAAGCAATTTCCGGATCATTATAATATTCATAATACGCAGGGGACTGCTCACGGGTAATGTAACCATTTTCCATAAGCTTTGCAAATAGTTTCAGACTTTCAGGCCTCATCTTCTCACCTCGATCTTAAAATCATTCATCTCGATATGTCCGCCTTTATGATCAGACAAAGTTATAACATTATCAAGTTTATATATCATTATCGACTCCATTTGTACCGATTCTTCAGGAAGCTCGCTCAGACAATAAGAGAGATCAAATTCTCCCACAGGAACGATTATGTCATGCTGTGCCGAACGCCAGCCTGCGATATCTATTTCTCCAAGTCCATAGAGCTTCAGCATGACGTCAGGCAATGCTTTTTCCTGCATTTGTTCATGCAGCTGCGTTTTAGATACAGTGTCAAGATATTCGCTAAAATTAAAGACCGCCCTGTTTTCGGCAAAAGACAGCAGTCCTCTTATTATCTCAACATATCTTTCGTTTCTGATATCTGCCACCTTTTCAGCAGTGTCATCACTTGTGATATCTATACCGTCATCTCTGCTGACCTCTCTTATAGAATTTTGCCGTCTGTAAAAAAGATCAATACCAAACAGATGCGGAAATTCTGGACGATAAAGCGGTGCAAATAATTTTCCCACATCTTTAGAATCTTTTAATTGCATTTTCTGTAATGGGAGCATTAACTCCTGTTCAATGTCAAAGTGACCCGCCTGCAAATAAGAGAAGCTATCATCTAAAAGATCAGCATATAGTTCAGATAGTGTGAATTTCTGGTTAAATACTCGGCTTTGCTCGCTTATTACAGTATCAATGTTTTCAAGGATCTCATGTATCTCTTTTTCGGTCTGACATATTTGACGGCCTTCTTTTATTTCAGCGACTGCGAATGCCTGCAATTTTGCCGATACAAGGCTGCGGATATCGCTGAGCTGTTTGTTTTCGTTCTCAAAGGAATCTCTGACCTGATCGACGATATCTTCGTATTCATCGATCGATACCTCAGAGATATTGATCCTACACCGAAGCATAAAGTCGTCCATTCTTGTTTTCAGATTTCTGACTCTGCTAACTAATTCACGGCTTTCACGAAGTGCTTTGCCATAGTTGCCACGCTTAATAAACTCTTGTAACTTGAATCGGCTTACAGAAAAGTCCAATTCGCTGTCGATCTCCTTGGTTCTGAAAAGAAACTCATAGGCTTCATTTGTCAGAACATAGCTTCCGCTTTGTTGCTCGAATAAGATCAGAGAGCCCTGTTCATGGAATTTTTCGTAATGACTGTCGAACGTTTCAAATCTTCGCACTTTTCCTCCGCTTTGCAGTACATCTGTTACGATATAATCTGTCAGGGTCTTTGCCTCCTCCGGCTCATATCCATAAATATCGGCTAATTCACGCAGAAATAATGTGATATCCTGCTTGGTACAGCGTTCGCCATAGCGAAGTGTATTGTCCATGATAAAGACCATTACCATAAGTATGAGATTATCGGTTTTATCATCATTATTATGCAATATTTCACGGATCTCGGTGGGCTTGCTTCTTTGTAGCCAGTATTTGATGAGATTCACGAATCGCATACGTTTTTCAAAATCTTGTAATAATTCTTTGGAACCTGCTGAGATCATTATTTTACCTCATATTATCTGCCAGTACGGGATATGAGAGTATCTCCTGTGGCAATCGTTTATTATCCTCGATTATTTGTGTGATCTGTTTTTGCTCGTCATCAGAAAACAATGGCAATATCCCTGACATTTCGGGAATGATGCGTCTTCCGTCGCTGCTGTCAGGGAGCCTTATGCTTCGACTCAGTTCCAGCATTTTCTGATATGCAGGAACGAACAATTCAATATGAAGCTCTTTTGCTTCCTTGCAAAGACGAAGAAAAATGTCAAAACCAGCTCTGTCAATATCCCCGCAATACAGAAATCTTGTTTCATCTGCTCCTAAATATTGTGCGTAGGAACGAAATTTTTCTTTTCCTGTAATGTCATTTCCCTGACCAAAGATCACTCCGTCGATCTTAGTATCAAATATCGAGCAGGCTCCTGAGCTATACATTAAGCGTCTTATATTGAACCAGATATCCTTGTTTTCGCAAATAAGCAATGTCATTCTGTTTTTACGAATGGGAATATAATCGGAAAAGCACTGTTCCGGTGTTTCGTAAAATTTAAGCACATCGCCAGTGATGCCCATTCTTTCTAATAGTCTTAAATGGTCGTCTAATATTTTCTCGTCACCAAATATAGAAAAGGAACGTTCACGTCGGGACATCATATCACTGTCCTTGTCATACGTCAGCCATTCACTTAATCGAAGTAAAAAAGCCTTATTTTTTACAAACTGTATTCGATTGCGAAGAAGATATTCATTCTTTGTCAGCCTCGGATGGAGAGCATCGATCTCATAACGTGATATTTGCTGTGGCTTTTCTATAGAGATCGTATATCTCATATACAGTGGTATTTTCAGATTGCCATTTGTTCCACTGCTTTTGACAGGAGTCAAAATGCCCTGCTCAGTAAGCTCGCTGATCTGTTGGGCTAACTGTTCATGATCTTGACATATTCGGTTTAGCTCCTCCAGTGAGATCCGTTTTCGAGTATGATCCTGCAGAGCTTTATATAACGGATTATTGTTTTTGCTCATACTTTGCCACCTCTGTTCTGAATTAATAACAACATATACATATTGTAACATGATTTAGTCAAAAAAACAAGTTATTATTAACAAAAATGGTGTGCTATATGGTTTTATACGTTATTATAAAGTAAAGGGCAGATACCTCGATAATGAAGTATCTGCCCTTTGTGATTCATAACTGTAATAAAGGATCTACTTTGGTTAATGCGAATTATTCTTCTGTTTCTGTGGTCTTGATGTGAAGCTCTTCAAGCTGCTTCTCGTCTACTGTGGACGGACAAGCACTCATAAGCTCGCTGGCGTTCTGTACCTTTGGGAAGGCTATTACATCTCTCAGACTGTCTGCATTGCAGATTATCATGGAAAGTCTGTCAAGACCTATGCCCATGCCGCCATGCGGTGGTGCGGCATAACGATAAGCGTCTACGAGGAAGCCGAACTTTGCTTCTATCTCTTCGTCTGTCATGCCCAGTGCTTCAAACATTTTCTGCTGAAGCTCAAAGTCTGTTATTCTCATTGAGCCTGATGAAAGCTCTGTGCCGTTGAGGACAAGATCCCACGCCTTTGCACGGACGTTTGCAGGGTCGGTGTCAAGATAGTCAAGGCACTCCTCCATTGGCATTGTGAATGGGTGGTGCGCTGCTACCCATGTGTCGTTCTCGTCGTCATACTCAAAGAAAGGCATTTCTGTTATCCATACAAAATTGAACTTGCCCTCTGGGATAACGCCAAGACGCTTTCCGCAGATAAGTCTGAGTGCGCCCAAAGTTGGAAGAACTACCTTGTTCTTGTCTGCACAGATAAGAACGAGGTCGCCCTTTTCTGCTCCAACGGCTGCGTTTATCTTTTCAAGGTCGCCCTCACCGAGGAACTTCTTGAATGAGCAGTTTGGCTCGTCTGCCCAGCGGATATATGCAAGACCCTTTGCACCTATGCCCTTTGCGTGCTCAACAAGCTTGTCGATCTCTTTTCTTGTGTATGTTGCCGCACCGCCCTTGACGTTTATTGCACGAACTGAGCCGCCTGCTTCGATAGCTGACTTGAATACCACAAAGTCTATATCCTTAACGGTGTCTGTGATATCCTGTATCTCCATGCCGAAACGTGTATCAGGCTTGTCAGAGCCATAACGGCTCATAGCGTCTGCAAATGTAAGTCTTGGCAGTGGGAGCGTTACCTCTACACCAAGTATCTCTTTGAAAAGCTTTTCGATATAGCCCTCAATACAAGCCTGGATATCCTCCTGATCGACAAAGGACATCTCAAGGTCTATCTGTGTGAACTCAGGCTGTCTGTCAGCTCTCAGGTCCTCGTCACGGAAACATCTTGCAAGCTGGATATACCTGTCATAACCTGATATCATAAGGAGCTGCTTGTATATCTGCGGTGACTGTGGAAGTGCATAGAACTTGCCTGCGTGAACCCTTGAAGGAACGAGGTAATCTCTTGCGCCCTCAGGAGTGGACTTCATCATCATAGGAGTTTCTATCTCAAGAAAACCATTGTCATAGAAATACTCTCTTGTTATCTGAGCTATCTTATGACGGGTGATGATATTCTTCTGAAGCTTTGGATTTCTAAGGTCAAGGTAGCGGTATTTGAGCTTCAGCTCATCGTTTACCTTATCTGAGTTTGTTACCTCAAATGGTGTTGTTTCAGCCTTTGAGAGAATTCTCAGGTCTGTTACGGCAACTTCTATCTTGCCTGTTTTTAGCTTTTCGTTCACGCTCTCACGAGGACGTACCATACCCTTTGCCATGAGGACATACTCGCTTTTTACAAGCTGAGCCTTTTCAAAAACGGCTCTGTCTGTTTCATCATTGAATGCAAGCTGTACAAGTCCAGTTCTGTCACGGAGGTTGATGAAGATAAGGTTGCCCATATCTCTTACTCTGTCGGCAAAGCCGCATACAACGACTTCCTGCTCTGTTTCAGGCACTTCGCCGCAGTAATGGGTCCTGCGTAAGCCCTTCATTGTATCAAGTTTCATTTTACATTACTTCCTTTTCTTTGGGTTTATATTGATAAAAAATTATTCGTCGCTTTCGTCTGTTTTGCTGACGGCAGGCGGGAAGCTGTCGAGATAGGCTCTGACGAACTTCTTCTTGTTGTCCCAGAACATGAGGAACAATCCCACGAGCCATATTGCGGCAAAGCATACTGCGCCTGTTTTCTCTCCAAGTGCCACAAGCATAAGGGTGAGGAAAAGCACAATCACCGTCCATATGACGCCCACAACATAGGCATAGACAGGCTTTCTGAACTTGCCGTATATCCTTGAGCCGTTGGGGGTCTTTTCTACCTTGCCATAAAAGCCTGTTGAGCCTCCGTCACGCTTTTTGGCGGTGTGGTGGAATATCTGAAAACTTTCGGAGTCTGTGCGGTAGCCATAAAAAATGGTATCGTCACGGTGGTTTTTCATGAACTTGCTTTGGGAGAGAATGTTTATGGTGGGTCTATGCTCGATAAGGTCGCCGTCAAGCTTTCTGAGAACTCTTTTGGGCGAAAGTGAGGTCTCTACCTCATAGGTCACGGGTCTTATTGCAAGCATTATTTATCTTCCTTTTTATCGGGATAATCAGCAGGGTCAAAGACCTTGTCGTTTATCTTTATCTGTCCGCCTGTGTGGGTGTTGCAGAGCATACCATAGATAGTGCCGCATTTTGTACACCTGAACTGGTGGAAAAGCTTTTCGGCATACCACTTGTTGTCGTTATCCATTATCTTATCAAGTGGGCAGGTCTGATAGGTCATTTCAACTTCCCCTGCCAGCAGCATTCTTGCAAGAGAACCTATGCAGAGCATATATTCCTGCGGAGTGTGTATTTCTACCAGAGGTATTTTCTCGCACTGTTCACATCTCATTGCTTAGTTCTCCTTTCCGATAAATTTCTCTATATCAGCGTCGATATCCTTGAACATATCTGCCATGAGGGCGTTTGAAAAGTTCTCGGCAATGGTGTTGTCAAGCCTGATATCTGTCTGCTCGCCTGTTGCCATGTTTTTGAGCTTTGCAACGCCTGATTCTATCTCGTTGTCGCCAAGCACCATAACGAACTTTGCGCCTGTTTTGTTTGCATACTTCATCTGAGCGTTAAGTCCTTTGCCTATAAGGTCATATTCTACGAAACAGCCCTCTTCTCTAAGCTCGGAGGCTATGCCCATTGCCTTTTTAAGGGCGTCCTCGCCCATTGGTACGATATAAAGGTCGCAGGTCTTTGGCTCCATATAGTCGCAGCCCTGAGCGTCCATTACCATGAGAAGTCTTTCAAGTCCCAGACCGAAGCCGAGGGCAGGGGTAGGCTTGCCGCCAAGCTGCTCGATAAGTCCGTCATAGCGTCCGCCACCGCAGACTGTGCCCTGTGCGCCTATCTCATCGGTGATGAACTCGAAAACTGTTCTTGTATAGTAGTCAAGACCTCTTACTATCTTAGGGTTGATGTCAAAGTCGATGCCCATTACGGAGAGGTATTCCTGAAGCTTCTCGAAGTGTTCTTTGCAATCATCACAGAGATAATCGAGGATAACAGGGGCGTCCTTGCCAAGCTCCTGACAGTGTTTGATTTTACAATCAAGTATTCTCATTGGATTTTTGTCAAGTCTGTCCCGACAGGTCTCGCAAAGCTGGTCTTTCCTTGCGGCAAAATACTCTTTCAGAGCCTTGCGATACTCTGCACGGCAGGTTGGACAGCCTATAGAGTTGATGTTGAGCTTGATGTTTCTGAGTCCTGCTCTGTCAAGAACGCTTTTTGCAAGTGATATTACCTCTGCGTCTGCTCTTGGGCTTTCAGATCCGACCATTTCGCAGCCGAACTGGTGGAACTCTCTGAGTCTGCCTTTCTGTGTATTCTCGTGTCTGAAACATGAGAGGATATAATAGACCTTTTGCGGCAGACCCTCGTTCATAATGCCGTTTTCAAGAACTGCTCTCATTGTGCCTGATGTTCCCTCCGGGCGGAGTGTGAACTTTGAGTCGCCTGCTGCGGAAACTGAATACATCTCTTTCTGAACAACGTCTGTTGTTTCGCCAACAGAACGCACGAACAGACCTGTTTCCTCAAAAGTTGGTACTCTTATTTCTTTGAAGCCGTATATTTCGGCAGCTTCGGAAACTATCTTCTCTACAGTGTGCCACTTATAGACCTTTGAGGGAACAATGTCTTCTGTGCCTTTTGGCTTTTTAATTGTCAATGCCATATAATAACGATCCTTTCTGTATTTTGTCTTGAACTTTTGAATACCGATATCGTTTAAATAACTGTGATATCGGGACGTTGTTAATAAACGGGCGAACACTGTTCACCGCTACATTAAAGAGCCTTGGTGCTGTTAATTACAACGTTTCAAATTTCAAAATCGTCAATAAAACCTTTTTTTATATAATAACCGAATTTAAGACATTCGTCAAGTGCTGTTGTGCTGCCTTTTTCGGTCATTGACCAATTATTTCGCTGAGTGCTGCCACGGTTGGCGGGGCAGGGGATAATTTTCTGTGTGAAAAAGTGCTGTGCAAGCATGGCGGCACGCCGCATATGATATGCGGTGGTGACTATAATAATGCTTTTGCAGTTTGGGAAATGCTTTTTTACAAGTTCGGCTGCATTTTGCAGATTTTTCACGGTACTGAGCGACTGTGTTTCCGTGAGTATCGCACTGCGTGGTATGCCGCATTTTTCGGCAGCTATGAGCATAGCTTTATACTCAGCCATTTCCCCCAGCGAGGTTTTTTGCACCTTTCCGCCGCAGAATATGAGATGAGGGGCTTTTCCCTCGTGAAAAAGCTTTGCCGCAAGGGGAACACGATAGTCGCAGGCTTTGCGGCTTCCCAGAACTATTATAACGTCGGCAGTTTCGCCTTTATAGTCAAGACCCTCGAAAAGAAGCTTGTCTACTATTTCAGGGGTGATGTTTTCTTTTGTTAGCTGGCTGGCTTTCATTGTTATACCGCCTTTGCTTTTTTTGGTGTGCTGAGATAAGGTATTCGAGAGTGAGTGAGGAGCGAAAAAGCGGGACGTTGCATTTCTGTGAAGCAGAAATTGAGCCGCTCCCCTACGGGTGGTGGATAAAAAAATAAAGCCGTCCCCTAGTAAGGGACGACTTTTACCGTGATACCACCCTAATTATCCGAACATCTTCGTGCCGGATCACTCTGACGCTTTAACGCAGCTATACGTCCGTTCTTGAACAAACGGAAGCTCCAAGGTGTCCTTCTTCCTGCCCTTTGTGTGAGCCCTCTCACCAACGGCTCTCGCTGAAACATAAGAACGGAATACTCTCCCTTTCATCGCTTTTGTATATGAAATTTCAATTATATCTTTGTAGGATTAACGATATCTCTCCAGTCAAGATCGCCTCGCTCAAGTGCGTGGATAAGCGCTTCGGCAGTGGCAATGTTTGTGGCTACCGGAATGTTGTGTACATCGCAAAGTCTGAGGAGATTCATATCATTAGGTTCGTGTGGCTTCACTGAGATAGGATCTCTGAAAAACAGAAGCAGGTCTATCTCGTTGCAGGATATTCTCGCTGCGATCTGCTGGTCGCCGCCCTGTGAGCCACTGAGATAACGCTGAACGTTAAGGCCTGTTGCTTCGGCTACCATTTTTCCCGTAGTACCTGTGGCACAAAGATTGTGCTTGCTGAGTACACCGCAATAGGCGATACAGAACTGTACCATGAGTTCCTTTTTTGTGTCATGAGCAATAAGTGCAATATTCAATGGAAACCCCCCGTTTATATATTAGTATATTAATGAACAAATAAGTTTCGTTATATAAAACAGCCGCACTATGCGCAGATACCCTCACGCATACGGCTGATAATATACTCAAACCTTGATGGAGAGGGGTATATGCTCGCCCTTTATTCTTCTTGAAATAGCAGAGAATGCAAGGAAGCCCATAGAACTTGATGAAAGCGGCGCACCCTTTCCTGTTGCAAGAGGGATAGCACTGTCCTCAGGGATAACACCCAGAAGCTGAACGCCGACTGTGTCGATGATAGCGTCAAGGTCGTCCATTTCGTCAAACTCGAATATTCTCTTGTTTGCCTTGTTGATAACAAGTCTTTGCTTCTGATTTCCTCTTTTATAGAACTCATCTGACATCATTCTCGCATCTCTTACGCATACAGGATCAGGAGTTGTAACTATAAGTATAAGGTCGGAATTAGTAACTATATCAAATACAGAACCGTTGATACCTGCAGAGGTGTCAATGATTATGTATTCAAAATACTTTCTCATTTCCTGTGTGATCTTTTCGATATCCTCAGCCTTGAGCTGAACGAACGGGTCGGACGGAGCACAGAGAACGCTCAGGTTTGAAGCAAGCTTAACAGTTGTTGTTGCCTTGTATACGTCGCAAGTACCCTCAAGAACGTCACCTAGATCGTATGTAATATTACCCTGCATACCAAGCATGATATCCATACATCTCAGACCAAAGTCAAGCTCGATGATAAGTGTACGGTTTCCCTGCTTGGCAAGGGCATAACCGAGACAGGCGCTTATAGAAGATTTGCCTGTTCCGCCTTTACCGGAAGTAACTGCAATAATTTTTGACATAAAACTCATTGCTCCTTTCATATATCAATCCTGCGGCTGACCGCAGAACGCATCAGCAATAATAACTTGCCCCTTCACAGCCGTGAAAAGGCAGATTTAAGAAAACGTTTCAGTACCCTCCGCAGGCAATGCGGAGAAGCATAGCGTTACCTAATAATATTGTACCACATATTTTGAAATTGTCAAAGACATTTGTACAAAAAAATACAAAATCGTTAATTCACATTAATTTTCACTTTTATTTTTGTCAATTTTGCACAATGCCATATCAGTGCTACAGAGTTTGTAATAATAAATCATAGCAAACCGATAAATTTATTATACAATAAGATTATTAATGCTATAAAAATTATTTTTGAAAATTATATAACAAAATAAAAAATC
>OLVY01000920.1_pt1 | contig 20311 bp, 18 predicted proteins | sample 1674261 | NCBI WGS metagenome assembly OLVY01 (sample SAMEA103958155, study PRJEB25191) | human gut metagenome | biome: human-associated habitat [ENVO:00009003]; feature: intestine environment [ENVO:2100002]; material: feces | place: Germany | collected 2013/2015
CCAACTGCGCGGTAAAATTCGCATCTGCCTGCACATATACACCCAGCACAGCAGCAGAGGTTTCGCTGTATTCATTGTGCAGCAGGCTTTCTGTGTTTTCAACGGGTGCGCCGTAATAGTCCAGCATGGTCACACCATCCGGCAGAACCAGATCGAGCGTGCTGCCGTCGGCAGGATACTCCACCTGCGCCATAATGGGAACAATGGCATGGTCTGCGCCGTCCAGCAGGGGCGCGGCCATGGTAAGGCCGTCATTGTCCAGTGCAACGGCAGTCAGATAGCTATCCTGCTCTAAATCGGCATCCCACGCGCTAAGCCCGATTTTGGTTTCACCGGTCGCTACCGGCAAACCGTAGCTGCCGATGTAGGAGCCTGTGGGGGCGTCCGGCATATCCGCGTAGAGGATTTCACCGTCAAAGGTGTAAGGCTCTTTTTCTTCAGCAGGCTCATCCGCGGTTGGTGCTGCGCTTTCCTCGGTAGTTGCTCCGGGGTCGGGGTTGCTGGCATCGGTCTGCCCGTTGTCGGTTTCGGTTTCATCGGTCTGTTGTTCCTCAGCAGCGACCGTGCTTTCCTGCTGCGGAGGCGTTTCGGCAAACGCACCGACAGGTAAGTAAGTGCAGCACATCACGGCTGCCAAAGCCAGCGCCAGAAGGCGGTGGCTCCATTTTGTTTTTCGATTCATGGGTAAACACCTCTTTTATCTTTCGGGGGCTGTTTTCTCGCGCTCCAGCTGACGCAGACGCGAAGTAAAACTATCAATCAACCCGGCATGAGATTGCAAATTGGCGTAATACGCCGCCTTGTCGTACCCATCCACATTGATGTCTTTGATCTTTCGCACAGAATTCGCCCATCTTCGATTCTGTGGGGAAATTCGTGCATCCCCATCCCGCACTTGGATGGCTGCTGCAACAATATAGCGGGTGCGCTCTGCGCCGTATCCTGCCAGCACCTGCTGCACGGCACCATCATCCAGACACAAGCCGTTATAGTTATAGGAAATGGCGTCGTCAATTTCATCGCGGCATTCCTCGTTCAGCTTCATGGAGGCGCGGTATTGCGGCAGTTCTTCGTGTTCGCGGGCGTATCGTCCGGTCTGATAGTAAACAGGCGGCCAGTTCTTTTTCGTGCTTTCCATCAGGTCGATGTCGGCGCGGTCCGCTATGCACAAGGCCATAACATCCAGTGTATTGGTATCGCAATCGCGGTAGTCTTTGTAAATGTCCGCCAGCGGTGCTTGGGATTCCAACAAAGCGCGCAGCTGTGCAGGACGCAGCGAAGCATTTTCGAGCGCGATCAGAATATCCTCGCGGGAACTGTACTCATACGCGTGGTTCAGAATTTCTTCGGGCGGCTGTGCAAGCAGCCACGCACGATATTCGTTTTGCTCCCGCTGCATTTTGTTGTACAGCTTAGCGACAAGGGGATCGTTTTTCACATTGCATCACCGTCCGTATTGTGCAGAATTCTTTCCCAGAAATTCCGCTTTTCAGGTTCGGAAAGGCTGCGATAGGCGGTTTCGATCACCGCATTCACGACCTGCTCGGCGGCATCCTGCGCGATATGCAACTGTTTTGCCGCATTTTTCCCCACCGCAAGGCGGTGTAGCAGATGCTCCAAAACTGTGATTTTTTGATTTTGCAGCGCGCTTTTTGTACTTTCGTCTATGTCGAGCGCAGCAACAGGAGTGCCGTATACGCTTTCCGGTACCCGAAATACCAACTCGCTGCGTTCTCGATTGGGAGCAATGTCGTTCAGCACGACCATGCAGCCGTCTTGCTCGGCTTTTCTAAGTAAAACTTCAATGTCCATAGAATTCCTCCAATAAAAAAGCGCCCACAAATGTGAGCGCTTAAGTAAGATATTCAGTTACAGAGATTCAATCAGTTCAGAGATTTCCTTGACAGTTTCCAAGGTCTGCCCAAATGTAATAGCTGCTGCATAGGAATTGCTCATGCCGTAGCTATCCCATAACTGCTGCATAGACGAATCATCCCTTAGGTCATCCAAAATTTCTTTCCAATCGGCAAGATCTTCCAGAGATTCTCGCTTTTCAGCCGTATGCAGAACAGCATCCTTTAAGACTTGCGGGCGAATTTCTGACTTTCTGGTGCGATACAGCGTGTAAAGGTCATAAAAATCGCGCGCTCTTGTGGTGGTTGCACCGCGGCGGATAATGGTTTCATACTTTTCAGCAAGTATCGTTTCTATCGTATAAGCCATGATAGGAATTTTCTTTTCGGAATCAAAGCAGGGAAACTCATATTGTACCGCAGCAGGGGTGATTTTGTCGCCGGTGGTGATGTCGATTTTCATGGGTGTGTTGATTTTCCCATACAGAACATCAATATGGGCGCGGAAGTTGTTGTATGCATCAATTTCACGGATCGGTGCAATGGAACGATATTCAAAGCGGATACCGTCACCAACATCAACTGCCAAAATGGTTTTGAGGGCAGAAACGATTTCATCTTCTTCCATTTGGATACCGCGCACGGTGGTGTCCATATCCATCGTAGTTCGACCCTCAAACCCAACCATTGAGGAAATCAGAAGTCCTCCCTTGAGAATGAAATTTTTCTGATACGGCGAAGCCGCCAGTCGTTCCAGCAGACGTTCAAACATAAACATCTGCAAAATTTCCTGCGCACGCAGATGCCTTTCGGCAGCAACATTGCGCGCCCAGCCTTTTAATTGTTCTGGTGATCTCACATCAGCACCTCCATGTAGGCACGCAATTTATCGTCAACCCCAAACTGTTTTCCATACTTTAGAAGTTTTCTGGGATTTGGTTTTGACGCAAAGTAGATCTTCAGTCCATGTGTAAACAGTTGCTTGTCGATTGCATTTCTGTCGCGCACCAAGTCGCAAATGCAGCGTTCGCGGTCATACAGGATAACATTTCCGCCTTGTGGAGATCTGCAAGTGGTTTTGCCTATACCGTGAAGACTTCCTTTAACATAGTGAAACCGAATATTGGGATCGCGTTCTTTGATGCGACTGGTGTTATATCCTTGCGGCACACTGAATTCAAAAATGTGTGGCGTTCGGTCTGACAGTCCCCAAAAGTACATGGCACTGCCGTAAGAGTAGACAAGATTCTCGCTTCCGCTTTGCAAAAGCGTAAACTCGTCTGGAACAAATCCGGTCATTGTATATTGTCCGCGGGCAATGCGCGTCAGAACACCTTTGTCTGCGTATCGTTTTAATGTGACACGGTTTGTGCCTGCTCGCAATGCTTCTTCTGTAGTAACAATGCCGCCGTTCGCATCAGCTATCGTTTTCAATACAGCTATCGTAGCATTCACTCCACACACCGCCTTTCAAAAAGTTACTACTGTGCTTTAATTATAACATAATAAAGCACAGCTGTAAATGGGCTTGTGGGAGATTTTCGTGGGAACTAGTTAAAGGTCACGACCCAATAGGTATATTGTCCCTCTGCCGTTTGGCAAAACCAGCAGCCCACACCCATGCTGGTGAAACCGGGTTCCATAATGTTGGCGTAGTGGGCAGGGCTGCCTTGCCAGCCAGTGCAAACGGCACTTGCAGAACCCAGCGGACCGGCGGCGCAGATCTCGCTGCGGGTGGTCATACCGCTGTGGTCAAAGGGACCGCCTGCCACAAAACTCTCGCACCGGGCATCGGCTGCGGCACTTAAACCACTGTCCATCGTTAAGGGTGCCAGTCCACCGGCAGCGCGCATAGCGTTGATGTTTTCCTGCACCGCCCAATAAGCAGAATCCGAGCTGTCGATGCTCCACCACTGTTCGGTGCCCGCTGCCAGATCAAAGGGCACAGCACCATAGCTCATGCTGACCTGCGCCGGGGCAGGTTCTGCCGTCGGCGCTGCTGTGGGTTCCGGCGTAGGGGCAGGAGTCGGCGCGGGGGTAGCGGCAGGTGTTGCCGAAGATGTCGGCGCAGGTGTGGCGGTAGGTTCCGGGGTTGCTGTCGGCTCGGCAGACGAAATAGGCGCAGGTGTTTCTTCGGGTTCTGCGCTTTCCGATGTCGCTGCCAACAGCTCCGTCAATTCAGCGGATTCCGGTTTCGGTGTCTGTGCGCAGGCTGTCAATAAGGACAGCATCGCAAGCATTACGATCCATTTTTTCATCTTGAAAACTCCTTGCGGGGGGCCATCTCTGACCCGGTTGCTTCTTCTTTCCTTCATCTTAAAACCTTCTACCTTTCTTGTCCACGCTGTCGATTGTCCGAACGACACTGTTGATCTTCGTCCGGCACGGTATCCAGCACAATATCTTTTTCATTCAGGTTCAAAAGCGCCTCCAGCTCGGCAAGGCGCTTGCTCTTTTCAGCCAGCTCGTCCGCCTGGGCAAAGGGCTGCGCAAGCTGTTCCTTGGCGTTTTCCAGCTGCTTTTGCAGCTGCACCAATTTGGATTCAAGGTCGGTCACGCTCTGCGGCAGGTTGTGCAGGCAGTTGTCCAAGCGTACCGTGTTGCCGACCGCATCCGCGCCCAGCTGCACCGGGTTGATACCGCTGCCCACAAGATACGCCAGATACATTTTGTCCATTGCAAAATAGGCGATCTGCAAATCAAAGCCCTTGTACCGCCCGATGGAAACCGGCTCGGTGCGGTTCATTGCCATACCCAGCAACCCCAGCAGGACTTTGCCTGCGTCCTCGCGCTTGGTGTAAATCGTGTCCATCAAGGTAATGGCGAACACATCCTTGCCGTCCGCATCGCGCTTGGTATTTTGCTGTAATCGTATGGTGTCGGCTTTGGCGTTTTCCAGCTGCTGGGCGGTCTTGCGCATTTCTGCGGGAAATCCCTGTGTAATGGCATCTTCCAGCCGGTAATGCTCGTTGTTGTAGGCGGTTTTCAGGGTTTTGAGCCGCGACACCTGAATATCCAGATCCATTTTCTCTTTGATCATCGGATTGCCCGCTGCCAGCGCCTTTACCTCGGCATAAGACAGCGCTGCATCGTCCAAATCATCCGCACTGCGGGCAGGGCTTTTGCTCGTCATAATTTGCCCGATGAACTTCTGTTTGGTTTCCAAAAGCTGCCACATATAGCTGTCGAATGAAGATTCTGTGACATAGCGATACTCATACACCTCGGCATTGGTGTTGCCTTGGCGAATCATACGCCCGTTGCGCTGCTCAATGTCAGAGGGTTTCCACCCGCAGTCCAGATGATGTGTTGCCACAAGTAAGCGCTGCACATTGGTGCCTGCGCCCATCTTGCCGGTGCTGCCCATCAGCACACGCACATCACCGCTGCGCACCTTGGCAAACAGCTCGGCTTTTTTCACCTCGGTGTTGGCGCTGTGGATGAACTGCACCTCGTTTTCGGGGATGCCCATAGAAATCAGCAGATTTCGCAAATCATCGTACACATTAAAGTCGTCCGGTTTCGGGGTAGATAGGTCGCAGAACACCAACTGTGTCAATCTCTTGTCTTTCGTTTCACTCCAGATGCGGTACACATTCTCGGCACAGGCGTGGATTTTATCGTTGGGGTTTTCGGGCAGATTGGGGTCAATCAACCGCTGATCCAGCGCCAGTTTTCTGCCGTCGTTGGTCACCTTGAGCATATTGTCCTCGGTGGGGTCTACATTTCCGGCACGAATTTCCTCGGCGCGGTCGGCAAGGTCTGCCACCATCTGCTTTTGCTGGGGGCTGGGCGGCAGCGCAACATTGATAGGCTTGCCGCCCACCAGTTTAGGCACCGGCAGGTTGAGCATATCCGCCGTCTGCACATCCGCCACCTGCTTGAACATACTCATCAATTCCGGCAGATTATAGAATTTGGAGAATCTCGTTTTTGTTCGGTAGCCGGTGCCTTCCGGCGCAAGCTCCACGGCTGTCACGGTTTCCCCAAAGGTGGATGCCCACGCATCAAAGGAGGAAAGCCCGTGCTGCTCCAAGGTTTCCCGCTGCAGATACCGCTGCATCGTGTACAGCTCTGCCATAGAGTTGCTGATGGGCGTGCCCGTAGCAAACACCACGCCGCGGCTGCCGGTGATTTCGTCAAGGTAGCGGCATTTCATATATAGGTCGCTGGCGCGCTGGCTCTCTGTTTGGCTGATACCGGCCACATTGCGCATTTTGGAAAGCACCGCAAGGTTCTTGAATGCGTGGGCTTCGTCCACCATCAGGCTGTCCACGCCAAGCTGTTCAAAGGTCACCACATCATCCTTGCGGGATTGGTCGTTGAGCTTATCCAGCTTTTTCTCCAGCTGCTTTCGCATACGCTCCATCTGCTTGACGGTGAAGTTCTCGGCGCGTTCTTCTTTCAGCTGTGCCACTTGGTTGATCACATCATGAATCTGGCTTTGCAGGTATTCGACCTGCCGTTCCTGTGACAGTGGGATGCGCTCAAACTGGCTGTGTCCGATCACGATGATGTCATAATTGCCGGTCGCGATTTTGGCGCAGAACCGTTTGCGGTTGGCTTTTTCAAAATCTGTCTTACGGGCTACAAGAATATTTGCGTTGGGGTACAGCTGCAAAGCCTCTCCGGCAAGCTGCTCGGTCAGGTGGTTGGGTACACAAATCAGGGTCTTGGTGCAAAGCCCAAGGCGTTTCTTTTCCATCGCTGCAGCGACCATTTCGTAGGTTTTTCCGGCGCCCACCACGTGCGCCAGCAGCGTGTTGTCGCCATACAGGATGTGCGCAATGGCGTTTTTCTGGTGGGGGCGCAGCGTGATTTCAGGTGACATACCGTGAAACAGGATATGGCTGCCGTCGTATTCGCGGGGGCGCAGGGAGTTGAACCGTTCGTTGTATTCCTTTACCAGCATCTGGCGGCGGGTCGGGTCTTTCCAGATCCAGTCCTTGAAAGCGTCCTCGATCTGCTGCTGTTTCATCTGAGCTTCCTGCGTGGCAGCGGCGTTCAGAACGCGGATTTTGTTGCCCTGCATATCCTCTTTGGTGTCAAAGATGCGCACATCCCGCAGGTTCAGGCTTTCCTCCAAGATATGGTAGAAGTTGGCGCGCTGCGTGCCGTAGGTTACGGTCGCTTTAATGTTGCCGCCTGTATAGCTCTTGTTGGTCACATTCCAAACACCGGTCAGCGGTATGTACAGCACCTTCACGCGGTCCCGCACATAGTAGGGCGCGTCCACCAGCTCATCGGCAAACTGCTTGATGAGTTCAGGTGCCAGCCAAGTGGCACCCAGACGCACGGCAATTTCGCTGGCCTCCAAGTCCTTCGGCTGCACGGTTTCCAGTGCCTGTACATTCACGGCAAAAGAGGGGTTATTCTGTGCCGCCAGCTTTGCTACTTGCAATTTGTGGCGCACATCGCCGGAAAGATATTCATCGGCGGTATAGTAGCGCGGTTCACCATCAGAGTTCTTTTCCAAGGGGTCGGCAAAGATAACGCCTTGCAGGTCGTTCACCAATGTATCTTTGTCCTTGCCGGTCAGCTGCTGCATATACCCAAAGTCGATGCCTGCGCGCTCACCGACGCTCAGCGCCAGTGCCTCGCTGGCGGTTTCCACACGCTCAGCTGGGCGGGCAGCCCGGATGGTGCGCTTTGAAAACATATCCGACTTGCCGATGAAATTGCCCTCGCTGTCGAGGTTTTCCAAGGAGCACAGCAGAAAATATCCGCTGTCATCCCGCATATCCAGCGATGCGCCGCGGCTGTTGATGAGCCCAAACTTATTGTGGTAGTGGTCGTACTGGCGGTTGAGTTTGGCTTGCAGCTCCGTGATGACTTCATCCGGCATATCTTCCAGCTGGGCTTGAATCAGTTCCCGTGTGGTATCCCGCAGTTCGATCAGCAGCCGCATACGCGCTGCGGAGGTAGCACCAAGGGAAACCTCGCGCATAATGGCGTTCTCGCGGTAATAGAATTTCCCGTTACGGATACAGAAGCTGAAATTGCGCACATCGGGTTCGGCGGGGATGCTGGCTTCGACAGCGCCGGATTCCTGCAGCTCGATGTCCTGAAAGTGAAATTCAGCGTGCAGGTGGGACATTACCTCTTTCAGCACATCGGCAAGAGGTTTATCGGCAAACGCTTCGCAGGTCAGGGTCGGGCCATACGGACCGCTGACGGTTTTCAGTGTGCCGCAGACCATTTCGGGGTGTTCGGCAAAATAGCTGTTGAGGGAAAGTCCATCCTCCGTCTGGGTGGTGTGCAGCCAGCTTGCGTCCTGCTCCAGAATGCGGTCACGCTTTTGCAGGAAGATGATGTCTGCCATAGCCTTGGTTCCGGCTGACTTAAAAGTGGAATCCGGCAGGCGCACGGCACCGATAAAGTCGCATCGGGCGTTGATGTACTTGCGCACTTCCTCGCTCTTTTTGTCCAGCGTACCGCTGGTGGTGATAAAGGCGATGATGCCGCCCGTGCGCAGCTTGTCGATGGATTTAGCAAAAAAGTAGTCGTGGACCTTGAAATGCAGCCGATTGTACTGCGGGTCAACCACGCTGTAATCCCCAAACGGCACATTGCCGATGACCACATCGAAAAAGCTGTCGGGCAGGTCGGCTTTCTCAAAGCCGGTGATTTGGATGTTTGCTTTCTGGTACAGCTGGCGGGCGATTCTGCCGGTCAGGCTGTCCAGCTCCACACCAAACAATCTGGTGGTCGGCTCATACAAATAGCTGTGGCTTTGCCCAAAAAACGCACCCACACCCATACTGGGTTCCAGAATCGTACCGGCACCCACACCCATTTTGCGTAGGGTGGTGTACATTGCATCAATGACTTCGGGCGGGGTGTAAAAGGCGGTCAGGGTGCTGCTGCGGGCAGCAGCGTATTCTTCCTCTGTCAGCAGGCTTTTCAGCTCGGTATATTCGCTGTGCCAGCTGTCCTTGTTGGGCTCAAAGGCATCGGACAAACCGCCCCAGCCGGAGTATTGGGCTAAGATTTCCTGCTCCTCGCCGTTTGCGTGGGGACCGCCGTCCGCCATACGCTTCTCGATGGATTTCAAAGTGCGAATCGCGGTGATGTTGGCGGCAAACTTTTCGCGCGGTGTGCGAGGGGGTGCAGGGTCCTGCGGCGGGATGTAGTTGTTCGGCAAATAGGCTTCCTTGAGGGCAATGAGTTCCGCAGCCTGCAAGACCTGCTCACCAAAACCAGAGGAGGTTTCTTCTGCGGGTTCGCCTGTCGGTTCTAAGACTTCACCCTCCACAGGTTCTTCCGGTGTGTTTGTTTCCTCAATGACCTGCCCTTCAACCACGGTGTCGGGTGCCGCCAACGCATTGTTTTTGGGGTTCGCCGCCAGCAGCCTTGCAAACTCCGTGCGGTTGATGGCGCGCCCGATCAGCGGAAAATCCTCATCACGCAGATGCACATCAAAGATGCCGATTTCCTCCACCGTAAAGGGGTGGTCGTTTTCCAGATAGACAGTATCCCCGGCAGCCAGCGGGCGTTTTTCCACAGGCTTGGGCTTGTAGCGTTCCTGATATGCTTCATACGCTGCTTCCGCATCGTCAATGAACTGCGAAAATTCAATGTCCTCAATGCCTTCCTTGGCAAGCGCCCTTGTGCTGTCGAAGCGCGCACTGTCCACAAAGGAACCATCAACCAGATACACAATCTCATTGCGCAAGAAGTTGGCGTACACCTGAATTTCGTGTTCGCCGTCCCCGGTGGTGGAATAGGCAAGGTCGATGTGCGTAAGGTTCGAAAAATCCGGTTCGCCCAGCCCTTCGCGTTCACAAAAGTCCGCGATGGTTTTCTCCGCATAGTCTATCTCGGCTTGACGGGCATCGCGTTTGGCTTGCTGTTCCGCTTCCCATTTTTCATAGGCCTGCTTGTTGTTTTCATCCAGATATTGGTCGTTGTGTACCAGCAGGTGCAAACGGCGGGCAACCTCGTTCCACGGCAGCAAGCGGAAATAATCCGGGGCGTTATCGGATGCATAGCGCTTGATTCTCAGCCCCTTGGCATCATAATCCAGAAACCCTCTTTCGCCATCTCGGAAATCCCAAGTGCGCCCGCCGATACCGTATTCTTTTTTCAGCCAGTCGGCTTGCTCCTTTACTGTAGGCAATACTGTGGCAGAGAAAAATTTCTGTATGCGAAAACGCCCCTCACAAAAACCGCTGCCCATGACAAGAACATCGACAATGTCCTGCTCGTCGATATGGGTGCCGTCATCCTTGATGGGCGGCTGCCAGCTTGCGCGGGGCTGTAATTGGCGGATGGTTTCCTGCTGCTGTTCAGGTGCGGGCAGACCGATTGCGGCGGCAGTTTCCTCGGCAAGGTTGCCGCGCCCCACGCTTTCCGGCAGTTCAATCTCATCGGAAACAGAAACAGCGGAGGGCGATGGCTCGCTCTCCGCTGTTGTGGGTTCGGTATTTACAGGCTCGTCACGATGGGCATCGCCAATTCCGCCGCCTGCGCTTGCAGACTGTTCATGTGCGCCGTCCAGCCCAACGGGTCGTTGTTCTTGTCCGGTGCCGGGTTGCTGACCAGCAGCTTCGTGATGGTCTGCTCCACCTGCTCCCAATAGCGCTGCTCGGTCTGTTTCAGGTCGCTGTACAGCGTCCCGTCCAGCAGCATCTTGTCGTACAGCAGGGAGTGGTTCTCTTGCAGGAACTTCTCCCGCTGCAGACCGATTCTCCCGACCGGCGGTCTGTGCGTTTCCTTCATTGCCATCTTGGGCACCAGATACCCGTTCAGATTCGTCATATCCATGATCCTGCACCTCCTGTTGGTTCGTCTTGCTTACATTCTCATCATACTGTTTCGGCTGGGTCTTTGCAACACTGTCGATGCTCTTGACGACAGCGCCGATTTCGGCAAACATCTGCCGCCCCGCGCGGTTGACAGCATTGCCCAGCGCCAAAACGGCGGATTCGGTATCAAAGCGGTCAATGTCCGCAAAGGCGTCCTGCGGCACGGCGCTGTCGCCCAAACCGCAGCGCACTGCCGCCATATAGACGGCGCTCTGCGTGATGAGGTTAGCAAAAATCGCCGTTTGCTCCTGCGGCTTTGCCCATTCCAGCGTGCTGCCGATCACGGCATTTTGCAAATCGGCGTCCAGTTGTTTGCCGTGCTGTGCCACAAACAAGGCTGCCTGTAAGCCGAAAATCTCCGGCAGACTCTCGGCGTTGTGCTTTTCCTGCAAGGCTTGCAGGGTCGGATAACGGTTGGCATCGGTGATTTGCCACCCCAATGGTTTGGAGGCTTTGCCGGAAGGGTGGGTGTCCTTGATGTCAAACAGATACCGCACATTGCCTGCCATATGGCCGGTGCCAAGGGACGCTACGCCGCGCGCACCGCGGTTGACCCAGCGCCCGGCAGCACGGTTCCAAGTGTCGATGTCCGCCAGCATGGTGGCACCGGGACGCTGGCTGTAAATCAGCGCCTGATTCGGGAATGCGTAATGCGTTGTATACGCGGCTGAGCGCAAAAACGCTCGCCAGCTGTCGGCATTGTCTGCTACATCGGCAATCGCCTGATGTGCCTGCCGTAAAATATTTTGGTAATTCGCCAATCGGTTTCATCTCCTTTGCGGTAATAAAAAAGCCCTGCACATTGCTGTGCAGAGCTTTCCATTCGCGTGATTAAATTTTATGCGGAGCGGTTGTTACTGCGTTCGCTGCGTTTGATGCCCATAAACGGGGGAACCGAGGAACGGTTCAGCCCTTTTTCGTGCGCTTGTTTCATGGAAAATTCGTGTGCTGCAACCGCATCGATGAACGCACGCTGTTTTTCAGTGGCGTGGTAGTAATCAACCTTATACCGTTTGCATACGGCAAAAAAGACATCCAGATACTGAATGTTTTCCTTAGTCATTCGCGTGACCTCAAGCTCGGTTTTATCCTTTTCTTTCTTCGCAATCCCCATGGAAAAATGGTGCCCTTTTCAAAGAGAAGAGGATGGCTCAGATTCTCCGGAAACAAAACCGGAATGATGGGTTCGCCGCAATACAAAGAAGCGTAAATTCTGGTTTTGAATTTCTCTGCATCGACATACGGAATGCGCTCCCGAACGCATCCGTTGCAGTCAAGATATTCGATATAGCCAATGACCGTATCGTGTTTGTTCATCTCGGTGATTCTCCTTTATAATTAACGGCTCAACCTTTCCCAAAAAGAGATTTTACTTCCAAAGCGCTCATCCGGCGGGCGAACCTTGGCAACCGGCAAATCACCGGACAGCATATCCTCTACCTGCGGAAAGAACAGCAGCCGATTGTAGCGCTCCGCCTGTTCTTTTGAAAGCCCCAACATTTTGGACTCACTGAGTCCACAAACCAGAAACCGCCCGCGTATGGTGCAACCATCCTCCAGTTGTCTGTTGTATTTCAGCCGGCTTTGGTTTTTACTGCACACAACGCCGATTTTCGATGTGCCGAACGGTTTCAGCAGCAAACTGTCGCCCTCGATCACCTCGGAAATCGCCGCCTGCGGGCTGTCAAAGGCAGCCTGATAGGGGCAGTAGCCCGGTTCTACAATCAAAACTCTTGTCATACCGCCACCTCATCGCTCGTAATCCTGCCGCTTGCGGTAGTAGTTTTCCAGAAGTTTCAGGATGGTACTTTCCATCTGTTCGGAGGAACAGCCCTTGGGGAAATAGCGCTCGACCTTGGAAACGGCAATCGTGAGCTGCGGCTCTCGTGGCTTTACGCTGGGGGAACGGGCAGACATGATCCCGTGAATCTTGTCTTTTGTCAGGACGCTTTCCTTGCTGGCAGCTTTCAGCTTCTGCGCTTGGGATAAGGACGGAGTGCAGCCTTCTTCCTCCATATAAGAGAGAAATTCTTCCTGCTCCTCCGGCGTCAGGTAGCTCAGCTCCACCGCGGGGGTGGTCTTGAGTCTGCCGTCGTCCACAAGCTGCATCAGGTCGGGGGTGAGTTTGTTCAGGCGGATAAAACGCTCTACTTGGCGGGTGCTATCACCAGCTTGTTCACCGACAATCTGTGCTGTTTTTGCGCCAGAAAAATTAGCGCCAACTTGGCGCTCATTTTCTTTTAACGGTCTACCGACTTTTCTTTTCACAGCCTCCAACTTCATCTGGTAAGCCTTGGCCTTTTCGCTCGGCAGAATATGCTCGCGCTGGCAGTTGGAATCCACCATCAAAATAATAGCGGTATCATCGTCCATGTCCCGCACAATGCAGGGCATGGTGTCCACTCCGGCGCGCCGGCTGGCGTGGCAGCGGCGATGCCCGGCTACAATTTCATATCCGCCATCCCGGCGCGGGCGAACGATGGCGGGGGTCATCACGCCATATTCCTTGACGCTGTCCACCATCTTGTCCATTTCTTCATCGTCGCGCACCTGAAACGGATGCCCCTCAAAGGGGTGCAGCTCCGACAGCGGCAGGATCTGGATTTTCTCCAACTTGGCATCCTGCCGTTCTTCCTCAGTGGAAAATAAGTCATCTATCGAGGGCAGTCGGATGTTTTTCGCGAGATCTCTCACCCTTTTCCACCTCCTTTGCCAATGCTCTGTAAGCAGTGCTCGCCGGGCATTGCTTACTATAACGAAGTACGCTCTCCGATTTAGTAAGGCTTTCACCGACTCTGGTGCAGCGCGGAACGATTGCCTGATAAATGCGCGTGTGCGGACCATAGCTTGTGTGAATGGCTTTGATCATATCCCGTGTCATATTGGTACGATGGTCTGCCATGGTAATCAAGACACCGTCAATCTCCAGTTTAGGATTGATTTTCCTGCGAATTTTACGGATGGTGCCGATGATACTGGCAAGACCTTCGACATCAAGAATCAGCGGCTGTACGGGAATCAAAACTCTGTCTGCGGCTGCAAGAGAGGCGGTGACAAGGTTGCCGAGTTCCGGCATACAGTCAATCAGACAATAGTCGTATTGCCCTTGAAATGGTTCCAACGTCCATTGCATTACGCATTCACGCATAAAGGTATTTGTCAAACTTCGCTGCAAATCAGAAAGTTGAATGTTGGCGGGAATGACATCTACTTTTTCATCGGTATGGATAACAACATCGGGCGGGTCTACCTCGTTGCAGGCAGCCTCAATCAGCTCTTTCAGGGACGCACCTTCGTTCCCCTGCGAACAGCCAAGGTATCGGCTCAGGCTGGCCTGCGGGTCGGCGTCCACCAGCAGTACTTTATAGCCCATATCTGCCAGTGCCACGCCTAAATTTACGGCGGTCGTAGTTTTGCCCACACCGCCTTTTTGGTTGGCAATCGCTATTGTTTTCATACGCGCTCTCCTCGCTGTTTTTCAATCTTTGACTTGTACCAGATAAGGCTTTCGTTGTAATCCTTGCCAACGGCAGGCAACCGCTTTTCTACATTACATCCTCGCTCGGCAAGGCGCTGGGCAACCGTATCGGCAAAGCGCAGCCCCGGCTCATCACGGTCAAAGCAGAGCACCACATTTTTCACCTGCGGATGCTGCTGCAAAAAGTAGTCGATGGGCAGATAGTTCAGCCCGCCCAGCGCCAGATAATGCACACTGCGCCACTTTCCAATGTCCGTATACTGACGCAATGTCGCGCCGGACATAGCATCAATCGGGGCTTCGTACAGTTCCACGGTATCGCAGTCCGGGTTTTCCGCTTGCATCAGAAATCCGTACTTCTTTTGGCTGCCGGTGACATCACCGCGGTAGGTGCCTTGGCAGCCACGCTGAAAAGCAGAACGCGGAACGCCGCCTTCATCCTTGCCCACAAAAACGCAGTTGCGGTAATTGCCGCGCGTGGTCTGATACAGAATCCCTTCGTTCAGGCAATATCGCAGCACCTTGGGGCTGATACCGCGGTGCATCAGGTAGGCGGTCGCTGCCTGTGCATTTTTGTCGGGACGCGGCAGTGTAAAGTCGTGCGTTCGGCTGCTTTCCACGGTGGCAGCTCTGACCTGCTGAAAAGGAATAAGCTCCATCTCGTTCAAAAGCATTACTGCCGAGCGAAAGCTCATTCCTTCGACCGTCAGCAGATAATCCAGCGCGCCTCTGCCGCCCTTGCTCTGGGAGCACCAGTGGAACAGGTTCTTGCTCGGCGTGATCCGCAAGCTGCTGTGCGATTTTGTGCAGTACTCGTCTCTGGATTTGCGCACGAGCTCTCCGGGACGGTAGGTGTTTAAGAAATCCACGAGCTGAACCTCGCGGGCGGCTTTGATGTTCTCTGCGGGTAATCTCATTGCTGACTTCCTCCGTTGGTGTAAATAAAAAACGCCCTTACCGATAGTAAAGGCGTAGAGTAACGATATTCTTGTTTCAGCAGGCTTTTTGTCACTTCAGCTGGCTGAAAGGGGGTGTGGGGGAAAACACAGACGGCACCCCATTTCCCGAAAAAAGATATACTTCCCCCTTGGTGTATAGAAAAGAATTGACGCTGCGACAAAAACGCAGATTGCAAAGCCCCGCCGGATAGAGTATAATCGTTCTATAAGGTAAGGCAGGTGAGCAGAATGCGATTTTTCCTGATGCAGCGCAATCATCAAGTGGCTGTTATTGAAATAGCTGAAAAGACCGGCGACATTATTGATGTGGCGGAGGTTCTTTCGGCGCAGAGAATTCCCCTTGGCGCAAAGCATAGCGATGGCAGCTTTGATGTTCTGTCCCTGCGCAAATGGTGGGCAGGTCGCGGTATCCCGGCAAGCCGTTCCGGGCTGGAGCGCGCCTTGGAAACGCTGCATATTCCTTACGCCGAACTTCTGCTTGTCAAATGCAGCGGGCTGAGCCTTTCAGACCAGTATTGGGTCACGCCCTGCGATGCCCCACAGAACTGGCACGATGTCAATTTCTACGAGAACGACTTTTCTGACGATGTGGGACGCGCTTTGTTTGGCGAGGGGGTTCTCTCGGCACAGCCGGATTTGTGTTCCCCCTGCAATACCTCAGACGGCTTTTTACAAAAGCGCTGGCGCATTGCGGACGGGAAACGAATCCTCTTAAAAGCAGGATCGGGCATTTACAAGCAGGAGCCTTACAACGAAATCGTTGCCACGGCTCTGTATGATGCGCTTGGTATGCCGCACGTTCCCTACTGGCTTGTAGAGCAGGGCGGGCAGGTCATGTCCGCCTGCGCGTGCTTTACCAATGACCACACCGAGCTTGTCACCGCCGCCCAATTTATGCGGCTGCTGCCGCAAGCGCAGGGCGTTTCCAACTGGGAACACTTCAACGCTTGCTGCCGGGCTGTCGGAATTCCTGATGCAAGGGAAGTGGTCTGCAATATGCTGGCTGCCGATTTCATCTTAGCCAACACAGATCGCCATTTGGGAAACTTCGGTTTCCTGCGTGATTCCGAAACGCTGGAATGGAAAGGAACAGCGCCCATCTATGACAGCGGCACAAGCCTTTGGCAGATGACCCTCACCCGCGCGATCAATGCGGAAGCCATGGTTCCCGCAAAACCGTTTGAAACCTCACAGCAATCTCAGCTAAAGCTGATTGCGCCTTATGTGGATCTGCCGCTGGAGCGCCTTGATGGATTTTCCAATAAAGTAGAAGAAATCTTCCGAACAGCCGCCCAGTTTGATGATGGACGAGCCGCGAAAATTGCCGCCGCTGTTAGTGGCCGAATTCAAATGCTTCGACTTAATAGGGCATAATCTGAAATAGCTCCAAAGCATACGGTTTGCGAAATGACTACAAATTGTAGGCAGTTGAAAATAACAGAAGCTATATGTCGCTGCCTAATGCCGATGACAGTCATGCGCCAACTGGTGACAAATTGTCAGCAGTTGAAATAGGGCTATAAAAACAGCGTCCTCCGTTTTACATTCGGGGGACGCTGCTTTTCTCTATGGCACTCATTTGGCGGTGGGCTTTTTTGTCGATTTGCCCTGTCGGCTGAATTCTTTCGCAAGGTCAACCAGCTTTTTAGAAGGTCGATAGCTGTCCAGAATATGAGGACTAAGCAGAAAATTCAGCAGACAAGATTTGGGAATCATATACCCACCACTAATTTCAAAGTATCGGATGTAACCGTTATGGCACCAATTCGTCAGGGTGTTGTGGTGATAGCCGGTAAGCCGGCTTGCTTCGGCAACACTCAGCACATCGCTGTAGGGCTGCATTTTCAGGGTAAGAAAGTCCTGAAACATCTTTCTGCTTTTGGCGGTATCAAGATTTGCCCATTCCCGTAAGGTCAGCGTTTTGGGCTTGCCGCCTTTGTTCCAGCTCGCTGAGTAATACCCGGTCGGTGCCGAGAATTTTTCCGGTTGGGATTGACGCTTTTTAAGATACGTGATAACATCTTTTGTGTTAATGATGTACTGACGGGTTTTCTTGCCGGTATCTATGCAGGGAACAAGCCCGCTTGTCAGCAGGTAACGCGCCGTCTTTTTGCTGATATGGCAGATGACGCGCATCTGCTCCAGCCCGATTTTTTCTGGGTAGTTTGCCTTGATTTTTGCAAAGTCGTAACTGTAATCCACTAGAATCACCGTCCATTTTTCGAACTCATCAACAGCAGGCAGGGACGGTTTGATTTTTGAGGCAAGGGGGAATTTGCATAAAATTTAGTCAACACACTTCTGTAAATGCCCATAACAATAAGGAAAATCGAGCTTTTTTGTTCTCTCCTGTTTTCTCTCCAACATCTCTCCAACGTGCCAAAAATGCCTGTTTTTCTCTCATTTTTCCCAAAAATTCGGCATTCCGAAACGGGTTCGAATTGCGACGTTCTGACGTTAAAAAGGACTTCTTTTGCAACATTTTTCGTCGTAGGTCGGTCGAATCATCTTCCGACAACTTCCGCTTTTTTCCGATAAATACCGTCAGTTGCGATATATACCAAAAAACTCGAAATCAGTTGATCCGCAAGGGTCCGTGGGTTCGAATCCCACCGTCTCCGCCAGAAATCACGCCAGTAGTCGGTTTTCCCGGCTGCTGGCTTTTCTTTTCAATTCGCTGCAAAGCCCAAGCCATTGAGCATTGCATCAGCCGAAGTCAGCTTCGAGCTGTAATCCAGATGTGCGTAAATGTTCGCCGTAGTTGAGAAGTCGCTGTGACCAAGCCATTCCTGAATCTGCTTCATGGGAACACCATTTGCCAGAAGTAGCGAGGCGCAGCTATGTCGGAGATCGTGATACCTGATCTGCCTCATCCCCTTCGCCTTGAGCAGCTTTGGAAAGCTCTCTGTGACGTAGTGGGGCTTGATCAGATCGCCAATCTCATTGACACATACATACTCAAGATATTCCTTGATGTAGCTGCGTCCGCACAGGCGGCGGTTCTCCTGTTGCTCTTCTTTCAGTGCAAGAAGTCTTTCCCGCATAAAAGGAACAAGAGGCAGTGTCCTCATACTCGATTTGGTCTTTGTGGTGTCCGACGCAACCAGAACGCGCTTGCCGTCAAGATCACAGGAAGTAACCGTGTGACGGATGGTGATGGTGTTCTGGTCAAAGTCGATGGCATCCCATTTCAGACCGATTGCTTCGCTCCGGCGCAGACCGTAGAACGCACCGAACAGAATCGGAAGCTCAAGTTTGCTTCCCTTTGCAGCCTCGAAAAGAGCGTTGACCTCATCGGCGTCATAGAAGCTGCCGACGTAGCGGTCTTTCTTCGGACGCTCAACCTTATCCGCCGGGTTTACATCAATTAGGTCAATCTTCACGGCATACTTGAGAGCCTTGTGAATGTTGGCGTGATAATGAATGACCGAGGACGGGCTGACACGCTCAAGCTCACTCAGGTAAAACTCCTGAATGTCTTTTGCGGTCAGGTTCTTGAGCGTCACTTCCTTTTCGCGGAAGTACGGTGCTACAATCTTCTTAACCGTAGTCGAGTATGAAGCGAATGTCGGGACTGCAACCGAGCTTTTGATGATGTCGAGCCACTTTTCCATATAGTCCGCGAACAGAATGTCTCCGTTCATGACCTTCGGCTCTTCGGGATTGAAATTGCGTCGTGCGTCCATCAGGATCGCTTCGGCGCGTTTTTTGTTTCCCTTCACAGTAAGTCCGGTGGAAATCCACTTGGTCTTTCTTTTTCCGAGAGAATCGGTGTAGTTCAACACGGCGTAGTAATATCCGCTTTTTTCGCGGAGATGTCCTGCTACCATAATTATCCTCCTTCTTTGTAGCAGAGACACCTACCTGATACCGTGCTTCTATTATACCAGAACCGGGTTCGAATTGGAGGACCTCTGCCAAACATTTTTTGTAAACAAATTGAGTCCAAGCATTACGCCGTGACTGCTTCTCCGCAACCGATGCAGAGAAACGTGAAAAGATGAGCCTTCGGAATACGATAGGCTCTGCCGACTTTGAGACAACAGATTTTGCCTTCCCGCAGGATGCGGTAGCCAGTCTTTGTGCTGATGCTGAGTATTTCGCACATCTGCTCAATGCTCATCACATCGGGATAGTCTTTCAGCATGAGCTTGTAGGCATCGCGCTGAGAAATGGTTGATGCGGTATTCACCCGTCTCACCTCCACAAGATTTGATTTTGCCTTATCAGCAAAAGGATAGGCAGCAGTCCTTTTTGAGTAGACTGCTGCCCATAGTTTTTGATGATAAAGCCCTTTCGGGCGTTTTCATATTGTTTATCCTTCCGGCATATTTGCAGCTCGCGCCCCTGCCGAATCGGGAATGCTGCGGACTACCAATGGTCAATCGGTATCATGGGACTCTCACCCCTCCGAGGATCGCTCCGAGCCGCCCCTTCAAAGAAAAGACGGAAGTATCATTATACCCGGCATCTGCATCGTCGCAAGCAGCCGCACCACACGGCTGTTATAGCTCTCCGGAGGTCGCTCACTCCCTTTCGGGAGGTCTTGGCGTCGGAAGCTGTGTTGCTTCGCAGAAGCGGAAAGATCCGCAGCACTGAACTATTCAGTTTTCAAGGAACAAGCGAGGCGGTCTAATTGACCCCTTCATATAACCAACGGACACTTTTTTGCCGTTTGTCCGGGAAAACTCAAAAAATTTCTTGAAGTTTTTTTCTGATGGAGTTTGCCATGTCCCATGCAGTCGATTTTCTCATTCCATTTCGCTCTGCGAATTGGCGTATAGGCATTTCTCCGAGAAGGCAGCTCGAAAAGATTTCCTGTTCAAGCGGTGAAAGCATCTCCATAGCGGACTCCACAAAAAGTCTCGCTTCGACGTTCGCAAAATCAGATGTCGGATCGACCAGCCAGTCGGATTTCTCCATTTCGTTTTCGCTTACAGCACTTAGCGAAAATGACAGGGGCTGATGCGCAATCCCATCTTTGACGATTCCTTCGTTTGATCTCAATGCGCGTCTGATTCTCTTTTCCTCAGCTCGGAGGGCTTTCATGACTTCACGGTCAACCTCCGTCACTTCGCCGGTGATTTTCACGCGCACCATGCACTTTCCGTCCTCCGTAGTCCAGAGGTCGTAGTCGAACTCGATAGGGGTCTTAGGTGTTTTCATTGTTCATCCTTTCCGCTGCGCGGGAGCAGCGGGAAGGGTGAAGACAGA
>OLVY01000921.1_pt1 | contig 20297 bp, 15 predicted proteins | sample 1674261 | NCBI WGS metagenome assembly OLVY01 (sample SAMEA103958155, study PRJEB25191) | human gut metagenome | biome: human-associated habitat [ENVO:00009003]; feature: intestine environment [ENVO:2100002]; material: feces | place: Germany | collected 2013/2015
GGTTGGCAAAAAACGTTTGCAGCAGATACCCGGCCACCGAGAGCGCCGCCCCCAGCAGCACGACCATGACGGCGCGCGGCAGGCGCAGCTGCAGCAAGATGTTGGCCGCCAGCGCGTTTGTGCCGCGGCCCAGCAGGGCCGCCGCGATGTCCGCCGGGGAGAGCGCAACGCTGCCCCAGAGCAGGTTGAGCGCAAACAGCGCCAGCAGGGCCGCCGCCATGGCGAGGTATGCAATTGTCATGCGTTTGGAGGTGTGCATGCGTGGTTCCCTTTGCGGCGGGCGGCAATGGTGCGGGCGGATATGGAATCCGCCCCTACGGATGCGCCACGGTTATGTGCGCCCGCTTTTGCCGCCGCGTTAAATTTTCAGTGCAGCTTCGTCAAAAATGTCAATTCACTGCCGTCCGGGTCATCCTCGGTGAACACCCTGTTCATATCCAGGATCAGATCCGGCAGCTCCATGCTCTGCTGGAAAAGGCTCTGCGACGTACACCAGACGCTGCCGCTTTGCACGGCCTTGAAGTCCGCCAGCATCGGACATTTGGCGAGCAGCTCATCCATTGTGCGCAGCTCACCCTCAATCGTGCTGTTGTAGAGCAGCACATCGGCGTCACGCGCCCCGGCGTAGAAATCCTCGAGCGAGATATTGACAGTCGCCAGATTGTTGCCGCTGTCCGTCAGGTCGGCAAAGACGTAGCTGCCGCCCGCCAGCCCGATCATCTTGGCGACGTAATCGCCGCCCTTGCGCACCGTGGCGAGATTGTTTGAGGTGATGGAGAAGAACGCCGCAGTCTTACCGGTGGGTTCCTCGTCCAGCAGCGGTGCAATGCGCTGCACAGCGTCGTCAAAAATGCGCTCGGCCTCCTCGGTTCTGCCCAGCAGGATGCCGTACAGCTTGACCCATTCCATCCGGGCCAGGGGGTCACTCTCGTAGCTCGAGCGCTCGACGAGGACCGGCACGCCAAATTTTTCGAGCTGCTCCTTCACCTCGGGCGTGTGGTAGATCATTGTGTTCTCGATGGCAAGGCCGCAGTCGGCGGACAGGATCGTCTCGTAATCGGGCGCACTGTACTTGCCCGCGTAGGCGATCTCGCCCTGCTCCATGGCGGTGCGGGCCGCGTCGAGGTACCAGTTTTCGGCCTGTGTGCCGGACAGCGCCACATCCCCCAGCCCGCCAATGCTGATGATGGGGTCCATCGCGGACGACGACACAAGGTAGATATTTTGGATAGGCTGCTGCAAAACGGTGATGTCTGCGTCCAGATTGGCGGGCGCAGCGGCCCCCTCCGGCACGACGAGATAGCGGCTGCCGTCAATCGTGATGAGGTCATAGCCGCCCGCGCACACATCCACCGTGAACTGCTTCGCGTATTCCAGCGGATAGCGGTTTTCTATCGTCAATGCGTCCGTTTGCGCGGGAGCCTGGGATGCAGCCGCGCAGCCTGCCAGCAGCAGGGCTGGCAGGGCAAAAGCTGCCGCGCGCCTCATTCGGCGGCCAGCGTCGCGCTGTCAAAGGTCAGGGTATAGTCGATCTCGTGCGGGGTGCTCATGGCGACGGTGTCCGCCGTAACGGCCAGCGCGGTATCCAGCGCGGCAACGGGGATCTCAAACGCCGAGTTGCCGTCGGTGTTGACGGGCAGGTACTTTTCGCCGTCAACGAGCATATAGTCATAGTTCGGGCTGCTCCAGACGATGGTCGCGGTCATAATGCCGTCGGCCACGGTCAGCGCGGCGGGGCTTTCGACGGTGGCGCGCCCGCTGCCGCCCTCCAGCGTCACAGCGCAGGTGTAGCTGCCGTCGGCGGGGATCTCGACGGCTGCCGCAGCCGCATCCTCTGCCGCAGGCTCGGCATCGGAGACGCTGACCGTATGGTCATACCAGGTGCCCTTGGTGCCGAGGATGGACAGCTGGAAATCGGCATCGACAGCCGCAACGGGGATGTCAAAGCCGTATACTTCGTCGCTGGTGCCGTCGGAGTAGGTCACCGTGTCAACGGTAGGCTGCAGCCAGTCGCTCTCGTGGGCGGGGGCGTCGGCGGCCATGCCCGGATACAGGTTGACGATCTTCTGGGACTGCAGACTGACGTGGAAGGTCATCGTGCCGTTTTCCACCGTCAGCGTGCCCATGCCGTCCACGGCTTCGTTGGCGTGGAACATGCTGCTGTCGGTGTTGAACTTAGCGGTGTATACGCCGTCCGGCAGCGCGGCAGCGGGGGCCTGGGTTTCCGCCGGGGCCGCGGTGGCGGCAGGGGCGGTTTCTTCCGTGGAGACCGCCTCGGACGTGCTCTCGGCGGTGGACGCTGCGGACGCACCGCAGCCCGCCAGCAGCAGGGCAGCGAGAGTCAGGGATGCGAGTTGGAGCTTTTTCATGCTTTCCTTACCTCATTCTATATATATTTATCAGGCATTAGCGGGAGGCAGCGCGGGCGGATATGGAATCCGCCCCTGCGGCGTGGCAGGGCATCACATCGGACGCAGACCGGACATGCCCGGCCCCTGCCGTGCTTTCCCAAAAACCAAAAAACTGCCCGGAGCTTACCCTCCGGGCAGAATGGGTCTTTCTCAGCCGTTCAGGGAATCGATAGCGGCCCCGGCATGGTCAACGTAGAGCTGCTGGATGTCGCCGATCTCGCCCAGACCTGCGATCTGGGTGTCGACGCTCTCAAAGCAGTCGGCGGCGTTGAACTGGCTCAGCCAGGAATCGTCATCGGCACCGGCCATGTCGTTGTTGGCGTGGTCACCGGCGACGACCATCAGCGGGCGCAGGATGACCTTGGTGTAACCGGCCTCCTTGACCTTCTCGATAACGGCATCGCAGGCGGTGTCCTCGGGTTCACCCTCGACGGTGCCGATAAAGACGTTGTCATAGCCCAGCGTCTGCATCGCGGTCTGCATCTGGCTGTAGCTGACCTTGGCGGTGTGGGACGTGCCGTGGCCCATAAAGACAAAGGCGGTGCCGTCCGCAGCGGCGGCAGCGGCGTCGTCATACCCGGCGGTCTTGACGGCCTCGGCGGTGATGGCGGCGGCTACGGCTTCTTTGTCGGCGTTGATGACGGTGGCATCTTCTCCGACCTCGCCCAGCAGGGGTTCGGCAATGGCAACGCTGTCGAACTTGTCCCTGTACTGCTCAACCGCCTCGCACATCTCGTCGTACTCGGCGCCGTGCATCAGGTGCGTAGGCTGGACAACCAGATTCTTGACGCCGTTGGCAACGGCACGGTCAAGCGCCTGGTCCATGTTGTCGATCTTCTCGCCGTCGCGGGCCTGAACGTGGTTGATGATGATCTGCGCGGTGAAGGCGCGGCGGACGCTCCAATCCGGGTAGGCGGCCTGCAGGGCGTCCTCGATGCCCTTGATGTCAGCGGCGCGGCTGCCGTTGAAGGAGGTGCCGAAGCTGACGACCAGCAGCTCATTTTCGCCGATGTCGTCGGCATTGCGCGGGTCGTCCTTGCCGGCGTCGCCGGTGTCGCGGCCAAAGTAGTCGGGGTCTGCGTTCTCACCCTCGACCAGCTCCTTCTGGGTGTCGGTCAGGGCATCCCAGGCAGCCTTGGCGGCCTCGCACTGGGCATCGGTGTCGGCGCTGCGCTCCTGCACGTAGATGGCGTCGATCAAATCGGCGCAGTTCTTAGCGGCCACTTCGTCTGCATCTCCCTCGTCTGCGGTCTTTTCTGCATCCTCTGCAGTGCTTTCTGCGGCGCTTTCGTCGGCGACGGTGCTCGCGGCAGCGCTGTCAGTGCTCGCGGCGGTGCTGCCGCAGCCGACCAGCAGGGCGGCGGACAGTACTGCGGCCATGGCGACGGCGGCAGCTTTCTTGTAGGTGATCCTTCTCATGTGTTCTTGCTTCCTTTCCTTGTTTAAAGCTGGGAGACAGTACGGGAGAGAACAGCAGGGCACACGGAAATTGACCCCGTAAAAAACGAGGTCTTTTGCGTGCAGAATGGCAACACAAAAGACCCCGTATTTTAAGCAGGTGCTTTGCGGTACAACCAATTCCTCGTGATCTGGGGCGGTGCGCCCCCGTACCCGGCAGCAGGCAGGTTTCCTGGCTGAAAGCTCAACACCTGCCGCCGCCTTCCCGGGTCAAAACCCAGTGACCGATGCAAATGCACCCTGGCGGCAGGCTCCCTTATCACAGTGACGAGATCGTGCGGGATTTGCACCCGCTTCCCTTTTACCCTTTCCCATGCGCCGAACGGCGGCATAAAAAGGCACCTGCTGTCGTATTCAGTTTTACGGTGTAAAGTATAACACAATGCGGTGAGAAACGCAAGAGTGCGTCGGTTTCAATTTTGCCTTTATACGATTGTGAACTGGCACGCCCGCATGGCGTCCAGCGCCGTTTGGTGGGACTGGGGCGTGACCCCGGCGCAGCAGTCGGACAGGATCTCGATTTCCGTCTCCGGGAAGGCCGCGCGCAGCACCATGGCGTTGCTGATGACGCAGATGTCGGTGCAGTAGCCGTAGATGACGATCTTTTCAATGTCGTCCACGGCCTTGTTGTGGGCCATCAGCTCGTCGAGGATCTCGCTCGGCAGCATATAGCTGCCGAAGGTCGGCTTGTTGACGATGTGGCAGACCTCGGGCTCGGTACCGTCCAGCGCGTTCTCCAGCTCGGGCGCAAAGTTCCAGCCGTCCTCGCCCTCGATGCAGTGCTCCACAGGCAGGCGGCGTCCCTCCCGCGTGGCAAGGTAGTTGTCGGGGTGGGTGTCCCGCGTCAGGAACAGCCAGTGCCCGGCCCGGGCATGGGCCTTAACGGTCTCGGCCAGGCGGGTCACGTTGGCCTGTGCCTGGGGGTTCGCCAGCGCACCCGTGATAAAGTCCTTTTGTACGTCCACAACAATATCCAGAATCATAGCGACAGCTCCTGTTTTTATAGTTTGCTATAGTTTGCTACCAGTATACCGCAGACGGTGCGCGGTGTAAAGTGCGCGTTTCGCTGGCCGCAGGGGTGCGGATGTGGTATAATGGAAGAAAAAGTTCAGGAGGCCCTTCATGACTCCGCTTGAAACGTTAAAACGATATTTCGGCTACGACTCCTTCCGCCCCGGGCAGGAGGAGATTGTCAGCGCCCTTCTGGCCGGGCGGGACGCGCTGGCCATCATGCCCACCGGCGCGGGCAAGTCGCTCTGCTATCAGGTCCCTGCCCTGCTGCTGCCGGGGCTGACGCTCGTCATCTCGCCGCTGATCTCGCTGATGCAGGACCAGGTCAAGGGGCTGAACGCAGCGGGCATCCATGCGGCATTTATCAATTCGTCGCTGACCGAGACACAGATCGCCCGTGCGCTGGACCTGGCCGCCGAGGGCAGCTACAAGCTCGTCTACGTCGCGCCCGAACGCCTGGAAAGCCCGGTGTTCCGCAGCTTTGCCGCGGGGGCGGACATCTCGATGGTCACGGTGGATGAGGCGCACTGCATCAGCCAGTGGGGACAGGATTTCCGCCCGAGCTACTTAAAGATCCTCGACTTCATCGACAGTCTGCCCCGCCGCCCCATCGTGTCGGCGTTCACGGCCACGGCCACGCGGGAGGTCAAGGACGACATTGTCTGCACGCTGCGGCTCCACGACCCGAAGGTGCTTGTGACCGGCTTTGACCGGCCCAACCTCTACTTTCAGGTCGAGCGCACCCGCCGCAAGGACGATTTTGTCATCCAATATCTGCGCGACCACCCCGGCGAGAGCGGCATCATCTACTGCGCCACCCGCAAGAATGTGGACAAGCTGCAGGAGCTTCTGACCGAATACGGCTTTGCGGCCACAAAGTACCACGCGGGCCTGTCCGCCGAAGCACGCCGCAAAAATCAGAATGACTTCATCTACGACACCGCGCCGGTCATTGTGGCGACGAACGCCTTTGGCATGGGCATTGACAAGTCCAACGTGCGGTTCGCGCTGCACTACAACATGCCCCAGAGCATGGAGAATTATTACCAGGAGGCGGGCCGTGCCGGGCGTGACGGGCTGCCGTCGCAGTGCGTGCTGCTTTTTTCGGCGCAGGACGTCATCATCAACAAATTCCTGCTGGACAAAAAGGATTTTGCCGAGATGGACGACGAGGAGGCCGACCTTTTGCGCCAGCGCGACCTGCAGCGCTTGCAGACGATGGAGCGCTACTGCCAGACGACGGAGTGCCTGCGCAACTACATTCTGGCCTATTTCGGCGAGCATCCCACCGCGCCGTGCGGCAACTGCGGCAGCTGCAACAACGATTTTGACGAGGTCGATATGACCGACGCCGCCAAGTGGATGATCAACTGCGTGGCCGAGCTGCGCGGGCGGTACGGCAAAGCGATTTTGTTCGGCACTTTACAAGGCGCGAACCGTGCGCGTCTGCGGGAGCTGGGAGCCGAGCGCTTCAAGAGCTACGGCCGGATGAAGGACACCCCGCGCGAGACGCTGGAACGCCTGCTGGCCCAGCTGCTGGAGGATGGATATTTGGTGCAGAGCGACGACCAGTACGCCGTGCTGCACATCGGGGATATTGCCCCGCTGAAGGCCGGCGGGCAGGTGCTGGTCAAGCTGCCGCCGCAGCGTGAGCCGGAGCAGACCCGCGCACCGAAGCCGAAGCGCCGCAGCCCGATGGACGCGCTGACGAGCGCCGGTCTGGAGCTGTTCAACCAGCTGCGCCAGCTGCGGTTCGACACCGCCCAGCGCGAGGGACTGCCGCCCTACGTCGTGTTCGGTGACAAGTCGCTGGTGGATATGTGCCTGCGCGCGCCGCGCCGTGCGGAGGATATGCTGGGCCTCTACGGCATGGGTGAGCGCAAGTATGAAAAGTACGGTGCCGCGTTCTTTGCGGTCATTGACGCCTACCGCGCCGACCACCCCGGCGCCGTTTTGAGCCTGGACCCGCCCGCACCGGAGCCGGAAAAGCCGCTGCCGTCCGAGAAGAAGAAAAAGCCGCCGAAGGCCGAGCGCCCCGCGTTTTACCTGACGGCGGAGGACGCGCGCAGCTTCAACTATCAGGACAGCTATACCGGCGCGGAGCTGAAGGCCGCGCTGATCGAGGCCGCCGGTGACCCGGATGTGAAGGCACCGACCATCAAGGAGATCGACGAGTGGCTGCTGGCGCAGCGGCTCATCGGCATAGAGCGTCTGCCGACGAAGGGCTTTTACTACGTGCCGACCCCTGCCGGTGTGGACGCCGGTCTGCGCAGTGAGGACAAGGTCAGCGCCCGTGGCACGCCGTATTCAGTGCTGCTGTTTACGCCGGAGGCGCAGCGGATGGTGGTGGAGCACTTTATAAAATCAGAGGTTTCCCCCTCGGGGGAAGCTGTCACCGAAGGTGACTGATGAGGGCGAAGTTTACGGCTGCAATCCGTTTGCGGACGGTTATGGCACGCCTTTCCCTCATCCGGCCCTGCGGGGCCACCTTCCCCCAAGGGGGAAGGCTTAGGGCTTTTTCGTCATCTTGTCTGTACTGCGCAAATTTTCTTTGTCATATTCGTCGATTGCGGATTTTTTGACACGATGTTAAAATGTTAGCAGAGACCGTATACCAATTTATAAGGAGCACCCCATGGACAACGTGAAAATTCTCGAGGTCAAGCAGAGCATCTTTGCCTCCAACGACGAGCAGGCCGCCGCGCTGCGGGCTGAGCTGAAGCAGGAAAAAATCTTTCTGCTGAATTTAATGAGCGCACCGGGGTCCGGCAAAACCACGACACTGCGCCGCACGATTGCTGCGCTGCAAAATGAGCTGCGCATCGGCGTGATGGAGGCCGACATCGACTCCGACGTGGACGCCCGCGCCATTGCCGAGACCGGCGCCAAGGCCATTCAGCTGCACACCGGCGGTATGTGCCATCTGGACGCCGAGATGACCCGGCAGGGACTGGCCGGGCTGGGCACCGGGGGTCTCGATTTGGTGATTCTGGAAAACGTCGGCAACCTTGTCTGCCCTGCCGAGTTCGACACCGGCGCGGTGAAGAACGCGATGATTTTGTCGGTCCCCGAGGGTCACGACAAGCCGCTGAAATATCCGCTGATGTTCCAGGTCTGCGACGTCGTTCTTGTCAACAAGATCGACGTGCTGCCGTATTTTGACTTTGACATGGACAAATGCCGCGAGTATGTGGCCCTGCGCAACCCGAACGCAAGGGTCATCCCGATCTGCGCCCGGACGGGCGAGGGCATTGACGAATGGGCCGATTGGCTAAAAGAGCAGGTCAGGGCGTGGCAGGCGTAAATAATCCAGCCGCGTTGTAGGGGCCGCACATGTGCGGCCCGCGGCCTTGCCGCAATCGCCCGTCCGCCATTTACAACCGGGCCGGGCATGCCCGGCCCCTACTGTGCAAAAAACGGAGCAACGGCACAAAAAAGGAGCACACCATGAGCAAACCCACTGCGTTCCCGCTGGATGAGAGCAGGCTGCCCTTCGAGATTCCGAGGGACGAGCCGTACCGCGAGAAAATTGCCAGGCTGGGCCAGATGATCACGGACCGCCTCCCAGCCAAAAAGGGCATTCTGACGAAGGATGACCCCGAATACTGGGGCCTGGCGTCCATCGTGACCGACGAGATGGCGGACGTTGCCTTAAAAATGAAGGTCCGCAAGCCCATGACCCTGCCCGAGCTGGTCAAAGCCACGGGCAAGCCTGCCGGGGAGCTGGAGCCTCTTTTGCAGCAGATGGCCGTCGTCGGTCTGCTGGAGTACAACTGGGAGAATCCCCGCCGCGAAAAGCAGTACATCCTGCCGATGTTCGTGCCCGGCAGCGCAGAGTTCTTCAACATGAACAAGCAGCAGATTGCCGACCACCCCGAGGTGACAGCCTTCTTTGAGCGGATGACGTTTTTGCCGCTGGAGCACATCACCGCCATGGTGCCCTCGGGCGGCGCAGGCATCGGTATGCACGTCATCCCGGTGGAAAAAGCCATCGAGACCGAGAACCGATCCGCCGACATTGAGCACATCTCGCACTGGCTGAAAAAGTACGACGGCAAGTATGCCGCCGGTCCGTGCAGCTGCCGTATGTCCCGCGCTGCCATGGGCGAGGGCTGCGGCGACGACCCCGACGACTGGTGCATCGGCGTGGGCGATATGGCCGACTACCTCGTCGAGACCAACAAGGGGCATTACGTGACTTACGATGAGGTCATGCAGATCCTGCAGAAGGCCGAGGACAACGGCTTTGTGCACCAAATCACGAACATCGACGGCGAGAATAAGATTTTTGCCATCTGCAACTGCAACGTCAACGTCTGCAATGCGCTGCGCACAAGCCAGCTGTTCAACACGCCGAACATGAGCCGCTCGGCCTACGTGGCGCGTGTCGAGCCGGAGAGCTGCGTGGCCTGCGGGCGCTGTGTGGAGTACTGCCCCGCGGGCGCGGTCAAGCTGGGCCAGAAGCTCTGCACGAAGGACGGCCCCATCACCTACCCGAAGCAGGAGCTGCCCGACGCCGTGAAGTGGGGCCCCGACAAGTGGGCCATCGACTACCGCGACAAGAACCGCATCAACTGCTATGACACCGGCACGGCCCCCTGCAAGACGGCCTGCCCCGCGCACATTGCCGTGCAGGGCTACCTGAAAATGGCCGCGCAGGGCCGCTACCGCGACGCGCTGGCGCTTATTAAAAAGGAGAACCCCTTCCCCGCCGTCTGCGGGCGCGTCTGCAACCGCCGGTGCGAGGACGCCTGCACCCGCGGCACCGTGGATCAGGCCGTGGCCATCGACGCCGTCAAGAAGTTCATTGCCGAGCAGGACCTGAACGCCGCGCACCGCTACGTGCCCGACGTTGTCCAGCCGTCGCTGCAGGGCCCGTGGCCGCAGAAGATCGCCATCATCGGCGGCGGCCCCGCGGGCCTGTCCTGCGCCTATTTTCTGGCAGTGCAGGGCTACAAGCCCACCGTGTTTGAGAAAAACGAGCGTCCCGGCGGCATGCTGCGCTACGGCATCCCTTCGTTCAAGCTCGAGAAAAACGTCATTGACGCCGAGATCGACATTCTGCGGGAGCTGGGCGTTGACATCCGCTGCGGTGTCGAGGTCGGCAAAGACGTCACGCTGGCCGAGCTGCGCCGACAGGGCTACCGGGCGTTCTATATCGCCATCGGCTGCCAGGGCGGGCGCCGGGCCGGTGTGCCCGGCGAGGACGCTGCGGGCATCGAGACCGCCGTCCATCTGCTGCGCACCTTCGGCGGTGACGAGAGCCGCAAAATAACCGGAAAGACCGTCGTCATCGGCGGCGGCAACGTTGCCATTGACGCGGCGCGCGTGTCTCTGCGCTGCGGTTCCGACGGCGTGACGATGGTCTGTCTGGAGCCGCGGGACAAGATGCCGGCCTCGCCGGAGGAAATTGCCGAGGCCGAGGAGGAGGGCACCAAAATCACCTGCGGCTACGGTCCGAAGGAGTTCCTCTCCGAGAACGGCCATGTGACCGCCGTCGTGCTGAAAAAGTGCACCGGCCTTTACAACGCGGAGGGACGTTTTGCGCCCACCTACGATGAAAACGATACCATCACCCTGCCGTGCGACAACGTTGTTTTAAGCATCGGCCAGTGCATCGAGTGGGGCGATTTGCTGAACGGCGAGGCCGTGCAGCTGGGCCACGGCCAGGGCGCTGTGGCCGACGCGCTGACCTACCAGACCGCCCAGCCGGACATTTTCGTCGGCGGCGACGTCTGCACCGGGCCGCGGTTTGCCATTGACGCGATTGCTGCGGGCAAGCAGGGGGCAATTTCCATCCACCGCTTTGTGCAGCCCAACACAAGCCTGACGATCGGCCGCAACCGCCGCGACTTCCACGAGCTGGACAAGTCGAATCTGGCGCTGGGCGAGTATGACCGCGCACCGCGCCAGTCCGCCGCGCTGGATGCGGGCATTGACGCGCACCGTTCCTTCCGCGACGCGCACCTGACGCTGACCGAGGATCAGGTCAAAATCGAGACAGCGCGCTGTCTGGGCTGCGGTGCCAGCGTTGTGGACCCGAACAAGTGCATTGGCTGCGGCGTCTGCACGACAAAGTGCGAGTTTGATGCCATCCGCCTGCACCGCGACCTGCCCGAGTGCAGCAAGATGGTCAGGAGCGAGGACAAGTTCAAGGCCATTCTGCCCTACATGGCGAAGCGCGAGATCAAGATCCGCTTTGCCAAGAAGGAGAAGTAATGCACGAGCTTGGCATTGTATTCCACATCATCCGCACGGTGGAGGACGTGGCCCGGCAGAACGACGTGACGCGCATCCGGCGCGTGACGCTGCAGCTGGGCGAGGTCTCCGGCGTGGTGGAGAGCTATCTGCAGGACTGCTGGAAGTGGGCGGCGGCGAAATCGGAGCTTTTGCCCGGCGCGGTGCTGACCGTGGAGACCATCCCCGCCGTGACCGTGTGCGAGGACTGCGGCCAACAGTACCCCACCGTGCAGTTTGGCCGCACCTGCCCCCACTGCCAGAGCCCGCGCACCCACCTTTTGCAGGGCCATGAGATGTTGATCAAAGAAATCGAGGCCGTGGAGACAGGACCCACCGCCCCGGAAAGAGCGTGAAGCTGCATGAAATACAAAATTTTCCGCATTGAGGAACAGATGTACGGCTGCGAGGAGCCGCCCGCCGACCAGCCGATTCTGGTTGACGTAGTGCTGGAAGGTTCTGACGGCACGCGGCGCGTGCTCCCCTACCCCGACGAAGCGCTGCGCCGCGGCGGAATGGAGGAAGGCGACAGCGTCGAATTGACCGACGGCATCCTTCGCAAGGTATAATTTCCCCAAAACAAAAGGGGCTGTTGCGTGTGCAGCAGCCCCTTCTATATTTTTTACAAAGGTTATTCTTCCGTAGAAATATCGCGGCCAAAGTATTTTTCGCTCAATGCCTTCAGCGTGCCGTCGGCGCGCAGCTCGTCAATGGCGGCATCAATGGCCGTGCGCAGGGCGGCAGTCTCGTCGCCCTTGCGCATCGGGATGGCGATCTGGTTCGCATCGTCTGTCAGCACGGCGATCTTCACATTCGCGTCGGGGTGCTCCTTCGTGTAATCGTAGAAGGTCATCTCGGCGTTCAGCGTCGCGTCGATGCGCCCGCTCAGCAGCAGCTCAAACGTCTGGTTCAGGTCGTCAACGCCCGTCACCGTCGCGCCGTACTGCTCGGCCAGCTCGGCGTAGGTGCTGGAGATCGTGTTTGCGGTCTTTTTGCCCTTCAGGTCCTCCAGCGTGTTGATGCTGTCATCGTCGGCCTTGGTGATGACGGCGGTGCGGTTGAAGGCGTAGGGCGTCGAGAAGTCATATTTTTCGGCGCGTTCGGGGGTGATGTCCACGCCGTTGACCATGATGTCATAGCGGCCCGCGTCCAGACCGGCCAGCAGGCCGTCCCACTCGCCCTCGACAAACTGCGGCTCAACGCCCAGCTTCTTCGCGATCTCGGTGGCGACCTCGACGTCGTAGCCGACGAGGTTGTCGTTTTCATCGTGGTAGGTCCAGGGTGCCCATGTGCCCTCCATCGCAACCGTGATGGTACCTTTGGCCTGGATCTCGCTCAACAGGTCGCCGGACGCGGCCTCGGCGGTGCTCCCGGCGGCGGATTCCGCTGCGGGCGCGGTGGCGGCGGCGCTGCTGCCGCAGGCGGTCAGGGCCAGCGCGGCGGTCAGGGCCAGGGCGGTCAGCTTGGTCAGGTTCTTCATTACAATAGGCTCCTTTGCTTGTAGGTCTGCAAAAATTCTTTGGTGCGGGGCTGCTGCGGGTCGTTGAAGAACGCCTCGGCGGTGTTCTGCTCCACAATGACGCCCTGCTCCATGAACACCACGCGGTTGGCCGCGTGGCGGGCAAAATCCATCTCGTGGGTCACGACCAGCATTGTGCGGCCTTCCCCGGCCAGGCTGCGCATGACGGCCAGCACCTCGCCGGTCAGCTCGGGGTCCAAAGCGGACGTAGGCTCGTCGAAATAGATGATCTCCGGGTCGGCGGCCATGGCGCGGGCAATCGCCACGCGCTGCTGCTGCCCGCCGGAAAGCTGGCTGGGGTAGTAGTCGGCGCGGTCATCCATGCCGACCTTGACCAGCGCAGCGCGGGCGATCTCCTCGGCCCGGCGGCGCGGCATTTTGCGCGCGATGATAAGCCCCTCGGTCACGTTTTGCAGCGCGGTCTTGTTGGCAAACAGGTTGTAGCTTTGAAAGACAAACCCCGTGCGGCGGCGCAGGGCGTTGGCCTCGGCGTGGGTGACGCGGGCCAGGTCTACGCGCTGGTCGTCAAACAGCATCGTACCGCCGTCGGACTTTTCCAAAAAGTTCAGGCAGCGCAGCATCGTTGTTTTTCCGCTTCCGCTGGGGCCTAAAATGGCGACGACGTCGCCCTTGTTCACGTCCAGATCGATGCTCTTAAGCACCTGCAAATCGCCAAAGGACTTGCGCAGATTTCTGATTTGCAGCATAGTTCAGCTCCTTTGCGCGCCCTTGCTGTTGAGGTACCGCTCGCCGACGGCCTGCAGGCGGGTCAGCACGGTGCAGAACAGCAGGTAAACCAGACCGACCTCAATGTAGAGGGCCAGCGGCTCATAGGTGCGGGCCACAATGCGCTGGGTCGTCATGAACATTTCGGTCACAGTGATGTTGGCGGCCAGCGAGGTATCCTTGACCATGGCGATCAGCGTACTGGCCAGCGTGGGGAAGGCCGTGCGCAGCGCCTGCGGCAGGATGATGCGGCGGATGATCTGTAAGTAGCTCATGCCGACGCACTGCCCCGCCTCCATCTGGCCTTTGGGTACGGATTCCAGCGCGGCGCGGATGGTCTCGGCGCAGTACGCGCCCTCGTTGATGGAAAAGACGAGCACCGCCGCGGGGAACGGCTCAATCAGGATGCCGACGCCGGGCAGGCCGTAGAACACAACGAACAGCTGCACCAGCACAGGCGTGCCGCGGATGACCCAGATATAAAACCGGGCCAGCCGCTGCAAAACGGGCACATGGGCAAACTGCACCAGCGCCACCGCCACCGCGATGATAAGCGCCAGCGTGAACGAGATGGCGGTCAGCGGGATGGTGACGGTCAGGCCGGGCAGCAATATTTTACCAAAGGAATCCACAAGGATTCCCCACAGGCGTTCGGACATGGGGCGGGACTCTCCTTTTTTTGGTTGGGGTTGCGGGAATATTTCCCACTAAAACGGTATGCTATGAGATTGTAGCACACTTTGCCGGATTTTGCAAGAGTGAAATTTGAAGTGAAGTTTAAGGTTGGGGCAGAAAAGCCTCCCTTGTCAAAGACAGACTCCCCCGTGCCGGGGGAGGTGGCGCGTAGCGCCAGAAGGGGAGCAGGTGGACGCCGCAGGCGGCCGGAGGGATTCTGACGGGCTATGCCCTGCACGCTGTCACACCCGCAGACGAGCAGAAATCCCTCCGCCTCGCAGGCTCGGCACCTCCCTTTGACAAGGGAGGCTTTTTTTAATAGAACCCAAAGCTCGGCAGGACATTCAGGGCGTCAGCCCACCAGGCGGGAATGGGCAGGCCGGAGAGCGCCGGATAATAGAGCACAAACAGGACGAGCGCCACCACGCAGAGACCCGCGGCGATCTTTTTCGCCCAGTCTACGTGCTTCATCCGCGCCAGCACCAGTGCCAGCGCCGCCAGACAGAACATCGAGCTGGGGAAATAATGGTACAGGAAGGTGCAGCGCGTCACCAGCATCCACGGGATGAGCTGCGTGCCGTACAAAATCAGCACGCCCGCGCCCTGGCGGCTGCCGCGCCCGCTGACCTGATGCCACAAAAGCCCGACCAGCGCCGCCAGCCCGACCAGCCAGATGACCGGCCCGGCCATGCCCGCAATGCTGGCCTTCATGCCGTAGGGCAGGTAACCGTTGCGGTAGTACCACACCGGGCGCAGGCCCAGCAGCCAAGTGTACCAGCGGCTCTCAAACGGGTGGGTCGCCTTCAGCGTCGCGTGGTAGCTGAACATCGACACCTGGCACTGCCACCAATCGCTGAGGCTGAACGCCGGATCGCGCCACCAGTACGGCAAATAGGACCCAATGTAGAGGCAGAGCGGCAGCAGCACATAAAACAGCACGCCGCCCACCGCCGCGGTGCGGAACTCCGCCCGGAAGCCGGGCCTTTTCTGCTGCCATCGCGCATAGAGCACGCCCAGATACAGCACGGCCAGCCCGGCCCCGGCGTAGATGCCGGTCCACTTGGCTGCGCAGCCCAGCCCGAACGCAGCGCCGCCCAGCGCCATCTGCAGCAGAGCGCGGTTCACGCCGTCGGTCAGCACCCGCTGGCAGTACCACACCATACAGTAGGCTCCCAGCAGGATAAAAAACGTACCGTAAACGTCAATCGTTGCCAGACGGCTTTGGGAAAAGCGCATAAAATCCAGCGCCAGCAGCGCGCCTGCGGTGGCTGCCGCCCACGGTTTGCGGGTCAGGCGGCGCACAAAGCACCACGCCAGCGGCACCAGCAGCACACCAAACAGCGTACCCGCGAACCGCCAGCCGAACGCCGTCATGCCGAACAGCGCAATGCCGACCATGATCAGGTCCTTGCCCAGCGGCGGATGGGTCGTCTCGTAGACGGGCATTTTGTACAGCTGCTCATAGCCGGTGCGGCCATGGTAGATCTCGTCAAAATACATGCTGTTCAGCTGGCTGATCGTGTCGGGCACGGCGGTCTGCTCGTCAAACAGCGCGCCGCCGCCCGTGACCGGCACCAGCCGGCCGTTGGCATCGCGGAACGCCAGCTCAAACAGCTGGGCGTTCTCGACCATGACCGTCAGCTGGGTGCCCGCCGCCAGCTGCACGTCGTTCGCTGTCCAGCTGAAGCAGGTGCCGTAGTTCAGCTCCTTTTCAAAGACCGTGCTGCCGTTGGCGTCGGTCACCGTCATGCTGCCGCCGAACGAGATGCCCGGGTAGACCCACAGCGATACCGCGCTGCCGTCCAGCGTCACACTCTCGGAGAGCGCCGTTCCTGTCGCGTCCAGCGGGTCCTGTGGCGCGGTGCGGCTGCCGAGATAGCTAAAGCTCAGCACCGCCGTGGCCGCCGTCAGCGCCAACAGTGCGCCCACCTCGCGGCGGGTCCATTTCGGCTGCGGTGCGGGCACGGGCGGGGCAGTTTCCGGCTTTGTCTCGGGCAGGGCCAGCGTGTGGCCATGGCGGGCAATGTCCCACACTGCAAAGATCAGCAGCACAAAGCAGACCGTCTCCCCAAGGCCGGTCAGGACGGCCACTGTCGAGCTGGTCGCGCTCGTCAGCCATTCATCGTTGGTGCCGGTCAGCGAGTAGACCGTGGCCAGATTGATGAACCCGGTCAGCGACAGGCCCACGCCCGCCGCATACAGGCGGATGTCGTTCCAGTGCGCGGCTGCCAGCAGCGTCAGCAGCACACCGGGCACCATGTAGCGCTCGTGCATACAGTGCGCAAGCGTAAAAATGCCGATGCCGTAGTACGCCGCCAACAGCAGCGGTGAGAACCACCCGCCCCGCACGCTGCGCACCGCAAAATACGCCAGTCCCGCCGTGACCAGCAGAATGTTGAGGCACCCAAGCTGCTGCCAGCTGATGCCAAACAATGCCGGGTCAGCCTGCCCCTTCCAGTTGCCGCCCAGCGCCGCCAGCCAGTTAAAGGCGTTGATCGTCGCGTAGGGGTAGCCGGACATTGTGCCGGTGTATTTGTCGATCAGCTTCGGGATCAACTGCACAACGCCAAAAAAAGGCAGACCTGTCAGCAGCGGCGGCAGCAGTGCCAGCGCCGCGCCACCAAAGCAGCGGCCAAAGGCGCGCAGGCGGTCCTTTTCCAGCGTAATTGCCGCCAGATAGCACACCGCCAGCACCGGGCCGAACAGCAGCGCCTGCGGCTTGATGGCCAGCGCCACGCCGTACAGCACGGCGGCTGGCAGGTAGCGCCGCTGTTCCAGCAGCACAAAGCAGAGCACAAGCGGCAGCGCAAACGCGCCGTCGATCTGCTTCCAGACACCGGTGTCGAACAGCATCAGCGGGTTGAACGCCGTAAACGCCGTCAGCACCAGCGCGGTATGCTCCTTCACGCCCCGGCTGCTGCGCTTTGCCGTTCTGTAGACGAGCCACGCCAGCCCGCAGTCGCAGAGCGACGGCACGAGCGCCAGCAGAAAATACGTCCACTTGGACTCGTAGGCGATGTGCAGCGCTGCACGGATGGCCCCCACCAGCCCCAGCACCCAGAGGTAGCCGGGCGGGTAGTCGGCAAAGTAGCCGTCGCTGTAAAAAGCGGCGGGACCCTCAGCGGCCAGCTTGTCGCCCCAGGCCACAAAGCAGCTCATGTCATAGGGGTAGCCGTCCGTCACAAGGGCCAGCACCAGGCGCAGCAGCAGGGCACCGCCCAACAGCACCCAGAGACTCTTATTTAATTTTGTTCGTTGCTTCGTCATGTTACACACAAAATCAGGGGCAAGCCCGCGCACCCGCGCCCTGCGGCGCAGATGCGCAGGCCGCCCCTGCATCTGTTTTTTTGAAATGATCTTACAGCTTCGCGAGCTTCGGGCCCTGCGCCGTGTCGGTGACACTCCAGCCCATCTCGGTCAGCTGGGCACGGATGGCGTCCGCGCGGCCCCAGTCCTTGGCCTTCTTGGCGGCAGCGCGCTCCTCGACCAGTGCGGTGACCTCTGCGGGGATGCTGTCGGTCTTTTTGCGGTTGTACAGCAGGCCCAGCACGCCGGTCAGCTCATCAAACGTCTTGGCGGCAGTCTCCAGCGTCGCTTTGTCGGAGGCATCGGACAGCGTGTTGATGTCCTTGACCAGATCAAAAATCGCAGCCAGAGCGTCCGGCGTATTCAGGTCGTCGTCCATGGCGGCCTTGAACTTTTTGCGCGCATCATCGCACTTTTCCACCAGCGCCGTGTCGGTGCCGTGGGCATGCTCTATGGCAAAATCGAGGTTGTCGCGGCAGGTGTACATCCGCTCGAGGCTGTTCTTGCAGCTCTCGATCAGCTCAACGGTGTAATTCAGCGGCATGCGGTAGCCAGCTGTCAGCATAAAGTAGCGGATCGGCTCGTAGCCATACTTGTCGGCGATTTCGCGCACCGTGAAGAAGTTGTTTGCGCTCTTGGACATCTTCTCGTTGTTGATGTTCAGGAAGCCGTTGTGCATCCAGTAGCGGCTGAAGGTGCAGCCGTTGGCACACTCGCTCTGGGCGATCTCGTTCTCATGGTGGGGGAAGATCAGGTCCTGACCGCCGGCGTGCAGGTCGATGGTCTTGCCCAGGTGCTTGCGGGCCATGGCGCTGCACTCAATGTGCCAGCCGGGGCGGCCGTGGCCCCAGGGGCTCTCCCAGTAGGGCTCGCCGGGCTTGGCCGCTTTCCAGACTGCGAAATCGGCGGGGTCCTCCTTCAGGTCGTCGTCCATACGGCTGCGCAGCTCACGGTTACCGCTCTCGAGGTCGTCGAGGTTCAGATGGCTCAGCTTGCCGTAGCCGGGGTCGGACTTGACGCGGAAGTAGACATCCCCGTTGCGGGCCACATAGGCGTGGCCGGAGTCCACGAGGTCCTTGACGATGTGGATGATCTCGCCGATATGCTCGGTAGCGCGGGGGCGCACGGTGGGGCCCTTGACGTTCAGACCGTCGGAATCCCTGATGTACTCGGCCTCAAACTTGCGGGCGACCTCCTGCATCGAGGTCCCCTCCTCCTGGCCCTTTTTGATGAGCTTGTCATCAATATCGGTGATGTTGGAGACATAGTAGACCTTGTTGCCGCAGTATTCCAGATAGCGGCGCAGCGTATCAAAGACGATCATCGGGCGCGCATTGCCGATGTGGATATAGTTGTAAACCGTCGGGCCGCAGACATAGATGCGGTACTCGCCCTCCTTCTGGGGGACAAATTCCTCTTTCTGGCGGGTCATGGTGTTGAAGATCTGCATAGCTTGCACGTTCCTTCCTCTATATAGGGATGCTTTTATTATAGCCAACGCAAGGCGCGGTTGCAAGGGGGATTCAGCCGTTATTTGCGAATTGCACGGCCAGCTCGTCCCAGACAGCACTGAAATTGTAGGGGAACCGCTCGTTTTCCTCGGCCAGATAGGCGCGGTAGGTGTCAAGCTCTGCCGCCGTCGGTGCCTTAACGCGGCGGTAGGCCGTGATCGTGTAGCCGTTGCCCATGTCGAAAGTGGCTGCCAGCTCAAACGGCGCGTACTTTTCCTGGTTTTCCAGGAAGGCCGCGTTCATCTTCTCGGTGTGGTTGTTGGGGTCAAACGGCGTACAGGTCAGCACGACCTGCGCCGTGAGCAGTTCCTTCGGGAAGGCATCGTTGCCGGGATTGCAGGCACCGTAGGGCAGAATTTCGCGGATGGACTCATCCGGCAGCGCCGAGATGCGGAACACATCCGGGCTGTAGACCACGCCGTGACAGATCATGTAGGCGGAGTTTTCGCCGGTGCAGTTCTCCCGCAGCCAGGCGTTGACCTCGGCGACCTGCTGTAAATCATTGCGGGGGCTGTCCACGTAAAAGTACAGTCCGCTGTAAAATCCGCTGGGGAAAACCACCGGCAGCAGCTGGCTGCACGCGCCGAAGTTCAGCGCACACAGCACGCCCGCCGACACGGCCAGAATGCGGCGCGGCCACGCCCACGGCAGATCGCTGACGAGCAGCGCACAGAGGAAGCAGCCCAGCAGGTAGAACGGCGCAACGGCCAGCGACTGGTGGTCGTCCATGTTCTGCACACGGGTGACGAGCAGCACGGTCAGCACCTCGCCGACGGCGGCAAGAACGGCGAGCGCACGGGCCTTAGCATTATACAGCCCGTATAGTATGCCGATCAGCATAATTACAAACACGAGCCAGCCCAGATAGACACGCTGGTTGGCCAGCTCTGCCAGAAAGCCGCCGGTCTGGTAGGTCGCGTAGCGGTCACTGTAGTCGGCCTTGGCGATGCGCCAGAACATCGGCAGCAGCGGTACGCCGACGCAGACCAGCGAGGCCGCGGCAAACCTGCCGAAGCGCAGGGCGGTCTCTGTTTTGAAGGCGGGGAGCATCTTGGCGAAGGACTCCACCAGCAGTCGGGCCTCCTCGGCGGTCTGGGGGTCGGTGACAATCTCGTCATGGTCGGGCATGGGGGTGACCTCGTCGTTCTCGTCGGTCATCTTCGAGGGACGGGCTTCCGGCACCACCAGCAGGATGGTGACCTCCGTTTCGTCGGGGGAGTAGGATTGCTTCACCACTTGAATGGCGCGCAGGCTGCGGGGGCTTCCGTCGATGGGCAGTAACAGCTTCTTCATGTGGGCTTACCTCCAATCATTTCTGGCGGGTGGGTGAATGCGTGTGGATGGGTGGGCCGGCAGGGGTTAGTTTATTCGTCCCCTTCCTCCCGCATGACGATGACGTCCAGGAACGAGGCGTTGCGGACGATATAGGTGGCCACGGAACCC
>OLVY01000926.1_pt1 | contig 20240 bp, 18 predicted proteins | sample 1674261 | NCBI WGS metagenome assembly OLVY01 (sample SAMEA103958155, study PRJEB25191) | human gut metagenome | biome: human-associated habitat [ENVO:00009003]; feature: intestine environment [ENVO:2100002]; material: feces | place: Germany | collected 2013/2015
TTTCTTTCCCGAGAAAGAAAACGGGCGGTGTGACCGTCCAAAAGAAAGGCGTTTGATTGGCAGCCCCAAGCTCGAACAACCTTTATGCCTCCGGAATGCAACTGCCTGCGTGCGGCGGAGCCGCGTCAGCTTTGCAAGACGATTTGCCTCTGCTTCTACTACCCGCTGTTGCGCAGCCGTTGGCGGCTCTGCCGCCTTACGGATGCGGCACACCCCTTGCGGGTGCCGCTCTGCTGATCTTGCGCAAGTGCAGCCTAACCGCCGTCTACCGATAATACGATATCGCGGTGAGCGTCAGTAATGCCGCCTTGGCAGGCAAACACAAGATTGCACCAATCCGAAGTAGACGGGGATTGCTAAAGGGTAACGAATCGCAGGCAAAGCGGCAGCGAAGATAGAAGCACACCAAGTCGTTTAGATTCATCACTTGGCAGGCACCCGATTCCGCAGGCTGAGCACTTCTTCAAGCTACAAACTCACAATGTCGGGGGTCGAGGGGGACTCCCCTCGTCCTTCTCTGGGGGATACAAAGGGGGGTATTCTCTTCGAGAAGAGAATACCCCCCTTGACCCGCGCTCCCCACGGCAGTGGGGACCAAAACACTCCCCCTTTGGGGATAAAAAGGAGAATCATCATGCGAGCAGTATTGACTAAGGTTAAACACGCCTCCGTTACGATCGACGGAGAGCTCAAGGGCAAGATCGGCAGGGGCTTTTTGATCCTGCTGGGCGTTGCGCCTGACGACACGGAAGAAAAATGCCGCAAGATGGCGGACAAGCTCTGCTCGCTGCGCATTTTTGACGACGAGAACGACAAGATCAACCTCTCCCTCGACGATGTCGGCGGCGAGCTTCTTATCGTCTCGCAGTTCACGCTCTACGGCAACTGCCGCAAGGGCCGCCGTCCCGAATTTTTAAGCGCCGCGCGGCCTGAGATCGCCATCCCGATGTATGAAAAGTTCGTAGAGATCTGCCGCGAAAAGGGCTACCATGTTGAAACCGGCGAGTTCGGCGCCTACATGGAGGTCGAATCGCTCAACGACGGGCCGTTCACGCTGATCGTGGACTCCGCCGACTTAGACGCACCGAAAAAGCAGTAAAGAAAGGGGTTATTTCTTCATGAAAGTCATCACCACTGTCGTCGGCTCCCTGCAGACGAATTGCTACCTGCTCATCGACGAGGAAACGAAGTCCGCCGCGCTCATCGACCCGGGCGACGAGGCGGAAAAACTGCTCGCGCTCGTCAAAAGCGAGGGCGTCACGCTCAAATACATTCTGCTGACCCACGGACATCGCGACCACACGCTCGCCGTGCCTGCGCTCAAAAAGGCGCTGCCGGACGTGCCCGTCTACATCGGCGAGGCCGACGCCCACTCCACCGGCATCTACCACTACCCGATGGCCGACCTCGTCCCCGATCTCAAATACTATGGCGAGGGCGATACGCTGCCGCTCGGCTCGCTCACGATCAAGGTGCTCGCCACGCCGGGCCACACGCTCGGCGGCGTGACGCTGCTGGTCGGCGACGCGATGTTTCCCGGCGACACGCTGTTTGCAGGCTCGATGGGCCGCACCGACCTCCCCGGCGGCAACGACGCGCAGATGCTCGCCTCGCTGCGCCGTCTCGCCCAGATCGAAGGCGACTACACTGTCTACCCCGGCCACATGAATGCCACAACGCTCGCGCGTGAAAAGGCGATGAACCCGTATCTGCGCCATGCGCTGCGATAAAGGACAAGAAACCACATGAAACTTGAGCTCATTGGGCATGATGAAAAATACGCGCTGGAGCAGAGCTTACTCACGCTCTTCCCCGGCGAAAAGCCCGTTTACGGCACGGTCGACGAAACCTCCGACACGCGCTGGGCGCGCGTGACGCTCACCGAAGAGGACGAGCGCGTGCAGGTGACGACGGAGCTGGGCGTGGACGGCAAGTCCGCCGCCCACAGCTACGACTATCCCCTCTCCGGCACGGAGTATGAAAAAGAAGGACAGCGCCGCCACGCCGTCGGCATCAGCTTTTTCGGCGCGGCGAAGGACCTGCTCGGCATCTCCCCCGCGTGGGGGAGCCTGACCGGCGTGCGGCCCAGCAAGGTCGCGCTCTCGCTCATCCGCGAGGGCGGCAAAAAACGTGCGGAAAAGGAATTGCAGGAGCTCTACTGCGTCACGCCCGCGCGCGCCCGCCTCGCCATTGAGGCGGCGGACGCCGGCATCCGCGCCGCGGCGGAGCTGGAGCCGAACGATATCTCGCTCTATGTCGGCATTCCGTTCTGCCCGACGCGGTGTGCGTATTGCAGCTTTGTGGCGCAGAGCGTCGAAAAGTCGTTCTCGCTCGTCGAGCCGTATTTAGAGGCGCTTTTCGACGAGATCACCGCCGCGGGGCAGCTCGTGCGCGAGTTGGGGCTGAACGTCAAGTCGTTCTACATGGGCGGCGGCACGCCGACCACGCTGACCGCCGATCAGATGGACCGCCTGCTCACAAAATTGGAGCAGAATTTTGATTTTGGTAATCTCGCCGAGCTCACGATCGAGGCAGGCCGTCCCGATACGATCGACGAAGAAAAGCTGCGCGTGCTGCGCGCGCACAACACCACGCGCGTTTCCATCAACCCCCAGACGATGGAGGACAACGTCCTCGCGGCCATCGGCCGCCGCCACACGGCGGACGACATCCGCCGCGCGATGGAGCAGGTGCGCGCCGCCAACTTCCCACACGTCAACATGGACCTCATCGCAGGTCTGCCCGAGGACACGCCCGAGGGCTTTGCCAGGAGTCTCGACGAGGTCATCTCGATGGGCGCGGACAACATCACGGTGCACACGCTGTCGCTCAAAAAGGGCAGCCGCATCATGCTCGAAGGCAGCCGCATCCCCGGCGCGGACGAGGTCGCGCAAATGCTGGACTATGCCGACCCCACGCTGCGTAAACATGGTTTTGCCCCCTATTATCTCTACCGCCAGAAGTACATGTCCGGCAGCTTTGAAAATGTCGGCTGGACGAAGCCCGGCGGCACGGGGCTCTACAACATCTACATCATGGAAGAGCTGCACTCCATCCTCTCGCTCGGCGCGGGCGGCTCGACCAAGATGGTCGGCGGCGGGCAGATCCGCCGCGCGTTCAACGCCAAATACCCGCGCGAATACATCGACCGGCCCGAAAAGCGCCGCGCGAACCTGATGGACTTCGCCCGCTTTTACGCCGAACAAGGAGAATAACGATGAATAAGAGTGATTTCTTTACCGCCGACGCGGTCAAGCCGCACTTCACCTATGATGATTACTGCGAGAGCGCGGATATGATCGCGTCTCACCTCGGCGATTTCCGTCCCGAGGTACTGCTGGTGCTCGGCAGCGGCCTGGGCTTTCTCGGCGACCGCGTCGAGGCGCGCACCTGCGTGAGCTATGCGGACATCCCGCACTTCCGCGCGTCCACCGCGCCGGGACACGAGGGCCGCTTTGTTTTCGGCGAGCTGCGCGGCAAGCGCGTGGCGGTCATGCAGGGCCGCATGCACTGCTACGAGGGCTACACGATGGAGGACGCCGCCTACGCCTGCCGCGTCATCCGCTTGCTTGGCGCGAAGACGATGATCGTGACGAACGCCGCGGGCGCTGTGAACACAGACTATCAGGCGGGTGACCTCATGCTCATCTCCGATCACATCAAGCTCTTCGACTTCGGCCCGCTCTGGGGGCCGAATATCGACGAATTCGGCACGCGCTTCCCCGATATGTCCAACGTCTACTCTCCCCGCCTGCGCGAGCTTGCCAAGGAGGTCGCCAGGGAGCAGGAGCTCACGCTGCGCGAGGGCGTCTACATGTACTTCCCCGGCCCGCAGTTCGAAACGCCCGCCGAGGTGCGCGCCGCGCGCGTGCTCGGCGCGGACGCCGTGGGCATGTCCACCGTGCCGGAGGCCATCGCCGCCGCGCACTGCGGGTATGAGATCCTCGGCGTGACGCTGTGCGCCAACATGGCCGCGGGCGTGCTGCCCCAGCCGCTCTCGGGCGAGGAGGTCAACGAGATGGCGGAGCAGTCGGCCCCGCATTTCTCCTCGCTCATCCTCGGCTGCCTCGAGCGGCTGTAAAACAGTTTATTTCAGCGAAAAGGAAAAGGTCGAAATTTTAATGGCTACGGAAAAGAAGCAGTCCTTTTTCGGCGGCGCGGCGGTGTTGGCCGTCGGCGTCGTCATCGTGAAGATCATCGGCGCGCTCTTCAAAATTCCGCTCGCGAACATCCTGAGCGAGACGGGCAACGCCGACTTCAACAACGCCTACAACATCTATGCCGTGCTTCTGACCATCTCGACCGCGGGACTTCCCGTGGCGCTCTCGAAGATGATCTCGGAGGCGAAGACGCTCGGGCGCGAGCGTCAGGCACGGCGCGTGCTCAAGGTGTCGTTCGCCGCGTTTTTAACGCTCGGTGTCCTCTCGTTTGTCATCATGTGGTTCGGCAACGAGAAGTGCGCGGCGCTTCTCAATAACCCGAACGCCGCCTACGGCATCAAGGCGCTTGCCCCGGGCGTTGTGTGCGTCGGCTGCCTTGCCGCGTTCCGCGGCTTTGCGCAGGGGAGCTTTCGCATGACGCCGACCGCCGTCTCGCAGATCATTGAGGCGGTGAGCAAGCTCTTCATCGGCCTTGGCCTTTCGATGTACGTCGTGAGCCTTGGGTACGAGGACTACATCGCCGCGGCCGCGGCCATCGTCGGCGTGACGGTCGGCTCGGTGCTCGCGCTCGTCTACATGCTCATCGACTACTTGCGCCACCGCCCGCACACCCCGGGCACGGACACGCCGGACGCCTCCGGCGCGATCTTAAAGCGCCTGCTCTCCATCGCCATCCCCATCACGCTGTCGGCCTCGATGGTGTCGATCATCACGCTGATCGACACGTCGCTCGTGCAGGGCCAGCTCCAGAACGCGCTGGGCTACACGCTCAAGGAGACGCGCCACCTCTACGGCACGTATTCCTCGGGCATGAACCTCTACAACCTGCCGTCGTCGATGATGACGGCGCTGACGATCTCCGTCATCCCGACGGTATCAGCTTCCCTTGCGCGCAACGACCGCGTGCACACGTCCCGCGTCATCAACTCGTCGCTGCGCGTCACGGGGCTCATGGCCTTCCCGATGGGCCTTGGCCTCTGGGCGCTGGCTGAGCCCATTATGAAGCTCTGCTACCCGCGCTATGACAGCGAGCTCGGCGGCTCGCTTTTAGCCGTGCTCGGCATCGCGAGCATGTTCGTCTGCCTGATGCTCATTTCAAACTCCATCCTGCAGTCCTACGGCCGCGTGCATGTGCCGGTTTTCACGATGCTCATCGGCGGCGTGGTCAAGATCATCTTCAACTACAACCTCACCGCCGTGCCGTCCATCAACATCCACGCCGCTCCCTTCGGCACGCTCGTGTGCTTTGTGATCGTATCGTCGCTCAACCTCTTTTTCGTCTACCGCACGATGGAGGATAAGCCGAATTACTTCAAGGTCTTTGCCAAGCCCCTCGTCGCGTCGCTCGTGATGGCTGTGTGCGCCAGATTCTCCTATCGTTTCTTCGCCGCCCATATCGCGCTTGGCGGCGCGACCACGACGCAGATCGTGAACGTCGGCCTTGCGGTCGTGCTGGCGGTCATCGTGTACGTCGCGCTTGTCCTCGCACTGCGGATCGTCACGCGCGACGACCTCGCGCTGCTGCCCAAGGGCGAAAAGCTCGCCCACATCCTGCACGTGCGCTGAAAACCCCTGAAAAATCAGGGAAATTGCGCAAAACACCTTGCAATGAGAGGGAATATATGATAAATTATCCTGAGAAAGCTGTCTACACATATGACGACCTTGTTGACATCCTGCACATTCTGCGCGCGCCGGGTGGATGCCCGTGGGACCGCGAGCAGACGCACGAGTCGAACCGCCGCAACTTCCTTGAAGAAGCCTATGAGGCCGCCGAGGCCTTTGACCTCGACGATCCCGAGCTGATGAAAGAAGAGCTCGGCGATGTGCTGATGCAGGTGCTCTTCAACATCCACATGGAAGAGGAAGCCGGCCGCTTCACGACCGACGATGTGACCGACCACGTGGTGCGAAAGCTCATCTTCCGCCACCCGCACGTGTTTTCGAACACGCGGGCGGACGACAGCGAGCAGGTGCTCGTCAACTGGGACAAGCTCAAGCGGCAGGAAAAGGGCCAGCGCACCACGGCCGACGCGATGGATTCCGTCGCCCGTTCACTCCCCGCCCTCTGGCGGGCGGACAAGCTGCAGAGCAAGGCCGCGAAGGCGGGCTTTGAATTCCCCGATGTCTCCGGCGCGCTCGACAAGCTCGACGAGGAGACACAGGAGCTGCGCTCCGCCGTTGAAAACGGCACAAACTTTGAAGAAGAGCTCGGCGACGTGCTGTTTGCTGCCGTCAAGGTCGGCCGCTTCTGCGGCGTCGACCCCGAGGCGGCGCTTTCAAAGACCTGCGAAAAATTCATCGCGCGCTTCCGCAAGGTGGAAGAGACGGTGAATGCGCGCGGCGAGGATATGTCCGCTCTCCCGCTCGATGAGCTGATGGCGCTGTGGAACGACGCCAAGGAACAACTCAGATGACCAAAAGCGGCAACGCTTTTTGCTCATATACACCCCGGAGGCCCCGTCTCCGGACACTATTCAGGAGGATCAAACGATGAACAAGACTGAACTCATTGCTGCCGTGGCGGAAAAAGCCAGCATTTCCAAGAAGGAGTCCGAGGTTGTGATCAACGCTGCCCTCGACACCATTATCGACTCCCTGAAGAACGACGAGAAGGTCCAGCTCGTCGGCTTCGGCTCTTTCGAGACCAAGCACCGCGCTGAGCGCACCGGCCGCAACCCCAAGACCAAGGAGAGCATCACCATCGCCGCTTCCAAGGTCCCGACCTTCAAGGCTGGTAAGGCGTTCAAGGACGCTGTCGCGGAGTAATTCCCCAGTCAAGCTCTTTCATCATCAAAACGGCGGCGCGATGCGCCGCCGTTTGAGTTGGTGGAGCCCCTTTGATCCCGCACTTTTCCGAAAAGGAGACGAATTCCATGCGTCTTGACAAATATCTCAAGGTCTCGCGCCTTATCAAGCGCCGCACCGTGGCCAACGAAGCCTGCGACGGCGGCCGCGTGACCGTCAACGGCAAGGTCGCCCGCGCGTCGTACGACGTGAAGGTCGGCGACGTGATCGCGCTGCACTTCGGCGAGCGCGTGCTCGCGGTCGAGGTGCTCGATGTATCCGAGACCGCCGGCAAGAGCGAGGCCTCGCTCCTCTACCGCGAAGTGAACGCACAGTAAACCGTACTATTTTGGGTGCGCCCTTCATACGTTATCGTATGGAGGGCGCTTTCTTTGCGCCCAAAGCGAAAGGACGGGTTCTGACTATGACTTACGACACTTCCCCCGCTTCTCCCCAGCGCATCGAATTATCCGGCCGCGAGAGCCTGACGGTCTCCGGCGTGGAGGATGTCGACCGCTTCGATGAGACCGAGATCGTGATGAACACGTCGCTCGGCATGCTCGTTGTCACGGGCGACAGCCTGCACATCGGCAAGCTGAGCCTCGACGGCGGCGAGCTGCATGTCGACGGGCGCATTGACGCCATCGCCTTTGAGGATGCGCCGTCAAGCCGCGGCGGCCTGCTCTCGCGCCTGTTCGGGGGTTGAGGCACCGTGGGCGTGTCGCTCTCCGAGCAGGCGCGGTGCTTTCTCGCCTCGCTCCTGCTCGGCTTCATCCTTTCTCTCCTCTATGACCTGCTGCGCGCCGTGCGGCTGCGGCGGGCGACGAAGCGGCGCTTTACGAGCGCGCTCGATCTCCTCTACTGCGCGGCGTTCGCGCTGCTGACGTTTCTCTTCGCGCTGCGCATCGGCGGGGGCGAGCTGCGGCTCTATATGCTTTGCTCGGCGCTTTTGGGCGCGGTGAGCTACTTCACGCTCTGCGCACGGCTTTTCCGTCCGCTATGGGCCTTCTGGGCGGAGGTGCTGTTCTCCTTTGCGCGATTAGCGGCGGCGCCGCTGCGGTGGCTCCAAAAAGTTTATGGTAAACTTGCCAAACTTTGCAAAAGATACTTTCTTTTTTCCAGAAACCGGCTTATAATAAAGTCGTATGAGCGCCGCGCCCGTTATTCGCTGCGCCGCGCAAGGAAAAAGGAGGCTCATCGGCATGACAGAGCAGGCCAAAAAAAGCAAAAAGCGCACCAGCTTTCTCACGATGCTCGTCATCGCAATTCTGATCGCACTGGTAGGGGTGCAGCTCATTCATCTGCGGAGCCAGATCGACGACGCGCGCAGCCAGCTCACCGCGCTGCAGAGCGATCTTGACGCTGCCAAGCAGGAGAACGACGCGCTCTCATCGGCGCTCGAAAAGGCCGACGACCCTGAGTTTTTGCAGGAGCTTGCCCGCGATCAGCTCGGCTATGTGACGCCGGGAGAAAAGACATTCTATGACGTCAGCAACTAAAAAGAGAACATTATTGAAGCGCCCGTTGAGGGCGCTTTTTTCTTGCGTGAAATAAAAAGGAGCCGCCGGCCAGGATGGCCCGCGGCTCAAATGGGTGGGATATTGGAAAGCTTCCGATGCTTATGATACCGCCCGTCCGCCAAAACGTCAATGGGAGCTTTTGCCGCATTCTGCCGCCTTTTGTCAATTCGCGTCGTGCGCCCTACATTTTGTCAATATGTACAAGAATGCTCAATTCATATATCGTTCATTTGAAATTTTCGTTCATTTGTGCTATGATACAGAAAAGGAAACAGAAGAGCCCTTCGCCCTCTCTTTCCTTCCTCACCAACGAAAGGAGCCAACACTATGAAATTCACCTACACCTGCAAAAAAGTCTCCCTGAACGATTCCGTCAAGGCCTATGCCGAGAAAAAGGTCGGCAAGCTCGAGAAGTTTTTCAAGGAGGAGCCCGAGGCTTCTGTCACCTTCTCCGTCGAGAAGAAGAACCGCTGTGTCGCCGAGATCATGCTCCGCGGCGCCAACGGCACGCTGTTCCGCGCGGTATGTGAGGACCCGGACGGCGACATGCGCGGCGCGATCGACGAGGCCACGGCCCAGATCGAGCGCAAGATCCGCAAGAACAAGACCCGCCTTGCCAAGAACCTGCGCGCCGAGGCTGTGCTGCCGGAGCTGCCCGAGGAGTTCGAGGCCCACGAGGAGGGCACGTTCGACATCGTGCGCACCAAGCGCTTCACCGTCAAGCCCATGAGCGTGGAGGAAGCCATTTTGCAGATGAACCTGCTGGGCCACAGCTTCTTCGTCTTCCGCAACACCGATTTCGGCGATGCGATCTGCGTCGTTTATCGCCGCAACAACGGCGGCTACGGCATCATCGAGACCGAGGACGACGAGGAGTAAGCCGTTCAAAAAGCATATAGAAGGGCTGCGCATTCGCGCAGCCCTTTTTTTGCGCGTTTTTCCGTGGTATACTGAGTCTGTATTTTTCGGAAGAGGAGAAGTCCTATGAACACGTTTTTCTGCCGCGCGTTCCAGTGCTGCTTTGCCGTCGGTGCGCGCTTTCTCCCCTGGCGCACGCCGGAGGTCTTTTCAGGCGAGGGGAGCCTTCTTCGCGCCGCAGACATTCTGCGCGAAAACGGCCTGCGCCGCCCGTTCGTCATCGCGAGCCGCCGCCAGTGCGCGGACGAGCACTTCCGCGCCTTGCAGGAAAAACTTGACGAGCAGGACATCCTGCTCTCCATCTTCTCCTCGGTCGAGCCGAATCCGTCGGTCGAGACGGTCGAAAAGATCGCCGCGCAGTACAAGATTGATAGCTGCGACTGCTTTCTCGTCATCGGCGGCGGCTCGCCGATGGACGCAGCCAAGGCCGCCGCGGCGCGCCTCGCGCGGCCGGACAAGCCGCTTTCGCAGCTTGTGGGACTCTTAAAGGTCCGCCGCCGCATTCCGCCGCTCATCGCCGTGCCTACGACGGCGGGCACGGGGTCGGAGACGACCATCGCCGCCGTCGTCACCGGCAGTGACCACCACAAGTATGCGATCTCCGACCTCTGCCTCATTCCACGCTACGCGATCTTAGACCCCGCGCTGACCGTCGGCCTGCCTCCACACATCACGGCGGAGACCGGCATGGACGCGCTGACGCACGCGGTCGAGGCGTACCTGAGCCGCTTTTACAACACGAAGCAAACGCGCCTGCTCGCGGAAAACGCCGTCGTGACCATCTTCACGCATTTGGAGCGCGCGTACCGCGACGGCACGTCGCTCCCCGACCGCGTGGCGATGCTGCAGGCCTCGTTCGACGCAGGCGCGGCGTTCACGCGCGCAAGCGTCGGTAACGTGCACGCCATCGCGCACACGCTCGGCGGGCTCTACGGCGTACCCCACGGCCTTGCAAACGCGGTGCTGCTTCCCCTCGTGCTCGAAGATTACGGCAAAGCGGCCTATCCGCGCCTTGCCCGTCTTGCCGCACTTGTCGGCCTCAAGGGCGAGAGTGAAGAATCTCTCGCCAAGGCGTTTATTGCCGAAATCCGCGCGATGAACGCCCGCATGGGCATCCCCGACCGCTTCGACTGCATCCGCAAAGAGGACATCCCCCTCATGGCCACCTGGGCCGCGCAGGAGGCAAACCCCGTCTACCCCGTGCCGGTCATCTACGACGAAGCGCGCTTTGCGCGCGTCATCGAGCGTTCACACCACAGCCAATAACCTTGTCAGCATTTTAGCGATACTTCCCCGCCGCCGTCTGGTATAATGGTGCTGCAATCCAAAAGGATCGGACGGTTTTTTATGATCGGAGTTTACGACTACACCGTGATCGCAACCTATCTCTCGCTGCTGGGGCTTGGCGGCCTCTATTCCGCCGCGCAAAACGAGCCTCTCGACGCCATGCTGTGCCTGATGCTCGCGGGGCTGCTCGATGCCTTCGACGGGCGCATCGCCCGCACGAAAAAGGACCGCACCGAACAGGAAAAGCGCTTCGGTATCCAGATCGACTCGCTCAACGACCTCGTGTGCTTCGGCGTGCTGCCCGCCGCCATCGGCTGGAGCATGGACTGCGATAGACTCTGGTTCCTTGCGACGATGTCGTTTTTCGCGCTCTGCGCGCTCATCCGCCTCGCCTATTTCAACGTGACGGAAGAGGAGCGGCAGAACCAGATGAGCGAGCACCGCGCCTACTACCTTGGCGTGCCGGTCACGGCGAGTGCCGTGCTCGCGCCGCTTTTCTACCTGCTCTCGCTGCACTTTTCCCTGAACTGCGCGGTCGTCTACGCGCTGGGGCTGTTCCTGCTTGGCGTGCTGTACATCACACCGATTCGCGTCAAGAAGCCGCAGCTGCGCGGCGTGGCGCTTCTGTCCGTGTTCGGGCTTGGCGAATTTGCTGTTTTGCTCCGCGTATTGACGCGTTAGCGCTCCCATCTCTCTCCTCCGGGCCGTCCGAAAGGTTTTCTTTTGGGCGGCCCCTCTCTTTTTACTTTCCCGATTGACGGCGGGAAGTCCGCGTGCTATGATAGTCGGCAACTACCGTTTGCATGTTCTGTCAGATCGCGAGGAATTTTTATGAAAAAGGCCGACCCCCGTCTCATGCTCATTATGTCGATGACCGTCTTCGGCACGCTGGGGCTTTTTGTGCGCAATATTTCCGTCTCGTCCGGCGAGCTGGCGCTGTACCGCGCCGTGCTGGCCGCGCTGCTGATCGGCGTATACTTACTTGTCAGCAGGCAGAAGATCCCCTTCGCGCGCATCAAAAAGGAGGTGCCGCTGCTGCTTCTCTCCGGTGCGGCGATGGGCATCAACTGGATCCTTTTATTTGAGGCCTACCGCTATACGAGCGTTTCCGTCGCCACACTGAGCTATTACTTCGCGCCCGTCATCGTCACGCTCGTCTGCCCCATCCTCTTCCATGAAAAGCTGACAGGGAAGAAATTTCTCTGCTTTGTGATGTCCACACTCGGCCTTGTGCTCATCACCGGCATTGGCGACACGCGCGGGTCGGATGACCTCAAGGGCATTCTCTTCGGCCTCGGCGCGGCGGTGTTTTACGCGACCGTCATCCTGCTCAACAAGTCCATCCATCAGGTCGAGGGCATCCACCGCACGTTTTTGCAGTTTTTGTCCGCCATCGTCGTGCTCATCCCCTACGTGCTCTCGACAAATGGCATCACACTCAGCTCGCTGAACGCCGTCGGCTGGGTCAATCTTCTCATCGTCGGCCTTGTCCACACGGGCATCACGTATTGCCTGTACTTCTCGTCGCTCAAGGAGCTGCCCGGACAGGAGGCCGCGATTTTAAGCTACATCGACCCCCTCGTCGCCGTCCTCGTCTCCGTCACCCTGCTCGGCGAGAGCATGACCGCAATGCAAGTCATCGGCGGCGCCCTGATCTTAGGCTTCACCCTGCTCAACGAACTCTCTCCCACCCCCAAAGCAAAAAAGAAGTAACTCCCGCAAATCACGCCAAACGCATCGCAGATTTTCGCGCCGCGCACGGCGCGAAATAAATTGAAATCGTTTTTTGTCGCGACATGTGCGTGACAAAAAACACCTCTCAGCCCGCAAGTGTGGAAATCGCCCGCCGTTGGCGGGCGATTTATGCGCGCAGCGGGCTGTGATCTCCCTAAAAATAGAGGCCGCTCAGCCATGACTGAGCGGCCTCTATTTTTAATTTAGAAATTCTGCTGGGTCGCAGGGTACCCCATCTTTGCTGACCGAAAAGTGCAGATGCGCCGGCATCGAGAACTCGGCGATCGAGCTGCTGCCCACCGCGCCGATGACCTCGCCCGCGGAGACATACTGCCCCTCGCCGACGCCCGGCGAGCTGCGGAGATTGGCGTACGTCGTCTCGTACCCGTCGTCATGCGCGATGGTCACGAGCGTGCCCATCATGTCGTCGTCGCGCACCGCCGTCACAACGCCGCTGCACGCGGCGATCACCTGCGTGCCGACCTCGGCGGCGATGTCGATGCCGTCGTGCGTGCGCCAGTCGCCAAGCGTTTCGTTATACGTGAGCTCGTCGACCGAAAACGCCGCGACCTCCTCCCCCACGAGCGGCGCGACCACGAGCCGCGGGGCGACGGGCTGCGCGTCCGTCTCGCTCTCCATCGTGGGGACGGTGTCCTCCACGCCCGTGGCCTCATCCATCACGGTGAGATCCTCGGGCGGCTCCTCCACCGGCTCTGCCGGCTTTGCCGCCTCCTGCGGCAGCTCCGCCTGCGGCATCTGCGGCGTTTCGTCCTGCACGGGGAGTTCTACCTGTGAGGAGACGTTCTCCGCGTCCTTGTCCGTCGTATTTTTCGGCAGCAGCGTCCAATAGCCCGCGACGGCCAGCGCCGTCACACCGAGGAACAGGGCTATGTATAAGCCCGTCCCGCCGAAGAAGTGCCGCTTTGCGCGGCCGTTCGATCCTGCCATGTTTCATCCTTTCCGCCGCTTTGCGGCTCGTGCGAAAATTGCGAGCAAAAAAGCTCTGACGGTAGTGTGTACCGTCAGAGCTTTTTCTAAACATGGCAGATTCGATTTTTTAGCGGACGATCAGCGTCTTGCCGTCCATTTCCGCGGGCTGCTCAAGGCCCATCACGTCGAGGATCGTCGGCGCGATGTCGGCGAGGCGGCCGGGGCGCAGCTCGGTACCCGCGCCGCAGAGGATGAAGGGCACCACATTCGTCGTGTGCGCGGTCATCGGGCTCTTGCCGTCGGCTTGCAGCATCTGCTCGGCGTTGCCGTGGTCGGCGGTGATCATCGCGATGCCGCCCATCTTGAGCGTCGCCTCCACGACCTGACCGACGCACTCGTCGACCGTTTCAACGGCCTTGACAGCCGCGTCGAAGACGCCGGTGTGGCCGACCATGTCGCAGTTGGCAAAGTTCAGAATGATGACGTCGTACTTGCCGGACTCGATGCGCTCGACGCACTTGCTCGCGACCTCGTAGGCGCTCATCTCGGGCTGGAGGTCGTAGGTCGCGACCTTCGGGGACGCGACGAGTACGCGGTCCTCGCCGGGATACGGGTCCTCGACGCCGCCGTTGAAGAAGAACGTGACATGCGCGTACTTCTCGGTCTCGGCGATGCGCAGCTGGGTCATGCCCATCTTGCTCAGGTACTCGCCAAGGCCGTTTTTCACGCTGATGCGCGGGAAGGCGACGAGCACGTTCGGCATGGTCGCGTCATACTCGGTGTTGCAGACGTAGGTGAGCGGGAAGAACTCGCGCTTGAAGCCGTCGAACGCGGGGTCGACGAACGCACGCGTGATCTCGCGGGCGCGGTCGGGGCGGTAGTTGAAGAAGATGACCGAATCGTTGTCGGAGATCATGCCGTCCTTGTCGCAGACGATGGGCTCGACGAATTCGTCCGTCACGCCGTTTTTATAGCTCTCCTCGATGGCGTGAATGGGGTCGGGATCCTGCACGCCCTCGCCGTAGACGAGCGCGTCATAGGCGTTCTCTAAGCGGTCCCAGCGCTTGTCGCGGTCCATCGCGTAATAGCGGCCCATGACGGTCGCGATCTTGCCGACGCCGAGCTCACGGCACTTTTCCATGGTCTTTGCGACAAAGTCGCGGCCGGAGGTCGGGGGCGTGTCGCGCCCGTCGAGGAAGGCGTGGATATACACGCGCTTTAAGCCCTTGATGTGCGCCATCTTTAAAAGCGCGTAGAGGTGGTCGAGCGTGGAGTGCACGCCGCCGGTGGAGTGCAGACCGTAAAGGTGCAGCGCAGAGCCCTTTTCAATGCAGTCGTCCATCGCCTTGTTGTAGGCGGGATTTTCAAAGAACGTGCCGTCCTCAATGGAGCGGGTGATGCGCGGCAGGTCCTGGAACACGACGCGGCCGCCGCCGATGTTGGTATGGCCGACCTCGCTGTTGCCCATCTGGCCCGCGGGCAGGCCCACGTCAAGACCGGAGGCCTGGAGCGTCGTGTGGGCATACTCGGCAAAAAGGCCGTCGAGCACGGGGGTGTTGGCCGCGCGCACCGCGTTGCCGACGGTATCGTTGGACAGGCCGAAGCCGTCCATGATGATCAGCGTGGTGGGAGTCTTATTCATCGATTTTCCTCCTTACTCCTGGTTGGCAGCGTGGACGATCTCCATCAGCACCTTGGGGTCGAGTGAAGCGCCGCCGATCAGGCCGCCGTCGATGTCCTCGTGCGAGAGCAGCTCGTGGGCGTTCGAGCCCTTCATCGAGCCGCCGTACTGAATGGTCACGCTGCGGGCGATGCGCGCGCCGTACTGCGCGCGGATGAGTGAGCGGATATAGGTGCAGACCTCGGCCGCCTGCTCACCCGTGGCGGTCTTGCCGGTGCCGATGGCCCAGATGGGCTCATAGGCGATGACGCAGCGGCGCATCTGCTCGGCGCTCACGCCCGCGAGGGCGGACTTGACCTGCAGCGCGATGAGCTCCATCGTCACGCCCATCTCGCGCTGGGCAAGGCTCTCGCCCACGCAGATGATGGGGTTCAGCCCCGCCTCGAGCGCGGCGAGGACCTTTTTGTTGACGATCTCGTCCGTCTCGCCGAAGAGCGCGCGGCGCTCGCTGTGGCCGACGATGACATAGCGCACGCCGAGGTCGGCGAGCATGTCGGCGGAAATCTCGCCGGTGTAGGCGCCGCTCTTTTCAAAGTAGACGTTCTCCGCGCCGACGGCGATGCGGCTGTCCTTGAACGCGCGCACGGCGGCAGAAAGGTCGACCGTGGGCGCGCACACAACGATGTCACACCATTTGGTTTTGGGAAGGATGGCCTTGAACTGTTCGGCAAAGGCCTTGGTCTCGCTGGGGGTCTTGTTCATTTTCCAGTTGCCTGCGATGATGGTTTTACGGTATCTGCGATTCATATTGGGTCTTTTCTCCTGTTACTGTCTAAATCTAAGATCTATGCGAATATATGAAAATCAATAGAGATTTTTCTCACTTGTCTAAAAGGCACGCAACGCCCGGTAATTCCTTGCCTTCCAGGAACTCGAGCGATGCGCCGCCGCCGGTGGAGATGTGCGTGATCTTGTCGGCAAAGCCGAGCTGCTCGGCTGCCGCCGCGCTGTCGCCGCCGCCGATGATCGTGACCGCGCCGCTCTCGGCGAGCGCCTTGGCCATGGCCTTCGTGCCGGTCGCAAAGGTTGGGAACTCAAAAACGCCCATGGGGCCGTTCCACACGATCGTGCCCGCGCCCTTGGTCGCCGCGCAGAAGAGCTCGACGGTCTTGGGGCCGATGTCCATGCCCATCATATCCGCGGGGATGTGCATCGCGTCGACGACGTGGGGCTCTGCGTCGGCGGCAAACTCCGTCGCCGCGACGGTATCGACCGGCAGCAGGAGCTTGACGCCCTTCTGCTTGGCCTTTTCGATCATCTCGAGCGCGTAGGCGCACTTGTCTTCCTCGAGCAGGGACTTGCCGATCTCGCCGCCCTGCGCCTTGGCGAACGTGTAGGCCATGCCGCCGCCGATGATGACGGTGTCGGCCTTGTCTAAAAGGTTGTTGATGACGGCGATCTTGTCGCTGACCTTTGCGCCGCCGAGCACGGCGACGAACGGGCGCTTGGGATCGTCGAGCGCCTTGCCCATGACCTCAAGTTCCTTGGCAACGAGCAGGCCCGACACGGCGGGAAGATAGGCGGCCACGCCCGCGGTGGACGCGTGCGCGCGGTGCACCGTGCCGAACGCGTCAGAGACGTACAGCTCCGCCATCGAGGCAAGGGCCTTGGCAAGCTCGGGGTCGTTCTTGGTCTCGCCCGCTTCAAAACGGGTGTTTTCAAGCAGCATGATCTCGCCGCCCTTGAGCGCCGCGGCCTTGGCCTTGGCGTCCTCACCGACGACGTCGTGCGCGAAGATGACATCCTTGCCCAAAAGCTCGGACAGGCGCTTGGCGACGGGCGCAAGCGTCAGCTTGTCGAGGGACTTTTTCCACTTCTCCTCGGTCAGCGTCGCGGGGTCCTTGCCCCTTTCGGTCTGCTTTTTCACCCACTTGTCAAACTTGGCCTCGGGCTTGCCGAGGTGGGAGCAGGCGATGACCGCCGCGCCGTGGTCGAGCAGATACCGGATGGTCGGCAGCGCGGCCACGATGCGCTTATCCGAGGTGATCTCGCCGGTCTCCTTGTCCTGGGGCACGTTGAAATCGCAGCGCAGCAGCACCTTCTTGCCGCTCACGTCCACATCGAGAACAGTCTTCTTGTTATAATTCATGTTGTTTCCTCCTCATAATATACACATACGATTTGGTTACGCAGTTAAAACGAATTTGGGATCTTACGTTTTTTCGAGCATTTCCCCCTCGTGCTTGAGACCGGGAAAGCCCGTCTGCCGCAGCGCTTCATACGTCAGGATCGCCACGGAGTTTGATAGATTCAGGCTGCGCGCCTCCTTCCGCATCGGAAGGCGGATGCAGCGCTCATAGTGCGCCACGCGGAAAGGCTCCGGCAGGCCCGCGGTCTCCTTTCCGAAAAAGAGCCAGCAGCCGTCCTTAAATTCCGCCTGGCAGTAGTCCTGCGGAGCCTTGGTCGTGGCGAGCCAGCAGTCGCGTTCCGCCTCGGGATGCTTTGCAAAAAGGTCGGCTAAATTTTCGTACACGCTGATATCCACAAGGTACCAGTAGTCCAGCCCCGCGCGCTTGACGGCGCGGTCGGAAATGTCGAACCCGAGGGGCTTGATGAGATGCAGATGCGCCCCCGTCGCCGCGCAGGTGCGCGCGATATTGCCGCAGTTTTGCGGGATCTCCGGCTCGACGAGCACGATATTCAGCATGACAGCACCTCCTCCACGCGAAATTTTTATCATTGTACCGCAAAAATATTGCGAATTCAACCTAAAATGCAGTCTTTTGAAACGAAATTTTGAAAATGCAAAAGTAAAGCCGCCAAATCAAAAATTTTTTGTTTTTTTTGTGAGAAACGGTGGATTTTTCGGGCATCTTTGCTATAATGTCGTTAATAGAGAGTAGAATTGAAAGGAGATGAGCTCCGATGGATCAGAAGTTGGCAGTTCTCTTTATGCCGGACGATATGACCCTGACAAAAGAACAAACACCGCTGATGCTGAGGCCCATTTTGTTCTGTCCCATTCTCACGTGGATGGTCGAAGAACTGATGGGGCGGGGCATTGAGCGGTTTTTTATTGTGTCTGACAAACGGGCGCACGACATGATGCGCCCCTACGTCCCCGAAAACGCCGATGTTGTCTACGTCGACGGTGCCAGACACGGGGAAGAGCTTTTAACGCTCCTCAAGGATGAAAAGGGCAGCGTGCTCATCGTCAACGGCGCGGTGCTGCCCGTGGGCGTGTTCTCCGGCGGCGCGGTCTACTCCGCGGACGCGAAGGAGTGCTGCAAGGTGCTCAAGGAGCACGGCGCCTTCGCCGCCTTCCCCAAGGGGGCGGAGATCACGAAGGGCTTTTTGCCCGTCGGCGACGACGAGGAGCTCAGATCCGCACAGGACATGTGCCGCCGCAAGATCGCCGACAAGCACTTTGCCGCGGGCGTTTCCATCATGGACCCCAACAATACCTACATTGACCCCCGCGTCAAGATCGGCAGCGGCACAGTCATCCTGCCGGGAACGATCCTGCGCGGCCGGACCGTCATCGGCAAGAACTGCACCATCGGCCCGAACGCCATGATCCGCGACTGCACGGTCGGCGACGAGACCGAGGTGAACGCCTCGCAGCTCAATGAGAGCACCGTCGGCGCGCACACGACCGTCGGCCCCTTTGCCTATGTCCGCCCGAACTCGAAGATCGGCGATCATGTCAAAGTCGGCGACTTTGTCGAGATCAAAAACAGCGTCATCGGCAACGGCACGAAGATCTCGCACCTCACCTACGTCGGCGACAGCGATTGCGGCGAGCGCATCAACTTCGGCTGCGGCACGGTCACGACGAACTACGACGGCTTTAAAAAGTTCCGCTGCACGATCGGCGACGACGCTTTCATCGGCTGCAACACAAACCTCATCGCCCCCGTCACGGTCGGAAACGGCAGTTACATCGCCGCCGGCTCCACCATCACCGACGAGGTGCCCGCCGATTCTCTCGCCATCGCGCGCGAGCGTCAGGTCAACAAGCCCGGCTGGGCGGAACAGTGGCGCGCGGCGCACGAGAAAAAGTAACTTCAGAAAAATTTTTATAAACAGAGGAGTACATCAACATGATCTCTCACGGTAAGGACATCAAGATTTTCACCGGCAACGCAAACCCCAAACTGGCAGCGGACATCTGCAAGATCATCGGCACCAAGCTCGGCGAGAGCGAGGTCAAGAGCTTCGCAGACGGCGAGGCCTCCGTCTCCCTGTACGAGACCGTGCGCGGCAGCGACGTGTTCCTCGTTCAGTCCACCTGCAAGCCCGTCAACGACAGTCTGATGGAGCTTCTCATCATGGTCGATGCCTGCCGCCGCGCTTCCGCCGGCCGCATCACCGCCGTCATGCCCTACTTTGGCTATGCCCGTCAGGACCGCAAGGCCAAGAGCCGCGACCCCATCTCCGCCAAGCTCGTGGCCAACATGCTCGTCGCCGCGGGCGTTGACCGTGTGCTGACGATGGACCTGCACGCCAACCAGATTCAGGGCTTCTTCGATATCCCCGTGGATAACCTCTTCGGCAACCCCATCTTCGTCGACTACTACGCCAAGAAGTTCGGTTCTGTGTGCGAGGACATGGTCGTCGTCTCCCCCGACGTCGGCTCCGTCGCCCGCGCCCGCACCTTCGCCCAGAAGCTGCACATGAACCTCGCCATCGTCGATAAGCGCCGCCAGAAGGCCAACCAGTGCGAGGTCATGAACGTCATCGGCGACGTTGAGGGCAAGGAGTGCATCCTCTTCGACGACATGGTCGACACCGCTGGTTCCCTCTGCAACGCGGCCAAGGCCATCGTTGAGGTCGGCGGCGCGAAGAAGGTCTACGCCTGCGCGTCCCACGGCGTTCTCTCCGGCCCCGCGCTCGAGCGCCTGGCCGCGAGCAGCATCGAAGAGCTGGCCCTGCTCGACACCATCCCCGCCCCTGCCGGCGAAGAGGAACTCGCCAAGTCCCGCATCAAGTACCTGACCGTCGCGCCGATGTTCGCCGAAGCGATCGAGCGCACATATCAGGAAATTTCTATCGCGAAACTTTTTAACTAAAACTCCTTTAGGAATTAGTTAAATAACTTTGCTGGTATGACCCGCTGCGTGGGGGCGTAAGTCCTTTGCGCCGCGCAAAGAAGCGAGTAAAGGGGGCCATTCTCTCGCGTGAGAGAATGGCCCCCTTTGACCCCCAAGAGAACGCGAGGGGCTCTGCCCCTCGACCCCGCACATTGGCAGTCTCGATCTTGAAGAGCTGCACGCGCTGCGC